>ERZ507026.331-NODE-331-length-23370-cov-8.834313_pt1 | contig 23370 bp, 14 predicted proteins | sample MGYA00512876_ERZ507026 | MGnify/ENA metagenome assembly ERZ507026 | reverse complement strand
TCATTGACTATAAAGAAGTAGTACAAATACGCTCTTGAGTTCTCAAACCACCACCACTCACCCACCTCGCAATCCGGAGTGAACCGGACCACTCGCTGAGCGGCAGCAAGAGATAAACTTACAGCACGATCGCGATCCGCGCAACCCGGGCCGCATGAACAACGCGTGAACCGTTGGAAATCCAACGTTCCATCGGCGTGTCGAAACTTGACAAATCAGAGCCTCTTGTTCTCCCAATCGCCTATTTCGACGCCACGCAGCCACGCAACACACGTGATCACTGGCAGTTGAACTGGTACAACGCCCAGCCCTTCGCATATGAAGCCATATTCGAATAATCCTGAACCTTGCGCATCGTGCCATCTTTGGCGTACTGGTCGATCAGCTTTTGATCGTGGAACGTGTCGTACTGCTGCTTGAACGTGAACATCTGCAGGCTCGGCGCCTGGCCGCCCATGCTCAGGAAGTATGCATCGCCATCCGCGCTCAGCGGGCAGACGGTATTCGTCAGCGCCTTGCCGTCGCCCGACGCGAACGCATTCTCCGTCTGTCCGAAAATCGCACCATTCTTCTCGGCCTTCGCGTTGTAAATCGGGAACAGCATATCCGCGCCGTACATCGCCGTCGCATACATGGAACCGTTCAGCGGATCGGAAACCACCACCGAATCGGTACCAGTCTCCTTCACCACCTTCTTGAGAATCTTCTCCTTCGTGGCAGTGAGCTGCTCGTCCGGCCGCGCATCGTCAATCGTCATATTCGCATAGACGGCATCCGACAGGGCGGAACGAACAGTATTGCCGAATTGGCAGGAAATGGCGAGCGCCGCAAGCAGAACAATCGCAATGATTTTCGTGACGTTCGGCAGACGGCCGGCACGCAACAATACGACGGCGGCGAAGACGATCAGCGGCAGCACGCCGAACGGAATCATGGTAAGCGGTCGGGTTTCGGCGCGATACCAGGCGGCGGCCACGATGTTGGGGAACCAGCCAGTCAGCGCGGTCGAGCAGACGTAGACGAGACCGACCAGGAAGAAGGCCAGCAGAATGGCGATCGCGTCGCGGCGGAGTTGCGAGGCGTCGGAACGTGGAGTGCGGTAGCTGGCGGAAGTCTTGCGATTCCTACGATCGGCAGGCATAGCCGCAAAATCGGCAACCTGTTCGTGCGGTTGCGCTGACGTGCTATCGGATGCACGGTCAATCGCAGAAGCGCCGGGCACAGTAGCGGAATCGGCGCGATTGGCGGCGAACCATTGCGGGCGGATGATGGCTGCGACGGTGACGGCAAACGCGATCAGCACGATTGCGGCCATGAACCAGCCTTGCACGCCGCCGATATTGTCGGTGACGTAGATTTTGAGCGCTTCGGGCACCGTGCGGTTCGGAACGAAGGTGTGGAACCAGCTGGCGGGATTGAAGTAGCGGTCCGATTTGTAGCTGGACATCATGTATACGAGGAACACGGCGGCGCCGAGAACCACTACGCCAGCAAGGCCTGCGATGGCTTTCCACGGCAGTCGCGTCAGCACGAAGGGGGCCATGAGCAGGAGCCAGGTGAACACGATGCGCGGATGGGCGAACATGCAGACGCCGGCAGTGACGAAGAACCATATGATCCATTTGACGAGGTGTTCGCGGGTGGCGAGCGCGTCGAGCAGGCGAAGTGTGGCGTACAGCCAGAACGGCAGAAGCGTGGCGGCCAGGCCGAAGGCGATCAGCGGACCGGAAGCCAGCATTTGGAAGGGGTGCGAGGCGGAAGCGACGGCGAGCGGGGGGATGATGAGCGCGAGTATCGCGGGGAATAGCGGAACTACGACAGACGCGACATTGCGGGCCGAGGACTTTCGTGCGTTCGCAAATCGGGGGGAGCATACGGATTGTGCCGAATGCGACAGGCGACGCGTGAAATAGGAAGCGTACAGCTGAATCGCAATCGGCCAAACCAAGCCGGATGTGGCCAGCCAGACCGTGTTGAACGCGGCGTAAATCGACAGATTGACGCCGAACAAGCTGGCGAGCTTAATCATGCCGGCTGCAAGCAGATGGAACAACGGCGGATAGTATTCGTCGTTCGGCCACAGGTGGGTGGCCGCGCCGACGCCTTCGCCGAGGATCTTGCGGATGAAGTAATAGTGCGCGGGCGCGTCGATTTCGTGCAATGGGTTCGTCCAAGCGGCGGAACCGTGCGGAAACCAGGCCCATACGACCGCGGCGGCGAGCGCGACGCCGATGGCGGAACAGACCGGCAGTGCGATGCGGGATAAGCGGGGAACGGCGGAATCGCAAGGCAAAGGCAAAGTATCGTTCGTTGTCTTGCTTGATATCTTGTCCGTCGTTTTAGCCGTCGTTTCGTCTGTCGTCTTGCTTGCGGCGACTGCGCTGTCGGCTTCATCGACTGCGTCGTCGGCCGCTGTGGGAATCGTATTGTCTGTGCTGTGCTGCTTCATCGCCATCCATCGTAGCCGAAGCCGCGAAAGCAAGCCACAAATCGCAATCGCACCTGCATTTTGTAATTCAAAACTGGACCGTGCGGCAACAAAAGCTGGAAAGGCATCTAAAAACGGATGGAACATGCGCGGGATGGGCGCAAGACGGACGCGGAACGCGGGAAGAATAGGCGGACGTAGAGCGGAGACGAGCGCGAGCAGGAACAAAATCGCCGCTTATCCAACCTTCGATTTTCAGGAAGTATTCAGACTTCACACAGAGGTATAACAGTGTTGCGCAAGAAAACAATCACGTTGGATGGGCAGGATGATTGCACGGGGCGCATTGCGCTGTGAGCGTACTCGCTGTCGTTGCTTGACTGTGTGCGTCCCGGCCAACGCTGGCGTCGGCATGCGTCGACGCGTAACTACAGAGAACTGGAGAAGTACCGCATGTTCGTTCTCAAGAACGCATGGGCTGCGCTCGGTCGCGTCAAATGGCGTACCGCGCTGACGGCTTTGCTTGCACTGCTGGTGTCGTTCTCAGCCGCCGTGGATCTGGCGGTGCTGAGAGCCGACGACAAGGCGAATAACGAAACATACCAATCGCAGAAAGCTTCGGCGGTAATTCGGCCGAGCGCGAAAGTCACTGCGAAACGCGACGGTGCGGACTCCAATTACACCGCCAATTACATGACGTGGGACATGTACACCAAGTACGCGGAAGCGGTGCAGAAGAACAACTTGACGTTCGAATACACGCTCGCCACGTCGGTGCCGGTGCGCGCCAGCAAGTCGCTGCAGGCGATCGCGGCGAAAAGCGACACGAGCGAGGACAATACCGGCGGCAACCTGACGTTGCAAGCCTTCTACACGAACGATGCGGCGAAAATCAACGACTACGGCACGTTCAAAGTGGTCAAGGGCAAGCAGCTGAACTACAAGACGGCCAACGACGGCGTGCTGGTCTCTCAGGCAGTGGCCAAGAAGAACAATCTCAAAGTGGGCGACAAGGTGACCGTCGGCAATCCGACGAAGGCTTCCGAAACCTACAAATTCACCGTGCGCGGCATCTACGAGTACACCGGCGAGACGCCGGCCGGATACGGTTCCGACGCGAAATACGCGAAAGACAACCGCGAGAACGTGGTGTACACGTCGTACATCAACTTCGCGCAAAGCGGTCTGGATGTGGCCGGCACCAAGGGCTGGGCCATCCCGAACCTCAACATCATCTTCACGCTGACCGATCCGGCCACATACAACAAGTTCGTGCGACTGGTGACAAAGGCCAAGCTGGACACGTCGAAGTTCACAATCTCATCGCCGTCGCTTGATGCGTACAAGAAGCGCATCGCACCGCTGGACGCCGCCGCCAAGGCCGCGCGCACGGCGTTGTTGGCGACCCTGATCGTCGGCGGGCTCGCGCTGCTGGCATTGGTGCTGTGGGCCGCGATCGGTGGACGCCGTGACGAAATCGGCATGGCGATGGTTTCCGGCGTCACCAAGGGACGTTTGGGATGGCAATTCATGCTGGAAACGTTCATGATGACCGTTCCAGGCTGGGCAATCGGATTGATTGCCGGCGCGCTGCTGGCCAAGCCGCTTGGCACCGCATGGGCCGGTGGACAGGCTGTGGCCATCACATCCGCATCCGTGTGGAACATGATCTGGTACGGACTGGGCGCCTGCCTGGTTCTGGGCATCATCGCGTTCATGCGCGTGGGATTCTTCGATTTGGGTCAGCTGTTCGCAGGCCGTTCTGACGATTCGAACGAATCTGCCGAAGCGAAGAACGCAGACGAGCCGGAGGAAACAGTCGAGTCGACGGAACGTACGGAGGTGAACGCATGAGCGAGAAAGACGTGAAAGACAACGAAACCGAAGCATTGAACAACGCTGCCGCTGAAAACGCGGAAAACGCGGACATCGAGGCGGGCGAAACCGATATGGCCACGTCGATCGAATCGGTCGATTTCGCGGTGGTGTATGACGATGGAGGCGATTCCATCGCAACCGAATCGGCAGAAAACGCGGAAAATACGGAAGGCATCGCCACGGAAGACAGCGTTGCCAGCGACAACGCGAATCGCGTGAACGAAACGCTCGCATTGGGCGCGACCGACGACGAACAGTCGCTCGACCAGCACGAAACCGTACAGGCGGACTCCGCAACCAGCGTGTCATCGCAGATCGACCGCGAAATCAAACATCATCGCAAGAAGGACGCATTCTTCTTCAAGGCGAACCCGACATTCGCGCTCGACCATGTGACGGTGCACAACCGCAAAACCGGTCGCAACGTGCTCGACGACGTTTCCCTGGCGTTCCATGCCGGCGCGACCCACGCGGTGCTGGTGGATGCCGAAGATGTCGAACAGCATCAGGCGCTGGTGGCCACCATGGTCGGCATGATGCGGACGACCAGCGGCAACGTGATGCACAAAAGCACGAACCTCGCCGACGCGACACCGGTCGACGTGCTTGGACACCGCATCGGTTTCATTCCGCAGCGGTTCGCCGTGCGCGGCGACCTTGACGCGGAAGGCAACGTGCTGTACGCCATGGACGCGTCGAACCGCAATTTCCTGCAGCCCAAGCCGGTGATTGCGCGCGAGCTGCTCAAGCGCGTGGGATTCGAGGAAGTGACTTCCGGTCTGCCGGTGGGCAAGATGAGTGCGTTGGACCAGCGTCGTGTGGCAATCGCGCGTGCGCTGAGCTGCGAGGCGGAGGTGATTATTGCCGACGAGCCGACCGCTGGATTGAACCGTGACGACGCCGCCGTGGTGCTGGGGCTGCTGAAGAAGGCCAAGCGCGATGAGGATCGTAAGCGTGCGATTATTGTGGTGACCGATAATCCGGAGGTCGCCGATCAGATGGAACATTGCGCGGAGCTTGAGTAGCGAGCGGCGTTCTGCGAGGCGAAAGCCTTGCGGACTGGTGTTGCATGCCAGTCCGCAAGGCTTTTTTCGTGCTGATTCTGGTTCGTGCCGATTCGCGCTGGTTTGCGGTGACACACCGCTAAAAACATGTCATATGCGCTATGTGTGGCAGACTCTTTCATCTTTGGAATCTCAAACCGCTATGTGTGGCAGATCGTTTGACGCCTCGTGAGTTAGAGGGTCTGTTTTATACCCCCTAATGTATGGCGGGAAAAGAGAAGTGCCACAGATAGCGGTTTTCAGTGCGCAAAACTCGGGCGGCGGCCAGGCTTCGAGGAATTTTCGGGTGTATCTCGCTTATGAATGGCGGATTTTTCCGCTCGACGCGTGCTATCTCGCTTATAGATGGCGGATGGTTTTGCCGCATGAGACTTAGAGGGGATTGAACTTGCCCCCTAACACCTAGTCTTCCTGAGACACCCGCCATTCATAAGCGAGATAGCATCCGGCAGACACCGAAATCCGCCATTCATAAGCGAGATAAGTAGGTTCGCTACTCGGCGATGCGCATGTGGTACTGCTCGGCGAGCGGTTTGACGTCGAGGACGCCGTAGCGTTCCAGAAGGCGCAGCCATTCGCGCTTGTTGCTTTCGCCGAAACGGGCGGCCTTGCGCGTGTAGGCTTCGGCGGTCAGGAACTTCGGCGGAATCGACTTGCTGTTGTACTTGTCCGCCACCATGACGACCTCCTGCTCGAGGTTCATCGGCACGTAGTCGGCCGGGGGCAACGGCAATCCCTGCGATTCCACGGTTTCGCGGGTGAGGCCCACACCTGTGTGGTTGCGTGCGAACTGGGCGATCGATTCGTCAACGCCCTCGTTCAGCAAGTATTCGTAGCCTTTGAGCCCGTGCTGAACATAGTGCGGACCGTCGAATTTGAGCGGTTCGCCGTCGGAACCGTCCTGCTTGAGCAGGAAATACGTGCCGATGTCGTGCAGCAAACCGCCAATGACCACCAGATGCTCGTCGATGAGCCGCGGCGGAACGGTACCTCCGGTCAGCCCTTCCGTGGACGGCACCGCAGGCATGTGCAACATGCCGAGCGATTCCTCGCCGGTATTGTCTTTCGTCAGTTCCAGCCCGAAGTCGCCGGTCTTTTCGGGAGCGTCCGTCGGCAGGGTGCAGCGGCGGGTGAACAGCGCGTTCTGCCGGCGGGCCATGCGGCGGGCGATGTCGGCCACGACCACGCAATGGCCGTGGATAAGGTCGTATGCGGCTTGCGATTGCGCGATTTTGCGATGTAGCTCATCCACTTGCGCAAGAGTGGGGATATAGCCGGTCGTCGGCTTGTTCGATTCGGTTGTTTCGTTCGATTCGTTCGTCATACGCCCATCTTAGGCACGTTCCATCACGCCCAGCATACGGTTCCTGACGCAGTTTCCAAAACGGTTCCCAACAGCCGAAGGGATTCATACACCACGCCAGATAAATCCCGAATGAACGGACACGGATTCAACGGTTTCCCCGTCTTGTCAACGATGTTCCAAGGAATGCCGCCTTAAAACGAGCATTCATCAGCTGCCCGCAGCGGACGGCACGATACGCGGGGACGTTATGTGCGGAAAATCAGATGGAACGGACGCGGAATTCGCCGGTGCGGTTGGAAGCCACGATCATCTGGTCGTTTTCGAGGCGGGTCCAGCCGTCTTCGGCGCGCTGGTCGAAACCGGAGCTGGCCACGACCACGCCCTTCGACTGATCGTCGTTTCCGCCGAGCGCACGGTAGCGCAGCACGCGATAGTCGCGCGCCTGCTCGCCGCGACCGTACTGGTCGTAGATTTCGACGATGCGCTTGGACGTGACCTCACGTCCGGCCGCGCACAGGGCGATGAACTGGTCCTGGCTTTGGATCATGCAGTTGTAGCTGGACTTCGGATAGCTTTTGCGCAGTTCACGCACGGCCTGCGCCACCGCCTCGTCGAGTGCGAAGCCAAAGCCGATGTATTGCAGGATGACGGCGAAGAAAATGGCGGAATCGGAACGGCCGCCAGTGGACTGCACGATGCTCGGATCGACCGGGAATGCACGGTTCGTAATGATGTTGCGGCCCTGGTCGTCAGAAATGTCGCCATTGTGGATGAAGCTCAGGCCGTTCGCATAGAAGGGCTGCTGGTTTTCAAGAATCAGCGGCAGGTTGGAGCTGGCCAGGCGCAGATGCCACAGGCCGCCGCGGGCCGGAGTGTTGGCGAGCTCGTCGAAAATCGGATCATGACGGGCGGCGATGGTGTTTTTGTAGATCGCGGTGCCGGTTTCCGGAGTCGGCGCACCGCCGTCGCGACGGTATGGCGATTCGTCCGGCACGGTGATCAGCGCGGCGCCCCAGCCGTCGTTGTGGATCTCGCTCAGATTTCGGAAATCGCGCACGTTCTGCATGCCGAGCACGCCATTGAGGTTGGTGTTGCTGCCTGCCGTCGCGAATCCAAGTAATCTGCACATGGTTGATTACTTTAGCGACGGCAGGTTTCGACGCGCGCGTGCCGTTATCGGAGTTGGTTATAGCCTGCGATTCAGCCGCCGATTCATACGCATCGCACGTCGCAAAACGCACGTCACGAACGTAAGTTGTCCCGCAAACGAGCAGGAGGACCGACATATCCTGTTGCAGACCGTAAAAACTCGGCCTGAGCGGCCCGGAGCGTGTCGGTAATAGGATATGCCGGTCCTCCTGCGGACTTGGCGGTATTCAGCCAAAGGAAAAGGGCTGGGGCATCTCGTTCGTGACACACTCAAGGCCGTTCGGCCAAGCCTACGGTCACAAACGAAATGTCCCAGCCCTCCTTGCGTAGATAAGCCGTGCTCGCAGAGCGGATTCACACGCGCTTCAGACGCGGCGGACGCTCGGTGGCGAGGAACAGCGGCTGAATCTCAATCAGCGGATTGTAGGGAGCGAGTCCGAACCATTTGACCGGAGAGCCGGCCAAATGACGAATCGCGTACTTGATCTGCAGTGAGATCGCGCCCTTCTGGGACACCTTCGACTCGGGCATCAACGCCTTGTGAATCAGCACGTAGCGGATAGGTCCGATGTTCGGATCGGCATCCAGCTTCGGGTAGCGGGTGGTCTGCTTGGGCAGATCGCCGGACTTCGACAGATCGTTCATGATCTGGTGGATGTATGCAGGAATCGACTGCGACACCTTGAAGCCCAAGCGAATACGCACGCGGAACAGGAAGTCCGTGCCGAAATTCTCCACCGAATACTCGCGCGTGAACGGGTTGTCGGACGTTTCCACCGACACCGCCCACCATGCGCGGGCGCGCTTCGGATGGTCCGCGAAAATCGAGAAGAAGATGTCGGTATCGACACGCTTCATTTCCGGATCGGACGTCAGATAGACGATGTTGTCCGCGAAATACGGAATCGAATCGTCCTCATGAAGCCGCTTCAGAACCGGCACGCAATCGGCGGGCTGCATATGCCGGCGTTGCGCGCGTTCCAGCTTCGTGCCTTCGTTCCACGTGTACATAATCAGCAGAATCGCCAATGTCAGCAGCATGGTGAACCAGCCACCGTGCAGGAACTTCGCCATCGAAGCGAAGAAGAACAGGAACTGGATGGCCAGGAACACCACTGTGAACACGACCGCGCCGACGCGCTTGCCATCGTGCCAAATGTAGACGGCCAGCAGAATCGTCGTGGTGATCATCGTGACGGTCAATGCCAGGCCGTACGCGGCGGAAATATGCTCCGAATCGCGGAACATCGCCAAAACCAGCAGGGTGGAGACGCACAGCACGGCGTTGACCACCGGAATGTACAGCTGGCCGCGGGTACGAGCCGGATAGCGCACCTGCAGGTGGGGCATCCAGTTGAGTCGCGTCGCTTCGGAAACCATGGTGTAGGCGCCGGTGATCAACGCCTGCGAAGCGATCACGCCGGCGCACACGGACAGCAGCACCGCCACGTAACGTACGGACGGGGTCATCATTTCGAAGAACGGATTGAGGCCGTGCATGTGGTTGTACGCGGTGTCGTCCCAATGGTTGAGCATCCACGCGCCCTGGCCGAAATAGCAGAACACAAGGGCGATCTTGATGAACGGCCACGTGAAGTAGATGTTGCCGCGGCCGACGTGGCCCATGTCGGAATACAGCGCTTCGGCGCCGGTGGTGGACAGGAACACGGTGCCCATGACGGCGAGGCCTGCCGCATTGTGGTGGCTGAAGAGGAACTCCACGCCGTACACCGGATTCAGCGCTTCAAGCACGCTCCAATCGGAGCTCAGGTTCACCAAGCCGACGACGGCGAGGAACGAGAACCAGATCATGACCACCGTGCCGAACGTGCGGCCGATGCGTTCGGTACCGCGCGACTGCACTGCGAACAGGCAGACGATGATCACAATGGTGATCATCAGCGTCAGTTCTTTGTTTTCGCTCATGATCGGTTCCAGCAGCGGCAGTGTTTCCAAGCCTTCCACTGCCGAGCTGATCGAGACGGCCGGCGTAAGCACGGAATCGGCGAGGAACGCGGCGCCGCCCAGCATGGCGGGAATCGCAAGCCATGCCCCATATTTGCGGATCAGCGAATACAGTGCGAAGATGCCGCCTTCGCCGTTGTTGTCGATGCGCATGGCGATGAACACGTATTTGACGGTGGTGATCAGCGTGATCGACCAGAAGACCAGCGACAGGATGCCCAGCACCGCGGCGCGATCCGTATGCGCCAAACCGCCTTGGCCGTTGAGGAACGTCTGCATGGTGTACAGCGGCGAGGTACCGATGTCGCCGTATACCACGCCAAGCGCCACGATGGCCATGGCCGGCGTGATCTTGTCCGGGCCGGACTGGAGACGGCTCCACCAGCGGCCGATGCGGCCCTTGCTGGCGGCCTCGTCAAGTTTCGCGGCTTCCTGCTGCTGCGCCTCGTGCTCCTTGATGAGCGTCTGGCGCTCCTCCTTGGTCAGGACCTTGTGCGAGACCTTTGGCGCCTGCGTGTACGTCGCTGCGTGAAGCAGCGACTGTTCTTCTTCGTTCGGCTCGTTAGCCATAACGCTTCCTCCAAGTGGCGGGCCTTCCAACCCGCTCCCCAAAATAAAACGCAAGGTGTGACACTAGGAGCTTGGCAAACCATTGTCAAATCTTCACACGTGATTCGGCACGTCACGCATGAAATTCACATATGCTTAGTCGTTTGTATTTTGCTTATTTTCTGGCGATTACGCAACTGTTACGTTGAGGCCCATGCGACCGTCACGGAACCGCCACGGGATTACCGCGAAATCGCCATTCTTTTTAGATACCGTACACTTCGCGCGTCGTTTCACGCGTGGCTTTGGCAATTTCCGCCAACGGTCTGTCAAGATAGTCGGCGAGCGCCTGCAGGGTGTACGGGATCATATACGGCGCGTTGGTGCGGCCGCGGTAGGGCATCGGACTTAAGTAGGGGGCATCGGTTTCGACCATGACGTGGCTCATGCCGACGAGTTTCGCCGATTCGCGGATTCCGTCGTTGCCTTTGTAGCTGGATGTGCCGGAAAGGCTGAGATACCAACCGTTTTCGCGGGCGATTTCGCCCATTTCGGCGTCGCCGGAGTAGCTGTGGAACACGGTACGTTCGGGGGCTCCGTCGGCGAGCAACGTTTCGATGACTTCCTTGTGCGAGTCGCGGTCATGGATTTGCATGGGCAGGTTGAGTTCCTTGGCGAGCGCGACGTGGGCGCGGAACGCCTCGCGTTGCAGTTCCTTGGCGGATTCGCCGGTACGAAACAGGTCCATGCCGGTTTCGCCGATGGCGACGACCTGGTTGGGGTAGGTGGTGGCGAGGCGGTGCACTTCGGCCATGGCTTCGTCGAAGGGGATGTCGTGCCAGGGCTTGTATTTGATGGGCAGGCCGTCGGGGCCGGGTGCGCCGCGGTGGCCGTGCAGCACGGCTTCGTTGGGGTGTATGGCGATTGCGGCGTGCACGGTTCCGGGGTGTTCGCGGGCCATGTCGATGGCGGTCATGAGGTTGGGCAGCTCGCAGCCGCAGTCGATTACGCCTTCGACGCCGACTTTCTGGGCTTGTTCCAGCAGTTCGTCGACGCTGTAGACGGGTACTTCGCCTTGGCCTTTTTCCATGGCTTCGTGACTCATGGCTTGGGAGAATGGCACGACGGATGCGACGTGGGTGTGGTTGTCGATGACGTGCGCGTCTTCGGGCAGCGGCTGTGGGGCCGGGGCCCAATTGCGATTGCGGTGGTGCTTGCTCATGTTTTCCAGATTAGTCCCGATTGGCCCTGCACTGCGGGCGAACTCTCGTTCGAGGGTTCAAACGAGGGTCCGCCCGTTTCGCGGCATACACGTCACTTAATCGTGATGGTGGTGAACGACCATGCCGGTGCCGTGTAGTCGCCGTCTGTCAGATCAATCGCGGTCTGCCGCGGCCTGGTCGGTGATTCCTCACCGACCTGTCCCGCATACGGATTGTCTCCGGCTAGGACGGTGGCCGTGGCGGATGCCGCCGATGCTGTGGAAATATTCAACTCGGCAAGAATCTGACGTAGGTCAACGCTTATTGGCGCGTCCATGGCATTGACCACGCGCACGTAGGTCTCTCCGGCTTTGTCATTACGTGATACGGTGACGGTACGCCTTGGCTCGTCCTTAACCTCCGTGCCATCCGCAATCAGCGTTCCATCGATGTACAGCTTCATGGCTTGGCCGCGATCGGTGACGTCAACGTGCACCTGCCAAGTGGTGCCCGGTCGCACTTCGTTCATGGAGACTTCGGTGCCGGCAAGCGCGTAGGCGGTGCCGTCGCGGACCACGCGCACGCTGTGTCCTCGACCAAGTGAGATGATGTTGTGGTTCTTGCCGTCGATATCGCCACAGATGAGGTCCATGCCCCATCGTCCCTCGTAATAGACGACGGTAGTGTCGATACTGTAGGAATCAGCGTGCAGATCGAGGGCGGTGTCGATGGTTCTGCCATCGTAGGCCACGTTGCCGAGATTAATCGTCTCCCCGGATGCGGTGGTGATGACAAGATTGTTAAGATCGGCTTTGGCATTGCCCGCGATGCGCAGTCTCACGGTGTCCGGCAGGGTGCGGCGCAGCGTGGACGGGCCTTCGACGGTGACGGGCCACGCGGTGTCGGCCGTGGTGGTGGCGTACATCTGCTGCACCCAATAGCTGTAGGGATGGTAGGCGCGTTCGTTGTCGAAGTAGATGAGGTCCGGATTCCAGCTATGGTGCCCATTCTTGGCGAACAGCGGGGCGTAGGAGGCCATGGCCACCACATCGCCGTTGAGTTCCATGCGTCCCATGAAGGCCGCTTCGGACAGGCCGTTGATCAGTTGGGTGTTCCAGGAGCCGTATTCGCCGAGGTAGACCTTCGGCCCCTTGCGGTCCGTGTGGTCGTAGTGGTCGAGGTTGTGGAACCACCAGCTGGACGACTGGTAGGAATGCTCGTCGACGATTGGCAGACCCGCTTCGCGCGCGTACTTCCAGCCTTCCTCATAATCCTGACCGCTGGGGGCGGGACCGACGGTGCCGACGACGACGATGTCCGGATATGCGGCTTTGACGGCGTCGAAAATCTGCTGGAAGCGGTTCTTGAACACGTCGTCGATAAGATCCTCGTTGCCGATGCCGAGGTATTCGAGGCCGAACGGCTCCGGATGGCCCATGGCGGCGCGCTTGGCACCCCATTCGGTGGCGGTGCTGCCGTTGCAGAATTCGATGAGGTGGAGCACTTCATCGATGTAAGCGGGCATATCCTCCTGCGCCACCGGCACCGGGCCTTGGCTGGTGTTTTGGCAGCTCACGCCGGCGGGCAGCACCGGCAGCGGCTTGGCGCCGATAGTTTCGCACAGGCACAGGTATTCGTAGTAACCGATGCGGAATGACTGGTGGTAGCCCCAGAGGTTGAAGTTGTGCGGACGGTGCTCGACCGGTCCGATGGTGCGGTCCCAGTGGTACATGTTGTCCATGCCGAGGCCGTGGGTGATGCAGCCGCCGGGGAATCGCATGAATCGTGGTTTGAGGTCGGCGAGCGCCTCCACCAAATCCGGGCGGAAGTGCTTGAGGCCGCGGTAGGTGGTGCGTGGCTCCAAGGTGACGAAGTCGAGGTCGATGACGCCTTCGCCGGCGAAGGCCAGACGCAATGTGCCCTGTGTGGCCACGCTCGAGCCGGCATCGCCGTGCTCAGGAACGGTCAGCGAGGCTTGGTATGTCGTCCATGCCGAGGCTGAGACGGTGATGGTGTTTTCGGCGATGATGCTGCCGTCGTCTCCGCGCAGCGAGACCGTCACCGGCATCGCGCTTTCCGATCGCACGCGCATCCAGGCGGTGAAATCGTAGGTTTCTCCGGCGCGGAACACCATGCCGTCCCAGCCGGTGTTGTCCAGCGCGGCAGGGGCATGTTCGACTTCCACCGTCGCGTAATGCGGGTTTTCGGTGGCAACCGGGTCATTGTCATGGATACCGAAGGCTGCGAACGAGCCTTCCGGCACGATTTTGCGCCAGAAGCTGTAGTTGCTCCAATCGATGGAGTCGGCGCGGTTGTATTCGAAGGCGCCGTTCTGCACGAGGTCGGCGTTGAGGCCGCCGTCGCCGGAGTAGCTGATGTCTTCGAAGAAGATGCCCCACAGGTCGGTGCTGATGGCGCGCACGCCCGCTTTGTCGAGTGTGGCGGTGAGTTTGTCGGTCATGGTGTGTCCTTGAATGGTGTTGGTTGTTGGGTTGGATGGTGTTGAGGTATGTGCGATTGCACGGTTTGGCGTTCGTTTCGCGGCTATTCGCCGCCGGCTGGCGTCAGACGGGCTCAGTCGAGCGCGAACCAGAGGCAGCCGTGCGCAGGGATGGTGCCGCGGATGACGCGGTCCTCGCCTTCGCCTTCGATGCGGACGTCCGATCGGATGCCGTCGGGCGATTGCGGAGCGTCGGCCCACAAATCGGTGAGCGTCCAGTCCGCGTTGCGTTGGTCGATGCCGACGAAGCTTTGCAGCTGGATGTTGCCCTTGAGCTCGTACGGCTCGCTGCCGGTCCAGAAGATCGCGCCGTAGTGGCCGCGCGCATGTGCCGACGTGGTACCGTCGGCCCAGTCGACCGCGTCGGCGGTCCATGCGATGAGCTCGCCGATGAAGGATTCCTCCACGTTCCATTCGGCGAACAGCCGTTCCCGGACGATTTCGCGGTTGCCGGACGAGCCGGCGGTCACTTCGCGCAGGGCCGGGTTGGCGAGCAGCACGATGGTGTCAGCGTTGCTGGTAGGCAGATCGCCGCCGACCATCAACGGGGATCTGCCCATGCTCCACAGGGTGAGCAGTGTTTTCTGCTCGTCGCAGGTCAGTTTCGATTGGCGGTCATCGCCGCGTTCGGCGCGCAGGCCGATATGTCCGAGCGGCAGCATGTCGGCGTCGGCCCAATGGCCGGTGCGCTGCATCGGCGCCCATCGCGCGAGCCGGGGGAACTGCTGGTAGATGTCTTCCCAGCGGTCCCACAAATCGTCGGAGATGCGCCACATCTGCGAGACACCGCGGAGAAAATCGACATGGGTGCTGGCCACCCAGCCTCCCGGGGACAGCGATAGCGTGATCGGTCGGCCGTAGGCGGCTTCCGCGCGGTCGATGGCGTGATGGTAGGCCTCGATCTCCTCTGGGAAGAACGGGGTCTGCATGTCGTCGACCTTGAGGAAGTCGAGCCCCAGGAGGCGAGCAGGTCGACCTGTGCGTCATACCAGGCCTGCGCGCCGGCATCGCCCCGCTTGAGGCCGTAGTTGTCGTGATTCCATGCGCAAGTGTGCTCGGTGTCGGCAACGTCCTGCGCATGCAGCGTGGTGCCTTTGACCGGCAGGTTCTCGTGCACGGCCTGTCTCGGAATGCCGCGCATCACGTGCACGCCGAGTTTGAGACCGAGCCGGTGCACCGCGTCGGCGAGCGGGCCGAATCCTTTGCCGTCTGCCGCGCTCGGGAAACGTTGCTCGTCGGGAATCTGCCGGCCATATGCATCGATGCACAGCGGCGTGCCGTCGGAATAGCCGTGCGCGTGGGCGTTGGGGTCGAACCAGCCGGCGTCGATGACCAGCGTGTCCCAGCCAGCATCCTTGAGATGATCGGCCATGAAGCGCGCGTTGTCTAGGACCTCCTGCTCGGTGATGGTGGTGCCGTAGGAGTCCCAGCTGTTCCAGCCCATCGGCGGACGCCAGGCTTTGACTGGCATGGCCTCGGGTACCGTGTGGCCGTCAGCCGGATATTCGTCAGCCGGGGCGACGGAAACGGTGGTTGGGATCGTCATCGAACCTCTCTTTTCGTTCGGGATCGCTATGGGGGCTGTGTCGCGGAAAGCAGGACGCCGTCATGCGAACCGTATATGTATCGTTACATATACTAGCGCAAATCCAATCATCCGCAATGGAGGCAATATATCGGTGAGTCTTTGTATTTGCAACGATTTTACAGAATCAAGAGAATATAATATCGTTACATATCAATCATAAGTTTTCAAGGAGCGGCATATGACCAGCAGCACACCGACGCTACGCGACGTGGCCGCGGAAGCGGGCGTCTCCCCCATGACCGCGTCGAACGCGCTGCGCGGCAAGCCAGGCGTCAAGGAATCGACCCGCGCCAAAGTGATCGCCGCAGCGAAGAAACTCAATTACCGCATCAATCTGACGGCCAGCATGCTCAAATCGGGCCGCAGCAACATCATCCACGTCATCGTCAACGAATTCGATTCGCCGTTCTATTCAAAGCTCACGCAGGCGTTGAGCAACGAAATCGTGTCCCGCGGACTTATTCCATTCATCGAGCAGACGCAGTATTCGCCGGACGCTGCCGAGCACGCGCTGAGCAGCAATCCGTTCTCCGGGCAGCTGTTCGATGGCGAGATCCTGCACGCCACAGGCTTGGGCACAAATGTGCCGCTGTCCAAACTCAATGGCGGCAGACCATTCGTGCTGCTGGACGCCTGCGAGGAGACGCCGACCGTCGATGCCGTGAACTTCCCCAACGAGGAGGCCGAACGCGCGGCGATGCAGCATCTCATCGACCGCGGATGCCGCAATATCGCGATCGTCGGCCACCGGTTCGCCCCCCGCGCCGATCTGGCGCATGCCCAGAACGCGTTCGCTCTGCGATTGCGCGGCGCATGCGGAGCGCTGTCCGACGCCGGACTGCCCTATGACGAGTCGATGGTGTTCGAAGCCGGGGATGTGGCCAATGGCATCATCGCCGGGCATGCGATTGCGGAACGTATTCTCGCCGCACGGAGCGGACATGGTGGCACCGAGTTCGACGGCGCGTGCTGCGCCAACGATTTCGCGGCGTTCGGCGTGATACGCGGGCTCGCGGACCGCGGACTGCGCGTGCCGCAGGACGTGAAGGTGATCGGTTTCGACGGCGTGACCTCCGGCTCGTACACGACGCCGGCGTTGAGCACCATCCAGGTCGATTTCACGCAGCTTGCGAAATTCTCGGTCGATATGCTGTCCGAACGTATCGATCATGGAACAGACGAGGCGTTGCCGCCAAGACGGGCCATCATCGGCTACCAGCTGGTGGACCGGGAATCGACCGCGGTCTGAGGATGACGCCCCGATGGCAGGCAATCCGCCATAGGCAGCAGCCTTCGCGGCCAATCCCACTCAATCGGAATCACTCAATCGGAATCAATCGCCATCATTCATCAAGGAATCTCTAGGAGCATCATGAGCATCGACACCCAGGCCTATCTGTTCGTGCATTTCATCGGCGAGGAACGCAATCCCACCGACGAACAGCTGTACTTCGCGCTGAGCCGCGACGGCGTGCATTGGAGGGATCTGCGCCCGGCCGGCAGTCCGGCGTTGACGTGGCTAGGCGGCGAGAAGGGCGTGCGCGACCCGCATATTGTGCGCGACCCACGTGGTGGATTCCACATTGTGGCCACCGATTTGAGCATCTATTACCGTGGCGGCTGGGGGCCGAACGATGGCGCCACCACGAATGGATCGACCGGCCTGGTGATCTGGGACTCCCCTGACCTGGTCCATTGGAGCGAGCCGCGCCTGGTGGACGTGGCCTCGAAGATTCCGGACGCTGGCATGGCTTGGGCTCCGGAGGCGAATTGGGATCCGGATCGCGGGCAGTGGATCGTGTTCTGGTCCACGAAGAGCAACGCCGAAAGCTCCGCGGATCCGTTGGCCAACGAGCTCGGCGATCCGACGAATGTGTATTATGCGACGACCGTTGATTTCAGGGTGTTCTCCGATCCGGTCAAGTGGATCGATCGTAAGAATGTGATCATCGATTCGACCATGCTGCGCGACGATGACGGCTGGTGGTACCGCGCGTCCAAGGACTCGGAAATCACCATCGAACGCACCCGTAACCCGTATGCGACGACCTACGAGGTGCTGCGCACCGACGACCCGAATGAGTGGTCGTATGTGGGCACGCTCACCGACATCTTCGGCAATGGCCGGTATTCCATGCACTACTTGGAAGGGCCGGAACTGTTCCGTTACAACGACGAAGACGTGAAGGTGATCAACGGCAGGACCATGCCATTCGGCCTGATGTGCGACCAGTACGCGGAGTCCAAGGGCTACCTGTCGTTCCGCGCCGCCTCGCTCGCCTCGCATGATCCGGCCGATTGGCAGCGCGCAGACGATATCGATTTCGGCGCGCTGAAGAAGCGTCACGGCGCGATTCTGCCGATCACGGCCGCCGAATACGACGCCATCGAAACCGCCTTCGCCCTGTAGGCGGCGCGATTGCCCATCCGTCGCAACCGCTCAGGCGCGGCGGATGGCGAAGATGCGGGCGGACGGCTGCTTGGAGGTGGCCGCGTTGAGCCGGACCGTCTCGGGGTCCATGCGCTCGACGGTCCACGGCTTGGCGTCGGGCGCATGCTCGGGAACGGCCGGATTCGGGAAGATCTGCTCGATATGGCAGTCCTCGGACAGCGGCACGTTCACGGAAGGCGTGCCGCCACGTCGCCAGACGATGATGTAATCGCACGGATCGTCGTCCTCCGACGGGAGGAATGACGGATGGCGCAGACCGACGACGAGCCAATCGCCATCGAAATCAGGCAGACGGGCCGGCCAGAACGGCACCAATTCCTGCTGCTCGGTCAGCACACGGCGGTGCAAGGCCACCGCATCCCGCACCAAGGCAAGCCGATGCTCGTCCATGCGGTCAATGAATCCGGACAGGTACAGCCTGCCGAGTATGCCCGTGGCCAGCGTGAAGACGGCGGTCTCATCGTCCATCTCCTGCTGGGCGTAACCCCAGTTGCCTTGCTGTTCCGGCAGGATCGTCAGTCCGGCGCCGGCGGCGATCGCGGCGTAAATCAGCGGATCACACTGGTCGGAGGTGGATTGCAGGTCCAATCGTTGCAACTGCGCGTAATCGGCGCGCATCGCACCGGAACCGCAGTTTTCGATCATAACGTCCGGATGGCGGCGGCGCAGGTCGTCGAGCCAGTCAAGATAGGCGCGGCAATGGCCGAGCAGACCTTCGCCAACGGACCGCGCATCGACGTCCGTACCAACGCCCGGGGTGGTGTTGTAGTCGAATTTGAAGAAGACCGCTCCGAAATCGTCGATCAGCCGATCCACGGTGCGGGTGACGTGCTCGCGTGCGGCCGGCGAGCGGAAATCGAGCAGATAGCGGCCCGAATCGCAGACGCGCACGCCGTGGCGCTGGAAGAACGCGTCATCGGGCAGGCTCTGGGCGAGCGGCGATTTCACACCGATCACCTCAGGCTCGAGCCACAATCCCAAGCCCATGCCATGCGCGCGGATGGTGTCGGCCAAACCCTTGAGTCCAGCTTCGCCGAAACGGTTCGTGGAGGCCTGCCATTCGCCGACCATGTCCCACCAACCGCCGTCCGTGCTGTCGTACCAGCCGGCGTCGATGCAGAAGATGTCCGCGCCGACGCGTGCCGCGCCCTCGACGAGCGGCAGCTCCTTCTCCAAGCGCGGGTCGCCGAACAGGGTGTTCATGTAATCGTTGTAGATGACGAGTCCCTGCGTGCGTTCGAACTGCTCGGAACGACCCAATTCGCGAGCCTTGGCGGCACGCAACGCACGGCGCTGCAATGTCATTTCGGCGACGGACTGCTGCCAATCGCCGGCCGAGATCGCGAAGGAGACCGGCACCGATTCGAAATCGTGGCCTTCACCCAGCTCCGTATACCAATGGTGGTCCTGATATTCCGGTCCGAACGCGCTGATGTGCAAACCGGGATCATCCTCGCCGACCTCCCACTCCCACGGGCCATTGTGCTCGATCTGCCACATCACGGAGAAGTCACGCGATTGGCGGCGCGAGCCCTCGACCTGTACGATGCCGGCCGGCTCATGCACGCCGGTGCTCCATGTGGAGGCGGAGCTCATGGCGAATCGCGAGCTGGATTGGCCGGGATTGATGACTTGATTGCGATTGCGCACCGACACGTCGCGCAGTGGACGGCTGCGCCAATCGTTTTCCACCGCCCACGCGGAGTCTCCCCAGAATACGCGGGAATGGTCGATGCTGCCGCAGTTGACGCGCATCGGCACCGTCAGATTCAACGACGACACCGCCTCGATAGGCAGCGGGCGCGCGGAGCTCAACCGCGTGTAAGTGCGCACTGCGGACAGACCCGGGAACGCTTCGAATACGGAAGTGACTACCAGCCCAGCCGTGGCGTCGGCATGGCGGACGGTTTCCGGCGAGGGCTGCGCGGCGGCTTCGGCCCGTTCGGCGGCGGTCGGTTCGAACGCGCGCCCGTGCGGCTCCAGTTCCGCATACGAAGCGAATTGGACGATCTCCAAACGATATGGTTCGGCGGACCCTTCCTCCGGCTCGGAAGCGGCGGCCGAGACGAATCGCAATACGCTGCCCGCCACCGTGGCGATCAAGGTGAGGCGATTGTCCTGCGATCCGGTGTTGGCGGCACGCACTTCGACGATTGGACGCGGATCACGTTCCAGCACGGTTCTTCCATCGTCGGTAACACGGCCGCCGATGGGCCCCATGCCGCGGCCTGCAACGTTGCACAATCGGACGGGGGAATCGCCTGCCGTGTCGAACAGCATGGAAACCACGCCATTGCCCCATTCGAGACGCCCGTCCTCACGGGGACATACGGGGTTCATTGCACCGGCACCGCTTATCATCTTCGACTCCTCAACCGTGTTCAGATACCGCCTGATCATTGACGTGCATCGATTGACGTACCTGGTACTAGCTTAAGCGGTAAATGGGGCAAATCGCACGTGCGTGTCTACTCGAAGCGGAGATATGCGATGAACTTGACTGGCGCATCCTTGGTTTTGGCGATGTTGCCGAAACCAAGGACAGCCCCTTTGTCGGGCAGTCCCTTCGTCACTCGTCATGCTCACCCGCGTAGGAACACCGTCATCTCGTTCTCGCCACGGTTGGCCCATGCGAAGTATGGAATCAGCGTGGCCGTCGTCGTCTTGCGTTCGGCGGGACGCCAATCATGGTACAACGCGGAGGTTTGCGCGGAGTCTTCCACTTCACGCCAAGCGGGAATCGCCAGCGTGGTCATCGGCATATCGACGGCGTCCACCTCGCCGAGCCCCTGCTCGTCCTGCGCGACGGCGCCGGCATGGAAGACGATGCGATCAACGGACACGCAGGACGGGTCGGATGCGATGCGCGCGGTATCGGCGTGCAGCAGATGCAGGTTCGCGCCATTATCGACACCTTCCGCGCAGTAGGCCAGCGGTCCGCGCACGAACGCCACCTTTCCGGCGTCCTCGCGCACGAGCGGATTCGCGGCGACCATGTGGACCGGCATCGGGAAATCGAAATCGACGACGTCGCCGTCATGCCATGCGCCGGTCAGATACAGGTATCCGTCTCTGATGACGCGGGAGATGTCGTCGCGGCCGCGCACGGTGACCGCATCGGAAGCGGTTTCGCCACCGGCCCAAGCGGGCAGACGGAGGGCGATCGTGAAAACCGCGTCCTTGGATGCATCGGAAGCAGAATCGCCTGCATCAAAGCCCACCGCGACGGATCCCTTGCCGGACCAGGGCATATCGGACATGACGTCAAGGCGCACATCGGTGCCGGAAAGCCTGGCATGGACGCCGCCGCCCATATACAGATGCACATACAGGGTGGATGAGTCGTCTCCGATCGTGTAGGCGTACTGCTGCACGTCCTCCACGATGCGTGCGATGTTCGGCGGGCAGCAGGCGCATCCGAACCACTTCTGGCGCACCGGCTTGACGTGCGCCTTGCGTTCATCGCGATGGCATGCCTCGGGCACCACTTCGAGCGGGTTCACGTAGAAGAAGCTTTTGCCATCGAGTGCCATGCCGGCGAGCGTGGTGTTGTACAGCGCCGATTCCATGACGTCCGCATATTCGGATTTCGGCTGGATTTCCAGCATGCGGCGGGCGAAGAACGCGAGCGCGATGGCGGCGCAGCTTTCCGAATAGGCGGTGTCGTTCGGCAGATCATAGTCGAAGGAGAAGGCCTCCCCCATGTGTGTGGCGCCGATACCGCCGGTGATGTAGATCTTTCGGTCGACGATGTTGCGCCATAGTCGTTCGCAGGATGCCAGCAGGTCGGAGTCGCCGGTCAGGCGTGCCACGTCGGCGGCTCCGGCGTAGAAGTAGGCGGCGCGGACGGCGTGTCCGAGGGCCTCCGTCTGTTCCGTGATCGGCTTGTCGGCCTGGTAGTAGGCGTAGTTCTGCTCGCGCGGCGCGTAGTTGCGGCCGTCCTCCCGGGCGCGGCGGCGGTCTTCGAGCTCGAAATAGAGCGGCTGCCGGCCGCGTTGGCGTACAAAGTATTCGGCGAGGTCGGCATAGCGCTGTTCGCCGGTGGTCTCGGCGAGTTTGACGAGTGCCATTTCGGCGATTTCGTGCCCGGGATAGCCGTGCAGCTTGCCGTCGGCGGTGCCGAATCGGGAATCGATGTAATCAGCGAAACGGCAGGCCGCGTCAAGCAGCTTGCGTTTGCCGGTGGCTTGATAGTAGGCGATCGCGCCTTCGGTCAGGTGGCCGAAGCAGTACAGCTCATGGTGGTCCTTCAGGTTGGTGAAGTGCCGGTCCATGCCGTTGAGGATGTAGTAGGTGTCCAGGTAGCCGTTGTCGAGCTGCGCCGCGCAGACGATATCGATGGCGGTGTCGGCGGTCGCTTCAAGGTCAGCGTCCGGGTGGTGGGTCAGCGAGTAGCCGACCGCTTCGATCCATTTGGAGAAATCAGTGTCTTGGAACACGAAGCCGTAGAACTTGTCGGGATCGGGGTGCGCCGGGTCGTCCGGCAGGGCTTCGAAGCCGCGGAACGTGTATTTCGGCGGCACGAAGGCCTTGCCTTCCTTGTGGTGTTCTGCGTTCTGCGCGGCGGCGGCCTTGAAGTTGTGCATGCAGTAGCTGGGTGCGGCGCCGGGAACGTTGTCGTTCAGCGCGTTCCACTGGTAGGGAATCACCTGGGTGCGCACGAGTTCCTGCCGCGATGCCCAGAACGGGTCGGTGACGGTGGCGTCGCGCAATGCGATTGGATGGCTGGTGCGATTGGTGGTAGTCATGAGTGCAAGCGCTCCTTAGTGCATCGTTGTCTTGTTAACGCTCACAATCCATTATTCCACGGGTTGCTCCAAAGTACATTCCGCATGGCGGCATGTCCGACGGGAATCCCACCGCGGCAGCCGGCCCAAGATGGCCGCGCATTGGCTGCGCGACCGTTGGGCAGGCATTTCGGATTGCGGATATACGGGCTAAGGGGCAGAGCAGCTAGCCGCCGGGGCTGGCGGCCGGCTGCTCAGACCTTGATCATGGCGTACTGCGATTCGTAGAGCCGGTAGTAGGCGCCATGACGGGCGAGCAGCTCGGCATGGTTGCCCTGCTCCACGATCTGCCCGTGGTCGATGTAGCAGATCTCATCCGCATTCTCGATCGTGGACAGGCGGTGCGCGATGATGAAGCTCGTGCGTCCCTTGAGCAGATGGTTCAGACCGGCCTGCAGCGCCTCCTCGGTACGCGTGTCGATATTCGACGTGGCCTCGTCGAGAATCAGGATGCGCGGGTCGGCGAGCAGCACGCGCGCGAACGCGATGAGCTGGCGTTGGC
>ERZ507026.312-NODE-312-length-24508-cov-6.185703_pt1 | contig 24508 bp, 27 predicted proteins | sample MGYA00512876_ERZ507026 | MGnify/ENA metagenome assembly ERZ507026 | reverse complement strand
TTTGGAGTATGATTTTCATCTCTGAACAGAATGTTTTCAAGGTGTTCAATTTGTTTGTTGTAACATCCATTCTCATTTTGATTTTTCATAGCCTTTAATAAGCTACAGCAGCTGATAATTGCTTTTGAGATTCTTTGCCCTCCATCAAGCAAATAAATTGCTGCATTGTCTGTATCAACATAGATTGTGAATTGTGAAAAAGTAACCAATCCGTCAACAAAAAAGATTTCTTTTGCTGCTCTCTCGATTTTCTTTGCATCTTTGATGAATTCTCGCTGATTGATGAAAGGTACAATTTTCCAATTTACAAATTGATTGTAGTTCTCTCTTGCATAATTAATCAGAACATTCGTGATGTCCAAAACAGATGATGCTGTCATTATTACTGAATCTTGCAGTTTGTTTTTGTTTTCCATTTCTTCTGTCCTCCTCTGCCATCTTTGGCTCAAATTTCCAACAAAAAAAAGAGAACTCATCCGGAAGAAAGTTGTCACATGCATGACTGCATATGTTTCCGAACAAATTCTCTTTTACTTTTCTATTGTACATCGAAAGTACTTTTTGTACAATTATTTTCTTTACTTTTTCCTGTTTTCTTCAGATTTTTCAACATCTGCTGAATTGCATTTCACAGTTTCTTTTTTTGAAACAGCATTGCAATACAATACTTTCAGCAGTGCAACTGTAAGAAAAAATTTTTTGAACATGAACTCACCACCTTTCTTTTTGAAGAAAATAAAGAGAAAACTGTTTTCATCTCTTCTCTTTATTTCTATAAATTTATAGGCTATATTAGCAAAATGGTGAACATATTTTAATATTGTACGAATATACGGACAGTAACAATGATCCAGTAGCATTATAATGTCATCACATTCAAGGAGATGACATTATGAAAGATACTGAAATCATTAATTATTACAATAACCTAGATCAATATGCAAAGGATAGAATTGATAGACAGCTAATTGATTTGACAAATGCAAAGAAAGAATCAAGAAACTACTGTATCAAGGTATGTCCAAAGTGTGGTGCGGTCGATCCTGGATTTACAAAAGGTGGAAATGCAAACAGCGGAAAACCTATGCTGAAATGCCGCTGCTGTCATAAACGCTTCACTTATGACAATGGTCAGCTTACACACTATTCCCACCAGGACGAATCAAAGTGGGACCAGCTTATCGTAGATACCTTTTCACAGGTACCAGTAGAAAAATCAGCAGCGAATATGAATATAAGCACATATACAGTCTGGCGTATGCGAATGAAGCTGCTTCATATGCTTGAAAAAATGATTGCAGATACAGTTGTCTCTGGAGAAATAGAACTAGATGAAAAGTATGTACTAAATTCACATAAAGGTGAAAAAATAGATAATTTGAAACCAAGAAAACGTGGTGGTTCAGCTTCTAAAAGAGGACTGTCAAATGAACAGATATGTTTACCTACAGCAGTGCAGAGAAATGGCACTGCTGTTTTAAAAGCAACGAACACAGCAGCACCAACAAGTGGAGATTTAATGAAACTGTCAAACAGCATTGGAGAAAACAGTATGGCATGGATTGACGGGAAAACTGCATACAACAGTTTACTTTCAGAAAAACACTGCGAAATAAGAGTAATGAAGGATCATACAACATATACATCCATCGATCATCTAAACAATGTGAATGCATTTCACAGGCTGATAGAGAAATGGTATAAAGGATACAATGGTGTAGCGAGCAAGTATATCAATAGATATGCAGCTCTTTTCACATTGGCAAGAGAATATACAGGCTGTGATACCCAGGAAATTCTATTATCAATCAAGAAAAGAATGCATCAGATCACAGATTTCTTCCGTATTGCTGACATGAAGAAAGATGATCTTTTCATTTATTCTATTTCTTGAATTCACCATTTTGCTAATATAGCCTTTTTTTAATCATGACAACTTAGAAGGTAAACAAAAAAATTGAGACTGATTTATGTAAGGTCAGAGATTCTCCAAACAGCATTATTCTATTAATTTCTTCCTTATATATATCATGAGTCGTCGTCTACTTTCTGAGATAAGACTAATCTTTAAATTTCCATAAAAAATATGGACCTTTGCCAATGCTCTTAAAATCAAATAAGAAGGATTCATTTTTCCCTTTTCGATATTGGCAATTTGCTTTATAGAAACATGGCTCAGGTCTAAAAGTTCCTGCTGTGTCAGGTCCTTTTCCTTTCGGGCTTCCCGTATTTTCTTTCCTAAAGCAGTTAAATCATCAGTCGGCATAATTGTTCACCTCAAAAATATTGTATCGTTCCGATTCCTGCAAAGGAATAACCTTATCATGCTTGTACAGAGGTATGATTATACCGATTTTAAAACAATGATAAGCGCTGCATTATAGAATTACATTCATTCCTGCATCAAAAACAAGAGTTTGCTGTATAGAATCATAATATGGCTGAGTCAGTCCTCACCTCCGGGGCTGTCTCTTTTTTTATAAAAACTTATACAATCTTAGTTTCGATTGCAGGACCCTTTTCCACCCTTAATACTTTAAGCAGTATTATGGCTTTGCAAGAAAGAAATGAGGTGAACATTATGGGCATTACAAATGCGGCGAGAAGATTTGAACAGAGATTTGACGAAAAAGCGGAGCGCTTTATTTGGTATCATCCGCTACTTGGCTTCATCTCCATTTTTGTTGGAATGTCATTACTAGTTTTGGCGTGTGTCTGTATCAGTACGATCGTTATCGCCTTTCCTGTGGCACGACTTCTGGGCTGGTTGTAATCTTTATTTCATCTTTAAACGCACAAAAGATGACTAATGCCATCTTTAGAGGAAAGGTTCTATGATACCGGGGACATCAAAAAAGGAGGATAAATCTTATGCAAATGCTAATTGCACTCATAGGTGCATGTGCGGCAGCAATGCTGCTGTGGTATGTCTATATTTTAATGAAGGGAGATGATCAGGCATGAACAACATGATTCAGTATGCTTTATACCTTGCCATTCTGGTTGTTCTGGCAATTCCGCTTGGCGCATACATAAAAAACGTCATGAGCGGCGAGAAAACTTTTTTGTCCAGAGTTCTGGCACCGTGCGAAAACCTTATTTACAAGGTTATGCGTGTAGACAGAGAAGAACAGATGACATGGAAGAAATATGCGGTAAGTGTATTGTTTTTTTCCGGTATCGGGCTTGTTTTTCTGTTCCTGCTTCAACTTCTGCAGGGAGTTCTTCCCGGAAACCCGCAGCATCTGTCCGGTGTGAAATGGGATTTGGCATTTAACACTTCTGCAAGTTTCATTACCAATACAAACTGGCAGGCATATTCCGGTGAATCCACATTGAGTTATCTCACTCAGGCTTTAGGTCTGACTGTTCAGAACTTTGTTTCCGCAGCTACAGGTATCGCCGTTCTATTTGCGTTGATCCGTGGCTTTATCAAGGTGAAATCTTCCGGGTTGGGAAGCTTTTGGGTGGACTTGACCCGCATTGTGGTTTACATTCTGCTCCCGCTGAATCTGGTCATTTCTCTGCTGCTGGTAGGCGGCGGCGTGATTCAGAACCTGAAAAGTGCAGAAACAGTATCCCTTGTAGAACCGATTGCCGTCAGTGCAGAAGGCGAAATCCTTGAGGATGCTGTAATTGACTTAGACACCGAAACCGTCACTGTAGATGGCGAAACCGTTTCGGATGCACAGATCGTCACCGGGCAGTTCGTACCGATGGGTCCTGCGGCCAGCCAGGTCGCAATCAAACAGACCGGCACCAACGGCGGCGGCTATACAGGCGTCAACTCCGCACATCCTTTGGAAAATCCCAATGCCTTTACCAATCTGATTGAAATGATTTCCATTCTGCTGATTCCGGCGGCACTGTGTTTCACATTCGGTTCTGCGGTAAAGAACAGGAAGCAGGGTACTGCAATCTTTATGGCAATGTTTCTCTGCCTGGTTGTTGCCTTGGGTTGCATCGCCGTCACTGAACAGGCCGGCACATCCCAGCTTGCACAGAACGGCGCAGTCAATATGTCAATGGTAGAACAGGCGGGCGGCAATATGGAGGGCAAGGAGACTCGCTTCGGCATCGCATCGTCCTCTACCTGGGCAGCCTTCACAACAGCAGCTTCTAGCGGCTCTGTAAATTCCATGCATGACAGCTACACGCCGCTTGCCGGTATGGTGACTATGCTGCTGATGCAGCTCGGCGAGGTTATTTTCGGCGGCGTGGGCTGCGGCCTTTACGGTATGCTTGCTTTTGCCATTCTGGCGGTGTTTATTGCCGGTCTGATGGTAGGCCGCACTCCGGAATTCCTTGGCAAGAAAATTGAACCTTATGAGATGAAATGGTCGGTACTGGTTTGCCTTGCAACGCCCATTGCAATTCTGGTCGGCAGCGGCATTGCTGCTGTAGTACCATCTGTCATGGACAGCCTGAATAGCGGCGGTGCCCACGGTTTCTCTGAAATGCTGTATGCCTACTCATCCTGCGGCGGCAATAACGGCTCTGCCTTTGCCGGTTTCAATGGGAATACCGTATTTCTGAATGTAAGCCTGGGGCTGATAATGCTCTTTGCCCGGTTCCTGCCCATCATCGGCACACTTGCAATCGCAGGCAGCCTGGCCGGGAAAAAGAAAATTGCCACGACTGCTGGCACCCTGTCTACCACAAATGGAATGTTTGTTTTCTTGCTGATTGTTGTGGTATTGCTGATCGGTGCGCTGAGCTTCTTCCCGGCTCTTGCCCTTGGTCCGCTTGCTGAGTTCTTTGGCAGCATTGCATAAAGGAGGTTTACAGATATGCGTACAAAACAGAAAAGTGCTTTTGCCGACCGGAAAATGCTCGGCAGGGCAATTAAAGATTCTTTTGTGAAATTAAGTCCAAAGACACAGGCAAAAAACCCGGTCATGTTTCTGGTTTTTGTGTCTGCGATCCTGACCAGTATCCTTTGGGTGGTATCCCTGTTCGGGTTAAAAGACGCTCCAGGTGGATATACACTGGCGATTGCCATTATCCTTTGGTTTACCGTGCTGTTTGCCAACTTTGCCGAGGCCATTGCAGAAGGCCGTGGTAAAGCACAGGCAGATTCTCTCCGGGCATCCCGAAAGGATGTGGACGCACATAAAATTCCCTCTGTATCGCAGAAGGACAGCGTGACTGTGGTTCCATCCGCCCTGCTGAAAAAGGGGGAACTGGTGATTGTCAAAGCCGGAGAGCAGATTCCGGCAGACGGCGAAGTCATAGAAGGTGCGGCATCTGTGGATGAAAGTGCCATCACCGGCGAATCCGCTCCTGTAATTCGTGAGGCAGGCGGCGACCGCAGCGCTGTAACCGGCGGCACCACTGTACTGTCGGACTGGATCGTTGTCAGAGTGACCAACGAAGCCGGAGAAAGCTTTCTGGACAAGATGATTGCGATGGTAGAAGGTGCTGCCCGGAAGAAGACGCCAAACGAAATTGCTTTGCAGATTTTTCTGGTAGCCTTGTCCATTATCTTTATCCTGGTGACAGTCTCCCTCTACACTTATTCCATTTTTTCTGCAAAGCTGGCTGGAATTGAGAATCCAACCTCTGTAACAACTCTGGTAGCGCTGCTGGTATGCCTTGCGCCTACTACCATTGGTGCCTTGCTTTCCGCCATCGGTATTGCCGGTATGTCCAGACTGAACCAGGCAAATGTTCTGGCCATGAGTGGTCGTGCCATTGAAGCCGCCGGTGATGTAGACATTTTGATGCTTGACAAAACCGGAACAATCACACTGGGCAATCGACAGGCATCGGAGTTCATTCCGGTAGATGGTGTTGATATTCAGGAACTGGCGGACGCCGCTCAGCTTTCTTCTCTGGCCGATGAAACCCCTGAGGGCAGAAGCGTTGTTGTACTGGCAAAGGAGCAGTTTGGAATTCGTGGCAGAAGCCTTCAGGACAAGAATATGCACTTTGTCCCATTTACTGCCGTGACTCGTATGAGCGGCGTCGACTTTGACGGCAACGAAATCCGAAAAGGCGCAGCAGATGCCATGCAGAGTTATGTGACCCACGCAGGCGGAATGTATTCTCCAGACTGTGATCGAGTTGTCAAGTCTATTGCGTCCAGGGGCGGCACACCTCTGGTTGTGGCTAAGAACCACAGGATTCTCGGCGTTATCTATTTGAAGGATATTATCAAGCAGGGTGTGAAGGAGAAATTCGCAGATCTGCGGAAAATGGGCATCAAGACCATTATGATCACCGGCGACAATCCGATTACTGCTGCGGCCATTGCTGCCGAGGCCGGTGTGGATGACTTCCTTGCGGAAGCAACGCCGGAAGGAAAGCTGGCAATGATTCGTGATTTTCAGGCCAAGGGTCATCTGGTCGCCATGACAGGCGACGGCACCAACGACGCTCCGGCTTTGGCACAGGCAGATGTTGCAGTTGCCATGAACAGCGGCACACAGGCAGCAAAAGAAGCAGGCAACATGGTGGATCTGGACTCTTCACCAACAAAACTGATCGACATTGTTCGCATCGGCAAACAGCTTTTGATGACACGAGGCAGCCTGACTACCTTCTCCATTGCCAACGATGTGGCAAAATACTTTGCCATTATTCCGGCGCTGTTTATGGGACTTTATCCGGGACTGTCTGCTCTGAATATTATGGGTCTGCATTCCCCGCAAAGTGCTGTCCTCTCTGCGATTATTTATAATGCACTCATCATTATTGCACTCATTCCGTTGGCACTGAAAGGTGTGAAATATCGTGAAGTTTCTGCTGGAAAGCTGCTGTCACGGAACCTGCTGATTTATGGTCTGGGCGGTCTGGCAGCTCCATTTATCTTTGTGAAACTGATTGATGTTCTGCTGGTGTTCACCGGCCTGGTATAAGGAGGAGATATATCATGAAAACAATAAAAAGTGTACTGCCAAAGGCAGGTATGATCTTTTTAATCTTTACGCTGCTGTGCGGCGTGATCTATACGGGTGTTGTCACAGGAATTGCTCAGCTTATTTTCCCGGATAATGCCAATGGAAGTATCATTGAAGTAGACGGGAAAAAATACGGCAGTGAATTGCTGGGGCAGCAATATACAGATGAAGCCCATATGTGGGGACGCATTATGAATATTGATGTTTCAACCTATACGGATGAAAACGGAAAGGCACTGATGTACGCCGCTCCCTCCAACCTCTCTCCGGCAAGTGAGGAATATGCACAGCTCGTGGCAGAACGTGTAGAAAAGCTCCGGGCTGCTGACCCGGATATGGATGAAACAGCTGTTCCGGTGGATCTTGTTACCTGTTCCGGCAGTGGGCTTGATCCCCATATTTCCCCGGCGGCAGCGGAGTATCAGGTAGCACGTATTGCAGAAGCGAATGATATGACCGATGATGAAGTACGCAGGATCATCCGAAAATGCACCGACGGTCGATTCCTTGGCATCTTTGGCGAAAAAACCGTCAATGTGCTGGAAGTCAATCTGATGCTGGACGGTATTCTGGAGAGGTGAAATGAACATAGCTAAAATCATGATTCCCCAATCTCCACTGTGTTTCTTCATGAAAAGGATACGATTCGTCATGGATTGGAACGGTTTATGGTACACGGCTATACCGCTGTCCCGGTACTGAATGATCAGGAACAGTATATTGAAAGCGTGACGGATGGAGAATTCCTCCGCCACCTTTTTGTTTGCAAGACAACAGTCTTGAAAGTACAGGAGAGATACCGACCTGCCAGCATTGTTCGCAGAGATTTTTGCCCTGCGTTACAAATAGATGCAGATTTCGGACAGGTTGTAACTTCAATGCTGAATCAGAATTCTGTCCCCATCGTTGATGGCCAGAATGCTCTATGCAGGATTCTGACAGGGAAACGGCTGATTGAATTTCTGGCACAGGCTCGTGATAAAAAAGAATAAGTCCTGCATCTTTAGGCGGTCTTAATACAGATACGCATTCTCTTTTACATTCTTTATTTCATTTGATTTATGATTAAGGACATATAAAGGGGTATAAAGGAGGACTGCAGTTATGGGAGCAGTGCTGTTAAAAAGGAAGTTGACTTCGTTTCAAATTTTCATCCTCGGGTTTTCCGGTGTGATCCTTTTTGGCACCTTCCTTTTAATGTTGCCGTTTTCCAGCCGCAGCGGACTGGTCGGCATTCGGCCAGTTTGTCATTTTACTGCTGATACCATGTTGGCGTTGTGTGCTATATTATTGAAAAAAAGAATTGCTTTTGCTTGAGTGACAGATAGGAGGGTTAAAATGGAACTGCCAAGACAAGATCCGGATCAGCTTCTTCGTGCGATCCGTAACGATGCATCCACTAAGAAAAGTGGAAAACTCAAAATCTTTTTCGGTTATGCCGCAGGTGTCGGAAAGACCTATGCCATGCTTCAGGCGGCTCATCAGGCTAAGGAGCGTGGTATCGATGTGGTTGCTGGATACATAGAACCCCATGCCCGGCCCCAGACGATGGCACTTCTGGATGGCTTGGAGCAGCTTCCTGTGAAACAGGTTGCTTACGAAGGAATGACCCTTCGTGAGTTTGATATTGATGCTGCGCTCAAGCGAAAACCCCAGCTCATACTGATGGATGAATTTGCCCATACCAACGCCGAAGGCAGTCGGCACACGAAGCGGTATCAGGATGTTCAGGAACTGCTGAATGCTGGAATTGACGTCTATACGACTGTAAATGTCCAACATATCGAGAGTCTCAACGATACAGTAGCCTCTATCACCGGAATTCTTGTGCGGGAGCGCATTCCGGATTCCACCTTTGATCAGGCAGATCAGGTAGAACTGGTGGATATTGAGCCTGCGGAGCTGCTGGAACGACTGGCAAGTGGAAATGTGTACCGGGAAGATCAGGCGCAGCGGGCAACAGTTAATTTCTTCACGCTGGAAAATCTTACCGCATTGCGGGAAATCGCCCTCCGTCGGTGCGCCGACCGGGTGAACCTGCTGACGGAAAGCGCCAGAGTACAGAGCCGGAGCGATTACCATACAGACGAGCGCATTCTGGCATGTCTTTCTCCGTCGCCATCCAACGCAAAAATCATTCGGACAGCTGCAAGGATGGCAAGAGCCTTTCGGGGAACATTTACCGCTCTTTATGTGGAAACGCCAAATACAGCGGCGATGAGTGACGATGATAAAAAGCGGCTGCAGGATAATAAGCGGCTGGCCCAGCAGCTTGGCGCTGTGATTGAGACAAGCTATGGCGATGACGTGCCTTATCAGATTGCGGAATTTTCCCGTCTTTCCGGCATCTCACAAATCGTAATTGGACGAAGTACCATTGCACGAAAGAATATTTTCAGCAAACCCACCTTGACGGAACGCCTGATTTCCAGCGTACCTAATTTGGATATTCATGTGATACCGGATGATAGCACAGGAACCAGCTATCAGGAAAAAAAGAGCAAGGCGCAGGTAGATGCGATGCCCCTGCGTGATGTTCTGAAGAGTATAGTCGTATTGCTTGCAGCTACACTGATTGGCTGTGGCTTTGACGCTCTTGGGTTCACGGAGAGTAATATTATCGCAGTTTACATATTAGGCGTACTTGTGACCGCTGTAATCACAGTCAACCGACTGTGCGGGATCCTGACCTCGGTTGTCAGTGTGCTGGTTTTCAATTTCTTTTTTACCACTCCGAGACTGACATTCCATTTTGACAATCCGAACTATATTGTTACCTTTACCATTATGTTTGTAGTAACACTGCTTTCCGGATCTCTCGCTACCCGGCTGAAAGAAAATGCGAAACAATCTGCCTCTACAGCTTACCGTACAAAGATTCTCTTTGAAACCAATCAGCTTTTGCAAAAGGAACAGGATGAGAAAGCGGTAATCACCGTTACGGCAGGGCAGATCATGAAGCTGCTGAAAAAAGATATCGTCGTCTACCTGTCTGATGGTAAAGAACTTGCTACCCCCAACGTTTTTCGTACTGTCAATAGCACTCAAGAGGATTTAATTTCTGAGAATGAGGAAGCAGTCGCCGATTGGGCCTTCCGAAATAACAAACACGCAGGAGCAGCGACTGATACATTATCCAGTGCAAAATGTCTATACCTTGCGATCCGGGTCAACCAGCATGTATATGGAGTGGCTGGTATTGCTGTGAACGGTACTCCATTGGACTCTTTTGAAAACAGTGTGCTTCTTTCCATTCTTGGCGAGTGCGCATTGGCGCTGGAAAACATCAAAAATGCCAAGGAGAAGGAGGAAGCGGCTGTTCTGGCACAGAATGAACAGCTTCGTGCCAACCTGCTGCGAGCAATCTCCCATGATCTTCGGACGCCTTTGACAGCGATTTCCGGCAGTGCAGACAATTTGCTTTTAAATTATAAAAAAATGGACGATGCACTACGGGAGCAGACCTTTACTGATATTTATGACGATTCCATGTGGCTGATCAATCTGGTTGAAAATTTGCTGGCAGTCACACGAATTGAGGGCGGACAGGTCAATCTGACTCGGAATATCGAGCTCATGGATGAGGTCGTTTCTGAAGCGCTGAAGCACATCAACAGAAAAAGTAAGGAACACACCATTCGTGTGACCAGGGGTAAAGATTTTATCCTTGCCAACATTGACGCGAAACTGATCGTTCAGGTGATTATCAATTTGGTTGACAACGCCATCAAATATACCCCTGTCGGTTCAGTAATTGAAATACACACAGATCAAAAAGAGCAATGGGTCACGGTTTCCGTTTCCGACAACGGCCCTGGGATTCCCAATGAGCAGAAACCCCGTATTTTCGATATGTTTTATAGTGGGGCCAATAAAGTGGTCGACAGCCGCAGAAGCCTTGGATTGGGGCTGTCCCTCTGTAAGTCCATTGTGACCGCCCACGGCGGAACGATTTCCGTATCAGACAATCAGCCAAATGGCACTGCTTTTATATTTACATTACCTGCAGGGGAGGTAGAACTTTATGAATAAACCTTTGATATTAGTGGTTGAGGATGACCCGTCTGTACGAAATCTCATTACGACCACTTTAAAAACAAATGATTATCGTTATGTGGTAGCACCTAATGGCTCATCAGCCATTATGGAAGCCACATCGCACAATCCTGAAATCATCTTACTGGATTTGGGCTTGCCGGATATGGATGGCGTTGAAGTCATTCAGACGGTTCGCTCCTGGTCCAATGTTCCGATTATTGTAATCAGCGCCCGAAGCGAAGATAGAGATAAAATCAAGGCGCTGGATGCCGGAGCGGACGATTATTTGACAAAGCCCTTTTCGGTAGAAGAACTGCTGGCACGACTTCGGTCGACGCAGCGAAGACTCTCTCTGATGACGGCAGAGATGTTTACTGCCAGTTCTGTATTTGTGGATGGCAAGTTGAAAGTGGATTATGCCGGGGGATGCGCTTATCTGGATGGAAAAGAACTTCACCTGACACCCATTGAGTATAAGCTGTTGTGTCTGCTGTCCAGGAATGTCGGCAAGGTACTGACCCATACCTTTATCACACAAAATATTTGGGGCCACAGTTGGGATAACGATGTGGCTTCGCTGCGGGTATTTATGGCAACATTACGAAAAAAACTGGAGCCAACAGAGGAGTCTCCACAATTTATTCAAACACATATTGGTGTTGGCTACCGCATGATGAAAATAGAATAACGCTATGAGGACGGCCGGTGTTTTCTATGAAAATCCACACTGTAGTTTGGTAACTCATTACAGCAACCGCCCATCTCATTGGTGGACCTCTGTTCATCTGGCTGAGGCTGGATAAGCAAGTTCGCTGTATCTGGGCAAGTTGTTACGGCGACTGTCTAAGTAGCTAATAAGTGCACCATAGCTGCTACCATTTTGCTACCACTAGAGCTATAGAATAAATATACAGTAAGCAAAAACAGTTACGTCTTGTAATAAAACAGCACAAACGTAAACAAATATGTTTACTGTATAAAACTTATTTTCGAGTTCGAATAATATCAAAAGTTGAAAAAGTCCTTTATTCAAGGGCTTTTTTTTATGTTTCAAGTGGCGCTGAAAACATTTTGAAAACGTATTTTGTATTTGGTACCTTAACTAAAGGCTTTCAGAAGAGTCCAAAATCGCACTTTTTAGTAAAAAACAGGCAAAATTGACCCATTTTTGTCAAGAATCAGGTCATTTTTTAGCTGAAATCACTGAAATTTGACTAAGCGGTTTGGAGGTGCTTAGAGGTTGTGCAAAAGCATTAACGGTAAGCATTCCTAAAGAGGGCGGGCAATCAATAAAAATGTAATCATATTCACTTCTTAAAGGTTCAATACAATTACTTAATGTCTGTTCTCTATTAATTACACTGACTAGACGCATCTCAAAGTCTGCAAGTTCGATATTGGCTGGAATAACATCAACAGCTTCAGGATGATTCAATATAAGGGAATCATAATGGATTGATTCGTCATTTATATAATCATCGAGCATTGAAGAAACACTGTTTTCTAATGTATCATTTGTTTTCCATCCCAGAGAACTTGTAAGATCACCCTGTGGATCGAAATCAATAATCAAGACATCATATCCGTTTCTTGCCATACCGATTGCTACATTTAAAGTAGTTGTTGTCTTGCCGACGCCGCCTTTTTGATTTGCAATCGCAATTACTTTACATTTTTCCATAATAAAAACTCCTTTCCCATACCAGTCGAATCACTGGTTATGTAAAAGGGGCGAGAGGATATTACTTGTTGGCTTGCTTGCTTGGTTAGTAAATCATGTTTGATAACAAGTCAAAAAAAGCGTTGAATTTCAACGCTTATTTTTATTTGTGCTGTATTTTCCAATAGCCTGTTTTATTAGAACCTATTCTAACGATGATTTCTTTTTCTTTTAATTCTTTAATGATTCGGCTAACTTTTCTAGGACTAATTTGCAGCACTTCTGCCATTTGCTTTGCAGTAATAGATGGTTGCTTTTCAAGTAGTAATAGAACTCTATTTATATCGCCATTTATATCGCCATTTATATCGCCATTTATATCGCCATTGTTGGTAGATAAAAGATTTAATGGCACTGAGAATGGAAATTCTACCTTTATAAAGTGTTCGGAAATTTTAAAGATGTTCTTGTTGTAAACTTTTAAAATCCTACTCATTCCTGATCCTAATTGTTCCACTAAACCAAGATCTTTAAATACTCTCATTAATTCACGATTTCTAGGCATACTACTACAACTGAAGAAATCTTCTTCACTTTGCCCTGGAAGTAAACCACCGTATGAAGTGAAGACCATTTTGTCAGCAAAAATCTCAAAAACAGGAGGGATTTCTTTAGAATAATCAGAATGAATAATTGCATTAATAATAGCTTCACGCATTGGAATTGGATCAACTAAGTTCTTTTCGATTCTTTCAGACGAAGTTATTTTCGCTAATGTGGCATTCTCAATTTTTAGTTTATCAAGCACGTTGTATGTTGCCTTAACCAAAGAACAGTACCCATACTCTTCGTTTTCAATCAAATCAACTTTATCGGTTCCTGCGTATTTTGCGACTTTAATAGAAACACCGTTTTCATCAGCAAGAAGGTATGCGACGTAATTATATTTGCCATCAGGTGTAAGCAGTTCTAAAGAATTTGCGAATTTATCATTTAATTCAAGGCCTCTTTCTTGATAGTAAATTTTCAATTGGGCAAAAGATAAATCTTGTCTTGGTGAAGGAATGTTTCTTAATGTTGTATGTATTCTTTTACTATAAAGGTCATCAATCATTGAAGTGGTCATTTGTTGAGTTGAAGTTCCGGTTCTTGTAAAGCAACCATTTGGAGACATTCCGTTTTTCTTGATGTAATAAGGTTTTTCTAGTCCACTAGATATTAATATTTTTATAACGGTTACATTGTCAACGCTTTCAGTAACTATATCAAATAATCCTAGCGTAGAAGGAAGGATGTTATTTTTAATTCGATCTGCAATTTTTAATTGAGTATCATCTAAATTAGAAACTCCAATGCCCTTACCATTATCATCAACGCCAATATATAAAACTCCACCTTCGCGATTATTTAAGAATGCAACTACTTCCTTTTCTAGTTTATCGTTTAAATCTTGTTTAAATTCTGTTCTATTATTCTCCATCAGCATTATAAGGTCTCCTTTCCGCTTTTAATTCAGCAAAATTTGATTAAAACATATAAGCACTACCTATTAAATTCTATAAAATAGAATACCATTGAAGTAGATTTGATTTCTACTTAACTATTTTCTTTTTTTGCATAGCAATTTCTTTTGCCTTCGCTTTTCCATAGTAAAAACTCCTTTCCCATACCAGTCGTATTACTGGTTATGTAAAGGGGGAGTGAGCTGCGTGACAACGTGTGAAAACAGATTGGTAAAAAATACCTCCAAACCGTGGTTTACAAGTGCTTTAAATAAGCCATTTTATGCGCTTTTTCAGGCATATATGCAAAAAAATTGGTCGAGTTCGAATAGTATCAATTGTTACTTTGTAACGAACACTGTTCACTAAATTAGCAAAAAATACTATCCACAAAAAAGGATACAAAGCAGGTAATACAAAAGCCTGTCTTGTGTCCTTTTTTTGTTGAAAATAAAGGTGTTTTCGAGGTTTGTGTACAGGATAGGTAAGAGGTATGGAGAGAGGATAGGTAGAATGGTAAGGATTGCTAAAAAAGTGGATAGAAGGGTTTGTTAAGAAACAATCACGAGTTGCGTAAACCCGCATAAACACTGGGCTTTAGGCTCTCAAATTCCCGATTTGATAGCAAAATGATAGCAGACTGCAAAACGCATTTATTGTGCGTTTCCTGTGGTTTGCGGGTACAATTATCTTAATATATTCTAAAAAGGCATTACTGACTTTTGCAGTCGGTAATGCCTTTTTTTGTGTTTATTTTATAAATGATTTAATTAGTGCCCAAAAAGCATTCCATCCCATAACTATTGCCATAATTCCACTTACAAAACTTACAGTGGTAACAAAAAAATTGATAATCTTTAGAATCGGGTTCTTTTTGATTTTTGTGCTACTTTCTGCTGATATAAATCCAAACCATTTTAACAGTAGCACTGGCAAAGAAATTATAAGTTTAACTCCTTCAGCAAAGTCTGAAAAAGGGTTTTTAAGACTTCTTTTGATTTTTTCTTCGGCAAGTTTTAGAGTGCCTAAATGTCGAAGAAACATATCATCACAATCTTGAACTGCTTGGTTCCATCTTTCCATCAAGATGATATTGCCTTGATTTCTTATAGCATTGCGGGTCTCAGGCAAAAAGTTTACAAGTAATTCGTAATTGTTTGTTGCATATCCTTTTAAATTGTCTTGAACATAAGCATATACACCGTCTGCACCTAACTCATATTGCATTTCTTTGACTTTTCCAGTTAGTTCGTAATATAACTGTTGATTAAAACTACGCTTTTGAAAAAGTTCATTTAAAAAGTTTATAAATTTGTTTCGATATTCGACAGTAAATTCATATCTGCTGCGAATATCACCAAGTTCTAAAAATTTTGAAATAAAGCCGATTATAGCGACACCTAACAAAATGCCAATTGGTATAAGTTTATCCATATTATTTATTCTCATTAGCGTTTAGCGCATTACTTGCAGGATAGTTGTAACGCCAACGGTCATATTCCTCTTTCGTGATTTCTCCGTTTTTGAACTTTTCCGCTTGTTCCTGCCAAGCGGAAAACATATCAAACATTGTAAGATAGTTTATGCCCATACCTTTATCAAGGCGTATGCAAAGCTCGTCATCAAGTTTATCAATACGGAAACTATATAAATCTTCAAGAGTAAACAGAGTGTGCATTAAGCCGTTGTAACTGTCAATATCCGGTACAGTTAAAGCACTTGTTGATATGCCAAACACATTTGCAAGATTGTTTGTTAAATCAGCCTTAGGCGTTCTGCTGCCGGATTCATACTGTGCCATACGGATTATGCGTTTTACCGAAGCGTCGTAAATCGTATTAACGAAATCGAACAGAGCGTATTGTGATGTAAAAAACACTTGAGATTTTCTCGAGTGTTTAATGGGCATCGGGAAAATGATCGTTGAATTTTCCGCCATAATGATGATTTTTATAGTTTCTGAAATAAAGGAGTGCCAGTAACAATGCAAGATCAAGGAGGATAATCCAAACCATTACTTTGAAACTCAAGGCATAGAAGAAATAGCCAATAAATGAGCCAACGATAATGAATAATCCAAGAATCAACAGAATGGAATCGAAATGTTTTCTTTGCATAAAAGTCACCACCTTCTTCACAAAAATTATCCCATACGATGAATAAAAAAACAATTAGCAAGCTATTGGCATTTAATAATAGCATGCTATTATTCTATTGCAGAAGGAAGTGATAGATGTGGATGAATATACATGTGGTGCATTGTTGAAACAAATTAATGATGTGTTAGAAAAAAATGCCAATAATGCTTTAAGAAAACAAGATTTGACGATTTCGCAATCGGGCGTTTTGGTTTTGCTGGATAAGAAAAGTGATAAAACGGCAAGCTTTAAAGAACTAGAAAAGAGCTTTGGCGTTTCTCAACCTACTATGGTCGGTATTCTAAGCCGTTTAGAACAGAAAGGCATGGTAGAAGTACTAGCGGATTCCAAGGATAAACGGATTCGTCGTGCACATCTTACAGGAGTTGGAGCAGATAAATGCAAAGAAGGATATAAACATATGAAGTCTGCGGAAGACTTGTTGCTGCATGATTTAACGGCAGAAGAAAGAAAAGAATTCTTACGTTTATTGGTAAAAATTAAAAGTTCTATTTAAAAAATGTACGCTTATGCGTACATACTTTATAAGCAAAATAATAGCATACTATTAAAAGGAGGATATGTATGAAAAAAAGAACAAAAGAGTTCACTGGAAGTATTTGAAAGTGCACCGATTGGTCAAGCTGTGATGAAAAATACGATTCCAGCTATGGTTGCCATGTTGATGGTGCTGATTTACAATTTGGCGGATACTTTCTTTATTGGACAGACAAAAGATGCTCTAATGGTGGCATCGGTTTCCCTTGTAACGCCAGCTTTCTTGTTGTTTATGGCCCTGGGAACTGTATTTGGGATTGGCGGTACCAGTGTTATATCTCGTGCCATGGGTAAAGGCAGAAAAGAGTACGCAGAGAAAGTTTGTGCCTTTTGTATGTGGGGTTGTGTTGTAGTAGGAATTGCCATGGTTATTGTTATCTTTGCGTTTATGGATCCGATTTTAAAAATGCTTGGAGCTAGTGCTCATACAATAGGCTACGCAAGACAATACTTATCTATTGTGACCATTGCCGGACCATTTGTATTGATTTCAAATTTCTACGCCAATATTATACGTTCCGAAGGAAAAGTCGGCATGGCAATGATTGGTCAGCTTGGGGGAAATCTATTAAATGTCATTCTGGATCCTATCTTGATTCTAGGCTTTGGATGGAATGTAGCAGGTGCAGCTATTGCCACTGCTGTAAGTAATTTAATCAGTGCTGCATATTATTTAGGTTACTTAAATATGGAAAATCCATGTTGAGTATTCGCTTAAAAGGTGTTGCGATAAAAGACGGTATTTTAAAAGGCGTTTTGGCTATTGGAATTCCAGCTGCCTAGGGGATGTACTAATGAGTGTTTCCAGAATTATCTTAAATGGACAGATGGCTAAATATGGAGATATGGCTGTTGCAGGATATGGTGTTGCCATGAAGATTACCATGATAACCGGAATGATTTGTATTGGTTTTGGACAAGGTATTCAACCATTATTGGTCTATTGTGTAGGAGCCTTCCTTTCAAATCCAAAAGCATTATCTTTGGGTATTGAATTCTCTCGTATTATGCTTACAACCAGCTTCTTATTTGGTATGTTTTATGTACTATCTAATGCTTTACAAGCTATGGGAGCTGCTACTTCTGCATTGATTATTAATATGAGCCGTCAAGGAATTATTTATATACCAGCTATTTTTATTCTTTAAGCAATCATTGGTATGGATGGCTTACTTTGGACACAACCAGTAGCCGATGTATTATCTGTACTGCTTGTGATTCTCTTATATAAGATCACAATCAAAAAGAAGATGCAGGCAGAATAAATCATATATACAAATTACTCATAGGATACAACTTATGAGTTTTTTTGTGCATGCGCAAAAAAATAGACTAGAAGGATGGGAGTCTTCTAGTCTTCTAAATCTTTAGTTAGAGCTTGTACATTCCGAATTTGGTTTTTGATATTAATACCAATAGCTGTTAGAGGAAGATTGATTTGTACTAATTCACCTTGCAATTGAAAAGTCATAACATATTTGAATGACTTCTTTTTAATGGATAATTTTTCTAGATCACTTCGTGGAATCGAAAAATATCCAGTTGGACTTGTGACGTTTAAAGAGGAGAGAGTAACAATGTTTAAACGATCCTTTGTTAAGCCAACATATGCATAGGTATTTAATTGTTGGATTCTTTTTTGCTTGGATTTAGTTGCATAATTTAAAATTTTAGAAGTACAAATAACAACCGTCGCCCAAATTTTGGAAACATAATCATGCCCTATTTCTTCAAGAAATTCATTTTTTGCATCTTCCGATAATGTAAGTGCCATAGTATATTACTCCTAAAGTAAGGCTTGAATTTGTGCTTCATACGTTGTGCCTTTACAATGTTGTAAGGCATTATTTAAGTATTCCTTACTTTTTTTATTATTCATATATAAATACTGCAAGCCAATCAGATATTCAAAGACACCAATACGAACGCGTTTAGCCGGATTGGTATACGCGTCTTTTTCTTTTTGTAGTGGCTCTAGTTGAGCTTTGATGTCGCGAATATGTTCGCTTTTTCTTTCGCCTAAGATACTGTACATGATTTGCATTGTTTCGATTTCGTTTTTGTTTGTATCATGTGCTTGGCAAATATCTAACATCTTTTTCGCTTGGGCGTATTTTTTTTGTTCCATATAGAAATAGAAAGCTTGTTTCGCAACAGATGATTTCTGTTCGTCATTCATTTTGATGTTTTCGAACAAGTTATCAAGTTGTTTTTGTATTCGTTTGGCGTCGTTTTGCATAAAATATGCATTTAAACGCATGAATTCGCGATTAAAAGGTCGATAACTGAAAGTACACCAGAAGCCATCCAATACTTGTTCAAATTCTTTGTATTTTCCTTGTTCGAGATATTCTGTCAATTTTTTATAGACAATTCGTTTTTGTATCATAGGAAGCAGTAAGCCAATACCTACTGCGATACAGACAATGATCAAGATCCAATTCATATATATCCTTTCTATGATTTACTAATAATTTGTGATTTCAATTTATTTTCACAAAGCGCTTTAAATTCATCAAAATTATTCACATAAGAAATTTGTTTGATAAAGTCTGGATTAAATAAAGCTGGAGATAAAAAATCCCAAGCACGGAAGGCTTCTAAATTACTTTTTTCAATGCACAATAAGAATACAACTTGTACATGATTTCCTTCGTTGTCCCAAACAATAGGTTTTTTCAACAAAATCTCACCAATGAAAGAATCATCCAAATTGGCATGCATGGGATGAAGGATGGCAATCTTATTGCCAAAATATGTACTGCCAAATTCTTCGCGCAATTCAATTTCTTCGGATAAATTCTTTACTTTATATAAAGAAGCGGCTTTGTTTACTAACCAGTCTTGGATTTGTTTCTTATTGTTAAAATCTTTGATGGCAAATAAGCGTGAATCAAATAGACAAAGCACATCATCAATGTTTTTAAATCCTTCAATACGTACTTTAATCTTTTCCAGTTCTTTTTCATTCGGGAAGAAATTGATCTTTGTAGCTAAACCAACTTCAGTTGCTCGATTATCTTCGGTTGAGAAGAATAAGTCATAGTTATCCAAATCCAATGTTTCCAATTGATGCGTATTTACAAACTGAATCGCTGAAATATATTTCTTGAATTTATCGTATAGGAATTGTTCCAACAAGAAATACTGAGAGCGTTGAAGGTTTGTGATGATACAAATTTTTTTACCACCATTGTAATTTTCTTGTTCATTCAAACTCTTGTTAAAATAAATGGCCAAGAAGGCTGTTTCACTTTCTTTGATCTTGCATTCAAACTTTTCACTGAGTAGATAAGAAAAATATGTAGCAATTTCAAAGGCGTAAGGAAAACTTTGTTTAATGTAATTCAACATTTCATTTTTGATCTGGATATTATTTCTTGCCCGAGAGATTAATGGTTCACAATGTAAAGCCAGTGACATACGAAGATTCATATCATGCGTAAAATCAGCAGGATAGACTTGATGAATTTGTTCTAAGGTATCAAAGATAAAATCGTTGATCTCATCCGAAATATAATGAATGTTGTTCACATTGCTGTGATTACTAATATATAAAGCTAAGAAGTTAATTTCTGTTTGTGGTACCCGAATATGGAAATGCTTTTCGATTCGCGTATAGATTTCGTTAGCAATCTTCAATTCCAAATCTAAATCGGATTGATTATCAATATCTTCTTCGTTTAAATAAAAGAAACTCTTGATACGAACAACGGATATATTGACCCAAATAATGATGTTTTGAAATTCAACATCTGAGATTGGATATTGATCGTGCAGAAATTCTTCCATTATAATTTTGCGAATTCTTTCAAGCCTGTTTCCATCCATGTCAGAAACAGGATCACTAGGAATCATATTGAGATTGTAGTTTAGATTATCAATCAAACACATCCGACAATCTCGTTCGAGGCCATCCACCCATACGTAACCAACAGATTGGAGGAGTTTTAAGGAAAATTTATTTAAAACTTTTTCTACATCTTTTAAATCATTGATCAATGTTGATTTGGATACATAGATGTAATCAGCACATTGAGCTAATGGAATACTTTTTCTTTGGTTTAATAAATAGTTAAGAAGTTTGTGTATACGGCCTTCTTTTTCACTAAGAGATTCCTCATTTTTATTTTTCAAACTAGCAAGGTATTCCTCGAAACCTTTTTGATCTTTTACGATTAAGCGCGTGCCAAATGGAACTTTTGATTCGATTTCAAAAGAAGTTTGATTCTGCATGGCTTTTTTGATGACTTTTATATCGTTTTGTACAGTACGTAAACTGACATTCAATTCATCAGAAAAGTGATTCGCCTTTAGATATTCATTTTTGTGTTCGCAAAATTGTAAAAAAATTTCTGTTTCTCTTTTTGTTAACATACTATTTCTCCTCTCACAAAAAAGTGCACATATAAAAGCAAGTGATTATGAATCAAATTTATTTGCTGACGTTGCACAATGATAAGTTGCTTAATCATGATAATAAATTGCGTAATACATAATACATAGATAAATGTTTTCATTAAAAAACCTATTTATCATAGAACATATTTACATATTATGAAACTTTTTTGATTTATGATTTAAACAATTTCATAAAGATTATGCAAAATAATAGACTGCATAATTAATAATGCAATTCGATACCGCTTACAGAATCAGTTGTTGCATAATGATTGCGCATTTATTGGGTACATTCTATGAAAGAAAACCATTAAAATGACAGTGTAAGTTGAAAACGCTAACAGAAAAAGCTTTCAGAAACTATGAAATTCGGGGGTTAATTATGAGAATTGTATTAGTGTCACATGGTTCTTTCTCTAAAGGTCTATATGAAACAATGGAGATGGTTTTAGGACCGCAAGAAAAAATGTCTTATGTCGGATTATATCCACATCAAGGGATTGATGAATTGAAAGAAAATATTGAAGTAGAATTCAAAAAAGCGGAACCCGGTGAAGAAATTTTGGTTTTAACTGATTTGTTCTATGGTAGTCCCTTCAATGCAATTGTTCAATTGATGAACAAGTGGGATGTATATCATTTAACTGGAATCAACGTTCCTCTATTAATGGAAATCTTATTAATGAGAGGCAACGGTAAAAATGCATCAGAAATTTGTGATGAAACATTGAAATTGGCAACAAACACAGTGTCTGACGTTAGAAAATATTTAGCAGACTTAAAACAAGCAAATGTTCCATCCGATGAAGATGACTTTTAAAAAATAATAAGGAGGAAAAAAAGTATGCGTAACATTGTATGGTGTCGTGTAGACGACAGATTGATTCACGGAGAAGTAGTAACGGCTTGGATTCCGTATACTCATGCCAACCGTGTTGTCGTAGTTGATGACGAAGTGGCAAAAGATGATTTTAACAAGCGTGTATTAAAATCTTTAGCACCAGCAGGAACACAAGTTGCAGTACTTACTGTTGCCGGAGCTACAAAAGCTTTACAAAAAGATCCAAAACCAGGTGAAACAGTATTGTTGTTAACAAAATCACCAATTGTATTTGAACAATTATTAGATGGCGGAGTTGCTATCAAAGCAGTAAACATTGGTGGTATGGGTATCCGTGGTGATCGTCAACCATTCCTTAACAATATCTCTGCAAGCCCTGCAGAAGTTGATTCTATGCGCCGTATGAAAAACGAAAAAGGCGTTGACGTATTCTATCAGTTAGTACCTGAGCAGAAGGTAATTGATATTTCAAACTTACTATAAAATAAAATATTCAAAGAAATATCATAAGAATTTCTGCTAGACATAAAGAAAAGGAGAGAAAAAGTATGTCTGTATTTCAAGCAGTGCTTCTTGGAATCCTATACTGGATTGGAGAAGCCAATTTCCCATTTGTTGGATTGTGGACAATTCAACGACCACTAGTTTGTGGTTGGATTGCAGGTATCATTTTAGGCGACCCATTACAGGGAGCTATGGTAGGTGCATCCATTAACTTAGTTTATTTAGGATTTATTTCAGCCGGAGGATCTATGCCAGCCGATATGACATTGGCCGGAACATTAGGTGCCGCATTCGCTATCACTGGTCACTTAGATGCCAAAACAGCCTTGGCCTTAGCCGTTCCAATTGGAATCTTAGGTACATTGGTATGGTATACTCGTATGACTGTTGACTCTGTATGGGTTCACTTAGGTGATAAGTTGGTTGAAAAAGAAGAATATCATAAGTTATGGATTGTAAACGTTTTGTTGCCACAAATCTTATCCGCTTGTATCTGTATTATTCCTGCTTCTTTCGCAGCTTATTTCGGAGCAAGTTACATTACACCAATTATTAATACATTATCTGGTACACCATTAACAATTTTCCAAATTATCGGTGGAATGATGCCAGCATTAGGAATCGCAATCACATTACAATATATCTTTAAGGGTGAATCACGCGTATTCTTGTTCATTGGATTTGTTGTAGCTGTTTATTCCGGATTGGCTTTATTGCCACAAGGTGTTATCGCTTTCTTAGTTGCTATTGCTTATATCCAATTACGTTATAGCGGTGGAGCTGGAGAAGCAAAAGTAGAATCAGCAAATGAAGCTGATATAGATGAAGAGGAGGATTTCTAAGATGCCAGATATTAAGACAGATGCTAAACATGTTATTCCTAAGAAGCACCTGTATCATGCTGCGTTCAACTGGGAAACATGGGTTCAAACAAACTATAACTATGAACGTATGATGGGTATGGCTTGTGGTCACACATTTGTACCAATCATTGATGATTTATATAAAGATGATCCAGATGGAGCTGCAAAACGTAAAGAAGTTATGCAACGTGAAATGGAATTCTTCAACGTCCATCCAGAATTTGGATCATGTATCTTAGGTATGGCTATTGCTCTTGAGGAACAAAAATCATTAGGAGAACCAATTACTGGTGAATTCATTACATCATTGAAGACATCTTTAATGGGACCTCTTGCTGGTATTGGTGATACGATTTGGCAAGGTGTATTAATTCCAATTTTATTGGCTATTCTTATTGATATTACTTTAAATTTCAAAACGGTATTAGGTGCTGTAATTTATTTGATTTTGATGCTTGTTATCACGTATGTATTTAGTTTTGCTAACTTCTTCTTCGGTTATAATGCAGGATCGAATGCAATCCTGGATTTCTTGGAAAAAGGTTTATTGAACAAAATCTTACTTGGTGCACAAGTTATGGGTTGTATGGTAATGGGAGGATTAATTGCCAACTATGTAAACGTAAGTTGTGGTCTGGTATTAGTCACTTCTGGATCTAAATTCGTTGTACAAAAATCATTGTTCGATGCTGTAATGCCAAAGATTTTGCCTTTTGCTTTCACATTCTTAGTATATTGGTTAATGGCTAGCAAAAAGTGGAGTTCTTTAAAAGTTATCGGCTTGATCATTATTATCGCCGTTGTCGGTGGTTTAACTGGTGTCTTAGCTGCATAAGATATCTAGATTTGCAGTGTAGAGATACACTGCATTTTTTATCGGAGGAATAAAAAGAAATGAATAAAGAAGAATTGAAGAAACATGCAAATAATGTCCGCAAGAATATTCTGACAGCCGTTTATTCAGGACAGTCAGGTCACCCAGGTGGATCATTATCATCTGCTGATATTTTAACTTATCTATATTTTGATGTCATGGATATCAATGAAGACAATGTAAAAGGGATTGACCGTGATCGTTTTGTCTTGAGTAAAGGACACGTT
>ERZ507026.289-NODE-289-length-25740-cov-11.975978_pt1 | contig 25740 bp, 21 predicted proteins | sample MGYA00512876_ERZ507026 | MGnify/ENA metagenome assembly ERZ507026 | reverse complement strand
CTACACGACGCTCTTCCGATCTAGGCGTTATACAACAAATCTTCAAGCTTCATCATTGAATCCCACAAACCAGAATAGATTTGTGCATCACTTAACTTTTCATGAACCTCTTCAGGCATTTCTTGAACAACTAAGATACCTAAATGCGATTCATTTTGAATAGTTTGAATGGACATGTCCTCTTTAAAGCTATGCTGCTCTAAAAAACCATATGCTAAATACAAATTCTTCTTCACTATTTTATTAAACATATGCTTCTTTAAATCCGAAATATGAATATCACTTTCTATAATATTTCCATCCTCATCACTTAAAAGAATCGGATTCTCTTTTCCCTTATCATTAAATCGCAATGGAATCAAAAATGCATTTCTTAATAAATCAAACATACTGTTGCCGCATACAGCCATTAAAAATGCCGACAGATCTTTATTTTTATATGCAGTAAATAGTGCATTGGTAAATACTTGTTTATCCACAAGTACCCTTTCTTCTTCTACGCTTGAATCCTCATCACAGGCAACACCTTCATAAAAGGCATCCATTAATCGTTTACAGGCTCTAGGATCCTTGACAATTTTATCAAACAAAGCCTCTGCCTTTTCTTCCCTAGGAAAAATTGTTGGCATGATTCTCACTTCTTTTCTAATCCTTTCGGCAAACAGATACAAGAGGTCTTCCTTTAACACACTTTTTGTATCTGTTTTGATAGCTTGCCTATTCAGACTAAAAATATTATACTAACTCCAAGAAAATATGTAAAATGTATATTTTAAATATATATTGAACTAACACACTCTAACGAGTGTGGGCTTTTTTTAATATAGCCTAGTTCTTCTCCTGTTTCTTATTCTATCATAGTTTTGTCTTTATTTTTGAAAGGATGTGTTGTTATGAATAAAGATGAAGCTTTAAACAAATTTACTTTTATGATGGAATATAGAAATCTTTCATCAAATACCATTCACATGTATCAATGGTATCTTTCCCAAATGTTTGATTTTTATCATTTGGAAGATGTATCTATTCTTAATGTTTCAATGGCGCAGAACTATGTCGTACATATGAAAAAGACTTATGCACCTACTTCTTTAAATGCAATTATCAGTGCTATCCGTTACTTCTTTGATGTTGTTTTAGAAAGCCCATTATCTAGAAGACAGTTCCCCAACATTTTATATGATCCCGTAGAAATCACAGTTTTTACAGATGAACAAATTCATTTGTTGCTCGATACAAAAGATGTACGACTTCGAACTTTTCTGCTTCTCGGTTTGGATGCCGGACTTAGAGTCGGTGAAGTGGCTCGTTTAAAAGTTAGCGACATTGATTCTAAAAATATGTTGCTTTCTATTCGAAATTCAAAGCGTGGTAAATCTCGCAAAGTACCTTTATCCAATGCGTTATTAAATGCTCTTCGTAAATATTGGATTGTTTATAGACCGGATAAGAATGGCTATTTATTTCCGGCTGGTCATTCTTGTTCTAAAAGTCCATACATCAATCAGAATTACATCAATATGCTTTTCAAAAACCACATTAAAAATTTTTCTTTCTATGTTCCAACCATGCGTTTCCATAATCTTAGAGACACATATGCTACACTTATGCTCAAAAACGAATGTAATATATTCACTTTAAAGAAATTATTGGGACATTCAAACTTTTCTTCTACATCACGCTATATCAAGTTCGATATTTCTGATTTAGCACAAGCGCCAGTTCTTTCTTCTTTAATGGAGATTGAGTAATGGTACATATTCAAGACATATTCAAATCCATGGATATCGAAGGTAAAATCGATTATTCAAAATTGAATCACAAACAGAAAAAAGCTCTTCGTAATATCATTGAATGTAAAACAGAAGCTATGGGTTTCAATACGGATGTTTGTGAATGCTGCGGTCATACTGAGATTCACTACAATTCATGTAAAAATCCAAACTGCCCTGAATGTGGATCTGTAGACAAGGAAATATGGATACATAAACAGGAGCGTTTTACTTTGAATGTGAATTATTTTCACGTTGTATTTACAATCCCCAATGAATTAAATGTACTTTGTCTAATAGATCCAAAATTCATGTATAAAGTTTTGTTTGATATTTCTGCAGAAACCATCAAAGAACTGTCAAAAGACAAAAAGTATTTAGGAGCTAAAATTGGATTTACTTCCGTACTTCATACTTGGGGACAAAATCTTTCTTTACATCCGCATATCCATATGATCGTTCCTGGTGGTGGAATTGATTCAAATGGAAAATGGAAAAATTCAAAAAAGAAATTCTTTCTTCCAGTAAAAGTAGTATCTAAATTATTTAAAGGAAAATTCCTAAGCTATACTAAAAAGAATTTTGATCAAAGAAAAATCAAAGACAAAGAGCAATTTCAAGAAATCATAAATAGCTGCTATTCCAAAGACTGGGTGGTATATACTAAAAAGCCAATGAAAAGCGCAAAACATGTTGTTAAATATCTTGGAAGATATACACATAGAATTGCGATAAGTAATGCACGTCTCAAAAAGTATGAAGATAATAAAGTGACATTTTCCTACAAGGATTATTCAGATCATAATCAAATAAAGGAAATGACTTTAGACGACACAGAATTTTTTCGTAGATATATGATGCATGTACTTCCATCAAACTTTATGAAGATCCGTCATTATGGATTTCTAGGAAACCGCAATAAAGAAGAAAGAATAAAAGCTATACGAACAGCCACAAATACAAAAGATCCAGAACCATTCCTTATTGACTATGAACAAATTATTTCAGATATATTAAAAAGAGACGTTTCCATCTGCATTAAATGCGGACAAAAACGTCACCACAAATTGGAATAATCCAACAAATTCCAAAGTCACCAGCCCAATGAAATCATTGGGTAAGGGGACCATACACAATATACACAAAAATCGTGAAAATTGGAACCAATAAATCAAATAAATTGGGCTAAATTAACAAAAACTAAAATTTATAGAAAAGAGTCAATATACTTTTATCCATATTGAGATGTGTTAGTTCAATAAAATTAAAACACCAATGTTGTACATTTAAATGTGCTTCGATTGGTGTTTTTTATCAACATTGATGTATTAATTTTCTAATGTATTATACCTATTAAGGATATCATAAAATATTTAATCATATAATTACCTCACTATTGACTTTTTTAAACTTAATTCTTTTAATCTAATACACTCTATCCAATTAACTTTTTTGATAAAAATTTACCTTTTAAAATATTAATACATACCACTATAACATATTTCATTATTTTTTTAGCCACCACTTATAGACCGTCTTTTTATCCAGTCCTGTATCACGAATACAATCGGCTTTTTTCCCTTCTGGATGTTCTGATCTCCATTTTTGGACTATTGATTGCTTCGTTGGAGCTCCATTTTTATTTATCCATGACCCATTGGGATGTTCAATATCACGAATTGCGTTCATGATTTTTATATGTTGTTCCTGTTTTCGGCCATTTCGTTTGTTTTTCTCGATTGGAATATCACTGCGATAAGCCATTTTTTCGACTGGATATGTAAACCACGCACTATCATAGCCTTCCAGTGCTGCCAAAACATCTTCTTTTGTAAATGGATTCTCATCCTTATTGAATCGTTCGATCAATCCAAAAGCATCTCTTTCCAGTTCATCCAGTGAAACACCACATTTCATGGCCGTAACAGCCAAAACCCATACACACCAGTACCTATGTCCAACCGAGTATTCCGTTTGAATGCGTTGCAACCAACGGTCATAGACTCTTCGATTGAATATCCATGTATTTTTAGGTTTCTTCTCTATAATTCTTTCCTGATACCATTCTGGATACTTTTCTTTTGCCTGATCCAGTGTCAAATCGCTCTTATACGTAAATTCTTTGACTTGAAATTCATCTGGATAATAGCTATTCATATACTCCATAGTCACTTTAGGACCTGTTTTAAACGCTCTAACACGTTCTCCTGTCTTGGTGATCGTACCAACCACTCTGAACCCCTGACAAACAGGCTCATATTGAATCTTGTCATGCAGTGTAGATATACTATCGTGCCATAAAAACCATGTCAGCTTTCTTTTATAGACTTCCAACTGTTCCAAAACATTCTCAAACAACGGAATCGGCTTCTCAAAAACATAATACAAATGAAGTCCAGTACCACTGGAAACAACATAGGTAGGCTTAGGAATACGATAATCTGTATTCTCAATTTGCCAGAAAAGCTCTTTGATACCTGAATAAGGACTCTTATCCGTGGAAATAAGACCATCTAGATCAAAAGTCAATGCGTACAATTCACGAGCCATAGAACTGTCTCTAGTCTTTCCTGCATAAGAAATAGGACTCATCAGACAGAAATTATCACGAGAAACGACCTCATCCAGCTTCTCCAAATCATCCGTGATAGTATGTCGTAAAACTCTAGGCTTTCCACTGTTCAATTTCTCATTTGTAACTTCAACCAGAATTCCATTATACTTTCCTTTTTCAAACACTCCCTTCTGTTCAAAAGAACCGACAGGGAAAACATCTCTATAAAATTCTTTATAAGAAACTTCATCAAAATACTGATATAAATAATCTAACAGATAAGACATGAAAAGACCTCCTTATGGGCGTTATATTGTCAATGAAGTTATTCCACCTTTTTCATTAAAAATATAGCACGAATTTTGCTCCGTGTTCAAGCAAATTTTTACTCTAGCAAAATGGCGTAAATGTTCCTCTGTACAGTGCTAGAGTAAAACACGGAAATCTTGTTGCTATTAATAAGTACGTGTCCTCGTACTTAGCTTCTGCTAAGTCTCGGACGTTTACTTTTAAAAAGTTCATGATATAATTCAGGTAGGCAAAAATCACAAAATTGTGCCACGTTAAGGAAAACTGACCTAGTCACTCGGTTTTCCTTTTTTTTGCAAAAAAAAGAGAGTGGGTAGTCAGTCCACTCTTTTATGCTCTGTTGTCCGGTCATTTCTGTTGAGCCATGTGTAGATGTAGTTGGCGGCCACACCTGCTATAACAGAAACTAAAAAATCACAAAATTGTTGTACCACGTTCTCACCTCCTTCGCGTTGGTGAGCCCAGACAACAGAAAAATTATATCATAATTTAAAAACGCTCATCATAATCTTATAAATACTGTTCATTATTTTATATGTTGGCCATCCTAAAAAACCGCCAATAAATACAAGCAAAAATCCAGCCGAAACAAATGCTATCCACTTATTGATCCATACATTTTTAAAGTTGATCCAGAATTCTTTCTTTTTCAAATCTTCACTGATTCTATCAAACTCTTCCTTTTTGGATTCAATCAATCTATTTATGGTGTTTAATTTGTTTTCTTGATATTCTATGTGCTCTGAAAGCCGTTTAATTTGTTCCTTAAGAACAGTTTCCTGGTTTCTGTAGTTTAAATCAAGTTCTTTTCTTTTTGCCTCGTACAGCGCATTTAATGAGGCTGTATCCGTGATATTGTCGTTTAATTCAATGATTTGCTGATTCATTACCTGCTGGTTATGGGCAAACCTATCTAATCTGTCATTCAATTGTTCCTTCTCTTTTGCTGCAGCCACTTCATTTTGTGCGAATACAGAACGAATCAGTTGTCTCATTGCATCTTGATTAGAATCTAATTCTTGTTTTTTACAAGCAACTGTTTGTTCTAATTCATCCTTCTGTGTCTGTATCTGGTACTGCTGATTGCTTGTTTGTTGTACCTGCTGCTTCAACCTATCCAGATTGCTTTTTTTAGATATCGATCTCATATCCTCTGCTCCTTTCTATCATTCTTTGATGTTCTTCAATCAGAGATGTAGCTTTATCTATACGTTCTTCAAAACTCAATCCTTTGATTTCCTTTCGATATTCCTCCTGTGTGAGGTCTTTATATGCTTCCGGTTCTAATACCTTTAGCTGACTTAACATCTCTTTTTGGCGCATATCTTGTTCTTCTATGTCATGTATCAGACTTAACTTGCTGTCTATCACTTCTGTAAATTCATGATCAAGATGATTTAGATCTTCAATCTGATTGCTTAGACTTTTAATTTCATTATCAAGTCTTTTATTTTCTTTAAACATGTCATTGAATTTATCTTTTATTCCATTCCAGGCCTTTGCAGCCTCATATTCTCTGCTTTTGCGTTTGATATATACTTTAAGATTTCGGAGGGTGTCCATGACCCAGTCTGCCATTTCATGCACTAACTCAATTGCTTTTGGCGTTATTTTCTTTTCTTCAGCATTTGCCTCTTTTACATTTTCCAGGACTTCTTGTTTAATAGAAATGTAATTTTTTAATTGTATCGGTTCTAATTCGATATGTTGTTTTACATTTTCGTTATATCGTTTAACTTCTGTATTCCACGCTTTTGCATTATCTAAATAATCTTTACTTGCTCCTTTGTATAACTTCTTCTGTGATAGATAGGGGTTATTTTTTATACCATCGTGTAAATCTAATTTGTAACCGTACTTATTTAAAGTGTCTTTGACTATCTTGTTTTTGTGATGTAACCACCAACGTTCAGTAAATTTCTTATCCTTTACTTTGAATATGTCCGTTTGGTATTTGATGTTACCCTCTTTATCTCGTTGGACTTCGCCCTTTTTATGAACCAATACAGCATTTTCACTATTTGCTTTCGCTAATTTATGCGTATCTTTGTCATGCCAAATATCTTTTTTGTAGACTTTAGGCTCGAGATCTATTTGGTTTTCACGCTCACTAAAAAGAATATGGACATGAAGATTCGTGCGATTGTGATTCCAATGAACTGCATATTCATAGTCCTTATTTTTACCAACTATCTCATGAGCCAAGTCATCACAGACTTGCTCTAATCTTCGTTTATCTTCGGCAAGTTCATTCGGTAAAGCAATATGAACTTCAAGTGCTTCATTATTGGCAACATTCGATTTTTGATGTTCCTTTTCAAAAGAAGAATGTTCCTGCCATGAGTATTGCATTTCCATTTTTTGCAATACGATTTTTTCTTGTCGCTTCTCATCATTCAAATAATCAGAACGACCAACTACATTTGAAATTTTGGCTATTCTACCATAAACTGTTGCCATAAATTTCACTCCTTTCTAGCCGTCTGCAAGACCGCAAACCCTTACGGCGATAGCCTTAAGGTTGAGTTTGCGCTCTCAATCGGCGAGGCCTTATATTCTTATTGTAGCACATGTTTTTCTAGTGAAAAAATATATATTTTCTTGTCTCTATGTCTTTGACAAAAATGAACTTCAATTATATAATTGTATTACAAGTAATACATAGAGGAGGACTTATTATGACTACAATTTCTTTAAGAGTTAATGACGATGAATCTAAATTAATTCATGACTATGTTTCTGTTAATCAGTTAAATATGAGCCAGTTTATTCGTGATGCTGTTCTGGATAAAATTGAGAATGATCTTGATCTTGATGAAGATCGTATCTTATATGCGTTTGAAAAAGCTAAACAAGAAAAGAAATATGATCATACTGAAGTTTGGAAAATGCTTGGTGTCTAAATGTATAAAGTAGAATTTACCGAATCTGCAGTTAAACAGTTAAAAAAATTAGATAAGCAAACTGTTCGTGTTATAAAAAACTGGGTTATCAAAAATCTAGTCAATACTCCTGATCCAAGACTGCATGGAAAAGCTTTGAAAGGAAATCTAAAAGGTATTTGGAGATACAGGGTAGGAGATTATAGATTGTTTGCATCAATTGAAGAAGAGATAATAACTATCAGCATTTTTGAAATCGGTCATAGAAGGGATATTTATAAAAAATAGGTTGTATCAAATTTCATTGCAACCTATTTTTTTATATATTCCACCACTTATAGACCGTCTTTTTGTCCAGTCCCGTATCACGAATGCATATTTAGAAAAAAAGAAGACTGTTCCCGCAGTCTCCTTTTTTGAGTTTGTTGGCTTTTTTTTGCTTTTCTTGCCATCTACAATATAGCAAATTTAAAGCTTTTTTCAAGCAATTTCACTGACTGAAACTGTCATGCTGTCACCAGTCTGATCTGTGATCTTCACTTCATCTGGATTTATCAGCTCCCATGTGACGCATCCCTTTTCGAATCTTGCGTCAATCCATGACTGGATCCGTTCGTCTCTGATCTTCTTGTATTCTGCTACTGTCTTTGCTGTTTTAATTACCATGTTTGAGATCTCCCTTTTTCCAATTATTCGATTACATTTTTATTGTCTAATACATATCTGGATATTAGTGTATTGATACATGAATTATTGGATGTTCCAAGCACCTTGTTAATGGCCTTGAACTGTTCATAAGTAGTGGAATTCACTTTCACAGATATTGTAAGATCTTTTAATCCATCAGAAGATTTGTTCTTTGCAATCTTCTTAACAACTGACTTTTCTTCTTCTTTATTTAGCTCATTCGCTTTCTTTTCAAATTTATTCATATAAAATCCCGCTCATACTTTTTATATTATTTTTATTTATTTTTTATATACTTTTTATATTATTTTTATTTATTTTTTATATACTTTTTATATCTTTTTAGATATTTCAGCATATGCTCTTGCGATATCAGATTTTGGCTGTGAAATTACTGCAGGTTTCCCGTCAAGAATATCTCTGTAAGCATCTGCACCTTTTCTGACTACACCTAGCAGTTCATTTTCATTTGACAATACTTCTAATATATCCTGCTTGTCCTTTATGTTTTTTTCGTAGAAGGTTGCTATTATTCCATCTAGTTTAAGTTCTGGATTCAGATCTGGATCTTCTACAACGTCTTCAATCGTCTTCTTCAGTGCTCTAAGTCCTCTGTATGCAAGGTATTCTGTCATTACTGGAATAATCACTTCATCAGAAGCAACAAATGCATTTGTAACAAGCAATCCAAGTTGAGGAGGACAGTCAATAAATATGTAATCAAAATATCCCTTCAACTGATTGATTGCTCGCTTTAATTTTCTTTCACGTGCCGTCATCGTAAACAGATCTTTTTCTGTTTCTGCAAGATCAATATCAGCAGTGACAATATAAAGATTATGCAATCCAGAATTTTCAACTTCAAAAATTGCTTCTGTCGGATCATCCTTAGGATTTCTGAAATAATCAGATACTGTATGTCCTTCCAGTTCTTTGATCCCTGGTTCTATTCCACAAGCAATTGTCAATGATGCCTGTGGGTCCAAATCAATCATCAATACCTTTTTACCGGCCAGTGCCTTTGCAGCAGCCAAATTATATGTGGTTGTTGTCTTAGCAACACCACCCTTTTGATTCGCTATCGAAATTACTTTTCCCATATTATTACCTTTCTATATACTAATTATACTATTATTATATAAAAAGTATATACTTTTATAATACTTTTATTTCACCACCACTTATAGACTGTCTTTTTATCCAGTCCTGTATCACGAATACAATCGGCTTTTTTTCCTTCTGGATAATCTGATCTCCATTTTTGAACAACCTTTTGTTTATCTGGTCTGCCTTCTGGATGTTTAAACGGTTGCCCACGTTTTTTCATGTTTTCTTTTTTTGAACGAATATCCTCTAAATGCCATTCTTGTTTCTGATAGTTTCGCTTATTTCTTTCAATTCGAATATTTGTTAATTTCTCAATATCTTTTAACGGAAACGTATTGTACCGTTCATCATAACACTCTAAAGCCGATTTAATATCTTCCTCTGTAAATGGTTCTTTTTCATTTAAACCGTTTAGAAATGGTATCAAATCTATTGCATCCTGCTTTATCTCATTTTTAGATAAACCGCATTTTATGCCATAAATCACTAATGTCATGATACAAAAATATCTGTGACCGTAACTGGCTCCATTTTCTTCTTTTTTTATCTGCTGGATCCACCAGTCGTATAGATCTCGTTTTACTGTCCAATAGCTTCTCTTACCATTTAAAACCTTATTTTCGTACCATTCTGGATACTTTTCCTTTGCCTGATCCAGTGTTAATTTGCTTTCCTTGAATAATTTTTTTTCATCTATCTCAATTTTAGTTGGAACAAAACGATTCAAATACTCTATGTTGACTGGATGTTGGTTTACTCTATACACTTCAACTCTATCCATCGGAGCATTCTTTTTACATCTGCCGCCCAATATTCTAAAAGGCTGATTGATTCCCTGTTTTTGTACTTTCTCATCAACAGAAGTGTTTCTGTTCCACATTTTCTCAGTTAAAGAGTATTTAAATTCCTTTAATTGAAGCTTCAAATTAGGGAACAATGGTACTGGTTCTTCAAAAACATAATATAAATGTATTCCATGTCCGCTTAAAGCAACGTAATTCGGCAATGGATAATAATCAAAATCCTTATTAAATGCAGCATAAAAGAAATTATTCAAACTATCATCTGTTACACCGTCAATATCAAATATCATTGCACACATTTTAGAAGCTCTGTCAGATGTATATTTGGCCCCGAAATAAGTTAAACCATTCATTACACAGAAATCTGCATTCACAAGCTCATTTCGATAGATTTCTTCAAACTTATCTTCAAACATAATTCTGAAATGGCCATGCTCTTCATTCTCATTCTTATAATAGGCAATTGGATTTGCTTTGAAACTTCCTTTAGGTTCATGCTCCTTCTGAATAAATCCTTCTCCAATTCTGAAAATATCTTTATATACATCCAGTGGATCCACCTTCATTCCGCCATAACGCTCAATAACATCACTTAACATACTTCTAAACACCTCTAAAAAAACAAATCAAAAATCAACAAAAAGGACCTGAGGCCAAGAGCCTCTTGGTCACGTTATATTATCAATAAGTTTTTCCACCTTTTTCATTAAAAATATAACACCGAATTTTTTCGGTGTCCAGTCACTATTTTATTCTAGCAGTTAGAGTAACTTCTTTACTGTTAATTGCTAGATTAAATCAATCAAAGAATCAAAGGCTAAGAGCCTCTTGGTCACGTTATATTATCAATAGATTTTTGACCATATTTTCATTAAAAATATAACACCGATAAAAATCGGTGTCTAGTTGTTATTTTGCTCTAGCAGCTAGAGTAACTTTTTTACTGTTAATTGCTAGATTAAATCAATCAAAGAATCATAGGCCAAGAGGTCTCTTGGTCACGTTATATTATCAATATAGTTATTTTACCTTTTTCACCAAAAATATAGCACCATTTTTTTGATTACATTCTCTATTCATAGGACCAGTGGTCTTCTTTCTGATATCATTATTGGGTCGGCTAACTGACCTCTGGAAAGGAGGTGAGTGCTTGTGGAGTATATTATTGCTTTTCTGAGTTCCGTCGCAGCAGGTGTTGTTTCGTACTATATCTGCAAATGGCTGGATGGGACCGGAAACAAAAATAGCTGATCAGCCTAGGCAGTAAAAAAGGGAACTGCTCCAACAGTTCCCTTTTTTTTTGTACTTGTGGCTTATTGCTTTTCTTGCCATCTACAATATAGCAAATTTTTCTTTTTTTTCAAGTTCTACATTTATAATCATAGCAAATCCATCTAAGAATAAACAGACTGTAATTTCAAGCGTCTATTGTCTATTCTTTAGTAAAGAAAGTTGGGATTGATTATGATTACGTATAATCCTTCAAGGTATAAAAACGGAATTTGTATTCTTCTTTAGGAATTTCTACATGAAATCTAACTATATTTTGCATGTCACAAGAATCTCTGACCTGCAATCTCAAGCGTAGGTCATTGGCAATTCACTATTGGATACACTTTTTCCAAAAAATGTATGAAAATTATTTTCGAAACAAATATTAAATATATTTGTAGATTAAAAATTAGTCGTAAGTTATATAGGAAAATTAATATGAAAAATAAAATTAAATTTTTTACAATAATTTCTTTGTTGTTTATTGCATTGAATACTAAACCAATAAATGCAGCAAGTGGATCTGCTTCAGGAATAGGATATACTGTATATGGAAGCATTAATGATACCCTATTAAATGCAAGCGTTTCTGGTACTTCTGCATCTAATGTTAGAGTATTTGTGAAGGGATATGTTCAACGGCCAACTGGCGTTTATCCTTGCGATACTATTTCTGGATATCCATATGTTAATTACGGATATAGAGCAGTTTACAAGGATTCAGTCAATTGGGTTAGTGGTGATATTTCAAGCACGGTATCTGGTGCTCCTGGTGCAGCTTTTAGTTTAAGAAATAGATAATAATGAAAAGAATATTAGTACTATTGATGCTTGGAACTTTGGCAATTGGATGCTCAGATGAATTAAAAATACATGATTCTATCAGTGAAGAAGACCAAGCTGTATATCATCAACTTCCTGTCGCAAAATATAAAGATGGATATTATATTCAAGACTTGAATAATAATACACTTTACTACATGGAAGAAAACAAGAATACACTGATTAACTATTGTTATTTCCATGATGATCAGTTTTTGGAAGGAAATCAGAGAGCATATAAACGATATGCGAGTTTTTTAGAAGCTGGAAAGGGATTTTATGTTTTAGATGATGCCATTTATACATTGGCGTCATATATGAATGTAGAAGGAGAAACCTGGCATTCATTTGTTCAGATGTCATTGGATGGAAAAGAATTAAAAGAACTGTTTAAACTGGATTTTCAGCCATATAGCAATTTCACAATTCATAACAATAAAGTATATATGATTGAAAACACGTCGCATATGACAATTCATATATTTTCTTTATCTGGAAAGGAATTGAAGTCAATCAAAGATACGTATGCAGATAGCTTCTTTATTTCAGGAAATAAAATTTATTTGAGAAATGCAGAATTTGGACATTTTTCTTACCTTGATGAAAATGACGAAATTATAAATTTACCTGTGAAAGATAATGAATATATCGAAATGATAAATAATGATCATGTTTCTTCGATTTCTTATGAAGATAATACTTTTAATACTTTATTTTCTCATTATCGTAGTTTAACAGATACAAAAGACATTCATATATTTACTAATGAACTAGTCACGTATTTTGATGATCAATATATTTATACATCACAGCTTTCAGGAATGCAGAAATATCGGATATATGATTTAGATGCAAATCTAATAAAAGAAATTATTCCATCTCAAAGTATTCAAATTGAAGAAAACGAAGAAAACAATATACCATCTATAAATGGAGATGGAACTGATTTTTCTGTTATTTGTCGCGTCATAGACAATAAAATCATTGCGTATAATTTTACGGGACCAATTGAGTGTAGTACTGATACAGGAGTATGTAAATATACCATTTGAGATGATGAATTGAAGCGTTGAAAAAACAGTCGATCAGCCTAGGCATTGAAAAGACAGAGTCAATCTCTGTCTTTTTTCATATGCTACATATGCATTTCGAAATCATAGTCGTAACTTTCTTCTTCGATTTCGATTCCATTTTCTTCTTTGTACCTGTTAATCTTCTCTGCAAGATCTTGCATATATTCTTCAGCTTCCTCTTGTGTCACAAAGGATTTAACTTTATTTTCTCTCGGATCAATGATTTCAGCTTCTTTTTCTCTGTCAAATACAGAATATCCATATTCATATCCGTTATACATCGTGAACAGATTTCTTGCATCACTGCACTGCTCATACAGATTTTCTCTTTCTTCATATTGATTGATACAGTATTCAGAAAGCTTTTGTTTCAGTTCTTTCAGAGACATATTATGTCTTACCTGAGTTCTGGCCAGTTCCAGATAAGCATCTTGATTGTCCGTTGATCCTTCATCTTTGAAATGGACCGTATATCCAGTTTCTTGTTCCCCTTCCATATAGTCATACAGTTCAGCTGACAGAGATTCATATTCTTCATCTTCTATTTCATCTGACGCATTCATATATGTATCGAAGCATTCAAGTGCATTTGTAACTTTCTCTAATTCTTTTTGAAGATTGATTCTGCTGTCGTTCAGCACATCAATTCGCTTCTCATTCTTGTCTATAGAATCTTTTATTGATGCTATCTGATTTGATGGATCAGCTTCCATTAACAGTTTTTCTGCTGCTTCTGCACATTTCTCTGGCGGCATCAGCACATCATATCTGCAGATTTGATGACGAATGGCATCCGCAGCCTTATTGATGGAGTTTCTTTCTTCCTCTGCTTCTGCACGGAGTTTATCAATATGCTTTCTGTTTTTGAACAGCTTCTTTTCCTCTTCACTGAGTTCTTCCGTTTTCTGACTGTAGACTTCAAAATGCCTGTTGTAGTCTGACAGTGGTCCTCTCACTGCCTCCTGATCAGCTTTCTTTCTCTGCAGATTTCTCAGAGATGATTCCAAGTCTGTATTTTCTGCGATAAGCGTTCTTGCTTCGTCAGTGTTTCTCTTTATCTCATCATTCAGATTGATATAGTATTCCTCGCATTTGCTGCAGTCCTTGTAGTGTTTCTCTGCAAATTCTTTTCTGTTCAGTTCTCTGTCGATCAGGACCTTATACATTGGTGAATATTCGTTCTGTTCCAGTTTTTTTGCATCTTCAATCTTATTCCGGATATAGTTATTGACGTATTCCTTCAGGATCTCCATCCTGGCCTGAATTTCACGCTGCAGCTGTTTCGCCTTCTCTAGCTTTTCTTCAATCAGTTTTAAAACGGTTTCCCTGAATCTTACAAGTTCCCTTTGTACGTAGTTATCCATTTTCCATGAATATTCATTCCGCTGATAAATTTTTCTTCCGACTGCTCCTATATGTACAGATGGTGTCTGATCAATTCCTCTTTCTTTATTGGAGAGTGGACTTATCTTTTCTTCTTCCGTGAGATATTCATTGCAGACATCCGCCCAGCTTTGCCTGATTTCCTTATACAGTTCTCTTCCGTCAAGTGGATTGTATGCTACCTTTTTAGTCTGCCACAGCTTTTCCTCTGAATAATATTCTTTTCCGTTGTCTGCGATTCTTTTTCTTTTTCTGAGCTTCTGTTCTCCGGTTTTTGGATCGATCAGGGGAACTCTGTTCCCTTCATCATCAACAACAGGAACTCTCTTTTCCTTTATTGTAAAGTTCCCATTCTTATCAATTGGCCTTGTGTTCGCTAAAAAATGAACATGCGGATTTCCGTCATTCTTGTCATGGATTGCCCATGTCACACAGAATCCTTTGTTCGTCATGTACTCTGCCTGCTTGCGGCATGCTTCAATCATTTCCTCATGTGTCAGCTCATCTGGTAATGCACCATCCATATCAAAGGCCACTTTGGCATTGCTGTTTTTTTCTGACCGTTCTACATCATTCCACAGGACAGTCGGATTCTTCCATCGTTCTGGTGCATTCTTCGGTAAAGCTGTTTCTGTGTGGACCAGTTCAAGCTGCTTTGTCAGATACCGAAAGGTCCTGTTTGTTCTTTCATCCTTTGCCATCGTGCAGCATATGTATGCCATCTTCTGTACAGAAGAACGACCTTTTGCACGGGATATTTTTCCGATGGAGAAATGATAGATTGCCATGAGACTGATACACCACCTTTCGATATGAGTTTCTGCCTTAGCAGAAATGAATGAGAAAGAGACTTGCCGACAGGCGAATATTATCGAGCGGAGCGAGTTGGAAAGGAACGAATGTTCCGCATGATATGGGGTTAAGGGGCATGGCCCCTTACTCTTGACGAGAAGTCACGCACAATCACATCAGTGATTAGGAATGGGGCTTTGCCCCTTCTGTAGTGCGCTATAGTGCTATAAGCACTATAGATTTTCTATATTGTTAATATACTAAATGCTGTTGACTTTTTCAAGAATAGTTTGTAAATTATAGTCAGATTTATTATATGAAGGTGTGATTTTTATGAATAATGACTTTATTGAAAAATACAAAAATGAACCTGATGTAAAACGCCTGCTTGATGAACTGAAAGAAAAGGAAAAAGAGTATGCTGCAAAAGAAAAAGATGCAGAAAGGCAAAAAAAAGCTGAATACAGACAATGGTATAAATCTTTATCTGATGGGGAAAAATTCAGTGAAAAACTGCGTTTAATAAAAGAACAGGAAAAAGAAGTAAAAGCTCAGATGAGAAAATTTGAACGCAAACAAAACAGAACAGAAGCACAGAAAGCACGTGATGAACGCACTCATTTTTTGATTCAACTGGGTGCTGAACTAGATACTGCTCTTCATCACTATTTTCCTGATTATGTTACTGGTGATCCTGATACTTTGGAAATCTTCAAGATGTTGTTATACATAAATGACAGGTCCAATCAACCTTTTTTTCCATCATATTGGAGTGAAGTTTCGAGCAGAATAGATAAATAACAGTCTGCTCGTGATTAAAAAAAGCATATGAATACTAGCAATGAATTAGAAAAACAATTGATCTCGCTTAATAATAGTGAGAAAGAATATAGCCAACAGTTGGAAAAATATAAACAACTTCTAGATGGTTCTTTACCACCAGAAGTTGTTGAACAACAAAAAAGCATTAATGATTTGAAAAGAACTCAGCAGGAACTTCAGCAGCTTTTGGGAATTATTAATAATAGTTTTGAAGAATAAAAAAAATCGTGTAAGTGTAATTACACGATTTTTTTATTTCCTTTTTATTATGTGCTTTTGTTCCACAACTTATATACAGTCGGTTTTATTGTATCCGAATAGACAATATTTACATTAGAATTGACTTTCTGATAAATGGTTGTATTATTGTATTACAAGTAATACATAAAAGGAGGCCTCATTATGACTACAATTTCTCTAAGAATTAATGACGATGAATCTAAATTAATTCATGACTATGTTTCTGTTAACCAATTAAATATGAGCCAGTTTATTCGTGATGCTGTTCTGGATAAAATAGAGAATGATCTTGATCTTGATGAAGATCGTATCTTATATGCGTTTGAAAAAGCTAAACAAGAAAAGAAATATGATCATACTGAAGTTTGGAAAATGCTTGGTGTCTAAATGTATAAAGTAGAATTTACCGAATCTGCAGTTAAACAGTTAAAAAAATTAGATAAGCAAACTGTTCGTGTTATAAAAAACTGGGTTATCAAAAATCTAGTCAATACTCCTGATCCAAGACTGCATGGAAAAGCTTTGAAAGGAAATCTAAAAGGTATTTGGAGATACAGGGTAGGAGATTATAGATTGTTTGCATCAATTGAAGAAGAGATAATAACTATCAGCATTTTTGAAATCGGTCATAGAAGGGATATTTATAAAAAATAGGTTGTATCAAATTTCATTGCAACCTATTTTTTTATATATTCCACCACTTATAGACCGTCTTTTTGTCCAGTCCCGTATCACGAATGCATATTTAGAAAAAAAGAAGACTGTTCCCGCAGTCTCCTTTTTTGAGTTTGTTGGCTTTTTTTTGCTTTTCTTGCCATCTACAATATAGCAAATTTAAAGCTTTTTTCAAGCAATTTCACTGACTGAAACTGTCATGCTGTCACCAGTCTGATCTGTGATCTTCACTTCATCTGGATTTATCAGCTCCCATGTGACGCATCCCTTTTCGAATCTTGCGTCAATCCATGACTGGATCCGTTCGTCTCTGATCTTCTTGTATTCTGCTACTGTCTTTGCTGTTTTAATTACCATGTTTGAGATCTCCCTTTTTCCAATTATTCGATTACATTTTTATTGTCTAATACATATCTGGATATTAGTGTATTGATACATGAATTATTGGATGTTCCAAGCACCTTGTTAATGGCCTTGAACTGTTCATAAGTAGTGGAATTCACTTTCACAGATATTGTAAGATCTTTTAATCCATCAGAAGATTTGTTCTTTGCAATCTTCTTAACAACTGACTTTTCTTCTTCTTTATTTAGCTCATTCGCTTTCTTTTCAAATTTATTCATATAAAATCCCGCTCATACTTTTTATATTATTTTTATTTATTTTTTATATACTTTTTATATTATTTTTATTTATTTTTTATATACTTTTTATATCTTTTTAGATATTTCAGCATATGCTCTTGCGATATCAGATTTTGGCTGTGAAATTACTGCAGGTTTCCCGTCAAGAATATCTCTGTAAGCATCTGCACCTTTTCTGACTACACCTAGCAGTTCATTTTCATTTGACAATACTTCTAATATATCCTGCTTGTCCTTTATGTTTTTTTCGTAGAAGGTTGCTATTATTCCATCTAGTTTAAGTTCTGGATTCAGATCTGGATCTTCTACAACGTCTTCAATCGTCTTCTTCAGTGCTCTAAGTCCTCTGTATGCAAGGTATTCTGTCATTACTGGAATAATCACTTCATCAGAAGCAACAAATGCATTTGTAACAAGCAATCCAAGTTGAGGAGGACAGTCAATAAATATGTAATCAAAATATCCCTTCAACTGATTGATTGCTCGCTTTAATTTTCTTTCACGTGCCGTCATCGTAAACAGATCTTTTTCTGTTTCTGCAAGATCAATATCAGCAGTGACAATATAAAGATTATGCAATCCAGAATTTTCAACTTCAAAAATTGCTTCTGTCGGATCATCCTTAGGATTTCTGAAATAATCAGATACTGTATGTCCTTCCAGTTCTTTGATCCCTGGTTCTATTCCACAAGCAATTGTCAATGATGCCTGTGGGTCCAAATCAATCATCAATACCTTTTTACCGGCCAGTGCCTTTGCAGCAGCCAAATTATATGTGGTTGTTGTCTTAGCAACACCACCCTTTTGATTCGCTATCGAAATTACTTTTCCCATATTATTACCTTTCTATATACTAATTATACTATTATTATATAAAAAGTATATACTTTTATAATACTTTTATTTCACCACCACTTATAGACTGTCTTTTTATCCAGTCCTGTATCACGAATACAATCGGCTTTTTTTCCTTCTGGATAATCTGATCTCCATTTTTGAACAACCTTTTGTTTATCTGGTCTGCCTTCTGGATGTTTAAACGGTTGCCCACGTTTTTTCATGTTTTCTTTTTTTGAACGAATATCCTCTAAATGCCATTCTTGTTTCTGATAGTTTCGCTTATTTCTTTCAATTCGAATATTTGTTAATTTCTCAATATCTTTTAACGGAAACGTATTGTACCGTTCATCATAACACTCTAAAGCCGATTTAATATCTTCCTCTGTAAATGGTTCTTTTTCATTTAAACCGTTTAGAAATGGTATCAAATCTATTGCATCCTGCTTTATCTCATTTTTAGATAAACCGCATTTTATGCCATAAATCACTAATGTCATGATACAAAAATATCTGTGACCGTAACTGGCTCCATTTTCTTCTTTTTTTATCTGCTGGATCCACCAGTCGTATAGATCTCGTTTTACTGTCCAATAGCTTCTCTTACCATTTAAAACCTTATTTTCGTACCATTCTGGATACTTTTCCTTTGCCTGATCCAGTGTTAATTTGCTTTCCTTGAATAATTTTTTTTCATCTATCTCAATTTTAGTTGGAACAAAACGATTCAAATACTCTATGTTGACTGGATGTTGGTTTACTCTATACACTTCAACTCTATCCATCGGAGCATTCTTTTTACATCTGCCGCCCAATATTCTAAAAGGCTGATTGATTCCCTGTTTTTGTACTTTCTCATCAACAGAAGTGTTTCTGTTCCACATTTTCTCAGTTAAAGAGTATTTAAATTCCTTTAATTGAAGCTTCAAATTAGGGAACAATGGTACTGGTTCTTCAAAAACATAATATAAATGTATTCCATGTCCGCTTAAAGCAACGTAATTCGGCAATGGATAATAATCAAAATCCTTATTAAATGCAGCATAAAAGAAATTATTCAAACTATCATCTGTTACACCGTCAATATCAAATATCATTGCACACATTTTAGAAGCTCTGTCAGATGTATATTTGGCCCCGAAATAAGTTAAACCATTCATTACACAGAAATCTGCATTCACAAGCTCATTTCGATAGATTTCTTCAAACTTATCTTCAAACATAATTCTGAAATGGCCATGCTCTTCATTCTCATTCTTATAATAGGCAATTGGATTTGCTTTGAAACTTCCTTTAGGTTCATGCTCCTTCTGAATAAATCCTTCTCCAATTCTGAAAATATCTTTATATACATCCAGTGGATCCACCTTCATTCCGCCATAACGCTCAATAACATCACTTAACATACTTCTAAACACCTCTAAAAAAACAAATCAAAAATCAACAAAAAGGACCTGAGGCCAAGAGCCTCTTGGTCACGTTATATTATCAATAAGTTTTTCCACCTTTTTCATTAAAAATATAACACCGAATTTTTTCGGTGTCCAGTCACTATTTTATTCTAGCAGTTAGAGTAACTTCTTTACTGTTAATTGCTAGATTAAATCAATCAAAGAATCAAAGGCTAAGAGCCTCTTGGTCACGTTATATTATCAATAGATTTTTGACCATATTTTCATTAAAAATATAACACCGATAAAAATCGGTGTCTAGTTGTTATTTTGCTCTAGCAGCTAGAGTAACTTTTTTACTGTTAATTGCTAGATTAAATCAATCAAAGAATCATAGGCCAAGAGGTCTCTTGGTCACGTTATATTATCAATATAGTTATTTTACCTTTTTCACCAAAAATATAGCACCATTTTTTTGATTACATTCTCTATTCATAGGACCAGTGGTCTTCTTTCTGATATCATTATTGGGTCGGCTAACTGACCTCTGGAAAGGAGGTGAGTGCTTGTGGAGTATATTATTGCTTTTCTGAGTTCCGTCGCAGCAGGTGTTGTTTCGTACTATATCTGCAAATGGCTGGATGGGACCGGAAACAAAAATAGCTGATCAGCCTAGGCAGTAAAAAAGGGAACTGCTCCAACAGTTCCCTTTTTTTTTGTACTTGTGGCTTATTGCTTTTCTTGCCATCTACAATATAGCAAATTTTTCTTTTTTTTCAAGTTCTACATTTATAATCATAGCAAATCCATCTAAGAATAAACAGACTGTAATTTCAAGCGTCTATTGTCTATTCTTTAGTAAAGAAAGTTGGGATTGATTATGATTACGTATAATCCTTCAAGGTATAAAAACGGAATTTGTATTCTTCTTTAGGAATTTCTACATGAAATCTAACTATATTTTGCATGTCACAAGAATCTCTGACCTGCAATCTCAAGCGTAGGTCATTGGCAATTCACTATTGGATACACTTTTTCCAAAAAATGTATGAAAATTATTTTCGAAACAAATATTAAATATATTTGTAGATTAAAAATTAGTCGTAAGTTATATAGGAAAATTAATATGAAAAATAAAATTAAATTTTTTACAATAATTTCTTTGTTGTTTATTGCATTGAATACTAAACCAATAAATGCAGCAAGTGGATCTGCTTCAGGAATAGGATATACTGTATATGGAAGCATTAATGATACCCTATTAAATGCAAGCGTTTCTGGTACTTCTGCATCTAATGTTAGAGTATTTGTGAAGGGATATGTTCAACGGCCAACTGGCGTTTATCCTTGCGATACTATTTCTGGATATCCATATGTTAATTACGGATATAGAGCAGTTTACAAGGATTCAGTCAATTGGGTTAGTGGTGATATTTCAAGCACGGTATCTGGTGCTCCTGGTGCAGCTTTTAGTTTAAGAAATAGATAATAATGAAAAGAATATTAGTACTATTGATGCTTGGAACTTTGGCAATTGGATGCTCAGATGAATTAAAAATACATGATTCTATCAGTGAAGAAGACCAAGCTGTATATCATCAACTTCCTGTCGCAAAATATAAAGATGGATATTATATTCAAGACTTGAATAATAATACACTTTACTACATGGAAGAAAACAAGAATACACTGATTAACTATTGTTATTTCCATGATGATCAGTTTTTGGAAGGAAATCAGAGAGCATATAAACGATATGCGAGTTTTTTAGAAGCTGGAAAGGGATTTTATGTTTTAGATGATGCCATTTATACATTGGCGTCATATATGAATGTAGAAGGAGAAACCTGGCATTCATTTGTTCAGATGTCATTGGATGGAAAAGAATTAAAAGAACTGTTTAAACTGGATTTTCAGCCATATAGCAATTTCACAATTCATAACAATAAAGTATATATGATTGAAAACACGTCGCATATGACAATTCATATATTTTCTTTATCTGGAAAGGAATTGAAGTCAATCAAAGATACGTATGCAGATAGCTTCTTTATTTCAGGACGCTCTTTTTAAAGAATTAGTTGATAGTCCACAAAAACGGACAGAGAAAACAGAAGAAGTGAGTATGATTTTCCTGTAAAGTTGAGGTTAGTCATATGGTGCGTATTACACAAGATTTCTTGAATCATCTGTCTCCTGTTGAACTGTCTTTTATCCGTACTGGAATAGACAAGCTTTATAAAGAAAAAGTAACTCCTGATACTACAAACTATGAAAATATTGAATCACACGTACAGAGATGTCCTCACTGTGGATCTGTACACTTTGTAAAGAACGGCTTCAATCCAAAGCACAGACAGAAATACAGATGCAAGGACTGCAGTGCAGTATTCATGGCAACTACAGGTACCATGTTTACACATTCAAGAACAAGTTTTAATACATGGTCTACTTTTATAGCTGGTGAACTGAATGGACTTACACTTGAGCAGCAGACAGTTGCTACTGAACTGAGCATAGTTACATGCTTTAATATGCGTCACAAGCTGTACAAAGCTATTTCAAAAGTACAGGAAAATGCTGTTCTCAGTGGTGATGTTGAACTTGATCCTTCCTATACGAGCATCAATCTGAAAGGCACAGAGCCTGCGAACATGCCCAGAATGAGCAAGCATCGTGGAAAGCACAAGGCAACGCCATATTTTCATCATATACCAGGAACAAGTCATCATAAAATCTGCATTGTAGCTGCGATTGATGAACACGATCAGATGCTTTTTAAAATCGGCGGTCTTGGAAGAGAAAGCTTTAAGATACTGAATCAGTACAGAAAGCATTTTTCTAAACACACAAAGATCATCAGCGATGACAGCCACAGTATTCAGACATTTGTATCTGAAAACGGATTTGAAAGTGATATCATTCCATCTGGTGCATATGTGTCACCGAATGGAAATACAGTATCATCAGTAAATGAACTGCATGCAGAGGCAAAGAATATGATCAGACAGAAGCATGGAGTCAGTACAAGACATCTGCAGGGATATCTGGACTGGATCGTATTCAAGAAAAAGCTGAAATATACACTGGACATGAGAAAGTGGAAACATGAAGCATATATGGAATCAATGATGGAACAGATTCCATTCATATGCAGAGATATCGTTAAACTTCCTCTTCCGATTGATCTTTACGGTGCTTACGGTGAGTATCATTATGGCGTATTTTCAAATATCAACTAAATCTTTAAAAAGAGCGTTTTCGAAAAAACAGCAGAAAATACTTCTATCTATTTTAAAGACAAGCTGATATGGAGATGTGGAGAGTATTACACAAAACATCAAGGACAATATCCTGTTATCTTTCTCACTTTCAAAGATGTAAAATGTTCAACATGGTCAGAAACATTTCAAAAAATCAGAAAAATTATTTCTTTAGAATTCATACGCCATGAAGAACTAGAAAACAGTACAAAGCTAAGTTCATACGAAAAAGAACAATATCACCTTCTTGCTGGAGAAAGTGCTAATGAAATCGACTACCAGATGAGCCTGCAGTTATTATCATTATTATTGCATAAACATTACGGAAAAGAATGTATCATCATCATTGATGAATATGATACTCCAATACAACAAGGTCATATTTGTGATTTTTATCTAAAAACAATTAATTTCATGCGCAACTTATTTTCAGGCGGATTAAAAGATAATCCACATTTAGCCTTTGGCTTTTTGACAGGCATTTTACGAGTTGCAAAAGAAAGCATTTTTAGTGGCATGAATAACCTGAAAATCAATTCAATCTTAGATAGTGACTATAGCTCATATTTTGGTTTTACAAAAAATGAAGTCATTTACATGTTACAGTATTACGGATATGAAAATAAATATCAGGAAATTTGTGAATGGTACGATGGATATCGTTTTGGAAATACTGAAATTTTTAATCCTTGGTCTGTTATTAATTATATTGCGGACAAATGTTTTCCAAAAGCTTTCTGGCAACCTACAGGAAGCAGCGAAATCATTGGTGAAATCATCAGTAATGCTTCAAATGAAATCAATGAAAATCTGTATAAATTATTATGTGGCGAAAAAATCACAGCTTATATAGATACAAGTGTAATCTATCCTGAAGTACAAAATAACCCCTACAGCATTTATAGCTTTCTGCTTGTCGCAGGGTATTTAAAAGTTGCATCCATTTATCCGCAATATGATGGCAACTTCATGTGTGATGTATCTATTCCAAATAAAGAAATTGCATTTGTTTATGAAAAAGAAATTCTAAATCGAACGAATCAAAACAATATATCAATTTCTATCCAGCAGGCTATTTTTTCAAAAGATGCAAGCAAGCTTCAATCATTATTAGAAGATTTCATGTTAAAAAACATCTCCACAATAGATGGAGCAAACGAAAGTTTTTATCATGGTATGATGTTAGGTTTATGTGCAATTCTAAGCAATCAATATCAAATTAAGTCAAATAGAGAACCCGGTCTAGGACGATTTGACATTCAACTTATCCCTTTAGCAAAGGAAATTCCAGGATTTATTTTTGAATTCAAATACACAAAAGATCCACATATTGATTTAGAATCTCTGGCTGATTTTGCCTTAAAGCAAATTGAAGAAAAGAAATATGATACAGAACTATTAGATGCACAAGTTCACTCTATAGTAAAAATTGGAATCGCTTTTTGCGGAAAAAAAGCAGTTGTAAAACGTTCATAGTTCAAAAAAGAGGCTGTAACAGTTGAACAAGTTTAAAGTTCAAAGCTGTTGCAGCCTCTTCTTTTTCTATTTCATTAGAATTCTTTGGCGTCTCCATGAACTCTTTCACGTTCATCTACGCTTTCCTCTTCTTTTACATTAATTTTCTTTTCGAATTGTGATTTTTCTTGAGAAACAGGAATTGGTGCAGGATATTTTTCAGTAAAGCATCCAACACAGAATTCACATTGTGGATTCTTTGCCATTTCCTTTGCACCTTCAACAGATAAATATCCTAAGGAATCAGCACCAATCTGTTCTTTGATTTCCTGCTGTGTATATTTGCAGGCAATCAGATTCTTCTTAGAATCGATATCTGTACCATAGTAACAAGGAGAAATAAATGGTGGCGCAGAAATACGTACATGTACTTCTTTTGCACCAGCTGCCTTAATTAAAGCAACAATACGAGCACTTGTTGTACCACGAACAATAGAGTCATCTACCATAACAACTCTCTTGTCTTTTACAACAGAAGCAATCACATTCAACTTCAAGCGTACAGAGTTTTCTCTTTGAGACTGTGCTGGCTGAATAAATGTTCTTGCGATATATTTATTCTTTGAAAAACCAGTTTCATATGGAATTCCACTTGCTTCCGCAAAACCTAAAGCAGCATCTAATCCAGAATCAGGAACACCAATAACAACATCTGCATCTACTGGATGTTCTTTCCAAAGGATTCTACCTGCTTCCTTACGTGCTTCATGAACACTGATACCTTCCATAACTGAATCAGGTCTAGCAAAATAGATATATTCAAACACGCACATATGCTTGATAGGCTTTACATGACTTGTAATAGAACGAACACCATTCTTATCTACAACAACGATTTCACCTGCCGCAAGGTCTTTAACATATTTTGCACCAAGAGAATCCAGTGCACATGTTTCA
>ERZ507026.285-NODE-285-length-25856-cov-5.290105_pt1 | contig 25856 bp, 23 predicted proteins | sample MGYA00512876_ERZ507026 | MGnify/ENA metagenome assembly ERZ507026 | reverse complement strand
TGTAGTGCTTGGCCACCTCAAAGGCCCCGTGGGCCATGATGTGGTGCTCCACCATGTCCTGGATCTCCTCTACGGTGGCGGCACGGTTCATTTTCTGACATTGCAGCTCCACGGATTCAGCGATGCGGCGGATCTGCACCGGGGTCATGCGGTCGGCCTCGTCCACGTCCTCGTTGGCCTTGGTGATGGCTACAATGATCTTGGTGATGTCAAAGGCCACCTCGGAACCGTTGCGCTTGATGATCTTCATTCTCTTTCTCCTCCTTGCCGTATGAAAAGTCGCCACAGGGCGGCTATGAATGCGAACACTGTTATCATACACTATATATGGTGGTGATGCAAGGGGGAGAGCCAAAATATAGACGAAAACCGGAACCAAAAATCCAGAGGAAAATTTGTCAATACTTCACAATCGACACAAGATAAGGGATATTGCAGAGAGAAGAAAGCACAAAATATAGTGATCCTGCTGAAAAACGCCGGGGAAGCGGGAGGATTTTCACAGAAGGGGCCTCGTTTTTTTCGGGAAAGTGTGGTATATTGGGAAAAACGGATACGAAAGGGGCGGATCACGGGATGGAACTGCGGGAACTGCTGGAGATCGGGCCGGGACTGACGGCGCTTATCGGCGGCGGCGGCAAGACCACGCTGATGTATCATCTGGCGTCGGAGCTGCGGCAGCAGGGGACGGTGCTGGTGTGTACCACCACCAAGATATGGCCTCCGGCGCACCTGAGGGTCTGCACGGAGGAGGGGACGCTGCGGGAGGAGCTGCGCCGCCGGGGCATCGCCTGCGCCGGAATGCCTGCGGAGCAGGGAAAGCTGACGGCTCCGGCCATAGATGGCTGGGAGACCATGGCGGATTTCGTGCTGGTGGAGGCCGACGGCTCGGCGGGGCGGCCCTTCAAGGCCCATGCCGACTGGGAGCCGGTGCTGCCGGAGGAGCGGCAGGCTACGGTGCTGGTGATGGGGGCCGACGGCTTCGGCAAGCCCATCAGCCGCATGGCCCACCGGCCGGAGCTGTATGCCCGGCTGGCGGGCGCCACGGAGGATCAGGAGGTAACGCCGGAGCTGGCGGCTCGTGTGGTGCGTCTGGAGTGCCTCCACGACCGGGTGTTTCTGAATCAGGTGGATCGGGAAGAGGAGTGGCCACTGGCCCGGCGGCTGGCAGCGGCGCTGGACTGTCCCGTGACGGCGGGGACCCTGCGGGAGGGCCGGTGGCAGCGGCTGAAGTGACGGCGGAAAAAATTTTGCGGATAGGACTTGCATCCGCTGGTCATCTGTGGTATAGTATGCCCAGTAAAAACATATGCCCCTAAGATGCGGACAGAATCCAAGGAGACTGGCCGGGGAGGGGACTCTGGAGAAGCTCACGACAGTGAGTGCCGAAGGTGCAAGGTCTACGGGCCGAATCTCTCAGGCAAAAGGACAGAGCGACCGGACCGCCTTATGGGCGGCGGATTGGTGGTTTCTCCGGAGTCGCTGGCACAGGCCGGCGGCTCCTTTTTTCGCAGAGGGGCAGGGAGGAGACACATTATGGAAGCGGTATTGCAGGTGGTACAGCGCATCAACTTTTATCTGTCGGATTATATTCTGGTGTTCCTGCTCATCGGCACGGGTCTGTATTTCTCCGTCCGCACCCGGTTTGTGCAGGTACGGTGCTTCGGTGAGGGGATGCGGTCGGTGTTCGGAGAGTTCAATATGCGGGGCGGTAGGCAGAAGGGGGGGGCTGTCCTCCTTTCAGGCCCTGACCACCGCCATCGCCGCTCAGGTGGGTACCGGCAACATCATTGGCGCCTGCGGAGCCATCCTGCTGGGCGGGCCGGGGGCCATCTTCTGGATGTGGATCATCGCCTTTTTCGGCATGGCCACCATCTACGCCGAGGCGGTGCTGGCTCAGGAGACCCGCCGGGTGGCCGAGGACGGCAGCGTCAGCGGCGGGCCGGTGTACTATATCAAGCGGGCCTTTCCGGGGAGGTTCGGCACGTTTTTAGCGGGCTTTTTCGCCGTGGCACTGATCTTGGCGCTGGGCTTCATGGGGTGCATGGTGCAGTCCAATTCCATCGGGGAGACCTGCGCTGCCGCCTTCGGTGTGCCGTCGTGGGCGGTGGGCATCGCGGTGGCGGTGCTGGCGGCGGTGGTGTTTCTGGGAGGCATCCAGCGCATTGCCGGGGTCACGGAGAAGCTGGTGCCGGTTATGGCGGCGCTGTATCTGCTGGGGGGACTTGTGGTGCTGGTGTGCCGGGTCCGGTACCTGCCGGAGGCGTTGGGGATGATCTTCCGCTACGCCTTCGTCCCCAACGCCATCATCGGCGGCAGCTTGGGCTATGCCCTGAAAATGGCCGTCAGTCAGGGGGTCAAGCGGGGGCTGTTCTCCAATGAGGCGGGCATGGGCTCCACACCTCACGCCCACGCCATGGCCAAGGTGAAGCATCCCCACGAGCAGGGAGTGGTGGCCATGACGGGTGTGTTCATCGATACCTTCGTGGTGCTGACCATGACGGCGCTGGTGGTGATCTCTACCCTGTATGCAGGAAACGGCATCCTCTCCGCCGGGGCGGCGGAGGGCGTCAGCAAGGCCAACATGGCGCAGCTGGCCTTCGGCACGGTGCTGGGCAGCCGGGCAGGCAGTATGTTCGTGGCGGTGTGCCTGCTGTTCTTCGCCTTTTCCACCATCCTCAGCTGGAACTTCTTCGGGCGGCTCAACGTATCGTGGCTGCTGGGGGAGAAGGCCGTGGGAGTGTATTCGGTGCTGGCCATCGGGTTCATCTTTCTGGGCTCGTGCCTGTCCAACGACTTGGTATGGGAGCTGGCGGATCTATTCAACCAGCTGATGGTGCTGCCCAACGTACTGGCGCTGGTGACGCTGGGCGGACTGGTGGCAGCGGCCTGCCGGAGGAAGTAACGGCGGCGGGGACGGGAGACCGTCCCCGCTTTTCGGTGTTCTACCCATAGACTTTTCCGGCGGGATGTAGTATCATGAGAGACAAGATATCTGGCCCTGCGGGGCAGAGGAGGAACGAACATGGAATCCACACTGAGGCGCACCTGGGCGGAGATCGATCTGGATGCGCTGGCGCATAATTATCAAACACTGCGGCGGCGGACGGGGACAAGGTTCGTGGGCGTGGTGAAGGCGGACGCCTATGGCCACGGGTCGGTGCAGGTGTCCCAAGTGCTGGAGGAGCTGGGGGCGGACTATCTGGCGGTGTCCAGCCTGGACGAGGCCATGGAGCTGCGGGCCGGGGGCATCCATATGCCCATTCTGATTCTGGGCCACACGCCGCCGGAGCGGGTGGAGGAGCTGCTGCGCTACCACATCACGCAGGCGGTGACCTGCGAAGCCAAGGCACTGGAGTACAGCACCGAGGCGGTGCGCTGCGGCGGCACACTGAAGGTCCACATCAAGGTGGATACCGGGATGTCCCGGCTGGGCTTCCTGTGCGGAGGTGACCACTTCGAGACGGGGGTGGCGGGCATCTGTGCTGCCTGCACCCTGCCGGGACTGGAGGCGGAGGGTATCTTCACCCATTTCGCTGTGTCCGATGAGGCGGATGCGGAGAGCGACGCCTATACACGGGGGCAGTTCGACCTGTTCTGCCGGGTCATCGGGGCGGTGGAGCAGCGGCTGGGACGGAGGTTCCCCCTGCGGCACTGCGCCAACACCGGGGCGGTGGCCCGGTGGCCGGAGACGTATCTGGATATGGTGCGGCCGGGGCTGCTGCTGTATGGCTGCGGTGAATTTGCCGGGCAGCTTGGCCTGCGACCTGTGATGACACTGAAAACCACCGTCAGCACCATCAAGGTCTATGAGCCGGGGACCTCCGTCAGCTATGGGCGGCGGTTCGTCACGGACCGCACCACCCGCATGGGCGTGGTGCCCTACGGCTATGCCGACGGGTTCTTCCGGTGCCTGTCCGGCCGGTGCAGCCTGATGACCGCCAAGGGTCCCGCGCCCCAGCGGGGCCGCATCTGCATGGATATGTCCATGATCGACCTGACGGACTTGCCCGGGGTGGACGTGGGGGACGAGGTGGAGATCTTCGGGCCCCGGAACCCGGTGGAGACCATGGCCGCCCAGGCGGGGACCATCCCCTATGAGCTGACCTGCGCCGTCAGCAAGCGGGTGCCCCGGGTGTACCTGCAAAACGGGCAGGTCACCGAACGGGAGCTGCTGCTGCGGTTTTGATGAAATAGTAAAAGAGGGCCTGCGGCGATGCCGCAGGCCCTCTTTTTTTAGACGAAAGGCTTACAGATCCAGCTTCAGGTCGCCGGGCTTGATCCAGCCCCACTTCCGCAGAGGCATGGCGAACAGCCACGTCAGCACCGCCGGCAACACGAAGGAGATCAGCGCCAGCCCCAGCCAGTCCATGGCGCCGATGCCGGGCTTCAGTCCGGCGGCCACGTCGCTGACCCAGCCGGTATATACGCCGATCTGCCCCACCAGCCCGCAGGTGCCCATGCCGCTGGACACGGCGGGGCCGTTCATTTGCAGCCCAAAGACGCAGGTGGCGATGGGGCCGGTGACGGCGGCGGCCAGCGTGGGGGGGATCCAGACACGGGGATTGCGGACGATGTTGCCCATTTGCAGCATACTGGTGCCAAGTCCCTGCGCCGCCAGACCGCCCCAGCGGTTCTCCGGGAAACTCATGACGGCGAAGCCGATCATCTGGGCGCAGCAGCCTGCTACGGCGGCGCCGCCGGCCAGACCCGTCAGGCCCAGCGCCAGACAGATGGCGGCGGAGGAGATGGGAAGGGTCAGGGCCACGCCGATGACCACGGAGACGATGATCCCCATGAAGAAGGGCTGGAGCTCCGTGGCCCACATGATGGCCTGTCCCACGGCGGAGGCGGCCTTGCCCACCGGGGCGGCAATGAGGGCGGCGAAGCCGATACCCGCCAGCACCGTGACGATGGGCGTCACCAGAATATCGATCTTAGTCTCCTTACTGACGGCCTTACCCAGCTCGGCGGCCAGAATGGTGACGAACAGCACCGCCAGCGGGCCGCCGGCTCCGCCCATGGAGTTGGTGGCGAAGCCCACGGGGATCAGGGAGAACAGCACCAGCGGCGGGGCCTCCAGCGCCCGGCCGATGGCTACCGCCATGCCGGGGCCCACCATGGCGGAGCACAGGCTGCCGATGGTGTAGGCCACGGCCCCCTCGCCCTTGCCGATGGTGACGATGCTCTCCGTCAGGAAGCCGATGTGCAGCTGCGTCCCCAGAGTGTTGAGGATGGTCCCCACCAGCAGGGTGCAGAAGAGACCCTGCGCCATAGCTCCCATGGCGTCGATAAAGTAGCGCTTGGCGGAGAACACGATGTTCTTCCGGGCCAGAAATGCTTTGAATTTGTTCATGAGTGTCCCTCTCTTATTGGCAAACTTTGGTGTCTTGACACATGACCACTTTCCAATATTATAGCGGCTCTTTTCCATTTGTCAACAGAAAAATTCCCAGCGGAGGGAGGGCCTCCGCCGGGAAAAGGGGAAATGGTCGTTCTTTTAAGGCCGGTGGTCACTCCACCAGAAAGCCCCGCTGGCGCAGAAGCTGCAGCAGATGCTCATAGGCGGTCTCGTCCGGGCAGGAGAGGGTGTGCAGATGCACGCCGCCGGTGAGCTGGGACAGAGGGGCGGCCCCGTCCATGCGCTTCATGAACTGATCCACGTCCAGACGGCTGGACAGGTGCAGGGGAGCGGTAAGCTGCCCGTAGACCGGGTGCTCCACGATGACGTCCACCACGGTACAGCCGCAGTCCACCATGGCGTCGAGCTCGTCCCGTGTCTCCTCGGCAGAGTGTATACAGGCGATGCGGCGCAGCAGGCCATTTTGTGCGGGGATCACATAGCCCCGTGCGGTGGCGGTGATCTCCTGACCGGCGGCACGCAGCAGGGCGATATCCCCCACGATGATCTGACGGCTGACGCCCAGCTCCTGGGAAAGGGTCGTGGCGCTGATCGGCGCTTGGGATGCGGAAAGTAGCCGGGCGATTTGCTGGCGGCGCTCCGAAGCAGTCATAGCAGACATGGCAAGGTCTCCTCTTTTGAAAATCTCTAGTCATTATACACCAACTGCCATTTTTTGGCAAGCACTTTTTAGCGTATAGAGAGGATGTTTTCTGTTATGTGACGAAAACGTGACGAAACTATGGGGGATTTGGCGGAAAGGATTTCACTATCTGCGCTGTGTATGCGAAAATCGCTGTAAAATGGGATTATGAAACCTTACTAATATGAGATAAAATGAATGTGGATGCTAAAAATTTAGCGGCGGGAGGGCGTGGAATGATCCCGACGACAGAAAGCGGCAGGCTTTTTCCCGGCGGGTGAATTGACAAGGGGAGCGGTGTGTGTTACAATTTGGTTACAAGTGTATGGTTCTATTAGAGAAGGGAGTTATTCAAATGGCTGAAAACAAAAAGACCGAGGGTCTCATCTATAAAAACCACCCTCTGCGCCGTATCGACAACATCATTTACTACGGCAGCATGGCGGACAAGTACATCATTATGCTGCAGATCCTGGACACCAAGAAGGAGCAGGACATGGACGTGGCCACCCGTGTGTCCGTGCAGCTGCAGCTGACAGATCCCGACCTGAAGTCCCGTGACCGGGTGGTGAAGAAGTCCGAGAAGGACAGCCTGTACGCGGCCATGGACGTGGGCTCCATCTGGCTGGAGCGGGCTCTGGCCGGGAAATAAGCGGGTGTCCGGCATGACACGAAAATTCCTGCTGGCGGCGCTGGTGATCCTGCTGGCGGCTTTGTGTACGGTACATCTCACCACGGAGCGCACGCCGCCGGAGAATGTGGTTTCCCCCGCCGTCCACTTGGGCATGGTGGTGCCAAGAGAGGCGCTGGAGAAGCTGAAGGCGGCGGAGACTGCGGCTCTGACGGTCCCCCAGACGGCGGAGCCGACGGCAGACGTGACAGCAGAGCCTGCGGAGGAGGAGAGCCTTACGGCGACGGATACCTCCGTGCTGGCGGCGGCTGTCACCACTGACGCCCTCTACATCCGCCGCAGCGGCGATTGGGACGCCGAGGCGCTGGCGCTGGTGGGCTATGGCACCACGGTGGCCGTCACGGGAAAGAGCGGCGGCTGGTATCAGGTGAGCTACGACGGCATCGAGGGCTATCTCTCCGGGGAATATCTGGACCTGCGAACCTCCGGCCTGACCGGCTACGGACAGGTGACGGCGGATGCACTGAATCTGCGCTCCGGGGCCGGTACCGGCTATGAAACGGTGACATCCCTCCCCAATGGGGCGTGGGTGTCGGTGTCCGGGTTTGAAAACGGCTGGTTTTATGTAGACTACGACGGGGTGAGCGGCTACGTCTCCGGGGACTATCTGGAGCTGTCTGCCTCACGGCCCCAGTCCGGGGGAGATACCTCCTCCGACAGTGGTTCTTCCGGCGGCTCCGACGACCTACCCAGCGGCGGCGACGCCGGAACGGTCTCCGGATCGGCGTCGGATCTGGTGGCGCTGGCCCTGTCCTATCAGGGGGTGCCTTACGCCTATGGCGGGGCGTCTCCCAGCGGCTTTGACTGCTCCGGCTATACCATGTACATCTATCAGCGGTTCGGGGTGTATCTGCCCCACGGGGCCACGGATCAGCTGAGCTACGGCATGGCGGTGGGCTTCGGGGAACTGCAGCCGGGGGATCTGGTGTTCTTTCAGGATGCGGATTTCTCCTCCAGCGCCGCCTCCCACTGCGGCATCTACATCGGAGACGGGCAGTTCATCCACGCCACCTCCGATTCCCGCTTCAACTGTGTGAAGATCACATCCTTCAGCGAGAGCTACTATGCCAGTCACTTCCTGACGGGCCGGCGGTTGTTCTGAGGGGATAAGAGAACAAAAAGCATCGCATCTGCATAGCAGATGCGATGCTTTTTACTATTTCTATCGTGTTATATTACCTATCAGAACAGGCCGGAGATGACGCCGTTTTCGTCCACGTCGATGGCCTCTGCCGCCGGGGTCTTGGGCAGACCCGGCATGGTGAGAATGTCCCCCGTCAGGGCCACGATGAACCCGGCTCCGGCGGAGACCTTCACCTTCCGCACCGTCAGGATGAAGTCCTGAGGGGCCCCCAGCTTTGTGGGGTCATCGGAAAGACTGTACTGGGTCTTGGCCACGCACACCGGCAGGCCGCCGAAGCCCAGCTCCGTCAGGCGGTCGATCTCCCGGTCGGCCTCCTCGGTATAGGCCACATTGCGGCCACCGTAGACGCTTTGGGTCAGGGCCAGCAGCTTGTCCCGGATGGGGAGAGCGGCATCGTAGGCGAAGCGGAAGCGGTTTTCCCGCTCCAACGCACGCAGAACGCCGCAGGCCAGCTCCATGCCGCCCCGGCTACCCTTCTCCCACACCTCCGATAGGGCCACCTCCGCCCCGTAGGCGGCGCAGGCCTCCTGCACCAGTGCCAGCTCCGCCGCCGAGTCGCTGGTGAAGCGGTTCAGGGCCACCACTGCCGGCAGGCCGTAGACCTGCGTGATGTTCTCGATGTGCCGCAGCAGATTGGGGATGCCTCGGCGCAGGGTTGCCGTGTCCTCCGTGGCCAGCTGGGTCTTATCGGCGCCCCCGTGGAGTTTCAGGGCCCGGACCGTGGCCACGATCACCACTGCATCCGGCCGCAGTCCCGATCCGCGGCACTTGATATCCAGAAATTTCTCGGCACCCAGATCGGCGCCGAAGCCCGCCTCCGTTACCACATAGTCCCCCAGCCGCAGGGCGGCCTTGGTGGCGGCCACGCTGTTGCAGCCGTGGGCGATGTTGGCGAAGGGGCCACCGTGGATGATGGCGGGAGTTCCCTCCAGCGACTGGGCCAGATTGGGGCGGATGGCGTCCTTCAATAGGGCAGCCATGGCCCCCGCCGCCTTCAGGTCGCCGGCAGTCACCGGCTGGCCGTGGCCGTTGTATCCCACGATCATCCGGGCCAGACGAGCCTTCAAGTCCGCTAAATTTTCCGCCAGACACAGCACCGCCATGACCTCCGTAGCCACAGTGATGTCAAAGCCCTCCTCACGGGGTACGCCGTTTCCCTTGCCCCCCAAGCCGCAGAGAATGTACCGCAGCTGGCGGTCGTTCATGTCCACGCAGCGCCGCCACGTCACCTGTTGGATGTCCAGAGCGTTGCCCTGATAGATGTGGTTATCCACCATGGCCGCCAGCAGGTTGTTGGCGGCGCCGATGGCGTGGAAGTCGCCGGTGAAATGGAGGTTGATGTCCTCCATGGGGGCCACCTGCGCCCAGCCGCCGCCGGTGGCTCCGCCCTTGAGGCCGAACACCGGCCCCAGAGACGGCTCCCGCAGGGCCAGCACCGTCTTTTTCCCCAGCGCCGACAGGCTGTCCGCCAGCCCAATGCTGGTGGTGGTCTTCCCCTCCCCGGCGGCAGTGGGGTTGATGGCTGTGACCAGGATCAGCTTCCCGGTCTGAGGCTTGCCCGCTGTGGCGGAGGGCAGCAGCTTGGCCTTATAGCGGCCGTAGCACTCCAGCTGCTCCTCCGTCAGGCCCAGCTTTGCGCCGATGGCGGTAATGGGGAGGAGGGTACAGCTCTGTGCGATCTCGATATCTGTTTTCATAGGTCAGTCCTCCTTGCGCTGCCGTCTGCGGGATGCGGAGACGGTATTTTCCATGAGCATGGCCCGTGTCATGGGGCCTACGCCCCCCGGCACGGGGGTGATATAGGCCGCCTTTTCCGCTACGGCGGCGAAGTCCACGTCGCCGCAGAGTTTGCCCTCCTCATTGCGGTTCATAGCCACATCCACGACCACGGCGCCGGGTTTGACCATGTCGGCGGTGATGAGGCCACGGCGACCCACGGCGGAGATGAGGATGTCCGCCCGGCGGCACTGCTCCGCCAGATCCGGCGTGCGGCTGTGGCAGACGGTGACGGTGGCATCCTCCGCCAGAAGCAGCAGGGCCATGGGCTTTCCCACGATGTTGCTGCGGCCCACCACCACACAGTGTTTCCCGGCGGGGGAGATGCCATACGCCCGCAGCAGGGCCATGATCCCGGCGGGGGTGCAGGGCAGGAACCGGGGCAGCCCCAGCATCAGGCGACCCACATTCTCCGGGTGGAAGGCGTCCACGTCCTTCTCCGGGCGGATGGCCTCCAGCACGGCCCGGCTGTCCAGCCCCTCCGGAAGGGGGAGCTGCACCAGGATCCCGTCCACGTCCTCCCGGCGGTTCATCTCCTCCACCAGCGCCAGCAGCTCCTGCTGGGTGGCTTCGGCGGGCAGATGGTGGTTCAGGCACCGCACCCCGCACTGGGCGCAGTCTTTCTCCTTGTTGCGGACGTATACGGCGCTGGCGGGGTCGTCCCCCACCAGGATCACCGCCAGACCCGGCTGGCGGGGCAGGGCGGCGGCCTTCTGCCGCAGCCGCTCCCGCATCCGGGCGGACAGGGCCTTGCCGTCTAACAGCACGGCGCTCATGACGGGTCCTCCGTCGGAGCTTCGCCGGAGGGCTCCTCTTGGGAGGGAGCCTCCGTCTCGGTAGAGACAGCTTCGGCGGAAGCATCCTCAGTGGGAGTCGCCTGAGCGGGAGACTCAGCTGCCGGGGCGGCAGCCGCTTCGGCTGCGGCGGCGTTGCGGGCCGCAACGATGTTGACATACAGCTCCTCCGGCTTGTGGGGATGGAGCTTGATGTTGTAGTACAGCATGAAGAGGGACACGAATACCATCACAAGGCTCAGGGCCTGAGACACCCGGATGGGCTGGCCACCGATGGTCCAATTGAAGAGGTACAGGCTGTCGGTCCGCAGGCCCTCGACCCAGAAGCGACCGATGCCGTACCACAGGAAGTAGAACCAGGTGTTCTCACCGTCGAAGCGGCGGGCCTTGGATACCACGAAGATGATGAGCAGCAGCCCCACCAGATTCCACAGGCTCTCATACAGGAACGTGGGGTGGACCTCCACCAGCTGGCCGGTGACGGTGGTCAGCTGCATCCGCCAGGGCAGGGTGGTCTCGGCGCCGAAGGCCTCCCGGTTCATGAAGTTGCCCCACCGGCCGATGCACTGGCCGATGAGCAGACCCATCACCGCAAGGTCAAGCATGGCTCCCAGCTTATAGCCCCTGTGACGGCTGACGCAGATGCCCACGATGACCACGGCGATGACGGCGCCGTAGATGGCAAGGCCGCCGTCCCAGATGGCAATGGCCTTGCGGAAGCTGAAGCTGCCGTCGCTGTTTTTGAACTGATCCAGATAGAACAGCACATAGTAAATTCTTGCCCCCACGATGGCGCAGGGGATACCCCACAGAACGCTGTCCAGCAGGTCGTCCTCGGTGATGCCGTACTTGGATTTCTGGTTCATGCACCACCAGATGGCGATGACCAGACCAAGGGCGATGAGGATACCGTACCAGTAGATGCCGTTGCCGATGTCCAGCGCCTTGGAGCTGGCGGTAAAGGCCCAGTCCCCGAACAGGCCGGGGAACCGGATGGGGCTGTCAGTCATAATTTGCATGATGATTCCTCCTTGGGATAAAGTGCAGAGCGCCGTGCGCTCGAAGGGGTGGGGTGGCTTCAGACCTGCGCCGCCAGCTCACGGGCCAGCCGCTCCACCACGCCGGGGGCGTAGGGCAGCTCCAGCCCGGCAGCTGCCAGCGTTTCGGCGTAGAGCTTGCTGCCGCCGGAGGCGCACAGGGCGTGATATCTGGCCCAGCCGTCCACGGGGTCGGCGTCATAGGCGGCCTTCAGCTGCTGGGCGCAGACGATGGAGAGGGCGTAGCTCACCACATAGCGGGGGAGCATATAGATGGCCATGTTGGTGAACAGATCGCAGCCGGCCAGCACCTGCTGCCGCCACGGCTCGTTGTTCTGCGCCCGGCCGAAGGCCTTCTCCGTGCGGTCGAACTCCTCCGCCCACTGAGAAAGAGAAGCATCCGGGTGCTCATAGAGCCACGTCTCGAAGGTGTGGATGGAGCAGAAGGCGCACAGCTCCTTGATGAAGTCGTAGCGGTGCTCCGTCAGGAACTGGGGGGCGTGAGGGCCGAAGAAGTCCCGTGCGTAGGGGAGGGTCAGCAGCTCCATGGTCTTGGAGTGGACCTCCGCCAGATCGGGACTCAGCCCCACATAGTCCGCCAGCGGCTGGCTGCGGTAGGAGAGATAGCCCTGAAGGCCGTGGCCCAGCTCATGGGTATAGACGGTGACGTCAGAGCCGGTGCCGTCGCAGTTGGCGAAGATGAAGGGCATCCCGCAGGGGGCACCCAGCATATCGCAGAAGCCCATGCCGGAGATTTTATTGGGAGAGCCTGCCACGTCCAACAGGTCGTGGCGGACCATCTCGTCGAAGAAATGTCCCGCCTCCGGACTCAAGGCGTGATACATCCGGCCAGCGGCCTTGGGCAGCTCCTCTGCCGCCACGGGGACGGCGTTGCCCTCTGGGAACACCAGCGCCCGGTCATAGGGCAGCAGCGTTTCCACCCCCAGCCGCTGGCGCTGCTGCTCCTGCATTTGCAGGTACAGGGGGGTGATGTACTTTTGCACCTGACGGCAGAACTCGTCCAACTCCGCCCGGCCATAGCCCAGACGCTGCATACTGAGATCGCCGTAGTCGGCAAAGCTGTCGAAGCCGTTTTCACGGGCCAGCTGGTTCCGGGCATGGACCAGCTCCCGCAGGAGCTTTTCCATCACGGGGCCGTTTTCCACGGCGGTCTGCTGCTGGGCGTCATAGGCGGCCTTGCGGCGCTCCCGGTCGGTGCTGGTCAGTGCAAAGCGCAGCTGACCGCCGCTGAGAGTCTCGCCCTGCACCTGATACTTGGTGGAGGCTGCCAGCTGCTGGTATTGGGCGGTGAGCCGGGAGATGCGGGCCTGCAGCTCCTTGCCGCCGGTGTGGAGCCGCTGGTCCAGCGTCAGCAGGCGGCGCAGCTGGGGGCCGAAGGCCTCATCCACCGCCGCAGCGTAGGGACTCTCTGCAATGGTCACGGATAGGGACTGGGTATCCAGCGTCTCCAGTCGGGGCAGAGTCTCCTGCAGCTCCCGCTGGTAAAATTCATCGGTGACATCGTGGAAGGCCCGGATGTTGGCGATGCTCTGGCAGAGAGCTACCTCCTGCTGGAGGGAATCCCGCTGCCGAACCACCTCCAGCAGATCCTCCGGATCTTGGGCGTCCTTAGCCCGCTGGGTCAGGGCATCATACCGGGCCTGAAGGGCCTCTACATCGGGGCTGGTATAGGGAAGATCGGAAAATTTCCAGTTGTCATTCACGATCAGTCCTCCTTGGGATAGATAACGGACAGGGCCGCACGGCTGCGGCAGATATGCTCCCGGATGAAATCCAGCACATCCTGCGGGGTGATGCTGTCGTAAATTTCCGGGAAGCGCAGGGGATCAAAGTGCTGGAAGCAGCCCTCCACCAGCGAAATGGCGATGGAATCGAAGGAGTTGAGACCCTTCAGGGAGGCCCCGAAGTTCCCCCGCTTCATCCGCTGCCAGTAGTCCGGATCCAGACCCTCACGGGTCAGGCGCTGTGCTTCCTCCAAAATGGCCTCCATCACGGCGGCGGGATCGTTGCTGTCGCCGCCGGCATAGGCGTAGGCTGCACCGGGCAGCAGGTCAAAGGAGCTGCCGAAGGAACCGTTGATGAGGCCCTGACTGTACAGCCGGGAGAACAGGGGACTGGAGTCCCCCATGAGGATATCGCAGGCCAGATCCCCCAGGATGTCCCAGCGCAGCCGCTGCTCTCCCTCCGGGGGAGCGGGGCATTTGAAGCCCACCAGAAACGACGGCATGGACACCTCCATCCGGCAGGAGGTCTCCGACTGAGCGGGGGTGCCTCCCTCGCTGCCACCGTAGTCACGGGGGATATCCGGGCCGCTTTCCGGGGGCAGGATATCCTCCGCCGCCCGGAACACCGCCTCGGCGTCCAGATCACCCACCGCCACCAGACACATATTGGCGGGGGTGTAGAAGGCCTTGTGGCAGCGGTACAGGGTCTCGGCGGTGATGCGGGAGATGCTCTCCACGGAGCCGGCCACGGGGATACGGGCGGGACTCTCCCGGTACAGGGCCTGCAGCATCCGCTTATAGACCTGCCACTCCGGGTCGTCCTCGATCATGCCGATCTCCTGAGCAATAATGCCCTGCTCCTTGGCCACGCTCTCGTCGGTGAAGTACGGCACCGACACAAAGGACAGCAGCTGCCGCAGATTCTCGTCAAAATGCTCCGTGCAGTCGAAGTAGTAGGCCGTCATGGCATTGCTGGTAAAGGCATTGGGCTCGGCGCCGTTTTTGGCCATCTCCTGCATGGCGTTTCCGTCGGCGGTGTCGAACATCTTGTGCTCCAGATAGTGGGCGATGCCCGCCGGGGTATCCTGCCATGCGCCGTCCTGCTGAAAGCGCAAGTCCATGCCGCCGTAGCGGGTGGCGAACATGGCGTATTTCCGGGTGTAGCCGGGCTTGTGGACCACATAGGCCGGCAGGCCGTTTTTCAGGCGGCGGAAGGTCACCGTCTCGTCAATGCGGGGATAATACATCCTCACGCCTCCTTTCCCTTCAGGAAGTAAATGGTATCCAGCTGCACGCTCTGGGCTGCCGCACGGATGCGCTCCGGGGTCACCTGCCGCAGCAGCGCCGCCATCTCCTCCGGGGTCTCCCGGCGGCCGGTGGCCGCCAGCCCCAGATAGTAGTTCTCCAGCGCTCCCTGAGAATCTCCCAGCGCCTGCAGGGCGCTGAGCAGACTCTCCCGTGCCGCCGTCAGCTCCCAGTCCTCCCAGAGGCCCTGCCGAATCTCGTCCAGCTGGCGGAGGATCTCCGCCTCGGCCCGGTCATAGTCCGCCGTCTCGATGCCGGAGGACACCGTCAGGATGCCCTTGGAGCGGACGTAGGTGCTGGAGGCATAGTAGCAGAGGGAGAGCTTCTCCCGGACGTTCAGAAACAGCTTGGAGTTGCTGGAGCCGCCGAACATGAGATTAGCCAGGATCATGGCGGGCTCGTCATCGGTATCGCAGCGGAAGCCCATGGAGAGCTTGCCCTGCGTCACGTCCATCTCCTCCGTCACCAGCCGGGGCTGGGAGGGAGCGGCGAACCGTCGGGGCGGCTCCGGCTCCGTTTGGGGGCCACGGGTCAGGGAGGAGAAGGCCGTCAGCAGGGCCTCCTCCACCCGGTGGCACTCGGCGCTGCCGCAGTAGAACAGCTCCAGCCGGGAGGAGGACATCATCCGCTGGCTGTGAGCGTAGAGCTTCTGGTTGTTGATCTTGGCCAGCCCCGCCTCGTCACCGAAGCGGCTGATGCCATAGGGCTCCCCGGCGCACATCTCCTGCAAAAGCCGCAGATCGGCCCAGTCCCGCTTGTCGTTGCGGATGGAGCGGATGGCGTCGGCCAGATTGGCCTTCTCGCCCTCCACATATTCCTGCAGAAACCGGCCACCACGGGTCACAGGGTCCAGCAGCAGCTCCCCCAGCAGCTCCGCCGCAGGCTCCAGCAGCGGTTCATTCCGGGAGACGAACCGGTCGTCGATAAAGCTGGCCACGAAGCCAAGGCACTGCGTCTCCCCCCGCTTGCGGATGGTAGGGCTGATCTGTGCGCCGTAGAGCCGATCCATGGCCGCAGCGAGCTGCTCCATGTCCGGGCAGCGCATGGTGCCGCGGTGCAGCACCGCCGGCAGCAGGGCGTTGTAGGACGCCGTTTCCTTGGCCAGCGGCGTGATGAATTGGGCCGACAGCACCCCGGTTTTGAATTTCCGGGCCGGCAGATAGGTCAGATACACATGGGGCATGAGCTCCCAGCGCTTCACTTCCATGAGATAGGCACCTCCATCGGGTCGTAATCAGGGCTTATTATACCGCAATCTGCATCGATTGAAAAGAGCCAGTTGCCGGAGCGGGGAATTTTTATGGGCAAAAGGAAGCGGAGCGGACAGAGGGTCCGCCCCGCAGGGGATATAGCTTTAGGAGGGGGAAAAACGATTTCGTACCTGAATCCGTCATGCCTGTATCGAGAAAACGCCCCCTTCCGGGGTTCGGAAGGGGGCGCTGGTCATGGGGGCATTACTTTCCCGACAGGTCCACGGCATGGCGGATGAAGCTCATAGGCGGTACCGGCCGGGGCAGGGGCATGGTAAAGGTCATCTGAGGCGTTTTCGGCTCAAAGAGGGGCAGCCCGTCGGCATCCGTCATCTCCGGCACGGTAAGGGAGAAGGGACGGGTATCCGGCCCCACCACCTCCACGGTATCGCCGGTGCGGAACTTGTTGCGCAGACTCAGGGTGGCCAGTCCCTCCGGGGTGCAGCCCGTTACCACGGCGCAGATCTGCCAGTCCCGGATATAGCGGGAGCTCTCGTAATACTGGCCGGGAGGGCCGTAGAAAAAGCCGGTGGAATAGTGGCGGTGGCTGACGTGCTCCACCTCGTCCCGCCAGACGGGGTCGGCGGGGCGGCCCTGCGCCACGTCGTCGATGGCATGGCGGTAAGCACCGGTAACGATGGCGGCATAATAGGCGGATTTGGCCCGGCCCTCGATCTTCAGGCAATCCACTCCGGCGTCCATGAGGTCGTCCAGATGGTCGATCATGCACATATCACGGGAGTTCATGATGTAGGTACCCTTTTCGTCCTCGAACACCGGGAAGTACTCGCCGGGGCGCTTTTCCTCCATCAGGGCGTACTGGTAGCGGCAGGGCTGGGCGCAGGCGCCCCGGTTGGAGTCCCGACCGGTCATGTAATTGGAGAGCAGGCAGCGGCCGGAGTAGGACACGCACATGGCCCCGTGGCAGAAGGTCTCCAGCTCCAGCTCCGGGGAGGTGCGGCGGCGGATCTCACGGATCTCGTCCATGCTCAGCTCACGGGCCAGCACCACCCGCTTGGCGCCCAGATCGTACCACGCCTGAGCGCAGGCGTAGTTGGCGATGGATTGCTGGGTGCTGATGTGGCGCTCGCAGCGGGGGGCGTATTTCCCCGCCAGCGTGAAGGCCCCCAGATCCGCCAGAATGAGAGCATCCACCCCGGCATCGTTCAGACGCTCCAGATGGGCGGGGAGGGCATCCACCTCGCCGCTGCGGGGCATGGTATTGACGGTGACGTGGACCCGGACGCCGTGGTCATGGGCATAGGCCACTGCAAGGGGCAGCTCCTCCGGGGAGAAATTCCCGGCGAAGGAGCGCATCCCGAAGGAGGTGCCTGCCAGATACACGGCGTCGGCACCATAGGCCACGGCCATTTTCAGCTTTTCCATATCCCCGGCCGGGGACAGCAGCTCAGGCTTTTTTCTCATCATATCCATCAATCCGGGGCGTACATATCGCTGTTGACGAAGGCCAGATGCTCATCATAGGTGCGGAAGAAGTGGCTGACTCCATCCTTGCCGTAGGCAAAGTAGTAGTAGCCGGTGTCGTTGGGATGCACCGCCGCCTTGATGGAGGACAGACTGGGGTTGCAGATGGGGCCGACGGGGAGGCCGCCGTATTTGTAGGTGTTGTAGGGGCTGTCCAGATCCGTGGAGAACTGGGTATCGTCCATGCCGGCGATGTGCAGGGCATAGTAGATAGTGGCGTCGGACTGGAGGGCGGTGCCGATCTCGGAGTTGTCGCCGCTGAGACGGTTATAGAACACGGAGGAGATGTTGGCACGCTCCTCGTCGTCCCCGATGGCCTCCTTTTCAATGATGGAGGCCAGTGTGACGATCTCACGGAGGCTGTACTGGGAGTTCTCGATATCCGTCAGCAGATCGCCGCTGACACGGGTCTGGAAGTTGGAGAGCAGGCGATCCAGCGCAGAGACGGCGTCCTCCTTGTGGAAGAACTCGTAGGTATCCGGGAAGAGGAAGCCCTCCAGCCGGGTGATGCTGCCCAGATTCTCGTTATCCACAAAGGTGTAGTCGAACACATGGTTCTTGGCGGCCTCCGTCAGGTCCTCCACATTGGACACGTCGCTGTCGGCCAGCAGTTGGATGGTCTCCTGCACGGAGTAGCCCTCCGGGATGGTGACCTTCACCGTCTCGGCCACAGAGGAGCCCTGCTGCATGGAGTCGATGATGCAGTTGTAGTCCATGTCGGTGTTGAGCTCGTAGCTGCCGGGCTGGATGGTGTCCTTGGCGTGGAAGAGGGGGCTGGTGATGACGAACAGCAGCTTATATTTGATGATGCCCGCCTTCTTCAGCTTGGAGGCGATCTGCCCCACGGAGTCGCCCTTTTCGATCTCCACCGTGGCGGTGAGAGGTGCCTTGTTCAGGGCGCACACGTCATTGACCATGAGCCAGCCCAGTCCCGCCAGCAGGCAGGAGCCCAGCACCACACCGGCGCAGTAGATGGCCCAGAAACGGGTCCGGCGCATTTTCTTGCGCTGCTTGCGCTGAGTCTGCTGGCGGCGCACCTCGTCGGCGTTCCAGCTGGTGGTCTCGTTGTTTTTGCGGTCTGCCATAGATCGTTGTTCCTTTCTTTATCACATTTTCCCCAGCGCAAATCAGACCGGACAAGATACCTTCCGGGGCGGTGGGGCATAGAATAAGCCAGTGAAGAACAAGTGAGGTGAGGTTCAAGTGTGCTTTGACAACAACAACTGCTCCTGCATCTGGCTGATCGTCATCGTTTTACTGGTGCTCTGCTGCTGCGGCGGCGGACAGAACGAGCGCTGCTGCGGCGGCGACTCCCGCTGCTCCTGCTGAGGGACATAGGGACAGACACGTACCATAGGGTTCGGCCGAACCGGGACGGGACGCTGCGGCGTTCCGTCCTTTTTTTACGGCAGCAGATCCGCCACACGCTCCAGAACCTCCTGATGGATGTCCTGAATACTGCGGATCCGGCCGTCCCGGTCGCAGCGGATGCGCTGCCAGCCGCACCAGTCCACCACACGGGCGGCGCTCTCCCGGCAGGAGCGGAGATAAGCCTCGTCCTGCTCATGGATGTCGGCATGGGTATGGGTGGCCTCCTCCCGGCGGCGCATCATCTGCTCGGACAGCTCCGTGGGGAGATCCAGATACAGCACTCGATCCGGAGCCGGCAGACCCAGCTTCTGATACTCGAAGTCAAAGAGCCAGTCCACAAAGGGCCGCTGCTGCTCCGGCGGAAGCTTGGAGGTCTGGTGAACGGCGTTGGAGGTGGTATAGCGGTCGGCGATGAGCAGACCGCCCTGCTCATAGTAGCTGCCCCAGTCCTGCTTATAGGAGGCGTAGCGGTCCACGGAGTAGAAGGCCGCAGCGGCATAGGCATTGACATCGCCGGGCTTCTGGCCGAAGGCCCCGCCCAGATAGAGCCGCACCAGCGCCGAGGATTCCTCCTGATACCGGGGGAAAGTCAGCTTGCGGTAGGGAACGCCCCGCCGGGTCAGCTCCTGACACAGCAGCTCCGACTGCGTAGCCTTGCCGGAACCGTCGGTCCCCTCAAATACGATGAGCTTTCCCTGCATGGCATGGTCCCTCCCGTTGGCTCGGAAAATTTTATCACACTATTCTACCACAGCTTTCCCCATTTGTCCACATGGGAAACCGGCGTTTACAGAATGGCAAAAACTTGATATAATCACAGAAACAATCCGAGCGGAGGACGAATGGATGCATATTTTTGACATGGACGGGACCCTGATCGATTCCAACGGCATCTGGCGGGAGGTGGATGAGGCATTTCTGGCCAAGCGTGGCTTTCCCTACACCAAGGAGTACTATCAGGGGGTGGCTCACACCATTTTCCCGCTGGCGGCGGAGTTCACCAAGCGCTACTGCCATCTGGAGGAGTCTGTGGAGGATATCATGGCAGAGTGGATGGAGATGGCCGGGGACGCCTACGCCACACGGGTACAGGTGAAGCCCGGCGTGCGGGAGTATCTGGATCAGTGCCGCCGCCGGGGGCAGCGGATGATGGTGCTGACCTCCAGTGTTCCGGCCCACTGCCGGGCGGCACTGGGGCATCTGGGACTGATGCCATATTTTGAGGAGATCTTGTTTGCCCACGATCTGAAGATTGAGAAGAAGGACCCGGAGATCTTCCGGGTAGCGGCCCGACGCATGGGCGTGGAGCCGGCGGAGTGCGTGGTGTACGACGACTCCGTGGAGGCGTGCCGTGGGGCCAAGGCGGCCGGGATGCACACGGTGGGGGTCTACGATCAGTTCTTTCACGTCTCGTGGGAGGAGATGACACGGGTGTGCGAGCGGACCATCCGGAGCTTCACGGAGCTGCTGGAGGATTGAAAAAACGGAATTGCCGAAAGAAGAAACAGGGGAGGGAACAGTGGATGCTGCCCCCTCCCCTGTGGCCATTACGGACGATAAAAAACGAAAACTTACCCACCGTGGACCGGTTCACACCTTACTTCACACCTTACTGTAACGGCTCACGCAGAGGTCATGGTGCAGGGCCACCTGTCCCTCGTCCACCAGCCAGTTGGATAGATGCAGGAAATTGCGCTGGGTGACGCTGATGCGGAAGGGATCATGAGTGTGGATGCCCTCCTGACGGCAGTAGGCATAGAGCCACTGGTCGGCGGTCATGCCGTCGGTGAGACAGCTCAGCAGCCGCCGACCCTTATCGTGGATAGCGGCGATGTTGGCATCGATGACGGGGCCAAGCTCTGTGACGCTGGTCTTATGGGCCAGCACATAGGCCGGGCAGCGGAGACTGCGGAGGGACTCCATCACCGTCAGATCACGGGCAATGTGCATGATGGTGGGCAGCTTGAAGCGCTGCAGCTGCTCCGGCCCCAACAGGCAGTCTGCCAGATAGGCAGTGCCGTCGGGGGTGATAAAGCCCATCTGCCCGGCAGAGTGGCCCGGCAGGGGCAGCAGGCCGAAACGGACGCCGCAAAAGTCCAGATGATCGATATCCGGAGAGATGAGAACGTCCGACAGGAAGCATTCCTCCGGAAACATGGACTGGATGGTGCCGTAGGTGAGGGTCTCGTAGTTGGCCCGGAAGGCGGTGGCATCGGCGCAGATGGCGGCCTCGATCATGGGCATGGCGATGGGGCAGCCGTAGCGCCGGCGGAGATAGGCGGCGTTGCCTACGTGGTCATAGTGGGCGTGGGAGCAGAGGATACCCTTGGGGCGCAGACCGTGCTCCTCCAGCAGGGCGGTAAGGCCCTCCCGGTCAGAGGCGGCGATGCCGGTGTCCAGCAGGACAATGTCCGTATCCGTCAGGCGGTAAAAGGGGATCAGGGCCGTGGCTCCCACGGCGGCCCATGTATCTTTATGTATGTGCAGCAGCTCCATAAGGCGTCTCCTATCAGTTTCTTTTCGGTGAGATGGTACCATCTTCCGCCGGAAAATGCAAGACGGGAAGAGAGGACGGAAAAAATTTTGCTTTTCCCTCTATGCAAACGGGAAAAAATAAGGTAAAATACTCCCAAGTATCACATACGGAGGAAGAACAATGGACGAACCGAAGTATAAACGGGTGCTGCTGAAGATCAGCGGCGAGGCACTGGCGGGCGAGAAGCACTTCGGCCTGGACTTTCAGGTGCTGGGTCAGGTGGCGGACGTCATCAAGGAGTGCGTGAACATGGGCGTGCAGATCGGCGTTGTCATCGGCGGCGGCAACTTCTGGCGGGGCGTGAAGAACGGCGAGGGTCACATCGAGCGTACCCGTGCCGACCACATGGGGATGCTGGCCACGGCCATGAACTGCATGGCACTGGCGGACGTACTGGAGCAGAAGGGCGTGGACGTCCGGCTCCAGACGGCACTGGAGATCCGTGAGGTGGCGGAGCCATACATCCGGGCCAGAGCCGTCCGGCATCTGGAAAAGGGCCGGGTGGTGCTGTTTGGCTGCGGTGTGGGATGCCCCTTCTTCTCCACCGATACGGCGGCGGTGCTGCGGGCGGCGGAGATCAACGCCGACGTGATCCTGCTGGCCAAGAACATCGACGGCGTGTACGACTGCGACCCCGCCAAGAACGCCAACGCCGTGAAGTTCGACGCCATCACCTACGACGAGGTGCTCAAGCGCCGCCTGGCCGTCATGGATTCCACCGCCACCAGCCTGTCCATGGACAACCACATTCCCGTGCTGGTGTTCGCGCTGAAGGACCCCTACAACATCGTCCGTGCCCTGCGCGGCGAAAAAATCGGAACAATTGTGAAGGAGGCATAACCCCATGCTGAAAGACGAGTACAAGATTTACGAGGAAAAAATGAAGAAGAGCATCGAATCCGTTGCCAACGACTTTGCTGCCGTCCGCGCAGGCCGTGCCAACGCCTCCGTGCTCAACCGCATCCATGTGGACTACTACGGCACCCCCACCCCCATCCAGCAGATCGCGTCCGTGGCCTCTCCCGATCCCCGCAGCCTGGTCATCACCCCCTGGGACGCCTCTGCCCTCAAGGGCATTGAAAAGGCCATCCAGGAGTCCGACCTGGGCATCAACCCCCAGAACGACGGCAAGTCCATCCGCCTGAGCTTCCCCCAGCTGACGGAGGAGCGCCGCAAGGACCTGGTCAAGCAGATCCGCAAGTATACCGAGGGAGGCAAGGTGGCCGTGCGCAACATCCGCCGCGACGCCATGGAGAATTTCAAGAAGCAGCAGAAGGCCTCCGAGATCACCGAGGACGAGCTGAAGATGGCGGAAAAGGACCTGCAGAAGCTGACCGACGACAGCTGCAAGGAGCTGGATAAGCTCCTGGAAAACAAGGAAAAGGAGCTCCTGTCTGTCTGATGGGCCTGTTTTCCAAAAAGATCCATCATCACGGGGCGGGGCAGGTGGACATGAGCCGCCTGCCCCGCCACATCGCTATTATTATGGACGGCAACGGTCGTTGGGCGAAGCAGCGCGGCCTGCCTCGCACTGCCGGACATAAAGTAGGGGCCGAGACCTTCCGCAAGATCGCCACCTATTGCAAGGATCTGGGGGTGGAATACCTGACGGTGTACGCCTTCTCTACGGAGAACTGGAAGCGTCCCGCCGACGAGGTGGGGGTCATTATGGGCCTTCTGAAGCAATATATGCTGGAGGCCATCGACTCTATGGAGCGCGATCAGATCCGCCTGCGCTTTCTGGGGGACCTGTCCGCCATCTCGCCGGAGCTTCAGGCCCTGGTGGACCGCACCAATGAAATTTCCAGCCATATCCACGGCTTTCAGGCCAACGTCTGCCTGAACTACGGCGGCCGGGAGGAGATCCTCCATGCCGCCCGCCGCTTCGCACAGGACTGCACCCGGGGCGAGGCCGTCCCGGAGGACCTTACCGAGGAGGGCTTTTCCTCCTATCTGTACTCTGCCGGCATCCCGGACCCGGAGCTCATCATCCGCACCAGCGGCGAGGAGCGCCTGTCCGGCTTTCTGCTGTGGCAGTGCGCCTATTCGGAGTTTTACTTCTGCGATACCCTGTGGCCGGACTTCGACAGCCGGGCCCTGGACCAAGCCATCATCGCCTACCAGAGCCGCGACCGGCGGTTCGGCGGCGTGAAATAGAGAGGATACAACTATGAAACAGAGGATATTGGTGGCTGTGGTGGGGATTCCCGCCCTGCTGGCGGTGCTGTGCATCGCCCCGGCCTGGACCACGGCCCTGCTGCTGGCGGCCCTGACCGTCATCGCCGCCCACGAGCTGCTGACGGCGGTGTGCGGCCCGGACAAGGCCCGCCGCTGGACGGTGCTTCCCGCCGTGTGCGGCGTGCTGCTGCTGGCCCGGGCGGTGTGGCCCGGCTGCGCTGCCCTGGAGGGCCTGCTGCTGGCAGCGGCCCTGACCCTGCCCCTGTCCGGGGTCCTGACCTATGGAAAGCCTCATGCCCTGACGTTTACCGACGTGTGCGCCATGGCCGCGGCGGGCTTTGCCATTCCCTGGGCCTTCTCCGGGCTGTATGGCCTGCGCACCCTGGATAACGGCTGTCTCCTGGTGCTGACGCCCCTGGTGGCGGCCTTCTGCAGCGACTCCCTGGCCCTGTTCACCGGCATGGCCTGCGGAAAGCATAAGCTGGCCCCCCTGGTCAGCCCCCACAAAACCGTGGAGGGTGCCCTGGGCGGTCTGGCAGGCGGCATGGCCGGCATGGCCGTTTTCTGCGCGGTGTTCCGGGCCATGACCCACACGGCCCTGAGCTATTCCCTGTGCATTGCCCTGGGCCTGCTGGGCGCGGTGCTGGGGGAGCTGGGGGATCTGAGCTTCTCCGCCGTCAAGCGCCAGTACGGCATCAAGGATTACGGACGACTGCTGCCGGGCCACGGCGGCGTGCTGGACCGGTTCGACAGCGTGCTGTTTGCCGCCCCGGTGCTGTGCGCCCTGCTGCGGGCCCTGGCGGCGTAAGGGGAGGGCGTCCATGACAAAAACCATCTCCCTGCTGGGCTCCACCGGCTCCATCGGCCGCCAGACCCTCCAGGTGGCCCGTGAGCTGGGCCTTACCGTGGCGGCCCTTACCGCCAACCGCCAGGTGGACCTGCTGGAGCGGCAGGCCCGGGAGTTTCACCCCCAGCTGGCGGTGCTGTATGACCGGGACGCCGCCCGTCAGCTGCGCCTGCGGCTGTCGGATACGGATATCCGGGTGGCGGAGGGGCCGGAGGGTCTGCTGCTGGCGGCCCAGCTGCCCCAGGCCGACACCGTGGTCACCGCCGTTATGGGCAGCGTGGGCCTGGAGCCCACCCTGGCTGCCATCCGGCAAAAAAAACGCATTGCCCTGGCCAATAAGGAGACCTTGGTCTGCGCCGGGGAGCTGGTCATGGCCCAGGCGGAGCGCTGGGGGGCGGACATCGTCCCCGTGGACTCCGAGCACAGCGCCATTTTCCAGAGTCTCCAGGGCTGCCGGGACCGGAATGAGGTCCGGCGGCTGCTGCTGACCTGCTCCGGCGGCCCCTTCTTCGGCCGCAGCTTCCGGGACCTGGAGGGGGTCACTCCCGCCGATGCCCTGAAGCATCCCAACTGGTCCATGGGTGCAAAAATCACCATCGACTCTGCTACCCTGATGAACAAGGGGCTGGAGGTCATCGAGGCCATGCGGCTGTACCGTCTGCCGGTGGAGCAGGTGGACGTGGTGATCCACCGCCAGAGCATCGTTCATTCCCTGGTGGAGTACCGGGACGGGGCCATGATCGCCCAGCTGGGCACCCCGGATATGAAGCTCCCCATCCGCTATGCCTTCACCTGGCCTCACCGGGCCCCCAGCCCGGATACGCCTCTGGACCTGCTGACCTGCGGGGACCTGACGTTCCGGGCTCCGGACCTGGACGCCTTCCCCTGCCTGCGCATTGCCCGCCAGTGCGCCAAAGCCGGCGGCACCGCCTGCGCCATTATGAACGGTGCCAACGAGGCGGCGGTGGCCCTGTTTCTGCAGGAGCGTGTGGGCTTCAACGACATTCCCCGCCTGGTGGAGTCCGCCCTTTCCCGGGTGGAGGTGAAATATGCCCCGGACCTTCCGGATATACTGGAAGCAGACAGACAGGCGCGAGCCGCTGTACTGCAAACGGTAGGAGACATGGTATGATCTATATTTTAGCTGCGATCCTGATATTCGGCGTGCTCATCGCCGTCCACGAGCTGGGCCACTTCCTGGCGGCCAAGGCCTGCGGCGTGCGGGTCAACGAGTTCGCCATCGGCATGGGCCCCGCCCTGCTGAAAAAAACCAAGGGCGACACCCAGTATTCCCTGCGCCTGCTGCCCATCGGCGGCTTCTGCGCCATGGAGGGGGAGGAGGAGGACTCCGACGACCCCGCTGCCCTGAATAACCAGGGCTTCTGGCGCAAGCTCCTGATCTTCGCCGCCGGCGCCCTGATGAACTTCCTCACGGGCCTTGTCATCATTCTGGTGCTTTACGCCGGGGTCAAGGCCGTCAACGTCCCGGTAATCCACGGCTTCGCCGACGGCTGCCCGCTGGAATCCGCCTCCGGCCTTCAGGTGGGCGACCGCATCCTGTCCATCGACGGGGAGCGCATCTACACCTTCAGCGACGTGTCCCTGCTGCTGGGCCGCAACAAGACCGGCGACTTCGACCTGGTCATCCGCCGG
>ERZ507026.279-NODE-279-length-26161-cov-6.713054_pt1 | contig 26161 bp, 19 predicted proteins | sample MGYA00512876_ERZ507026 | MGnify/ENA metagenome assembly ERZ507026 | reverse complement strand
GACTCGAAGCGCGCCTTGCCGGGCAATAAAAAAGCCCTGCGCACAGGCAGAGCAACATAAGGCCGTTTCCGGCAGCCCGCAAATGGGCTTATATCTCTCAACCTGCGCTGGCTTGGCGAACCAAACTTCGGAAATACGCTCTCACGCATTTCAACCAACGGTCTGTGGTTTACGGGTTGCTACGATACGCACCGCCCAAGACTTCATGCATATCGGCGTGTCGCAGCATGCAGTGCGATACGCCGAATCCGCCACCGGAGAGAACGCCGCTGCCAACCGCCCTTACAACGTTGCGGCATACTGCGCAACGGAAGCGGTGACCTCCTTGAGATAGTCGAGGGAACGACGCCAATGGCCGGGCACTTCGATGGAATGGTTGGCATCCGGGTACTCATGCACATGGGAGGTGAGCTTATTGGCCTTAGCGCGATCATAGAAGGGATCGGCGGTACCGGCGCAGATAAGCGGCGCCGGGCCGGGATAGGCCACGTCTCCCCCATCCTCCTCGACGGGGATGATCTGATCGGTCGGGTCGAAATCGGCGGGGTTGATCACCGGGGTGAGCAATGCGAACGGCAGCTGATGCACGCGCGCCACATGCGGATAGGTCAGTGTGGTCAGGGATTTGCCGATCAGCATCAGCCTGCCGGACGCGTCTTCCGTACGCACACGCTCCACCCAGCCGTCGATCGCACCGTTGATCACCGGGGTGACCACCGACAGGTCGTCCGAGGCGTTGCGCACGTTCATCCGATCCACACGCCATCCGTTTTCCGCCAGCGCTTGCGCCGCCCAATACAACAGCGGACGATCGCAGTTATAGCCGGTGCCCGGCATAACCAGCACCCGGCCGTATTCGCTTCCTGCGGGGACGCGGTTCTTTCTCCACGACGTGATATTGACCTCGACCAACGGCTTGGCCATATGCTTTCCTTTCTCTCCCCGCTTATCGCGTTACCGTATGTTGACGGCACTCACTCTAGGACGCAGCCCCAACCGATGGACCTGCCGCGTTCAACGACACCCGTTTATTGATAACGGTTCTCATTTATGCTATGATGACGTCATCACCGAAAACCACAACCACAAACCAGCCGCAATTGCACGACGAAGCAACCGACACAACAAGGAGAACCGTTGACCCGTCTACAGAAAACCATCACCGCAGCCGCAGCCTGTATGGCCTTGCTGCTGACCGGCACCGCATGCGGAAGCGCAACCAGCACAGGCAACAGCGCGAACAGCAACGTGAAGAACACCATTACCGTGGCGGCCTCCATCAACCAATGGGGAACACTCGCCAAAGAACTCGGCGGCGACCTGGTGGAAGTGAACAGCATCATCCACTCCACCAACGTGGAAGCGCACGACTACGAACCGACCACCGCAGACGTGAACCGACTGCACAACGCCACGGTCGCCATCGTCAACGGCGCCGACTACGACCCATGGGCCATCAAAGGCGCGGCGAACGGCAAGGCGACCGTAGTGAACGCCGCCGAAGCAGGCGGCAAGAAGGACGGCGACAACCCGCACGTGTGGTTCTCCGCCAACGTCCGCGTCAAAACCGCCGACGCGATCACCGCAGCCTACCGCAAGGCGATGCCCGCCAAAGCCAGCGAATTCAGCAAACTCAACAAGGCATGGCAGGCCAAGGAAACCGAGCTCGAAGATCGCATCGCCAAAAACGAGGAGGCGACCAAGGGCATGACCTACGGCGCAGCCGAATCCGTGGCACACTATCTCGCCGACGACCTGGGCATGATCGACCGCACGCCCACCGGGTACGCGCAGGCCACGGCGAACGAAAGCGAGCCGACACCCGGCGACATCACGCAATTCACCAACGCACTGAAGCACAAACGCATCTCCATGCTCATTCTCAACCCGCAGGAAGCCAACGCAACAACCAGGCAAATCACCGACGCCGCCAAGAAAGCCGACGTGCCGATCATCGAAATCAGCGAACAGATGCCCAGCAACTACAACAGTCTGCTGGACTGGATGAGCGCCCTCGTCAGCGCCATCGGCCACACCAGCTGACAAGACCAGTTGCACCCTGCCCACTGCACCGGCACCGTTTATAGCGAAGCGCCCGACTCCCCCACCGGAGGAATCGGGCGCTTCGTCTATCAGCGACTCATGCAGCGCACATGACCCGCACGACTACAGGATGGCGGTCACCACGAAGTCGAGGATGAACAGAATCGCCACGACCCAGATCACCGGATGCACATCCTTGGCCTGCTTCTTGCAGGTCTTGATGATGCAGTAGGTGATGAAGCCGCCGGCGATGCCATAGGAAATGGAGTAGCTGAACGCCATGAACACGGAAGCGAAGAACGCCGGAATGGCCTCGGAGATGTCGCCCCACTTGATCTCCTTCAACGAGGATGCCATCATGCAGCCGACCACGACCAGCACACCGGCGGTAGCGGCGGACGGCACTGCGGAAATGACCGGGGACAGGAACGCGGACAGCGCGAAGCAGACCGCCACGACCACGGATGTCAGGCCGGTACGGCCACCGGCGGCGATGCCAGCGGAGGACTCCACGTAGGTGGTGGTGTTGGACGTACCGCAGATAGCACCGATGGAGGTGGCGATGGAATCGGCAAACAGGGCCTTATCCATCTTGGAGGAGAAGCCAGAGCCGTTCTCCAGAGCCTGTTCGTCCTCTTCGGAGAAGATACCGGTACGACGGCCGGTACCGATGAAGGTGCCGATGGTGTCGAAGGTGTCGGACATGGAGAACGCGAAAATGGTCAGCAGAATGATCGGCAGCTTCGACACGTCGGAGAACAGCGCCGGGAAACCATCCTTGGTAAAGATCACGCCGAAGGTCTGCGGCAGCTGGGCGAAGGTATCGGCGATGGACACGGAGTTGGCCATGGTGGTCTGTCCCATCGGAATGCCGATGACGGCGGTGATGATGATGGACAGCAGCATGCCACCACGCACCTTGAGCACGGTGAAGACGATCGCAAGAATCAGACCGATGACGAACAGCCAGATGGTCGGATTGTTCATGACCGCCAGGCCCGGGGTTGCAGCCGTGGCAAGACCCTTGCCGGCAGCCTTGGCATCCTTGGTGGTGAACGTGAAGAAACCGACGTTCAGGAAGCCGACATAGGCCACGAACAGGCCGATGCCGCCGCCGATGGCGTTCTGCAGCAGCTCCGGAATGGCCTTGATGATCATCTTGCGGATCTTGGTGACGGTGATGATGATGTTGATCAGACCGCACAGGAACACCATGCACAGAGTCTGCTGCCACGAGAAGCCGAGGCCGAAGCAGACGGTGTAGGTGAAGAACGCATTCAGACCCATACCGGCGGCCTGGGCGTACGGCACATTGGCGAACAGGCCCATGACAAGCGTGCCGATGATGGCCGCGATGATGGTGGCCAGGAACACGCCGCCCCACGGCATACCCGTCTGGGACAGGATCTGCGGGTTGACGATGATGATATAGGACATGGCGAAGAACGTGGTCAGACCGGCCATGACTTCAGTGGACGCGGTGGTGCCGCTCTCCTTCAGATGGAAAAACTTTTCCATTATCTCTTCTCTGTTTTGGTTCTTGGGTTGATAGGAACGCGCACGTTGCCGCGCACGCTCCGGCGAGAATCGCGACTCGCCATGGAACATAAGTTCCGGACGCGCCCACACTAGCACCGGCATGGGTCATGGTCATTACAGGCGTACCGGACTTCTTTTCCGCGCCGAGGCGAGGGCGCTCGTTTTCCGTGACGACGGCAACACAAAATGCGGGCCTGATGACAACTTCTGCGACTGGGGTGACATATATTGTCGCTCCGGTCGCAGAAGTTGTAACGAAACCCGCAGAAAACGCGAATCGGCCGCTCAGCCGCGCGCAACTACGGAACTGCACTGCGCAGAGAGCGACCGTCTGCTGCTTCGAGATCCCGGAGGTACCGCCCTAATCCAACTTGAGATCAGCGAAATCGGTGCACGAGTACTCATACGCCATATCCACGACGCGGAATCCCAACCTGGCATAGATATCTTTCGGAACATCTTCGGCATCGGCGTGAAGATACGGAACGGCCCCGACTCTCCTCGCATCCTCGACGGCATGCTTCAGCAACGTCGCGGCAACATGCCGCCGTCTGAAACCCTCATCCACCATAAGACTGTCCACGCAGGCGTACCCACCCGCCACATACACATAGCAGGATCCGACCAACTGCCCATCCAGATAAGCGCCAAGATAAGGGACCTTCTCACGCAGGCGTCGATTGTCGCGAACGACGAAGTCCTCTCCGCACACAGCACCGAAGCATTTCAGCTCAAGCTGCTCCAATTGAGTGGGATCTGGGCTCTTGACGGAAATCCCCGAGCTGATGCTCCAACCATGCACGTCAACGTCACCGGGAAGAGCCATCGTCAGCGTCGTCTCTTCCTCCATTCCAAACGCATTATCCAACGGCTCGTATCCCACCATCTTGAGGAACAGGTCGCCTCGTGCTTGCTGATAGGCCAACGACTCCCGGATCTCAGGCGATGAAGGCTGCACGGAAAACGAAAGCAATTGCGGTCATATTTATCCCGCATCCGGTTGTCCTCCCATTTGACCAAATGCTTCGAAAAAGCGAAGACCGACGAAAACAGCATGGCGAAGTCCTCATCGGCATTCCGAGTAGACATGCTCCCCTCCAGCAACAATTCCAATCCACGCCGCGAAACCGAATCACCATACCATGGCGCGCGGAGGGGACCGTCCTCTCCTGAATCTCAGGCACTTGTCCCGAATCATGGGCATACCGCGGAGCCACGGGCAGAAACATCCAACCAATGGAAAAATCCAGTCGACCGACGCCATGCATATGGACAAATCATCCACTGACTGGATAAAAACAACCTCTGACTAACCTCCCACACACCCAAACCACCCACCAGCTGGATAAAACGGACGCTAAGAAGCAACTAAGACGCCCAAAACATCCAGACAGTGGAAGAAAAGAGGGCTTCACGGACATTCAGCGCCCAAACCACCCATCTGCTGGATAAAACGCCCTCTGACAAGCCACCCACACGACCAAACCATCCACTGACTGGATAAAACAACTCCCTGACGAGCCGCCAGCACACCCAAACATCCACTGCCTGGGTAAAAACGGATGCTGAGAAGGACATCAGACGCCCAAAATATCCAGCCAATGGAAAAATCCGCTCTCTTACCAGCCGATTAAAGAACCAAATCATCCAATCAATGGAAGGAAACGGACGCTCAGCATCTCCTTACATGACTAAAACACCCAGTCACTGGATAAAAACACCCGCTTACCGGCCAGCCACGCAACCAAAACACCCAGCCAATGGACAATACGGACGCTAACAGGCCGCTCGCACAACCAAAACACCCACCGGCTGGATAAAAACGGACGATAAGAAGGACATCAGACGCCCAAAACATCCAGACACTGGAGATAATGGCTGTCGAGACGATATTCAGCGGTCAAAACATCCAGGCAATGGATAAAAACGGGCGAGGTAAACCGCTCGCATAATTAGAACAGCAGCCGCCTAAGCTTACCGCTTAGATAAAAACATCTGCCAAGACCATGCCCACACAGCCAAATCATCCAGACAGTGGAGGAAACACCCGCTGGAGGTCAATCCCGCTGAGAGAAAACACCCGTTGAAAGCCAATCCCCACTGGGAGCTAATTCCACCGAAAACCAATCCCCGCTGGGAGAAGGTAGCTGTTGACAGCCAATTCCATTGGGAACCAATTCCATTGAAGGAAAGCACCCGCTGAAAGCTAATCCCGCTGGGGAAACACCCACCGGAAGCCAATCCCGCTGGGGAAACACCCACCGGAAGCCAATCCCACCGGGGGAAGCACCCACCGGAAGCCAATCCCGCTGGGGAAACACCCACCGAAAGCCAATCCCACTGGAAGAAAACACCTGTTGGAGGCAATTCCTTTGGAGGCTAATCCCACTGGAGAAAAACACCCGTTGGAGACCAATTCCGCTGGAAACCAATCCCACTGAAAACCCCGGCCAGCACAGCCGTAGAACCGAAGCACATATCATGACAGGACCGTGCCCCCCGGATCCAGCCTCCAAGCAATAGCAGAACCGAAGGCAGCCAGACGATCATCGGCAACGCAAACCCCAGAAATACCAAAACGGCCCGGAAACGGCGAGTACAAAACTGCCGCTTCCGGGCCATCCCGGCACTCGATCAGCCGAAACGACCGGAAACATAGCGCTCGGCCTCTTCGTTCTGAGGATTGTTGAACATGGTGGTGGTGTCGGTGAAGTACTCGAGGTGCCCCGGCTGACCCACGGCCTTCAGGTTGAAGAAGCCCGTGTAGTCGGCGATACGGGCGGCCTGCTGCATGTTATGCGTCACGATCACGATGGTGTAGTCGTTCTTCAGCTCGTTGATCAGATCCTCGACGGCCAGGGTCGAGATCGGATCAAGCGCGGAGCACGGCTCATCCATGAGCAGCACCTGCGGGTGCACGGCCACGGCGCGAGCGATGCACAGCCTCTGCTGCTGACCGCCGGACAGGCCGACGCCCGGATTGTCCAGACGATCCTTGACCTCATTCCACAGGTTCGCGCCACGCAACGCCCATTCGACCAGATCGTCCGCATCGGACTTCGAGATCTTACGGTTGTTGAGCTTGACGCCAGCAAGCACGTTCTCGCGAATGGACATGGTCGGGAACGGGTTCGGACGCTGGAACACCATACCCACGTCACGGCGCACGGCCACCGGATCGACGTCCTTGGCGTACAGATTCTTGCCTTCCAGCAGCACCTCGCCCTCGCAATGCGCACCGGGGATGATCTCGTGCATACGGTCGAGAGTGCGCAGCACGGTGGATTTTCCGCAGCCCGAAGGCCCGATGAATGCGGTGACCTTGTTCGCCTCGATATTGAGGTTCACATCCTCCACGGCCAGGAAGTTGCCGTAGTAGATGTTCAGATGGTTGACATCAATGCGTTGTCCCATGTGATTTTCCTTATGACTTGTTGATTACGACTGCACGGTTCAGCGTTCGGTTTTGACGGCGAATACCTTCGCCACCAAGCGGCCGATGAGGTTGAGGATAAGCACGAGTACGATGAGCACGAGAGCGGCGGCCCAGGCGCGTTCCATCGGGATGGTGGTCACGCAGGAGGCGTCCGCGCCGACCGGGCAGTTCGCGTTCAGCTTGGAGTATTCCTGATAGACGTACACCGGCAGCGTGGTCATCTGCCCGGAGAACAGGTTCACGTTCGTGGACACGATGTAGCCGGCGGTCATGAGCAGCGGCGCGGTTTCGCCGATCACTCGCGCGATGGCCAGAATGCAGCCGGACACGATGCCCGGCAATGCGGTCCGCAGCACGATCTTGGTGATGGTGCGCTGCTTGGTGACGCCCAGCGCATACGATGCCTCGCGCAGATCGTTCGGCACGATCTTGAGCATCTCCTCACTGGATTTGACCACGGTGGGCAGCATAAGCAACGACAGTGCCACGGAGCCTTCGAAACCGTTGATGGTGCCGGGCCCAAGCAGGATGGTGAACATCGAGAAGGCGAACAGGCCGGCCACAATGGACGGGATGCCGCTCATCACATCCACCAGCAGGGTGATGGCGCGCGACAGCTTGCCACGGTTGGAGTATTCCACCAGGTACACGGCGCACATCAGGCCGATCGGAATCGAAATGACCATGGCGCCGAGCGTGATCTCCAGCGTGCCGATGATGGCGTGCTGCACACCGCCGTAACCGCCGGAGGGAGTTGGATTGCCTCCGACCACGCCGGTCATGTTGTAGCTCAGGAAGTTGAGATTCAGCCTCTTGACGCCGTTGGCGATGGTGGTCCACAGCACGGAGATCAGCGGCACGAGCGCGACGACGAACGCCAGCGAGATCAGCAGACGCATGGCGGCGTCCTTGCGCTTGCGAGCCGCGATGAAGGAACGGGTCGGTTTGAACTTGTCGAAGTCGATGACGGGCGCGCCGTCCATTGGCGATGCTTCGGTTGCGGACATCATGCACTCGCTTTCTCGGTGATCTTACGTGCGATGAAGTTCACCACGAAGGTAATGAGGAACAGCACCAGGCCGGTGCCGATCAGGGCGGAGACGCCCAGGGCGTTCGCTTCCGGGTACTGTGCGGCGATATTGGCTGCGATGGTCTGGTTCTGCGAGGCCTGCAGCAGTTTGAACGAGTAGTTGAGCCCCGGGGACAGGATCATCAGCACGGCCATCGTCTCGCCGAGCGCACGACCAAGACCAAGCATGGAGGCGGAGACGACGCCGGATTTGCCGAATGGCAGCACGGCAAGCTTGACCATCTCCCACCTGGTCGCGCCGAGCGCCAGCGCGGCTTCCTCCTGCAGGCGCGGTGTCTGCAGGAAAATGTCACGCGACATGGAGGTGATGATCGGCAGGATCATGACCGCAAGCACCACGGACACGGTGGCGACGGTGCGGGATGGGTTGGCCGCCGGGCCGGCGAAGATCGGAATCCAGCCGAAGGTCTTCGACAGCCAGTTCCAGAACGGGTAGATGGCGGGAACCAGCACCAGACCGCCCCACAGGCCGTAGATGACGGACGGGATGGCGGCAAGCAGGTCGACCACGTAACTCAGCACGGTGGCGAGCTTCTTCGGGGCGTAATGCGAGATGAACAGCGCAATGCCCACGGAGATGAAGAAGGAAATCAGCAGTGCGAGGGCCGAGACCAGCACGGTACCGAACAGCAGCGGCCCGACGTACTGCCAGAAGTTGGTGGCCTTGCCACCGGTGAAGTTGGAAATCGTGGCGCTGTTGGCTTTCTGATCGCCGCCGATCAGCGGCCATGCGCGGAACAGCAGGAACAGTGCGACGGCGGCGAGCACCACCAGAATGAGGATGCCACAACCATAGGCAACGCCTTTGAATACCTTGTCAGCGGTTTTGCCGCTGCCGTGGCGTCCGGCCGTGTTGTCTTGCGAACTCACAAGTTCTCCTTGGAACGAATCGGTTTACTCAGCACAGTGAGCGGAGTCGGATTCCTCCCATCCTACATGGGGATCGGGGGCTCCGACTTCGCTCGGAACGGCAGGTTGTGAAGACCTACTTACTTGGTGGAGATCGCTTTGATGGAGTCGGCGATCTTGGAGGTCAGCGTGCTCGGCAGCGGCGCGGTGCCGGCGGCCTGCTGGGCGGTCTTCTGGCCTTCGTCGCTGGTGACGTAGCTCAGCCAGGACTTGGCGAACTCGGCGGTCTTGGTGTCCTTGTACGCCGGGCAGACGATGTCGTAGGAGACCAGCACGATCGGGTAGGCGCCGTCGGCCTCGGTCTTGTGGTTGATATTCACCACGACGCGGTGTTCGCCTTTGACGTCGGCGAGTTCGGAATCCTCGATGACCTTGGAGCCGGCATCGGCGGAGATCTCAGTGTACTTGGAGCCGACCTTGACCGCCACGGTTCCCAGCTCGCCGACCTGGGAGAAGTCGGCGTAGCCGATGGTGCCATCAGCCTGCTTGACGGTGGAGATCACACCGGAGGTGCCCTTGGCGCCCTGCCCGACCTCGTTCGGCCAGTTCTCGGACAGGTCATAGGTCCAGTCGTTCGGGGCAGCGTCCTTGAAGTAGCTTACGAAGTTCTGGGTGGTGCCGGACTTGTCGGAACGGTGCACGACGGTGATGTCGGTGTCGGGCAGATTGAGCTTCGGATTCTGGGACTTGATGGCCGCGTCGTTCCACTTGGTGATCTTGCCATCGAAGATCTTGGCGATGGTGGAGGCATCCATGTTGACATGCTTGCCCTGATCGGACACGCCCTTGAGATTGAACACGACCGCGATCGGGGAGACGTACACCGGCACGTCGAATGCGGTGCCCTTGGCGCACACGTTCTTGGACTGTTCGACTTCGTCGTCGGCGAGCGCCTTGTCGGAGCCTGCCCATGCGGTGGCGCCCTGCAGGAAGGTGGTCACGCCGGCACCGGAACCGGAGGGGTTGTAGGCGATCTTGGCGTCGGGGTTGCTGCCTTTGAATCCGGCGATCCAGGCTTCGACAGCGGCCTGCTGGGAGGAGGCGCCGGCACCGGCGTAGTCGCCGGAGATCTGGGAGCTGAGATCCTTGGTGGAGGTCGAATCAGTGGTGGCCGCGACGTTATCGCCGCAGGCGGCGAGGGAGGCCAGCATGGCCAGGCCGGAAACGGCGGCCAGCGAACGAACGATGAGATTCTTGCTCATTATCTTCTTATTCCTCTGTCATCTATCATCTATCTAGACGGGAGCCGTCGAAGCGCTCGTCTCTAGGACACTTACAAGCCTAGGGAATCCCACGAGCATGCCGAACCAAAATAGGTGAACGGAAGATGAACACTTCCCGTCGTTCCGGCTGACCTGGGCGACCGCACTATCTGCCGCGCCGCCGTCAGGCGGCTCGGTCGTCTGTCAGTCGGCAGGCTCGTCAATCTTGTATCCCAGGCCTCGCACAGTGCTCAGGTATTTCGGGTGGCTTGGTTCCTCTTCGATTTTGGCGCGTACACGTTTGACGTGCACGTCCAACGTTTTGGTATCGCCGACATAATCGGCGCCCCAGATGCGGTCGATCAGCTGATGCCGGGTGAGCACACGTCCTTTGTTCTGCATCAGGTATTCCAGCAGTTCGAATTCCTTCAACGGGAAGAACACGGATTCGCCGCGAACGATGACCTGATGCTGCCCGACGCGCATCACGATGTCGCCGCAGGTCAGCGGCACGTCGTCGTCGGCGCTCCCCTGCTGTTGGGCGTTCTGGTTGCGGCGCAGCACGGCGCGGATGCGTGCCAGCAGTTCGCGGAAGGAATACGGTTTGGTCACGTAGTCGTCGGCGCCGATCTCCAATCCGACCACTTTGTCGATTTCCGTGCTTTTTGCGGTCAGCATGATGATCGGTACGCGGCTTTGTTCTCGAATGCGACGGCATAGTGTGGTGCCGTCAATGCCCGGGAGCATCAGATCGAGCAGTACCAGGTCGATCCCGCCGTGGGTGAACAGTTCAAGCCCCTCTTCGCCCGTGGCTGCGGCGGAGACCTCATAGCCTTCGCGGGTGAGCTGGTATACCAGGGGTTCCCGGTAGGATTCCTCGTCCTCCACGATAAGAATGCGTGTCATGGTGGGTTTCTTCTCTTTCCTTGGTTTTCGTCCGACTATTGCGACTGATTGTTCCGCCTGATTATTCCGTCTGCTCGGCCATATCTTCGGCACAGGGCAGTTCGATGGTGAATGTGGAGCCTTCGGATTCGTGCGACCATACGGAGATCGTGCCGCCGCAATCCTCCACGCAATGCTTGGTGATGGCAAGCCCCAGGCCGCTGCCGCCCGTCTGTCTCGATCGCGCCGGATCGACCCGGTAGAAGCGTTCGAAGATGTGTCCGATGGCGGATTCGGGAATGCCGATGCCCTGATCGATTACGCGGATGCGTACGGCGTGCTCGCTGGTGTCCACCGCCACGCAGACCGTGGTGCATTCCGGCGAATAGTGGATGGCGTTCTCCACCAGGTTCTTCACCGCGGTCACGATTGCGCTCTCATCGCACATAATCGGCACATCCGGGTCGCTATCGGACGGTTCCAGCCCCAATCGGGTTCCATCGAATGCGAGCACCATCTCGATATGCCGTTGTTCGCCCTGCACACGATTCGCATCGATGGCGGCCCTGGCCACGGCCAATGCCGACATGCGCTTGGGGCGCAGGCTACGGCCGGCGTCCTGCATCTTCTGCAGATCGATCAGCCGTCGCACCAATTCGGCCAGGCGGGCGGACTCCTTGCTGACCCGCCCGGAGAAATACCGTACCGCATCCGGATCGTCGGCCGCGTCGGCAATGGTTTCGGCCAGCAATGCGATCGCGCCGGTCGGCGTTTTCAGCTCGTGCGCGACATTGGTCATGAACTCGCGGCGCATCTGTTCGAAATGTCTGCGCTCGCTTATATCGACGGCAAGCAGCGCATATAGTCCATCACCGATACGGCTCACCCGCACGCTCAGATATTGTTCACGCGAAGGCACTGATTGCCCCGCCTGCACTCCCCTGCCCGAATGCGTGCCTGCCATGTCGGCCGCCGAACGTGCCACTTCGAGTTCGCGCTCACGGGTTGTGCCGTCATGCTCCACTTGGGCGAGCATGTCGAGAATCTCGCTATTGCGCACATGGCCGGCAGCGATGAGACCGAACCGTTCGATATCGTCACGCGCATACTGCACGGCACCGTTGCCGTCGACCAACGCCACCGCCTGCGGCAGTGCGCGCATAAACGCCTCTTCACCGGTACGCGGCGAATCGTTGCCGGCAAACAACGATTCGCCGCCCACGCTCATACCGCCGTCATGGTATTCGTCACGGGCAAGACGTTCGCCACGCTCCTTGCCGGCCCAATATGCGGCGAGCGAAACCACCGCCACCGCCGCGACCACCAGAAGAATCTGCCACCACTGCATTTCGCCGCTCGTCGCCCTTTCGACTATCGGGGTTTGCCCACAGGACACCTTCGCTTTACCACAGTAGCGAAGCCGGAACGGCGACAATGCGCAATACGCCTGAAGTTCAGCTATTGTTCACCTAGAGACGCCTGAGCAGATCCACGGTGAGGTTGGCGGCCGTATTCGCGTATTCGCTGATGTCGAAGCCTTTGAATTCCTCATAGTCGGTGTCGGCGTTATCGGACAGCGCGCGAATCACCAATGCTGGAACATCGTTGCGCGCGGCGACCTGCGCCACTGCGGCGCCTTCCATTTCCACCGCGTCGGCACCGGTGGCGCGGATGACCTCCTCGACCTTGGCCGGGTCGTCCACGAAATAGTTGCCGGAGGCGATGGTGCCGATGATATGGGTGATGCCGGCGTCGGCAAGGGCCTTGTCCGCGACATCCAGCAGATGCCTGTCGCTATGGAACTCCTCGATGGGGTTCTGTTCGGTTCCCGGCTTCCATTGGCCTACGAGTCGCATGTCGGTGTCGAGATAGCGCAGCGTACCGCCAAGCACTACATCGTTGATGTGAAGCCGCTTGTTGAGATTGCCGGCGATGCCGGAGAAAATGATGGCTTCAGGATGGTAGACGTCGATGAGATGCTGCGTGGTGGCTGCCGCGGCGACAAGCCCCATGCCGCCTACGGTGGCCGCGACGGAAAGTTCCTCGCCGCTGTTGGCGGCAAGCGTGCCGCAGGTTATGTCAAGGCTTGCGGCCGTGGCATGCGTGGTGTTGGCGAGCGCTTCGGCGATGTGCGCGATTTCTTCGTTCAGTGCGCCGATGATGGCGATGGTTCTGGTCATGGGTGTTCCTTTCGCGTTGTTCCGCCGTCAGTTCCAACGGCGTGCGGCCACTGCCTGCGCGAGTTCACGCAAGAGTTGTTCGGTGTCGTTCCAGCTCAGGCAGCGGTCGGTGATCGACTTGCCGTATACCAGTTGGTCGAGTGGTGCGGCCGGCTGATTGCCGCCTTCGATGAAGCTTTCCATCATGATGCCGGTGATGCCCTGCTCGCCGGCTGCGATACGCGAGGCGATATCGCGCACGACTTCGGCCTGCCTGTGCTCGTCCTTGCAGGAGTTGCCGTGCGAACAGTCCACGATCACGCCGTGCGATGCCGCGGCGTCGGCCGGCATGCGTTTTCTGATGGCGTCCAGCGTCTCGGCCACATCATGGGCACTGTAGTTCGGGCCGCTGGTGGATCCGCGCAGCACCACATGGCAATCCGGGTTGCCGAGCGTCTTGACCACGGCGGCGCGACCAAGATGGTCGATGCCGAAGAAGGTGTGCTGCTGGGCGGAGGCGAAGCAGGAGTCCGCCGGAGCGCTGATCGAGCCGTCTGTGGCGTTTTTGAAGCCGATGGGCATGGACAGGCCGCTGGCCAGTTGGCGATGCACCTGGCTTTCCGTATTGCGTGCGCCGATCGCGCCCCAGCTTACCGCGTCGGAAATATACTGCGGGCTGGTGGGTTCCAGGAATTCGGTGGCGCAGGCGAGGCCTTCGCCCAGTACATCCAGCAGTGTCCGGCGTGCGAGCAGCAGACCTTTACGGATATTGCAGCTGCCGTCGATATCCGGATCGTTGATCAGGCCTTTCCATCCGACGGTGGTACGGGGCTTTTCGAAATACACGCGCATGACGATCAGCAGATGATCGTCAAGATCGGCCTTCAATGCCGCAAGACGACGCGCGTAATCCAAAGCCGCGGTCGGGTCGTGCACCGAGCATGGGCCGACGATGACCAGCAGACGATCATCCTGGCCGTACAGGCATGCCCTGATCTCATCGCGGGAACGGGCGACAAGCTCCTGCGCCCGTTCGTTCAACGGCAGGTCGGACAGCACTTGCGCCGGCGTGGGCAGCACCTCGAATTCCAGTACACGGCGGTTGACGATACGGCTGACGCCGACCTGATCCTCCCAACGTGGCACGTCGGTGGCCGTCAACGGGTTCTTTCCCTCATCCATGGCCTGACGAATCGCACGCATCTCCTCCGGTCGATTCAACGGTTCTGGCGCACCGTTCTCCGGCGACGCGAACCTCACCTCATTCTGCTGCTGCATCATGCCTCCTCGAAAACGCTCTCCCACACACAATAGCCGAAACGCCACCATGCGCGGTTCCGCTCGCGGCACGGGCGCGTACCGTCAGGCTTCGCCGCGCAGCACCAGTACGATCAGCAGAGCATTCAGCGCGACGATGAGCACGGCGATCAGCATGAAGCACGCATGGCGAACCGGGCCATCCGCCCACTTGCCCATCAACCGCCTGTCATGCGTGTAGCGCATCAACGGGATGATGGCGAACGGAATGCCGATGGAAAGGATCACCTGACCGATCACCAACGCTTCGGTGGGGTTCGGTGCGAACCATAGCACCACCAGCCCGGGCACCAGGGTGACCACGCGGCATGCCCACATCGGCGCTTTGATGCGTAACAGGCCATGCATGATCTCCGAACCAGCGTATGTGCCCACGGATGTGGAGCTCAACGAGGATGCCAGCAGTCCGATGGAGAATATGGTGCCGATGCCGGGGCCGAGCACGCTGACAATGGCATGCTGCGCCCCGTCGATGGAATCGGTACCGCTCATGCCGTGCAGAGAGTTTGCGGCAAGGATCAGCAGGCACAGATTCACCGTTCCTGCCAGCAGCAGCGCCCATGCCACATCGATTTTCGCGCCATGCAGCAGGCGTTGCACCGACGGCCTCTTCCGCCCGCCGGCATAATGGTCGTTCACCAGCGTGGAATGCAGGTAGATCGCATGCGGCATGACGGTCGCGCCAAGCATCGACGTAGCCATCATCACCGAATCACGATTGGTGAAACGCGGCACCAACCCCTGCACCACGCCGAGCGGATTCGGCGGATCGATGAACAGGCCGGCGATGAACCCGAACGTGATCACCAACAGCAGGGCGATGACGATCTTCTCGAATATGCGCTGCGTGCTGCCGCCTTCGAACATCAGCAGCACCGTCGACACCGCGCCGATGATGAGCCCTCCGACGAACAGCGGCAGGTCGAACAGCAGATCCAATGCGATGGCGCCGCCGATGAGCTCCGCCAGATCGGTGGCGATGGCGATCACTTCCGCCTGCATGAAGAACATGAACCGTCCGGCGTCGCTCATACGTTCGCCCAACAGCTCGGGCAGGGATTTGCCGGTGACCACGCCCAGCTTGGCGGACTGGTATTGGATGAACACGCTCATGATGTTCGCCAGCACCAGCACCCACACCAGCAGGTAGCCGTATCGCGCGCCGGATGTGATGTTCGCCGCCACATTGCCCGGGTCCACATAGGCGACCGCGGCCACGAACGCTGGGCCGAGAATGCCGGCGAGCGCATGCCCATGCCGCTGCCTGCCAGACTCCGCGCTTTTTGCGGAATCCTTGCCGTTCACGCCGTCTACCATATCGTCCGAATCAGTGAGTCCGTCAGCAACCTGCCTGTATTCCATACCGCCTCGTCTCCAAACCGCTTACGGTATAACGCGGGTATGTTACAGACATGGCCTTTGAAAATGAACGGCCGTATAAAACGCATCGGCTTTGCGGCGAATCTTTCGTCAAGGCCATGCTGCCTACTGCGGTATCTCCTGTGCGGGGCATGCGTGCAGTACGGCAAGCATGGCCGTTTTCTCGTTGGAGGTGACGCTGAGCGAATATTTGGCTTTCACGCCGATCTGCCGCGCCACGTATTCGCAGCGGTAGGCGCTGTTGGTGGGCAGCCAGTAGGCGGCCGAGGCGGATCCTTTCGACTGGTTGGCCGGACCGTCCACGGCGAGCAGATTGTACGGATCGTTTGCGAACGCGTATCGCTTGCTCGTATCCCATGTGTTGGCTCCGGAACGCCATGCGTTCTCCAATGCCACCACGTGGTCGATCTGCACGGCCGAACTGGTTTTCACGCCGCGGGTGAAATGAATGGTCGCTCCGGTGTAGGGATCGTGCAGTATGCCGCTGGCCACCGTGCATGACCCCCGGTATTTGTAGCGCACGTCGGTCAGATCGCGGGCGAGGATGTCTTCGCGTACATCGCAGCCGTCGTTGTTGGCATCGGTTTTACGGAATCCGAACAGATCGCGGTCGTACCCTCCCGGATTGGCGGAATCGTCGACGTTCAACGTACCCAGCACATCCGCAGCCTGCCCGGTGGCCGTATGTTCGCCGGCGAGCTCGGCCACCTGCGGACTGAGCTTGGTCAGCAGCAGCGCAATGCATGTTCCGAGGATGACGGCTGCGAGCAGCATCGTCAGCGTCCGGAACCAGCTGGCGGAGGTGTTGACTATGCGGCGTGGGAAACGTGAACGTCGGCTCATGGCATCCTTGCTGGCTTGGCTGCGGATCTGGGGTGGGATCGGACTGGCGATCAGGCGTAGGTGAAGGTCATCGGATCATGACCGGCGCGGGTCGGGCCGTCCAATGCGTCGATGGCGGCATGTTCGTCGGCGGTGAGCTCGAATCCGAACAGATCGAGGTTTTCCTGCTGACGCTCGGCGTGCACGGACTTCGGGATGATGATGGTGCCGTTCTCGATGTGCCAGCGCAGAATCACCTGGGCCGGGGAGACGCCGTGCGCGGCGGCGATGCGTTCGATGGCACCATTGCCAGCGTTGAGGTCGGCGCCGCGCGCCATGGGGGAATACGCTTCGATGGCGATGCCGTGTTCCTTGCAGTAGGCGACCACTTCGCGCTGCTGCCAGGTGGGGTGCAGCTCGATCTGGTTCACGGCCGGGTATTCGCCGGTCTCCCGGTGCAGGCGTTCCAAGTGCTCGGGCAGGAAGTTGCATACGCCAAGCGTTTTCACACGGCCTTCGGCGCGGAACTCGTCGAACGCCTTCCAGGTCTCGCCGCTACGCCAGTCGAACGGGGTCGGCCAATGCAGCATGTACATATCGACGTATTCCAGCTGCAGGAGTCCAAGCTGGCGGTCGAACGCCTTGCGCGCGGAATCATAGCCTTGTTCGGAATCACGCAACTTGGTGGTGACCCACAGGCTCTGGCGCTGCTCGCCGGTGGTATAGCCGGCAGCGGCGAGCGCACGGCCTACGCCGGCCTCGTTGTTGTATCCGGCAGCACCGTCGATGTGTCGGTAGCCTGCCGCCAGGGCGCTTTCGACAACTGGCGTCACGCCTTCATCGTCGATACGCAGTACGCCCAGGCCGATCTGCGGAATGGCGTTGCCGTCGCTGAGTGTAATATCGGGAACTTCGTTGGGATTGGGATGACGATTCGTCATATTTTTGCTCCTTCGTTTCGGTACGGAATCGACGGTTATGTTGGCACTGCATGCTGCCTGGTACTGATGTGCAGTCTATGCCACAGCCGGGAGGATGCGCGGGCGGGTCCTGCTACCGCGTGGTGGATCTGGCGATCACCCGCGAGGGGATGCGCATAAGCTCAGGCTCGACGTTCCGCCCGGCGATGCGCATCAGCATGCGAGCGCTTACCGCGGGCACGATGGCATCGAACCGTGAATCCATGGTGGTCAATGGCGGCTGCAGATAGGCCGCCTCCTCGATGTTGTCGAATCCGATCACCTGCACCTGGCCCGGCACGCTGATGCCATTCGCCGCAAGCGCCGACAGCACGCCGATGGCCAGCTGGTCGTTGAACGCCACCACGCCGTCGAACTCCTTGCCGGCGTCGATAAGCCGCTGGATGGCCTTATAGCCGCAGCCGATGGCCCAGTCGCCGCCGCTGACCACCAGTTCGGGGTCGAGGCTTGTTCCCCGTTCACGGCATGCTTCGACCACTCCACGCAAACGGAGCCCGGCATTGCCGTCGGTGGCATGCAACGCGGCCTGCTCATCGTAGATTCCACGACTGCCGATCACGGCCAGATGCCGCGCTCCACGCTCGAACAGGTAGGAGGCGGCCATACGCGAAGCCTGCACATCATCGCAGGTCACATGGTCGCAGACGCCCCACACGTCACGTGCGCCGACCGCGACCATCGGATAGTCCACGTCCAGATCCTGCGCGGTCAGGCTCTCATCCTCCGACATGGACAGGATCAGTCCGTCGGACACGGTGGTGTTGAAATTGCGAAGCAGCTCTCGCGCCCCTTGCGCGTTTTGCCCACCATAGGTGACGACGTACACCAGGTAGTCGTCCGACCTCGCCTGTTCGATAACGCGATTGGCGAGTTCCGCCAGGTACGGCGGCGTCAGCATCGGCACGGCAAGCGTGATGACGCCGGTGCTGTTGCGGTTCAGATTGCGCGCCGACACGTTGACCCGGTATCCGAGCCTGCCGATGACCTCCTGCACGCGTGCCCTGGTCTCATCGGACATGCGGCCGGCATTGTTGATGACATTGGAGGCGGTTTTCAGCGAAACGCCGGCTTCCTGCGCCACATCACGCAAGGTGACGCGTTTCCTGCCGGGTTCGATCTCGTTCAACACCGCCTCCGATCATAGGGTTCGTTGACTGCCGTGGGCTTTTGCCTACAACGCCGAACGGCTACATACCGCTACTGCCGATTGTATCGTTTCACGACGAGTACGCCGTTGCGCCGAATGGTGTAGACGCCCGGGGCCTCGCCTTCATCGCACTGGAAGCGATACACGGGTTCGCCGGAAATGCCGCTGATCACCGTCTCGTTCTTGCCGCGCGGCAGGTAGAAGTCGAAGATCGCTTCGGCGCTCGCACGCTCGGTATGCAGGGTAATGGTCGGGTCGTAGTCGGCGCCGTCGCCTGCCTCGCAGGCCCGGCCGGCAGTCAGATGGTCGCCGACGAACACGGCGAGATCGGCCACGTTCAAGTCGCACCCGACGAAATAGGCCATGCCCTTGCCATAGGGGTTGCGCGTAATCGCCGCGGTACCGTCCAAGTCCCACTCGTCGGCCTGTGTGCCGGCGTAGCTTGCCAGCACTTCCGTATCAGCGCCATCCACAGCGATATCGTTCTGCCACAGGCGGGTGACCATGCCGTTGGATAGGCGGATCTCGCTAGGCTCCCCCTCGGCCTGTGCGCCCAGAATGTTGAATTCCTCGCCGCGAATACCCAGCATGGTGCGCAGCATGCCGTCGCCGGCGCCCGGGTATCCGCCGAGCCACGTATGGAAGTTCTCATCGATCAGGCCGCTTGCATAGCCGACCACCACCGTGCCGCCGTCACGGACAAAACGTTCCAGGCGCGCGGTATCGGCGGCGCTGAGCATCAGCACCGTCGGCAAGACCACCGTCGCATAGCCGCTCCAGTCGTATTTCAACGGGACGATATCGGCGCGCGTCCCGGCGTCGAGATAGGCACGATACCAGTCGCGCACATCATGCCAATGGTTGAGCTTCTTGCTCGGCAGTGTTTCGCTGCGCGTAGCCCATTCGGATTCGGCGCTGAACAGGATTGCCGTATCGGAACGCACCAGTTCGCTGCCCTGCACTCCCGCATCGCCCAGCGTTTTAAGCGCGGCACCCAGCTCGCATACGCTGCGGTACAGTTTCGTATGCTCGCCGGCGTGCGGCACCATTGCGGAGTGGAAGGATTCGGCGCCGAACGCGGAGGCCCGCCACTGGAAGAAGTTGATGGCGTCCGCGCCCATGGCCACATGCGCCACGGAATCGCGTACGGTCTCGCCTTTACGCTTGCGGATGTTGAGGTCCTTCCACTGCACTGCCGACGTGGAATGCTCCATCACATACCATGGTCTGCCCAACGCCAGGGAGTCCATCAGCGCGTCAGAGCAGAACAGCTCGTCGATATGCGATTCGCCTTCATGGAAGTAGTGGTCGTTGGACACGAAATCGACCTCGTTCGCCCAATCGGCATAGTCCATGCAGCACTGATCGGTGGAGACCATGAAATTGGTGGTGAACGGCTTATCGGGGCAGATCTCGGCGATGGCGTCGCGTTCGGCCTGGTAGAAGTCGAGCAGCATATCGTTGCCGAACCGTTCGAAATCCAGTTTCTGACCAGGGTTCACCATGGAGTCGGCACCCATGAAACGCGGGATGAGCACCTCGTCGAAGCCGTTCATCTCCTGCCCCCAGAACGTGGTGCCCCAGGCGGCGTTGAGCGCTTCGATAGTGACGTATTTGCGCTCGCACCAGGCGCGGAAGGCGTGGAGCGCGTTGTCGCAGTAATCGTAGCGGTTGTTCCAGCCGTATTCGTTGCCCATATGCCATGCGGTGACATAGGGGTTGGTGCCGTAGCGTTCGGCAAGCTTGCGGCACAGCGTGAGCGCATATTCCTTGAATACCGGGCTGGTGGGGCTCCACGACTGGCGTGACCCGGCATTGATGGGGTGCCCGTACTTGTCGTGCGGCAGGACCTCGGGGTGCTGCTCGTACAGCCACAGCGGGGCGGTGGCCGTGGCGGAGGCCAGATCGACGGCGATACCGGCCTTGCCGAGCTTGTCGATGATGCAGTCGAGCCAGCCGAATTCCCAGCGGTGCTTTTCCGGCTGGATGCGGTCCCAGCTGAAGATGGCGAGGGCGACGGTGTTGACGCCGGCCTGCTTCATGAGCCGGATGTCGTCGTCCCACACGTCTTTCGGCCATTGGTCGGGGTTGTAGTCTCCTCCGAATGCGATGCCTCGCCCTGATTCGGTCAGTAGCGATGGCCAATGGAAAGTTCTGCGATGTGCCATGAGTCCGTTCCTTTGCAATCTCATTGCGTCCAAGTGGTACAACTGTGTATCAACCGCCAATGATACACAGTTGTACCACCAGCTGTCAAACGACATGGGTCCACATCTAAGCCCCTACGCAATGTGCCGGTTCGCATCGAACGAACCGGCACATTGCGCCACGATTACAGGCGATCGATAGACTCACGCATCGTGCTGTGCGTCGGCAGCCATCACATGCTGACCACCTGGTCGGCGATCCGCATGGCACTGGCCCGATGAGACACCAGCACCACCGCTTTACCCCCACACCCGCGGCCATGCCCGGACCGACCATGATCATGATGTTCCTCGTGGGCGAGCGCATCGATGGAACGAAGAATAATCGCCTCGTTCAACGCGTCAAGCCTGCTGGTGGGCTCATCAAACAACACCAGATCCGCCTTGCGCAGGAATACACGTGCCAATCCGATGCGCTGACGTTCACCTTCGGACAGACGATCGCCCAACTCGCCCACCGGAGTGTCAAACCCTTCCGGCAACGAGTCGATGAAATCAAGCACGGAGGCCTTACGACATGCGTCACGCAAACACTGCTCACGAGCGCCATCATGACCCACCTGCGCCGAATCGCCGGAAACCACGCCCGTCAGCGAACCGGTATCCGCAATCGCCAGCAGCAGATTGTCACGGATCGTCCCATCGAACAGGTGCGTTTCCTGCCCCATCAGCGCCTGCACCCTGCGGCGATGGTGGGCGTCGATCTTCCCCAACGGCTCATTGGACATGCGCACCTCGCCGGATTGCGGATCCCAGTAGCGCATCAACAGTTTGACCATCGTCGACTTGCCCCTGCCTGAAGGCCCCTGCACGCCCAAAACGCCATGTTTCGGTACGGTGAGGGAGAAGTCGTCGAGCACCGGCTTGGCATCGGATGCATACGAGAAGGTGACATGGTCCACTGTCATGCCTTTGTAGCGAGGCTTGCCATGGCCGGTCTCCTGCACGGCCGGCGCCTCGTCCATCAGCGAGAACAGCCGCCGTGCGGAGGCGAAGGTCTGGCTGAGGTTCGCCGGCAATGCGGCAAGTGCCAGCGTAGGAGCAAAGGAGCTGACGATAAGCACAAACGCCGTCATCAGCTGTGCGACCCCGCCGCCTTGCCCGATCACACCGAGCGCCACTGCGGCTCCGGCCAAGGTGAACAGCATGACCAGAATGCCGCCGATGCCTGAAAACAGACCGTTACGCCTGCTCAGTTTCGCACGTTCATGCCAAAGCCGCCTGGTGCGGTCCTCGATACGCGCAGCCCGTTCCTCGCCACACCCGAAGCCGATGATCTCGCCAAGTCCACGCATATCGTCCATCATCGCCTCGTCAAGATCGCTTGCCCGTCCACGAATGCCGGGGCCCAACTGACGGACGCTCACGGCAAAGACCCTCGGCACGATAACGCCGATGACCAGGTGCGCGCCAAGCAGCAGCAACGCCATCCACGGGTTCAACGTCAATGCGGCCACCGCCGTCACCACCGTAGTCGCCACCGCAATCACCACGGGCGAAATGGTGTGGGCGAAGAAAATCTCCAGCAGCTCCACATCCGTGGTGACCATGGCGATCAGATCGCCCTTGCCATGGCAGGCGAGCTTTGCCGGCGCCAGACGCCGCAACGTTTCGAACGCTTTGGACCGGAACAGCGCAAGCAGTCGGAAGGCGACATTGTGGTTGAGATACTGTTCGACATACCTGAGCGCGCCGCGAACCACCGCGCATGACGCCATCAGCGCCGCCGCCATTGCCGCGGACATGCCCCACACCGGTTTGCCCGACAGCGCGAACAGTGTCATAACAGCGAATACCGGCAGGAAGGTCGCCGCCAGATGCCCAACGGTGCCGGCCAGCGACGCCGCGGTCATAAGCCCGGCGAGCGGCTTCGCCTCATGCAGCAGACGGCCCACAACCTGTGACGTGGAGTATTTCCGCGAATCGGTACTCTGCCCACGGCTCCGGTCGCCGTCGGAGGTTTTCACGGCGGAACCGGCTGTGGAGAAATCCGAGAAGGCGAAGGCGGAATCGCCACCGCCCGGGCTCACGTCCGCAAACCGTTCCACATCGCGCTGCGCGTCATACAGTTTCGCGTATGCACCGCCAATCGCCATCAGGCCAACATGCGAGCCGGTTTGCACGGCATGACCATGGTCAAGCACCACCACATGATCGGCACGCTCGGCGTTGGCCATACGATGCGTGATCATAATCACCGTCCGATGCTTACGATGTGCCAGATCGTGAATGGTATGCAGAATCAGATTCTCGCTTTCCACGTCCACGCTGCTGGTCGCCTCGTCGAACACATACACCGGGCTATCGTGCAGCAACGCACGCGCTATGGCGATGCGCTGGCGTTGCCCACCGGAAAGATTCGCCGCATCAGGCTCGATGACCATGTCGAGTTCGCCGGGCTGGCCATGGACAAAACCGGCGATACGCGCTTCGATCAGCGCGTTCCACATTGCCTTCTCATCGGCCTTCGGATCGGCCATCAGCAGATTCTCGCGCAATGTGCCCGCAAACAAGTGGCTTCGGGCACCGACCAGCGTGACCGTGCGGGACAACGTACTTGGGGAAAGCCCCGAAAGTTCAGTGCCGTTGACGATGATCGACCCGGAATACCCGGAACGTATGCCGGCCAGCAAAGCGGCGGCCGTGGACTTGCCCGACCCTGAAACACCAACAATGGCGGTAAGCTGGCCGGGAGCGGCATAGAACGAGGCATCGTCGAGCGCCGGTTTCTCCCGATCCCCGGAATCGTAGGCATAGCTTACGGAATCGAAGGCGATGGCGACAATCGACTTGCCCACGCCGGCAAGCGTGCCCTCCCCCCGTTCGGGCTCGGGCGCGTCAAGCAACGCGAAGATGCGCTTGCTTGAGGTCATGCCGTTCATCGCCACATGGAAATACGACCCCAGCTGCCGTAGGGGGATAAAGAATTCGGCCGACAACAGCACGATCAGCACCACCGAGGCCACACTCAGCGTCTTGGTCGTGGCAAACTGCCACAGAGCTACGCCTATGCCGACTGCCGTACCGCCATAAGCCACCAGATCCATCGCGGCCAATGAACGCAGCTGGATCTGCAACACCTTCATGGTCATCACACGGAACCGTTCGGCTTTCTCGTTCAGATCACGCGACGCTCGGGCATCGGCGTCAAAGGCCTTCAATGTTTCCAAACCCTGAAGATCATCAAGAAAAGCGGCGCCCATATCGGTATACCCGCCCCAATACCGTTTGAACGCCTTCGACGCACTCATCGCCACCATGCCGACGATAAGCACGATAAGCGGCGCGCAGATCAGCAAGGTCAGCGCGGTAGGCATATTCAGCGGGGCCACCACCGCGAACAAGGTGATCGGAGCCACAATCGCATAGCACAACTGCGGCAGGAACAGTTCGAAAAAGCTTTGTATCTGCTCCACGCCCTCGCCCGCGGATTGCACGACATCCGACGTGCTCACCCGCGTGGAGTACGACGGTCCAAGTGCCAGCATCTTGCGATACAGCTTGCTGCGTAACGCAAGTTTGACCCGCTCGGAGGCTTCGATGCCCAAATGCGAGGCAACCACGGTGGCGATATAGCGCGTTACCACGCAGATCGTCAGAATCCAAACGAATGGCGGATTATCGGAGCCTTGCAGCCATGGAGCAAGTACATCGCCGAACAGGGCCACCACCGTGATCATAAACACCACATTGGCCAGCAGACCGATCCACTGGCAGATGACCTTGCCGACGATCAGCCTAGTGACGCCTGGAGCCAGTCGAAGCAACCGCTTATCGAACATATCTACCCGTTTCTGTCATATCGACGACCATACGGCAGTCGACAGCCGTTTCGGCAGGGAAATGCGTGCCGCCCGTCTTCACTGTAATGAAGACGGGCGGCACGCACAAAAGAATCCGTTCCCGGATTCACAAGCATCTTACAAGCTGAGGAACAGCTCGTGGATGCGGGTATCCTCGGTAAGTTCCGGATGGAACGCCGTGGCGAGGATCCTGCCTTGCCGCAGACCGACCACATTACCGTCGATCTCGGTCTCAACAATCGCCTCGGAACCGACGGACACCACGAACGGCCCGCGGATGAACACCAGAGGGAAATCCTTGATGTCGCCGAAATCGGCGGTGGCTGCGAAGGAGCCCAGCTGCCGTCCATACGCATTGCGGCGCACCACCGCATCAAGAGCACCGAAATACACATTACTGTCGTTGTCGAGTTTCTTTGCCAGCAGAATCATGCCGGCGCAGGTACCGAATGTCGGCTTGCCTGCGGCGATATGCCTGGCGATCGGTTCGAACAGACCGGTGGAATGCAGCAGCTTGCCCTGCGTGGTGCTTTCGCCGCCGGGCAGGATCACCCGGTCGATGGATTCGTCGAAATCCTCGGCGGCGCGCAACAGCTTCCACGGCGCCCCGAGCTTATCGAGCATGGCGGCATGCTCGGCGAACGCCCCCTGCACCGCAAGAATGCCGGTCACGCCATGCTTGACGGATTCCACATCTTCGGATTCTTCTTTGGAAATGTATTCAACAGCTACGACCATAAGGGCTTCCCCACTCTCGCTTCGTATGCAAGCGGGCAGCGTCTCCGCTGCCCGTTCTTGCAGAAATGGCTATTGGGCGACGGATCACTCGCCGCGAGCGGCCATGATGGTTTCGATCTCGTCCTCGTTGATGCCGACCATGGCCTCGCCCAGGTTGGCGGACAGTTCGGCCAGCAGATCGGCGTCCTGCCAGTTGGCGGTCGCCTTGACGATGGCGGCGGCGCGCTTGGCCGGATCGCCGGACTTGAAGATGCCGGAGCCGACGAACACGCCTTCGGCGCCGAGTTCCATCATCAGGGCGGCATCGGCCGGGGTGGCCACGCCACCGGCGGCAAAGTTCACCACAGGCAGGCGGCCGTTGTCGTGCACGTACTTGGCCAGATCGTACGGAACGGCCAGCTGCTTGGCTGCCTCGTACACTTCGTCGTCGCGCAGGGAGACGAGCTCGTGGATCTGCTTGTTCATGGTGCGCATGTGGCGCACGGCCTGAATCACGTCGCCGGT
>ERZ507026.278-NODE-278-length-26191-cov-9.198156_pt1 | contig 26191 bp, 22 predicted proteins | sample MGYA00512876_ERZ507026 | MGnify/ENA metagenome assembly ERZ507026 | reverse complement strand
GCCGCCGTTCTCGGCGCCGGGCGTTGCTGCGCGAGGAATTAATATACGCACCCCGGCGGGCCGTGTCCAGCGCGCCGTCGGCATTCACGATTCCTACATATTCAGCCGGGCGACCCGCCCTTTTCCGCCGCCCGCCGGCTCCCGCCCGCCGCTCCCCGGCCGGCGGTCAACAGGAGGCGCCGGCCAGCCTAAGGAGCCCCTCCCGCATCGTTTCATGCGCCTCTTGCCCGGCATCATGGAAGAACCTTGAGGTGAGGAGCCTGTAGTCCGGCTCTCCATAGATATGCTTGCTGCGGTTATCCCCCACGATCCCCGCGGCGACCCTCGCGGCGGAGCGCGCGTCGGCGGGCGCGATCCTGTACTGGGGGAACGCCTCGCATTGCGCAAGCACCTCATCGGTCACATTCGGAACGAGCGAGATCTGCAGAGTGCGGCCGTAATCCGCGAAGTCGGACTGCTTGCCGACGCGGGCCTCCTCCCCCGGCTGGACGCCGAGCCTCTCCAGCCACGCGCGCGTGCTCGCGTTGTACACGCGGTCGCAGACGAGGTGGCACCAGGCGCCACGAACTAAATCGGTAACTTCCGTTGCCCCGTACCCAGTGGGATTTTTGCAGTAAAAGTCCCAGAACTCGTCGCATCTTGGCACCGGGATATGCTCGCGCATGGTCAGGTGGGTGAGCTTATAGTCGATGCGAGTCGTCGCATTCGGCACCATATAGCCAACATAGATGTCAGGGGCAACGTTGCCCATCAGAAACGCGTCGACGTCGCGGATGCCGAGGGCATCTGCGCCCTCCTCGGCCAGCAGCCTCTCTACATGGGCAATATGGATGTTCCAGCTGGGCATGTGGGGGTTCCTCTCTTTATATGTATAGCCATGGCACATTGTCGCGCAAAAGAAGGGCCAGGCACCCGGATGGGTACCTGGCCGTAACGAGACATGACAATCAAGCCGGCTCTTTAGCCGCGGACCTCACCGCCGGTGGCGCGCAGGACCTTTTTGACCAGCTTCTCGTGCGCCTTCTCGACTTCCTCGGAAGTCAGGGTACGGTCGGCGGCGCGATAGGTCAGCGAGAAGGCCATGGACTTCTTGCCCTCGCCCACGCGGACGCGGTCACGGTAAACGTCGAAAAGGCGGACGTCGGCAAGGAGTTTGCCGCCTGCGCTCGTGATGCGCTGGACGAGCTGCTCGTAGGTGACGTCCTCGTCGACGACGATGGCGAGGTCGTGCGTGACCCCCGGCAGCGTTGGGACGTCGACGTAAGGGAGCTCCTTCTTTGCCAGGCGAAGCAGGTGCTCGACGGAGAGCTCGAAGGCCACGACGGGCACATCGACGCCCACTTTCTGGAGGTTGGCGGGGTGGATGTTGCCCACCCAGCCGATGACCTCGCCCTGCGAGAGGACCTCGGCGGCACGGCCAGGCTGCAGCCAGGGGTACTGCTCGGGCTCGGCGACCTTGAAGCGAACCTTGGTCAGGCGCAGCGCGTCGAGCAGCGACTCGACGGCGCCCTTGGCGTCGAAGAAGTCGTACTCGCCGAACTTCTGGTTCCAAGCGTCGTCGGCGCGCTTGCCAGCCATGACGCCGGCGACGAAGCTCGGCTCATCAGGCTGGGACTTGTTCTCGTGGCCGTAGAAGACGCGACCGATCTCGTAGAGCGCGACGTTGGGCACGCCGTGGTCGAGATTGTAGGCAACCGAGCGCACGAGGCCCGGGAGCATGGACTGGCGCATCTGGGACTGATCGGCGACGAGCGGGTTGATGATCTTCACCGGGATGCCGCGGCCTTCGTCGGTGATGCCCAGCTTAACGAGGTCGTTGGGATCGGCGAAGCAATAGGTGCTCGTCTCGGAGAGGCCGCAGGCGCGAAGCGTCTGGCCGATGAGGCGCACACGGCGCTGCTCGACGGTGAGGCCACCGGCGTGGTTCTTTGCGGCGGGCAGGGTCGGCGTGATGTCGCCCTCGCCCCACAGGCGGCAGACCTCCTCGATGAGGTCAACCTCGCGGGTGAGGTCGGGGCGGTTGGTGGGGGCCGTCACGGTGAGGTGACCCTCGCCGGCGGGCTCGACCTTGCAGCCCAGGCGCGCGAGGCGGGTCGTCATGAACTCATCGGGCACGTCGGCGCCGCAGAGCATGCGGGCGCGATCGGGGCGGAAATCGATGACGGGGGCGGGAACTGCCACGGGGTAGACGTCCACGGTGCCCGGGCAGACCTCGGCGCCGCAGCACTGCTCGAACAGGGCGGCGGCGATCTCGGCGACGTTCGCGCAGTTGGCGCCGTCGACCTGGCGCTCGTAGCGGATGGAGGCCTCGCTCATGAGGTCGAGGTTGCGGCTCGTGCGGGAGACGTGGCCGGAGGAGAAGGTCGCGGACTCGAGCAGGACGTCGGTGGTGTTCTCGTCGATCTCGGAGTTCATGCCGCCCATGACGCCGGCGAGCGCCACGGCGCACTTGCCGTCGTCGGTGATGACGGCCATGTCGGGGGTAAGGGTGCGCTCGACGCCGTCGAGGGTCTCGAGCTTCTCGCCCTCGTGGGCGGCGCGCACGACGATGTGCCTCTTGCCGTCACGCTCGGTGAGCTTGCCGAGGTCGAAGGCGTGCAGCGGCTGGCCGGTGAGGTACATGACGTAGTTGGTCACGTCGACGACGTTGTTGATGGGGCGGCTGCCGGCGGCGATCACGCGACGGGCCAGCCACTCCGGGGAGGGGCCGATCTTGACGTTGCGCACCACGCGGGCGGTGTAGCGCTGGCAGAGCTCGGCGTCGTCGATGGCGACGTCGACGAGGTCGTGGGCGTCGGGGCCGCACTCGGACTGAACGCGGGGCAACTCGATGTGGGTATCCTCATCGAGCATGGCGGAGACCTCGACGGCCATGCCGCACATGCTGAGGCAATCCGGGCGGTTCGGGGTGATCTCGCAGTCGATGACGGTATCGGACATGCCGCGGTAGTCGGTGAAGTCCATGCCCACGGGGGCGTCCTCCGGAAGGATGATGATGCCGTCGTGGTCGTTGCCCAGGCCGAGCTCGCGCTCGGAGCAGTTCATGCCCATCGAGGCGACGCCGCGAAGCTTGGACTTCTTGATCTTGAAGTCACCGGGCAGGACGGCGCCGATCATGGCGGTGACGATGTGGTCGCCCTCGTTGAAGTTCTGGGCACCGCAGACGATCTGCAGCGGCTCGGGCTTGCCGTCGGCGCCGAGGTTCTTCTCGCCCACGTCGACCTGGCAGACGTACATGTGGTCGGAGTCTGGGTGCGGCTGCTTGGAGATGACCTTCGCGGTCACCACGTGGTCGAGGTTGGCGCCGACGCGCTCAACGGCCTCGACCTCGGTGCCCGTGCGGACGAACTCGTCGACGAGCTCGGAGGGATTCTCCGGCACATCGACCATGGTCTTGAGCCACTCGTATGAGATGCGCATTGGAATGCCTTTCTGTTGCGCGGAAGATGACTAAAACTGCAAGCCAAAACGTAGGCTTTTCCTGGTGTGCCAGATGGGGCGCGACAAGCCCGACGACGCGTGCTCAGCACGCGAGGAGGGTTGGAGCCCCCAGATGGCGCGCCAGGGAAAGCTAGAACTGTTTTAGGAAGCGCATGTCGCCGGTCATGAGCATGCGCAGGTCAGGCAGGTCGTAGCGAAGCGCCGCGACGCGCTCGACGCCGATGCCGAAGGCGAAGCCGGTGTACTTCTCGGCATCGATGCCGCAGTTGCGGAAGACGTTGGGGTCGACCATGCCGCAGCCCAGGATCTCGAGCCAGCCGGTGTTCTTGCAGAAGCGGCAGCCCTTGCCGTGGCAGACGCCGCACGAGACGTCGACCTCGCAGGAGGGCTCAGTGAACGGGAAGAAGTGCGGGCGGTAGCGGGTGGCGCGGTCCTTGCCGAAGATCTCGCGGGTGAAGTAGTCGAGGGTGCCCTTGAGGTCGCCGAAGGTGATGCCCTCGTCGACGACGAGACCCTCGACCTGCGTGAACTGCGGCAAGTGGTTGGCGTCGGCGGTGTCGGGGCGGAAGACCGTGCCCGGGCAGATCATGTAGATCGGAGGCTCCTTGGCCTCCATGACGTGAGCCTGGACGCCGGAGGTCTGGGTGCGCAGCAGGACGTCGGACTCACCCTGGACGTGCACCTCCTTGCCCTCGGGGGCGTTGTCCACCACATAGAAGGTATCCTTGGCCGAACGGCTGGGGTGGTCCTCAGGGGCGTTCAGCGCGGTAAAGTTGTAGTAGGTGGTCTCGATGTAGGGACCGTCCTCGACGGTGTAGCCGAGGCCGACGAAGATGTCCTCGATCTCCTCGCGAATCTGGGAGATAAGGTGCTGGGTGCCGAGCGAGAGCTGACGGCCGGGCAGCGTGACGTCGGCGGCATCGGCCTCCATCTTCTTTGCCATGAGGGCGCGGCTGAGCTCGTTCTTGCGCTCCTTGATGGCCATGTCGACGTTGGCGCGGACGGTGTTGGCGAGCTGGCCCATGGCCGGGCGCTCCTCGGGCGGGACCTTGCCCATGGTGTGCATGATGGCCGTCAGGCTGCCCTTGCGGCCGAGCACGCCCACGCGCAGGGACTCGAGGGCGTCCATGGTCTCAGCCTTGGCCAGCCCCTCCTTGACTTGAGCCTCAATCGACTTGAGGTCTTCGGACATCGACATTGCGTGTTCCCCTTTCCAAACAAAAACCGTCCTCGGACGCATGTCCAAGGACGGCAAGAATTACCGCGGTACCACCTTGATTGACGCTCGTGTTTTCTCTCGCAAGCGCCCACTCGTTTGCCCCGTGCCGTGGGGCCGACGGCTTCCCTACTTGGAACGGCAAGAAGGACGGGCCTTCTGTCCATGCCGTTAAGGTCGCGGCTGGTGGAGTGAACTTCGAGCGTCAGCCTTGGAGGGACCTCTCAGCCGGTGGGCCCCATCTCTGTCCGCTGGCGACGCGACGCGCGAACCTCTCCGTCGTTGCCTAAAGGTGAATGATAGCACATAAGAAAGGGCGATCGAAATACCGCAGATAATTGCGCGATGTACCCCCATGTGGGTATAAACACCACAGCCATTGATGCCCCTCGAACGAGGAGTTGAGGCGAGCATGAATAGAGGCGTATTCCGCATTTTGGGTGCAGTCTTACTCGGCATTTGCTGCGCTTATGTTTTTATCTATGCGCGCTTCCTTCGACCTGCCGAACTTAAAACGTACTCATCCTTTTTCACTTTCGTACTTTACATTCTTGTGATACCAATCGGGTCTTATTCGCTCGGCCTGCAAATTGGCACCAGTACTTCCATTATCCCATCAGGTACCAGCCGCACACTACTGGCACTTCGTTCCTGCTGCTTCTCTTTCTATATCCTCGCAACCTTTGTTGCCTGTCTCCAATCGGCAGAGCTGAGCAGGCTTCTTCTATTCATCTCACGCTATCTTGCACCGGCAGTATTTCTGTTGGCAGGGTTGTTCGAAGGTTCAAAGGTTGGCCGCTCCCCTACTCGCTAGCCTCTTCCCGGCGGGCGACCTCGTCGATGAGAATGGCGTCGCCGTGCTTGGCGCTCGCGACCGAGAGCGACATGAGAGCGCCCATGAGCGCGATGTAGCCAAAGAGCATCGTCGGCTTAAGGTCCATGACCACGCCGGACAGGATCGGGGTTGCCACTTGGGCAGCCATGCTCACGGTGTAATAGTAGCCGGCGTAGCGCCCCACTGACTTGGAGCTGCAGCACTCCAAGATCATGGTGAAGACGCACAGGTCGACGCCGCCCAGTGCCACGCCCATCAGGAGAAACACGACGTAGAGCGCAGGCGAGAAGCCCGGAGCGAACCAGATGAAGACCGGGCATACGGTCATGATGATCGAGGTGATGAGGGCGACCTTTTTTCGGCCGATCTTGAGCGAGAGGTTGGCCAAAGGAACGTAGCTGGCAAGCGCGCCCACGATGGTCACCATGTTGATGATGGCAAAGGAGCCTCCCGCCATCCCGAAGAACATGTCCGCGTAGCGGCTGATGTTGGTGGTCATGGCGTTGTAGCTCATGTAGTAAAAGAAGGTCGCAGACAGCAGCATTGCGATAGAGCGCTGCAGGGACCGATCGGTGACCTTCTCTTTGCCACCCGCCTCCGGCGAGTCGTCCTTATCGATCTCGTCCTCGTCGATGCCCATCTCGAGGGACTTCTCGCGCATCTTCTGCACGAGCCCGGGCTCACGAACAAAGAGGCCGTAAACGACGGCAGCCGCCAGGATGAACACGCCCTGCAGGACGAACAGCGGAAGGTAGTCGGGACGCTCGACTTTGGGAACCATGACCGAGATGGCCACGAGCATAAGACCGGTGCCCGCATAGCCCACGACCTTTTGGATGGAGTTCGCCTTGGTACGAAGCGGGCGCGGCGTGATGTCGGCCACGACCGCCACCGTCATGGTGCGATAGGCGCAGATGGCAAGGAGCGCCAAGATGATCGAGCAGATGAGCAGCGGCAGACTCCCCATGTTGTTGGCGACGGCGATGAGGGGTACCGCAAGCACTGCCACTGCCGAGCCGCCCAGAATGAAGGGCGTGCGGCGACCGAACTTGGAGGCGCACCGGTCGGACAGGACGCCGAAGACCGGGAGCAGAAAAAGACCGAAGACGTTGTCGACGGCCATGATGGCGCCGGTGAGTGAGTTCGACAGCCCGAAGGTATTGGTGAGCATCTTTGGCACGATGCCGTCGTAGACCTGCCAGAAGCTGATCATGCCCATGAAGGGCAGCGAAGCCAAGGCGACGGCCCTGATATCGAGCTTAGCCGCGCGTTTGAGGTCGGGTTGTGCCATACGGTTCTCCTAGCGTTCAAAAGCAGAAAAGAAGGGCCGCCCTTCTTTGCAGGTCGACCCTCCAGTTCGGCTACATCCGGGCGAGGTTGGCGAGGAAGGCGACGTAGAACTCGATGCCGCGCTTGTACACGTCCACGCCGATGCGCTCGTTGGCGGCGTGCAGAAGTCCGCGGGCCTCGGCCGAGTAGATGAAGCCGCAGAAGCGGTAGACGTGCTCGCAGATGGCATTGAACTCGTGCGAGTCGGTGCAGGAGTTCTGCACGTACGGGGCGAAGCCGGCCTCGGGGTAGACGCCGGAGACGCAGCGGTGAATGTAGTCGAAGGCGGCGTCGTCCTCGTAGGGGCTGATGGGCGCCGGCTCCATGTACGGTATGCTCTCGTCGATCTCGACCGTCACGTGGTCGGGCGTGAGGCCCGACGCCTGGCACTGCTGGGCGGCGAGCTTGCGGGCGCGATCGACGGCATCGGCAATGGACTCGAAGGGCGCGACGCGCACGTTGAAGTTGGCGCGCGCAACGGGCGGCAGGACGTTGTGGGCGGGCGAGCCCTCCATCTGAGTAAGGGCGTAGGTCGTGCGCAGCATCGCCGCGGTCTCGGGGCTGGCAGCCATGATCTTGGTCACCGCGGGGCGGGTGAGCCAGAGGTTGCCGAAGACCGCGCGGTAAAGGTCGGAGCTGTGGGCGCCGAGCTCGGCAAGCGTCGCCTCGACGACGGGCGTGAGCACGGGCTTGCCGGGGTTCGCCGAGATGTGCTCGCACACGCGGCACAGCAGACGGCAGGCGTCGTTGGCGGAAGGCGTTGAGGCGTGGCCGCCGTCGGCGTACGCCGTGACGGTGAGGTCCACATGGCCCTTCTCGGAAACGCCGACCATGGCCACGGGCACATCGACCCCCAGGGGCGCGTCGGCCGCCACGGCACCGCCCTCGTCAAGCACCATGTACGGGTGAATGCCATGGGCGCGGAACCACTCGACGGCGTGTGCGCAGGTGGGCGCCGCGACCTCCTCGCCGTCGCTGGAGAAGAACCATACGTCGCGCGGGGGCACGTAGCCCTGGCCGACGAGGTGCTCGGCCGCCTCGAAGAACGCGGCGGCGATGCACTTGGTGTCGAGCGTGCCGCGGGCCCAGATCTCGCCGTCGACGATCTCGGCGCCGAAGGGGTCGTGCTCCCACTGCTGGCCCTCGACGGGGACAACGTCTTGGTGGGCCATCATGACCACGGGGTCGAGCGAGGGGTCGGCGCCCGGCCAGCGCAGGAGCATGCCGAAGTCGTCGATGGTCGTGAGCTCGGTCACCTCAAAGAAGCGCGGAAAGAGCCTGCGCAGGGTGAGCGCCCAGCGGCGGAAAGGCTCGTCGTCGCGAAGGGACTTGTCGTCGCGCGACACCGTGGGGATGCGTAGCAGCTCGCGGAAGCGCTCGACAGCGTCGTCGCCCGCCTTGTAGTCGCCGGCGTCCAGCACAGACCCCGCAGGATGGCTCGGCTCCAGGATGCCTGCGCCCTTCTTTGCCTCGCTTGCGCTCATGGTGCTCCCCTCGACGGAAATGTATGAACCATGAAAGCATAGGCCAACGAGCGAAAACTCGCTTGGGTAAAGACTGACAGCGCAATCAAGATTTATATGATGTGGCCGCATAGGCAAAACTCGAGGCTGCGGCGAACGGCAACCGTTCCCGGATTCTGAGGCCGCGCTCGACTTGTTTGTTGATCTCCAGGATATCCGCGCGCCAACTGGTTCGCTTATAGTGATACCAACTTGTTGCAACCAGCATACATGTGAGGACGGACGCCATGGGGACCTCTTCGAGGAAGCAGCCACTGTACGACCAGCTTGTCGACATCCTTCGCGACAAGATCGAGAACGAGATGGAGCCCGGCGACCTCCTCCCCTCCGAGCGCGAGCTCTCCGAGCGCTACGGGCTCTCGCGCACGACGGTGCGCCTCGCCCTGAAGGAGCTCGAGACCTTGGGCCTCATCAGCCGCCGTCACGGCAAGGGCACCTATGTGACCGACCTATCCGGCGGGGCGATGGACCTCTCGTCGAACTACAGCTTCACCCAGCAGATGCGCGAGGTCGGACGCGTGCCCAAGACCGTCGACCTCGACTTCGAGACCCGCGACGCGACCAAGTCCGTCGCCGACCGCATGAACCTGCGCCTGGGCGACAAGGTCATCTACATGCGCCGCCTGCGCCTGGCCGACGGCGTGCCCATGATGCTCGAGCGCACCTACGTGCCGCTTTCCCATTTCCTCGGATTCACAAAGAAGGACCTCGAGGGCAAGTCGCTCTACGCCATCATCGAAAACGACTACCACGAGACGATCCGCGTGGCAGAGGAGGAGTTCTTCGCCACCGTGGCGCGCAAGGACGACGCCGAGGTGCTGGGGATTTCCGAGGGCGCGCCGGTCCTGCAGCTCTCGCGGGTCACCTACAACGACAAGAACGACGTCATCGAGTTCACGCACAGCGTAGCCCGCGCCGACCAGTTCAAGTACAAGATCTCGCACGTCCGCGGCTAGCGCAGGAAGCGGCAAAGGGCTCCGGTGAGCTCAAGCCATTGATTAACGCGTGAACGGCCAGTCGCCTGCGGCAAGCGCTTCGATGGCGGCGGGCACGGCATCGTCCTCGACGGCGCCGATGTGCCAGCGTGCCGCGTCGCGCGCTTCGGGCAGCGCCCCCGCAACGGCGACGGAATGATCGACTGTGGAGAACATCTCGAGGTCGTTGCCGGCGTCGCCGAAGACGACCGCCTCGTCGCGCCCGATCCCGAGCCGCTCCAGAAGCCACGTGAGCGCGGCGCCTTTGTTCCATCCTGCGGGCATGACGTTGGAGAACTGCGCCTGCGGGACGTCGAAATCCAGACCGTCGACCTCGCGGTTGAGCAGCGCCACGACCTCGCGCGTGCGCTCAAGGTCGCCGCGGATAAAGACGTTTGCCTTCGTGATACCCGCAGAAGGAACGTCGTCACGGTCGACGCAGGTCTCGCCATAGCGGGGGAAGCATACGAGAAGATCGTCACGGGAGCCCTGCACAAGACACGGAGTCTCGCCCTCAAAGAGGAGCAGGCCCGCGGAGTCCACGTCTGAGAGAACCTCCATCGCCCGCCGGACGCAGGCGGAGTCGACCTCCTTTTGCAGGACCTTCTTGCCCTCAAGGAAGACTTGCGAGCCGTTGGTGGCGATCGCCGTGGCGCAGCAGGAGGCGTCGCCGCCGAAGAACTCGGGAATCCACGGATAGAAGCGGCCGCTCGCGGGGCCGACGAGGATGCCGGCGTCTATGGCGGCATGGAACGCGTCCACACAGCGGCGAGTCACGGTCTTCTTGCCGTACGGCAAGATGGTGCCGTCGATGTCGGTAAGAATGAGCTTGATGGGCACGGGCTTCTCCCTTGGGGCAGATGCGGCGATCTTACAGTAAAAACGCCGGCCGCCACAACGGCGACCGGCGTTGTCGAACCAATCGACCGAGGACCCTACTCCTCGGAGATACCCTCACTGACCAGGGCGGCGAGCTTGGCGGGGTCGTTCTCGGCAAGAAGCTCCTCGCGCTTGTGGGCGTCCATAAGCATGACGGCGATCTTGGACAGCAGACGCAGGTGCGTGCTGCCAGCCTCGGCGGCGGGGATCAGCAGCGCGATGGCGCACTTGATCGGAGCGTCGTCCATAGAAGGCCACTCGACGTCGGAAGCAAGCTTTGCCACGAGGACGGTGGCGTCCTTGACCGCGGCGGTCTTGGCGTGAGGGATGGCGAAGCCCCCGGTCATGCCCGTGGTGCCCTCGGCCTCACGGGCCTTGAACGCCTCGAAGATGGCATTGGCATCGTCGGCAAAGCCCAGCTCGACGGTCTTCTCGGCGAAGAACGAGAGGACCTCGTCGATGGTAGCGGCCTTGCAATCCACAAAGACATGAGATTCGGTGACGATATCGCTCATAAGGATGCTCCTATCCTCGGCTCAAACGGCACGCGACGCATTCGACGCCGCTTCAACCCATTTAGTATAGCACGCAAGGCCCGGAATTTCGATGAACGGTAGTTTTTCGACGGTAAGCGCCTTCTCTTATTGAAAGAAGGGGATCTCGGCGCTCAGCCTACTTCCCCAAGCGCTCATCCCTCAGGCGAAGCGCCTCATAGGCGCAGCCGTACATGGCAGCCTGGTTGCCGAGCCCTGCCGCCTCGATGCGGACGTCCTTGCAAGTAGAAAGAGCATGCGCGGCGAAGCGTCGGCGAAGCTCGGGGGCGAACGTCGCGAATGCGCCCGCCACGCCGCCGCCGATGAGGTACATCGCGGGGTCGACGATACAGCTGACCTGCGCCATCGCCTGGGCGAGATACTCGCACATCTGATCGATCGCGATCTTTGCGCACTCGTCGCCGGCCGCCAAGGCGCGGAAAACGGTAAGGGTGTCGGTCGCGTGCTCGACGGAAGCGGGCGTAACCCCGCGTCGCTCGCACTCCTCGAGATACAGGCGAACGATGCCCGTGGCACTTGCATACTGCTCGAGGCATCCCGTGCGCCCGCAGCCGCAAACGCGGGTCTCGGCGGGGTTGACTGTCACGTGACCGACCTCGCCGCCGGCGCCGAACGCACCGGCAACGAGCTTGCCGCCCACGACGACGCCCGCGCCCACCCCCGTACCGAGCGCGATGAGCACATAGCTCGAAACGCCGCGCGCGACGCCTACCCACATCTCCCCCAGCGCGGCGGCGTTAGCGTCGTTGACGAAGGCGACGGTCGCGTTGGGGAACGCCGCGTTGACGGCGTCGACGAGCCCCTCCGGATTGAGCTTGATATTGGGCAGGAAGCCGACGGTGCCGTCATCGGCGACGGGACCCGGGATGTCAAGGCCGAGCGCGACGACGTCGGCAGGCTCGGCGTCGTGGGCGGCGAGGATCTTCGCGAGGCCGCCGGTGACCACGGCGTACGCATCCGCGTCAACGAGCTCGGGGGTCGGAATCTTGCGCTCCTCGAGAAGCTCGCCCGAGGGCGTGAAGAGACCCGCCTTGATGCTCGTGCCGCCGATATCGATGCCAAGAACTGCCTGCATAAGAAATCCCTTCCTTCCGCGTGAGGCGCATGACCCCAACATCGCGTTCGCGTTACTGCACAACTATATATATTGAAGAAGCCCAAAGACGTGCCAGGACACGTTTAGCCGTCTGTGCGACATGTTCGGGTCCGCGGGCGGGAAGCGGCGGGGTACACTTGAGCCATGTGCATCCGCGCCGTCCGCCGACGGCGCTTACCGAGCGCTTAGCCTACCGAGTGTTTATAGGAGGAACCTATGGCAGTTAACCCTGCAACCGCAGACCTCAACGCCGCTGTCGCGAACCCGCGCGCCGACATCGCCGCGCTCGACGCGCTCGAGCGCAAGCTCTTTGCCCTTCGCTACGCCATCGATGAGATCGGCTCCCTCGGTCCCGTGATCGACCCGCCGAGCGCCACCGAGGAGCGCGGCGAGGCGTGCTCCATCCTCGAGGAGGAGCGCATCCGCGCGCTCTGCGCCCCCGAGGTCGGCCCCCTGCTTGAGCGTCTCGGGGCCCAGCCGGAACTTCTTGGCGAGACCAAGATCGCGCAGGTCAACGTCCTTAAACGCGACCGCGCCTCCCTCGTCGACGTCCCCGCCGAGGAGCAGGCGGCATTCAGCCGACTCACCGTGGAGGCCAACGACGTCTGGCGCCGCGCCAAGGCCGCGAACGACTGGGCGAGCTTTGAGCCCTACCTCGACCGCATCGTCGAGGCGCTGCGTCACATGGCCGAGCAGAAGAACTCCGACGCCGACCCCTACGACGTTTGGCTCGACGAGTACGAGCACGGGACGAGCCGCGCGTTCTACGACCCCTTCTTTGCCAAGGTAAAAGACTGTGTCGTGCCGTTGCTCGCCGACTGCATGGCGAGCCGTCACAAGCCGAGTCACCAGTGCGTCGACGGCAGCTTCGACGAGGCTCGCCAGTGGGCGCTCGCCGACGACCTGATGAAGCTCGAGGGCGTGGATTCCGACGCCTTGTGGCTCGGCCGCACCGAGCACCCGTTCACGGGCGGCCCCTCCGTAGGCTTCGTGCTCATCGCGAGCCACGTCTACCCGGACAACGTGCTCTCCAATGTGTTCAGCATGCTCCACGAGGGCGGCCACGCGCTTTATGAGCAGAACGTCGACCCCGCCTACCGCCTCACCTCGCTCAAGGGCGGCACCTCCATGGGCATGCACGAGGCCCAGTCGCGTTTCTTCGAGAACATCATCGGCCGCAGCGAGGCCTTCGCGACACCGCTGCTGCAGACCTTGCGCGGGCGCTTCCCCGGACAGTTCGGCCGCGTGACGCCGCACCAGCTCTACCTCGCGGAGAACTGCGCCGAGCCGTGCCTCATCCGCTGCGACGCCGACGAGCTGACCTATCCGCTGCATATCCTCGTTCGTTACGAGATCGAGCAGCTGCTCTTCTCCGGCGAGGCCAAAGCGTCCGACGTTCCCCGCCTATGGGCCGAGAAGTACAAGGGTTATTTGGGCATCGACGTTCCCGACGACGCGCGCGGCGCACTGCAGGACACCCACTGGTCCGACGGTAGCCTGGGCTACTTCCCCACCTATGCCCTCGGCAGCGCAATCGGCGCCCAGCTCAAGGACGCCATGATGGCCGGCGGCATGGACTTTGAGGGCGTCTGCGCCTCGGGCGACCTCGCCCCCGTCCGCGAGTGGCTCCGCAGCAACATCTGGCGCTGGGGTCGCTCGAAGGACACCGACGAGCTTGTGCGCGCGGCATGCGGTGAGCCTTTCGACGCCAAGCACTACACCGACTACCTCACGCAGAAGTTCAGCGCGATCTACGAGCTGTAGGTTCCCGCTGATTATGCGCACATCTTGCCCCCGGGACACGTTCGGGGCAAGCCCGTGCGCGCTTTTGGCGTCCGGGCTACGTATTTTCAGCCCCGGCTGCCATTATCAAACGAAAACGCCCAGTTGACAGGCCTGCCAACTGGGCGTTTCTATCGTTCGATGTCAAAAACGCGTAGCCCGGAGGCAAGAAGTGCGCGGCCATCCTGCCCATACGTAGCCCGTAGGCCACAAGAGCGCAGAGCTTCCGGCACGAGGCTACTTGCAAATCTGGTTTCTCTGCTCGATGAGCATGTCGAGCACGCGCACGCAGTCGCTCATCGTGAGCTCGTCGCCGTTCTCCTTGATCAGGGTATCGAGCTCGAACAGGAAGCCGCCGATCTGCTGCTCGATCTCGAGCGTCCCCTCGAAGGACTCCGCAGGGCCCCGGTCAAGCAGCTTCTCGATACGCTGGGCATCCTTGGCCCAACGGGTCCCGGCAGCGTGCGAGACCAGAGCGGACGCCTGGTTGCGCAGCCTCGGGACGGCATCCACGCCACGCGACTTGCCGCGGGCGCAGGCTCGCGCCTCCGGAGTGTTCCCCTCAACCCCGTTGGCCTGGTACGCAACATAAGAGAGATACACGATATAAAGGCCCGCCTGGACAAAGAACGCAAAGGCAGCGGAATCCCTCACGATGTTGATGAACACAGCGGCGGCAAGAAGCTCGGTCACGAAGTAGGTGGTCGTGATGCGAACGCCGAGGCTACCAAGAAAACGCGACGTCGTGGGCGTATCGGCGTCGACTCGCGGGAAACAACGCGGCATGACGACCAGGACTAGGAACGCGAAGGCGACGAAGGCATAGGAGACGGTAGCCGACGTTCCGAGACCGCTGATGTTGAAGAAGACGAACAAGCCGAAGATCGCGACGACGAAGTACATGCCGACTCCGATGGCTCGCGAGCCGTTCGGGGCGGTGGGCTTTGAGGTTCGCGACACGGCTGCGCCTTTCTTTGGGTTAGCGAGACTCCGAGGGGTTGCTCGCGCTGGAGAAGCGCTCGCAGACGCTCGCCTTGCGCAGATACTCCTTACCGAAGGGATCGGTCGTGGGAACCAACTCCTCGGGATCAGCGGCAAAGTGGTTTGCGGGCGACTCGCTCAGGAACGGGTCGGTAAGAGTGTACCCTCGGCTGCAAGACCCCTGATACTCGTTGTTCTTATCGCACTTCTCGAACTTGCTAAAAATGCAGTCAGTGCAGTGGTAAGACATGATGTTTCTCCCTCTCAACCGCGGTTTCGCGATTTTCGAGGGCATAGTATTCTCCAAAGAAATCCGTTCGCCTAGAAAAATGTGCCGCTCATCAGAGTTTGGAAATCTTGCGTTAACATTTGGGGAAAAATGTGTATCTCTGGCGGTGACGGAAGGAGCGCATGGAAATCGCTGAAAAACAGGTGGATATAAAGGATGTTACGTTCACCTCAACGGACGGAATATCAACGATTCACGCGCGTATTTGGCTGCCGCCGGCAACGTTAGGCGAGCGACCTCGCGCGATAGTCCAGATTGTCCACGGCATGAGCGAGCACGTGCGCCGCTATGACGAGTTCGCCAGGTATCTTTGCGATCGCGGGTACGCCGTCTGCGGCGACGACCACATAGGCCACGGTGCCTCGGCGGCGCCGGACAAGCGCGGCTGCATGCCCGCGCGCAACGGCAACGAGGTGCTCATCGACGACGAGCACGCCCTGCGCGCGCTTGTTTGCGCGGAGTTCCCGGCCGATACCCCTTACGTCTTCTTCGGGCACTCCATGGGCAGCTTCATCACCCGTTGCTACTTGGGACGACACGGCGAGGGCCTCACCGCAGCTGTGATCTGCGGCACGGGCACCATACCCGTTGCGGTTTCGCGCGCAGGGCACGCGGCGGCGCGTGCGCTCGCCGCCGTCCGCGGCGACGATTACCGCTCGAGGCTCCTCGACTCGATGGGGGCAGGCGGCTACGGAAAGGTCGTGCCGGGGCCCACAGGCCTCGAGTGGCTCTCGCATAACAAGGACAACGTGGCGGCCTACATCGCCGACGAGGAGTGCGGCTTCATGTTCAGCGCGGGCGGGTACGCCGCGCTCACCGCGCTCACCGCTGAGGCGTGCTCGCAAGCGTGCGCGGCATCCGTGCCGCACGACCTGCCCCTTCTTTATATAGCCGGGGACGGTGACCCAGTGGGAGATATGGGCCGCGGCGTGCGCGCGGCGGCAAAACTCGCGCAGGACGCGGGCTCCGTCGACGTGACCTGCAAAATCTACGAGCACATGAGGCACGAGATCTTGAACGAGGAGAAGCGCGCCGACGTCTTTGCCGACGTCGCGGCATGGCTGGACTCAAAGACCGAGGGCTAAAGGAGAAGCAATGCAAGCCACAGGAAACGCCGCCGGCAACGCCGCGAAGTACGTCATCGCGCTCGACCAGGGCACGACGAGCTCGCGCGCGGTGCTCATCGACCGCGCAGGCCGAATGGTCGACTGCGTGCAGCGCCCGTTCCAGCAGATCTTCCCGCAACCGGGCTGGGTCGAGCACAACCCGCAGGAAATCCTCTTCTCGCAGCTCGGATGCCTGACGGAGCTCATCGCCAAGCACGGGTTGTCGGCGAGCGACATCGACTCCATCGGCATCGACAACCAGCGCGAGACGACCATCGTATGGGACCCTTCGACGGGGCAGCCCGTGATGAACGCCATCGTGTGGCAGTGCCGCCGCACCGCCGAACTCGTGGAGGAGCTGTGCGGGGACACTCAGGTCGCCGCCATGGTCCGGGCAAAGACGGGCCTTCTGCCCGACGCGTACTTCTCGGCAAGCAAGATCCGCTGGATCTTGGACAACGTCGCCGGGGCGCGCGAGCGGGCGGAAGCAGGGGAGCTGCTCTTCGGCACGGTCGACACCTGGCTTATCTGGGTGCTCACGGGAGGGCTCGTTCACGCGACGGACCCCACGAACGCGAGCCGCACCATGCTCTACAACATCCACGAGGGGCGCTGGGACGAGGAGCTGCTGAGGCTCTTCGACATCCCCGCCTCGATGATGCCCGAGGTCCGCCCGAGCTCCGGCTCCTTCGGCGAGACGAGCTACCCGGGCCTTCCCGCGGGAATCCCCATCGCGGGCGTCGCGGGCGACCAGCAGGCGGCGCTCTTCGGCCAGTGCTGCTTCGCGCCCGGGCAGGCCAAGAACACCTACGGGACCGGTTGTTTCATGCTCCTGCACACAGGCCACGAGGCGCGCACGAGCTCGCACAACCTGGTGACCACCGTCGCCGCGAGCTCGCCCGCCGCAGCCGCGGCGGGACCGGAGTATGCGCTCGAGGGCTCTGTCTTTGTGGCAGGCGCCCTCATTCAGTGGCTGCGTGACGAGCTCGGGATCATCGGTTCGGCCGCCGAGACGGAGGCACTCGCAAAGAGCATCCCCGACACGGGCGGCGTCTACATCGTGCCGGCGTTCACGGGCCTGGGGGCGCCGTGGTGGGAACCCGACGCGCGCGGCGCCATATTCGGCCTCACGCGCGGGACGGGGCGCGCGCAGATTGCCCGCGCGGCGCTCGAGGCCCTCGCCTACCAGGTGAGCGACCTTGCGACGGCGATGGCCGACGACGCGGGCGGCTCGCTCGGTGTGCTCAACGTCGACGGCGGCGCCTCCGCGAACAACTTCCTCATGCAGTTCCAGGCCGACCTTCTGGGCTGCGAGCTGAGGCGCCCCCAGAACCTCGAGACGACTTCGCTCGGCGCGGCATATCTCGCAGGCCTCGCCACCGGGTTCTGGTCGGGCACTGACGAGCTGCTCGGCCTGCGCGCCGGAGACGACGTCTTTAGCCGCGAGCGCGACGGCGCCTGGGCGAAGGCGCGCCTCGCCGGTTGGCACGACGCGGTAAGAAGGACTATCGGATAGCAGAAAGCGGGCGAAGGGAGGGTTCCTTCGCCCGCCTCGTTAATCGTCGACGTCGTTTTTGCAATGGATGTAAATCGAGAAGGCGCCCGCCGCAAGCGTGAACCATGCGCCGAGACCCATAGTGACCACCGATGTCGAGAATGAAGGGCTTACTGCGCTCCCAATAGCGTTTGACACCTCGCTGTTGATTCCCGAGACGATAAAAAAGAACAGCAGGAAGAGAATAACGCAGGCGATGCCCCCAGCTCCTGTGCCCTTGCCTCCTGTAAAGTCGCGGTACACGTCAAATCCGATTGCAACGGTAACGCAGATCATGGCAATCGTGACAAGGGCCGAAATATTGTTCAAGGTCGATACGGCGCTTGAGGAGACCCCGGTATACGATGCAAGATCACCAAGCGTTCCGGCCATTTTCGAAAAACCGGTCATAATGTCAAGAAGCGACACAGAGGCCCCGAGGATGTTTACTGTGGCCCAAGGCATGAGAAACAACGGGGCAAGAAGCAAGATGTCAGTAGCGATACGTGTGCTCTTGAGCTTATGAACAGGGGGAGGCGGAGGTGGCGTCATGGTTTTGGACATCTGCCGCGTACCGCATTGCGTACAATACCTAGCCTCATCGGGAATCTGCGCCCCGCACTCATGGCAATACTTCACTGGCGCCTCCTAGTGAGCTACGCGAGCGCCTTGCCGCAGAACGGGCAGAACTTGGCCCCAGCAGGAACGTTCTTCTTGCAAAAGGCGCATGTCGGAGGCTCGTTGCGCCGCATCTTTGCAACGGGACAGCCACAGCCCATGCAGTACTTATCCCCGGGATGAATCTCCGCTCCGCACTTCGGGCATTTGTTCGGAAGCATAGAGCTCTCCGTCACAGGGCCACCTGTCGGCTCCCTTACCCCTTGCGCCTCCAACGCTTTCCTCGCCTCATCCATCTGGGCCTTAAGCATGTCTCGGCCCTTTATAATGGCAGCCTTCTCCGTCTCAGCCTGCGCAACCTTAGCCTGCGCGCTCTTAACCTCGTCCCCGAGGCGCTCGATTTTCTTGTCGATATCCGTCAGGTCGAGCTCAGTCCGAGCCAGCCTGGCCTCCAACACCTTCAGTTCGGTCTCAGTCACTGTTCCTCCTATAGCGGTTTCGGTTGTCTTGATAAGAACCTCGCCCTAGGCCGTCGCCTGGACAACATAGTGCGGTTACAGCAATGACAGCGAAGTGCCGGCACAGCTCTAGGGAATGATTTGTCCTCTTACAATTTCCCCATGTTCGACGACGAAGGCCAAACACGTGCGGTTCTCTTGCTTCAGCACACGCTCAAAATCGCTGCGGCTAATCGGCACTCTCTCATCGGGACAAAAGCCCTCGAACTTGCAATCATCGGCGTACCGGAATGTGTAGGTATCCCTAGGAAGAGTTGCGGCGTGATCCCACTGCTCGAGGACGAGCTCGCAAGTAATCGTCACAATGTCGCCCTCTATGGCTACATCGGCCTCAACGTCAGGATTCAGCAGATAATGCCCATTCAAATCCGACAACTTGACCTCGGGCTCGTGATGATTCGACTCGAGCCATGTCGCCCGCTCGAAGCTGAAGCCGTAAATGCTATCCGGATTCTCAGCAAGAAGCACATCGTACGTTCGCTCGGTCCAGAGCTCCTCATTAGGATCGGCGTCGCCCCCCTCGTCAAAGCGGATGGTCGCCCTCACCCGCATGTTATCGCCGTACTTCTCGAAATCAGAGAGCGAGACAGAATGTCTGAATGATGAGGTCACGATAGGGAAGCTCCATACGCCGTCCGTCTTGTACGCATCGAGATACGATATGTCCGCCGGAGCACAAACCCCGTAAAACGAAGACAGTATCTTTTTGACGTTATCATCCGTGGGGTAGTAACTGACCCCTTTTTCTTTGTCTTCTTTCAACCCAAGAGCTTCGACAGCATAGTTCGGCAGATCGTCGACCTCGCCATTGGAATCGCGATAGCATAGGCAATAGAGACCTGACTCGGGATATAAAGCTTCTGCGATCATTATTGAGTCCACCTCAGGGTCGCCTGCAGACGGAAGGGTGCCCTTCTCGGCAAGCTCCCCGACCGGGTCACGCGACACGATATAGGTGCAAACCAGGGCGGATGCCTTGGCGTACTCGTCCTCGGACGGGGCATACGAGGCGGCGCTCACCTCGACGGAGTCGTCGACCTCGACCTTCTCCAGGGAGTCGCAGCCGCTCAGGTCAATCTTGGTGATCGGGTTGTTCGCGGCGTAGAGACGGTTGAGCGTCTTCGGGACCGAGAGGCTCGTCAGGTTGTTCCCGCGGCAGCACAGGACCTTGATGGCGGGATTCCGGCTCAAGTCGATCTGGTCCAGCCCGTTGTCCTCGCACACCAGCGTCTCGAGGTTCTTGAAGGAGGAGACGAAGCCGACGTCATCAAGCCCCATGCCCGAGACGCCGCCGTCGGTCACGGAGCCCGAGTCATCGACCTCGCCGAGCGATGTGACCCTGCCGGCCTCCTCGTCGCTGATCAGCCCGTCCGAGTCGGAGTCCGCCACATCCGACAGGTATGACCGGAGCTTCTCGTTGTCGATGTCGCTCAGCGTTATGGCAACGTCGTGCGCCGGGGACTTCTGGAACTTTGGGCCGAACAGCTCATTGCCCGCGGTGCGGGCGACCGCCACGATGAGCACGCAGATGATCGTGCCCGCCAGCGACCTCTGCCCGGCCCGCTTCTCCAGCTTCCTCCCGCAGTTCGTGCAATACGTTGCCTTATTCGGGCATTTGGCACCGCAGTTTTTACAGCGCATCGAAAACCTCCCGCTTTCGTCATCGCGATGAAGGCCTATATGGCGGCGAGCGGTCCCTGCCGCCACTCGACGTCTTTGCTTTCGAAGACGCCAGGCATCACCCCCGCCCAGGCAATACACGCGCAGATCGAGGCATCGACCGCAAGACTCGATTGCATGAGGTGATTCTATTTCAGCGGGGGGCGGATTAAATCAATGCTGAAATAACTGGTAGACCGAATGGTATTTTTGGCATGATGCGCCGCTTCTCAAGTACCGTCGGAACAGTGCAAAGAAGCAATTCCTGTGTCCGCCGTGCCGGAAAGGACATCGAAGCGACCGTATATGACACTGCAGCCCAAGGTTTCCCGAATGTCACCCCTCCAAAAGCTAGACTTGTTGTTGTTTGTCTGAGTTGCGGGGAGGTATGCCGAGGTGTCTTGGGTAGTCGGAATCATCGACGACGTCGTTGATGAGGCGAAGCATCTCGAGCGGATTATCCGTGATTTCGACGCCCCGCAGCCCACCGAGGCGATCAAGGTCATTTCCTTTCCGTCCCTCTCGCTTTTTGGCACCTATATTGCCGCCGGACGGCGACTCGACGTGTTGTTCGTGGACGTCAGCCTATCGGAAGCGTCCTTCAAGGGCGTCCGCGACGGCATCGACCTAGTGCAGAGCTATATTCCGCGCAACTCGCCCACCCAAGTGGTCTTTATGACCGGATTCGACCAGTTCTACACCCGCGTCTATGAGGCACACCATGTGAGCTTCGTAAGGAAACCCTTTAATGCCGCCGACGTCAGCCTGGCCCTCTCCCAGGCATTCGAGGCTTCGTTGGCGCGCACGGACGCTCCCCTGGCGATACGCTGCAATCACGATGTGGTTATCATCCGTCCCTCAGAGGTCTCCTTCATCGAAAGTGAGCGCAGATGCGCCTTCATTCACGAGGGCACTCAGGTTCATCGCGTGTATCGAAAACTATCCGAGCTGCTCGACGAGCTCCCGCCGCGGTTTGTCCGTTGTCATCAAAGCTTCCTGATCAACCTCGACTTTGTCGAGAAGCTCGGCATCGACAGCCTATTGCTTTCCACAGGAGATGAAGTCCCCGTGAGCCGGCGCTGCCGCCCTCAGGTTCGCGATGCGCTCTTTGAACGAATCGGGTCAACGTTTTGATGGCGAACATGGCTTCGTATTTGCCCGTCACAGCAAGCTTTCTCCCGTACCTCCTTGTGACGTACGCTTTCTTTGAGAGTGCCCTCAGGCCTCGCGGAGGTGCCTTGCTGAGAGCAGCCCAGCTGGCGCTCTTCCTCGCGATACTGCTAATGCCTCCCACGGTGCCATGGCATTGGACCCAATTCCTCCTGGTGGCAGCGATCGTGATTGCAGGTTACAAAGACACCCCCTCACGCAAAATTCTCGCCTCTTCCCTTCTGCTGGTAGGTCATTTATTCGGCGAGGTCGTCGCTGTCTTTTTCTGGCTGCTTCTGACCGGCGGCGCGGCGACCGCATCCGTCGAGACGTCAATGGCAATGTACGGGGCGCACCTTCTCTCCTGTCTCATCGGAGCGTGTTTCTCTCTATTCGCAACAAGAATGCTTGCCCAGCAGCTGAAGCACTTGGACGAGCACCTGCGCAGCAATGAGCTCTGGTTGTCAGGCGCCGTAGTCATGCAGTCATCGACGTTCCTCTTTCTAAGGTCGACCTACTTTGACTCATCTCCGCAATCAACGGTTCTTCTTTGGTTTTCGATGCTGGGATACGCCCTGTGCGTCATCGCCGATTCGCTGGCCCTTCACAGCTTTGGCCTATTGCGTAAACGCGAAGAAGACCGTCTGCGCCTCGAGCGCGCCCAGCAAAGCATCACAGAGCTTGAAGCTCACTGCGCAGAAGAGCTCGCGACGCTCGGGGAATGCGCGATGCTTCGCCATGACCTGCGAAACCATGAGCAGGTCATGGCGGCGCTCATAGGCCAGGGAAAACTGAAGGAAGCGTCGGCGTACGCCCATGGCCTTGTTGACGAATGGAGCCCGGAGGGCAAGAAGAGATGAATGTGGGCCACGTAGTTTCGCTTCTCGCGTTCGCGATTGCATGCGCGTGCGCGCTTTCGTTAGGGCACCGCGTCGCCCACTTTACGGCATCGCGCACCCTCGTGACCCTCGTTCTCCCCGCTTCTTTTGTGCTGCTCGGGACGCTCGGGCTTCTTTACGTCTTCTTTTCTCAAAGCAAAAGCGGCGAGCCCGCCTTCGTTGGGGCGCTGTGCTCGATTGCCGCAGGATCGGTATTCGCCTGGCTCTTCATCACGCGTTCCGTGAGCGACGAGCAGGCACGCGACACGGACGAACAGCTGGCCACCGCATCCGAGCAGCTGGCCGCGCAGCAGGAGTATTGCCGCACCCTGGAGCTCTCCAGGAGCTCTGCCGCAAAACTCAAGGCCGAGAACATGACCCGCTTTCAAGAGGTCGCCCGCTCGCTCGACAAGAGAGATGCGAGCGCGGCGCTCCAGTTGCTGCATAAAAACCAAGGATCACTTGGGCTGCAGCCATACACATCCTGCGAAAACGCCGCCGTTGCTGCTCTTTTGTCGGCGAAACGCGAAAGATGCCTCGACCTCGGAGTCTCATGGCATTGCGACGTCGATGTTCCCGAGTTCATCGGGCTCTCGCCGCTCACGCTTTGCGAGGTGTTCTCGAACATGCTCGACAACGCGATTCGGGAAGCGGCGGCAAGCGGTGCTGCGGACCCAAGTGTAGAGGTGCGCGCACGCCTTGCTGCCGGCTACCTCGTCGTAAAGGTCAAGAACAACATGCCAAAAGGAACGGGCACCGGTCCAAGCAAGAAAGAGCCTGATGAGAAACCCACCCACGAGATACTCCCCGAGCATGGCTGGGGCAGGCAAATCCTTTCGCGCATCGCCAAAGAGCATGACGGGGAGGTCCGTGTGGACAAAACCGACGAATCCTGGGTTACCGAAGTGTTCCTCTCGCTATCCGAGGAATAACGAGAGGAACCGCACCGACGCCCGCTAGCCTAAGACCTCGCCGGCGATGCGGGCGGTCTCGGTCGCGTCCTTGGCGTAGTAGTCGGCGCCCACCATCTGCGCGTACTCGGGGTTGAGCACGGCGCCGCCCACGATCACCTTGGCCCACGGACACTCCTTGCGCAGAAGCTCGATAGTCTCGGCCATGGCGGGCACGGTCGTCGTCATGAGGGCCGAGAGGCCCACGAGCTTCACGTGGTCAGCGGCCACGACGTCGACAACCGCCTGGGGGGCAACGTCGCGACCGAGGTCCACCACGTCGTAGCCGTAGTTCTCCAGCAGCATGCGCACGATGTTCTTCCCGATGTCGTGGATGTCGCCATGGACGGTGCAGATGACGATCTTGCCCTTCGAAGGCACGGCGGCGTCGCCCTCCGCGGCGACGTTTGCCGCCTTGATGGCCTCGAAGCCGGCCTTGGCGGCCTCTGCCGACGCCATGAGCTGCGGCAAGAAGAATGTGCCCTTCTCAAAGCGCGCGCCCACCTCGTCGAGCGCGGGGATGAGCACCTCGTTGATGGCGTAGAGCACATCGTGGCCCTCGAGCACACGGCCCACGACCTCGGGCATCGGCCCCTTGCGGCCGGCGAGCACAAGCGCGCGGGCTTCTTCCTCGGGGGTCTTCGCGCCAGCGTCGGGATGCTGCCCGGCGGCCGCGGAGCCCTTCTCGACAGATACCGCCAGGGAAGCGGGCGCCGCGCCGGGGGCGGGGAGCTTGTCTGTGCGCTCGGCGTAGTGGGCGACGTAGTGCTGGGCGCTCTCGTCCTCGCCGGACAGCACGCGCCACGAGTCGACGACGTCCATCATGCGCTGCACCAGCGGGTTCATGATGGCCATGTCCAACCCAGCGCCAAACGCCGCCGAGAGGAACGTCGCGTTGACGAGCGGGCGAAACGGCAGGCCGAAGCTGATGTTGGAGAGGCCGAGCACCGTCCGCACGCCCGGCAGCTCGCGCTTGACGCCCGAAATGGCGTCCAGTATGGCGCGCGGGGCGCTCTGGTCGGTCGAGGCGGCCATGCAGAGGCAGTCGATGACCACGTCCTGGCGCGGGATGCCGATGGCGTCGGTCGCGGCGACGATCTTTCGCGCGACGGCGATCCGCCCTTCGGCCGTAGGCGGGATGCCCTGCTCGTCGAGCGTGAGCCCGACGATCGCGCAGCCGTAGTGCTTGGCGATGGGCAGCACCGCGTCGAGGATCTCCTGCTTGCCGTTGGTCGAGTTGATGAGGGCCTTTCCGGGGTAGGCGCGCACTGCCGCCTCGATGACGGCGGGGTCGGCGGAGTCGATCTGCAGCGGCAGCGTGGTCACGCCCTGGAGCTCGGCGACCAGCTCGACCATCGTGGCGCGCTCGTCGATCTCGGGCAGGCCCGCGTTCACGTCGAGGATCTGGGCGCCGGCCTCGGTCTGCGAGATGGCCTCGCCCATGATGTAATCATGGTTGCCGCTGCGCAGGGCTTCCTTCATCTTTTTCTTGCCCGTGGGGTTGATGCGCTCGCCGATGACGCCCACATGCCCCGCCCGCAGACTCGTGATCTGCTGGGGGCCTGCGACGCAGAACCAGTCGCGCACGGAGCGCTCCCGCGGCTCGCGCCCGGCAAGAAGCGCCCGTTCCCCCGCCGTGTACTCGGGCGCGGTGCCGCAGCAGCCGCCCATGATGGTCACACCCGCGTCGAGCATGCGCGCGACGGCGCGGCAGTACTCGGGAGCATGGACGTCGAACACGGTGCGACCGCCCTCGACGCGCGGGAGGCCCGCGTTGGCCTGGACCATGACAGGGCACTTTGCCCACGGCAGCATGCGCTCGACGAGCGGCACGAGGTCGTCGGGGCCGAGCGAGCAGTTGATGCCCACGGCGTCGGCGCCCATCGAGCTCAACGTCACGGCCGCGACCTCGGGCGTGGTGCCGAGGAAGGTACGGCCGTCCTCGGCAAACGTCATCGTGACGAAGACGGGCAGGTCGGAGTTCTCGACGACGGCAAGAAGCGCCGCCTTGGCCTCGGCGAGGTCTGCCATGGTCTCGACGATAAAGAGGTCGGCGCCCGCGGCGGTCGCGGCGCGCGCCTGCTCGGCGAAGAGCGCGTACGCCTCGTCGAAGGGAAGGGTCCCCATCGGCTCGAGGAGCTGCCCCGTCGGGCCGATGTCGGCGGCTACATAGCGCGCGCCCGAGGCGCGTGCGCACGAGACCGCGGCGTCAAAGATCTGCTCCACCGTCGCGGCGTCGCCGAGCTTATCGCGGTTCGCGCCGAAGGTATTCGTGGTCACGACGTCCGCGCCGGCGGCGACGTAGGCGGCGTGCACCTCGGAGATCTCGCCGGGGTTGGTAAGGCACAGAAGCTCCGGCAGCTCGCCGGCGGCAAGGCCGCGCGCTTGCAGCTGCGTGCCCATGGCGCCGTCGAACACGAGGAAGTTCTTTCCGTCGAGGACACCCTGCAGATAGTCATCGGCCACGCGCAGGCGCCGCGGCTCCAAGCGGGCCTCGGGCCAGGTGCAGTCGAGCTTCTTTGCGTTTGCCATGCGCTTCTCCCCACGTTGGTTTCTGGTCAACCATGCTAGCAGGTGGCGACACGGCGCGAATTAAAGCACCGCGACATTTAAAAAAGAAGGCCCGCGACTCCTTGCATCGCAAAGAGTCGCGGGCTCAGGCTTCGAATGAGACAAGAAGTCCTTATATTAGCTAGGCAAGAAGCTCACGGATCGCGGAGACCTGCTCGGGCGTAGCCTGGACGGCCGGCTCGAAGATCTTGGTCGAGATGGGAAGACCCTTGACGTTCACGGCAGCCTTGATGGCGGAGACGAACAGGTCGCACACGTCATAGACGGCCATGAGCTTGGAGATGCGCTCGGCGCACGAGACGGCCGTGG
>ERZ507026.277-NODE-277-length-26198-cov-5.386298_pt1 | contig 26198 bp, 18 predicted proteins | sample MGYA00512876_ERZ507026 | MGnify/ENA metagenome assembly ERZ507026 | reverse complement strand
GAGGTGAAGCCGTTCTTGGTGGCCAGCTCGATGGCGTCGAGGGTCTCGGTGACGGAACCGATCTGGTTCAGCTTGACCAGCAGGGAGTTGGCGGCGCCGAGGTCGATGGCCTTCTGCAGACGAGCCGGGTTGGTGACCAGCAGGTCGTCGCCGACGAACTGCAGACGATCGCCGAGGCGAGCGGTGATGGCAGCCCAGTCTTCCCAGCCTTCCTCGTTGAACGGGTCCTCGATGGAGACGATCGGGTACTCGTTGATGAGGTTCTCGTAGTAGTCGAGCATGTAGGCGGAGTCACGCTCTTCACCGTCGAAGCGGTACTTGCCGGTCTCCTTGTTGTAGAACTCGGAGGAGGCGACATCCAGGCAGATGCCGATCTGCTTGCCAGGCTCGTAGCCGGCGGCGGAGATGGCGTCCATGATGTACTTGAGGGAGTCCTCGTTGGACTTCATCTTCGGGGCGAAGCCGCCCTCGTCGCCGAGGCCGGTGTTCAGGCCTTCCTTCTTCAGGACGTTCTTCAGGGTGTGGTAGACCTCAACGCCAGCGCGCAGAGCCTCGGAGTAGGTGTCGAAGCCGTACGGGGAGATCATGTACTCCTGAATGTCGGTGGCGAAGTCAGCGTGAGCGCCACCGTTCATGATGTTCATGTTCGGGACCGGCAGGATGTGACCGTTGGTGCCGCCGATGTAGCGGTACAGCGGCATGCCTGCGGACTCGGCGGAGGCATACAGAGCGGCCAGGGAAACGCCGAGGATGGCGTTGGCGCCCAGGCGACCCTTGTTCGGGGTGCCGTCGAGCTCAATCATCAGATCATCGAGAGCACGCTGGTCGGCAGCGTCCATGCCGATGACCTTCGGAGCGATCTCCTCGTTCACTGCCTTGACAGCGTCGAGAACACCCTTGCCCTGGTAGACGGACTTGTCGCCATCGCGGCGCTCCCAAGCCTCAGCCTCGCCAGTGGAAGCACCGGACGGAACCAGACCCAGGCCCTGAGCACCGTCTTCGGTATCAAGCACGACCTCAACGGTCGGGTTGCCACGGGAATCAAGAATCTGACGCGCGTACACGCTTTCAATTGCAGCCACAACTACTCCTTTAAAACGCTAGGTTGTGATGTCATTGCCAAGAATAATGGGATTGATGGACGAAGTACAGCACCCGAAGACGGCGTGTTAGCGACGCGGCTTGGGCGTCCATGCCAGGTCGTCGAGCAATTGGTTCACCCATAGTACAATCTGATCGCCCGTCATAGGCTTTGCGCCAAGCGAACCGGCGAACGGGGCCGGGACGATGAGCTGATGGGTGACCGGCCGGTATTGGAATCCGCGGTAGATTCGCGACATGCGCATACGCACGGATTCCGCCGGATCGATACGCCCGATGCGCACGCGGTTCGACTGGGCGATGATCTCGCTGACACCCACCTTGCGCGCCTTGAACTTGATACGCGCCACGTCGAACAGCGCATCGAACTGCTCAGGCGGTTTGCCATAACGATCGGTCAGCTCCTCGCGCAATGCCGCCAGGTCGCTTTCGCTACGGGCGGCGGCAAGCTTGCGATACGCCTCCAAGCGCAGCTTGTCGGAATCGATGTACTCCACCGGAATCGAAGCCTCGATCGGCAGATCCACCGACACTGCCACCGGCTCGGCCGCCTTATCGGGCTCCTTGTATGCTTCGACGGCCTCGGAGACCATGCGCACATACAGGTCGAAGCCGACGCCTTCGATATGCCCGGACTGCTGGTCGCCAAGTAAATTGCCGGTGCCACGCAGCTCCAGATCCTTCATCGCCACGTCGAAACCGGAGCCGAGCGCCGTGTTCTGCGCGATGGTGGCCAGGCGGTCGTGCGACTGCTGGGTCATGGGCTTGGACGGATCGTACAGGAAGTAGGCGTAGGCGCGTTCACGGCCACGACCCACACGCCCACGCAGCTGATGCAGCTGGCTCAAGCCGAAACGGTCGGCATGGTCGACGATCAGCGTGTTCGCATTCGAAATATCAAGACCGGTTTCGATGATCGTGGTACACACCAGCACATCGATGTCCCTATGCCAGAAATCGCGGATCACCTGGTCAAGCTGCTTCTCGCCCATCTTGCCGTGCGCGATGCCGACATGGCTTTCGGGAACGAGATTATGGATCTTGTCGGCCACGGAGGCGATGTCCTCCACACGGTTATGCACGTAGAACACCTGCCCGCCGCGCAACAGCTCACGCCGGACGGCGGCGGTCACCTGCGCATCCTCATAGGCACCGACATAGGTGAGCACCGGCAGACGATCCTCCGGAGGCGTGGCCAGCGTGGACATCTCACGGATGCCCGTCACGGCCATCTCCAACGTACGCGGAATAGGCGTGGCCGAAAGACTCAGCACATCGACATTCATGCGCAGCGCCTTGAGCGTCTCCTTATGCTCCACGCCGAACCGCTGCTCCTCGTCGATGATGACCAGGCCAAGATCCTTGAACTTGATCTTCGGATTGAGCAGCTTATGCGTGCCGATCACCACGTCGACGGTACCGGCCGCAAGATCCTCGATGGTCTGCCTGATCTCCTTGGGCTTCTGGAAACGGCTCATTGCCGCCACGTTCACGGGGAACCCCTCGTAACGCTCGGTGAACGTCTCGTAATGCTGCTGCACCAACAACGTGGTGGGCACAAGCACTGCCACCTGTTTGCCGTCCTGCACCGCCTTGAACGCGGCGCGCACGGCGATCTCGGTTTTGCCGAAGCCCACATCGCCGCAGATCAGGCGATCCATGGGGCGCGGCTTTTCCATATCGGCCTTGACATCGTCGATGGTGGTGAGCTGATCGGCGGTCTCCTGATACGGGAAGGCGTCCTCAAGCTCCTTCTGCCACGGAGTGTCCGGACTGAAGGCGAAGCCCGGCGTGCGCTGACGTGCGGAATACAGTTTCACCAGGTCGTCGGCGATCTCGCGCACATGCTTGCGCGCCTTGGCCTTGGTGGCGGCCCAGTCGGAACCGCCAAGCTTATTGAGCTTCGGCGCTTCGGCACCAATGTATTTGCTCACCAGGTCGAGCTGATCGGTGGGAATGAACAGTTTGTCGGCAGGCGCGCCACGCTTGCTGGGCGCGTATTCGATGACAAGGTATTCACGCGTGGCCTTGTTCTCGCCTGTACCCACCGTGCGCTGGCGCATCTCGATGAAACGGCCGATGCCATGCTGCTCATGCACTACATAGTCGCCGGTCTTGAGTTCCATCAGGTCGATGGCCTTGCGGCGGCGTTTCGGCGTTTTAGCCTGGGCCGCAACACTCGTGCGCCCGGTCAGGTCACGTTCGGTGAGCAGTGCGATCTTCGCGTCCATGTCGACGAAGCCGTCTATGGCGGCGGAGCGAACGGTACTGAAACTGGCGACGCCCGTCTCGTTGATGGCGCGCTTGAGTCGTGCCAGAGTGCCTTGCGCCGCCGCGGTGACGGTAATCGAGTAGCCGTCGTCGACCAGCCCCTCGATACCCGCCGCGGCACGACTCCCATCGCCACGGAACTCGGCGGGGTTCTTGGCTGTGATCTGCACGCGACCGGTACGACCGGTATCCACGTTGAAATCGGTGAATTCGATGACGGTATGGTTGCAATAGCCCAGCGAACTCATTACCTCATCGAAATCAAGGAAGCTCGCCTCATCGAAGCTGATGGGGGCTCCACCATGGCCGGAGGCCGCCACATGCCAGCTTGCCGCGAGGAACTCATTCGCCGTTTTCGCCAGATCGGCTGCGGCACGGCGCAGTTTCTCCGGATCGTTGAGCACGATGACGGCGCGGGGGTCGAGCATGTCCGCCACAGGCTCCATATCGGTGACCAACGCCGGCATCAGCGACTCCATTCCCTCCACGGGAATCGCGTTGGCGATGGATTCCAGCATGTCTTCGGCATTGGGAATCGATCCGATCAGGCTTTTCGCGCGAGCGCGCACCGCGTCGGTAAGCTGCAGTTCACGGCAGGGCGTGGCCCAGATGGTATCGACACCATCGCCATATGTACGCTGGTCTGAGGCATGGAATTCCCGGATCTCGTCGATCTCGTCACCGAAGAACTCGATGCGCACCGGATGCGGGTAGGTGGGCGGGAACACGTCGAGAATACCGCCGCGCACCGCGAATTCGCCACGGTTCATCACCAAATCGACGCGGGTATACGCATTGCGCACCAAACGCTCCACAGCCTCGTCGAGAGGCAGTTCCTCGCCTTTGACGAACACCAACGGCTCCACATCGCCAAGACCGGCGACAACCGGCTGGATGAGCGAACGCACCGGCATGACCAGCATGCGGATCGGCCCGAACATGGGATTGGCGGGGTCGGGGTGCTTGAGCCTGCGGAATACCGCCATACGGCTCGCAACCGTGTCGGCCCTTGGGCTCAGACGCTCGTGCGGCAGCGTCTCCCACGCTTCGAGATGGGCGATGTCGGAAGGATCGCCTGCATACCAGGAGCGCAGGGCGTTGACGGTTTCCTCGGCTTCACGACTGGACGAGACGATGACCACGACCTGGCTGGTATGCCCGTTCGACGCAATGGCGGAAGCCAAAGCCGGCCGAATGCCCGAAGGGGCTCCGACGATAAGGGATGCGTCGATGTCGTCTTCGGCGGGTTCGGCAGTGCCGTCCGCCACGGATGCGAACGCGGCGTCGTTACGCAATGCGTCAAGCAGCCCCGTAAGGCTCGCATTCATCGGATCGGCCGGCCTGCCGTTCGTTCTCGCAGTCGAAACCCCCTGCGGCTGCGGTTCAGCGGCCATTGAACTTCTCCTGGGTCTTGGCGAGCCCGTGGAACATGATCTCCTCGGCGGCATCCGCGCCGTCTGCGAGAAAGTCCGGCAGCTGCTTGCGCTGATCGGGGCCGAAACCGCCAAGCACCCAGTTGACGGTATTGTCGTGCGCGTTGGCACCGCGCTTGGCATGGCCCACGCCCATACGCACGCGGGCGTATTTCGGGGTGCCCAGCGAACGGTCGATGGATTTGATGCCGTTGTGCCCGCCCGCAGAGCCACCTGCCTTGACCTTGATGCGCCCGAAGTCGAGATCCATGTCGTCGTGGATGACGATCACATGGTCGGGTTCGATCTGATAGTACGAGCAGATGGATGCCACCGCGTTGCCCGATTCGTTCATGTAGGTGAGCGGCTTGGCGAGGAAGAACTTCTGGCTGCGCCCGTCGAGGCTCATCACGCCCTTGCCGAGCAGTGCGAGCCCCTTGTGGTCGGAGAAGTTGATCGACCAGCGTTCGGCCAGCACATCGGCCGCCATAAAGCCCATGTTGTGACGGGTGCCTTCGTATTTGCTGCCCGGATTGCCCAGACCTGCGATCAGCCAGAAATCAGACGCCATATCCCCACCTCGTGTGTTCGTTGTTCGTTGCTTACGTTCCTGCGGGCGTTGCCGCGATGGGCATCAGGCCGGCGCTTGTTCACTTGCCGCCGACCGTGCCATCCCAAATGCATCATTGTACCGCCGCCCATGCCACCTGAAGACCGGCGAACCGGCGAATGCCGGACGCCTAGCCCGGCTTGAGGCTTTGGGCTTCTACAGGTCGAGATACCAGTAGCTCATATCGCGCATGGTGCCGGTGGAATCGGTGGCGGCTGCCGGCATGAGCCCGAATTGCGTGAAGCCGAAATGGTGCATGAGCGCGATAGAACCGGCGTTGTCGGCGAAGATGATGCCACACGCCTTGCGCATATGACGCTTGCGTGCCTCATCAAGCAGCGAGCGCAACGTGAAGGTGCCCACTCCCCTGCCCTGCCATTCTGGGGCGATGTAGTAGGCCAGGTCGGTAACGCCGTTGTAGCCTGCACGATCGTAGAACACGGACAACGCGCTGAAGCCTACGACCTGGCGTGTGCCGTCGCCGCGTACCGCCTCGGTGACGAACACCGCATAGGGGGCTTTGTGGGAGTCGAGCCAGGCGCGGCGCTGTTCGATGGTGCGCGGGGCGATATCCGCGGATGAGCCGCCTGCGACAACCGCGGCGTTGTAGATGTCGGTCAGTGCCTGAATATCCGATTCCGCGGCCTGCCTGTAGGCGTATTCCATGGATCTCTCCTTCTGCGTGGTGCTTGGCATGCCGCTGCGAACGGCGGGCGGCATCATTATCCCAGTCTGTTCCGTATGCCGGTAGACATGTGTCCGCATATGGAAATGGTGGTCCATTGGGACGGAATCGGGGTGGATTTCGTCCCAATGGACCACCATCTAGGGTCGGGGCGCCATAGCGAGCCGGTTACTTGCTCAGCTCGACGGCCTTGTTCAACGCCTCCTGCAGCTTCTTCTGCGCTTCGCCGTAAGCGGACCAGTCGCCGTTCTTCATGGCGTTCTGCCCATCCTGCATGGCCTGGGACGCGTCGTCCAAAGCCTGTTGGAGTTCGGGGCTGCGCTGCGCTCCGGACGTATTGGAGCCCTTGGCGCTTGACTTGCCAGAGGAGTCATCCGACTGCGACTGGCCGGCGCCGGACGAGCCCGTATCGGTTGTGCCGCTCTTAGCCTGCGTATTGCCCGAAGCATGGTCGGCGTCCCCCGCGTTCGCACCGGAGTCGCCGCCGAACACCTGATCGAGCGCTTCGTCCAGGGTGTCGGCGAATCCGACCTGGTCGCCGAACGCGACCAGCACCTTCTTGAGCAGCGGGAACGACGTAGTGCCGGAAGACTTCACGTACACCGGCTGCACATACACCAGGCCGCCGCCCAACGGCAGGGTCAGCAGGTTGCCTCGCACCACGTTGGTGGATCCGGATTGCAGCAGGTTGAGCTCCTTGGACACGTCGGCGTCGGCGTTGAAGTTGTTCTGCGCCTGGCCGGGGCCTGGAACGTTCGAATCCTTCGGCAGCTCCTGCAATCGGATCGTGCCGTAGTTCGGCCCGATCTTGCCGGCAGTGGAACCTGCGTCAGAGTCGACGGACAGGAAGCCGGTAAGGATTTCACGCGTGGAGGTGCCCGCGGGGATGTACGAGGAGGTCAGCGAGAACACCGGCTCCTTGGTACCGCCGGTCTGCAAGGTCAGGTAGTAGGGCGGCTGGAGGATGTCTTCGGACTGCGCCTGCTTCGATTCGGTCGGGTCGACCGGGGTCTGCCAGAAATCCTCGCCGGAATAGTACTGGTTGGCGGAGGTCACATGGTAGCGGGCGAGCAGTTCGCGCTGCACCTTGAACAGGTTCTCCGGGTAGCGCAGGTGGCTCATCAGATCGCCGGAAATCTCGGAAAGCTGATGGTACTGGCCCGGGAAGATCTTCTCCCACGCCTTGATCACCGGATCGCTGTTGTCCCACACGTACAGATCGACGGAACCGTCATACGCGTCGACGGTCGCCTTGACCGAATTGCGAATGTAGTTCGCCTTCTGGGAGCCCAATCCCTTGACCGTGCTGGAGCTGACGGTGGTGGAATCCTGGGTGGCGGAGCCAAGCTCGGTCATCTGGGAGTACGGATAGGCGTCGGATGTGGTGTAGCCGTCCACGATCCACTTGACACGCCCGTCGACCACCGCCGGGTATACGCGGCCGTCAAGCGTCAGATACGGTGCGACCTTGGCGACACGCTCGCGCGGCGAACGGTCGTAGAGAATCTGGGATTGGGAGGTCACACGATCGGAGAACAGGATCTGATCCGAACCGAAACGGATCGCATACAGCAGCCTGGAGAGCAGGTTGCCGACGGAGGGGCCGCCACTGCCCTTGAAGGTGTTGGTCGCGCCTTGAGAACCGGTCGGATAGTCGAACTCCCATGCCGCGGTGCCCTTCGGCGCGCCGACGATGGAATATTCGCTCATATTCGGGGAGAAGTAGATGCGCGGCTCGTAGTGCTCGGATTCCGTAAGCTTGCCCTGCGTGGGGATACCGGATTCGAAGAAGCGCGGCTGGCCGTCGGATGTCACCTGGCTGCCGTACGCCGCCACGACGCCATAGCCGTGCGTGTACACGGTGTGATCGTTCACCCAGTTGCGGTTGTCGTTGCCGGACAGGTTGAGCTCACGGGCGGCGATCACCGTGTCCTGGCTGGTGCCGTCGATGTTGTACTTGTCGACGGTAAGCGAATCGGCAAACGTGTAATACTGCTTGGACTGCTGCAACTGCTTGAAGGTCGGGGACACGACCTGCGGGTCGAGCAGTCGGATCTGCGCGGTGGTTTCGTTTTCCGAACGAAGCGCGCCCTGCTTACCCGTGGTGGTGGCCTTGTACTGCTCGGTCTTGAGCTTGCTCAGGCCGTAGGCGGCGTGAGTGGCGTCGATATTGCGCTGGATGTAGGTGGATTCCATCTCCTGCGCATTCGGGTTGACACGGAAACGCTGCAGCAACGCCGGCCAGACGATGGTCAGCACCATGGACACGACGACCGTGATGGCGATGGCGATCACCGGAGTACGCCATGCCTTGAGCGCAGCGGAGGCGCGTACGCCGATCGGGGCATTGCCCTCCAGCGCATGCGAGCGCATAAGCCAAACGCCGAGCACCACACCAAGCACGGCGACCAGGATAGCCACGATGAACGTGACCGGAATGGTGGCGTTGACCGTGGTGTAGGTTGCGCCGGTGATGCGCGAACCTTCGGCGGTAAGGCTGGAGAACACGCCAAGGGCGATCTGCACGGCCCAGCCGAACATGTTCAGCATCAGCCAGATGGCGATCTGACGGCGGGCACGCTTGGTGATGGAGAACAGGCCACGGCCATTGACCGGCATGGTGATGCGCACCGCGCCCATCATCACATGGGTCACGACAGAGAACACCAGGCCGACCAGCAGCAGCGTGGACAGTGCGGACACCATAAGCTTCAAGCCGGGCAGGATGAAGACATAGAAGCCGTTGTCGATGCCGAACTGGGGGTCCTTGGTGCCGAACGGCTGCGCGTTGAACATGAGCAGCACCTGCGACCAATCGACGTTGAACCGCGCGCCGAACACCACGCCGACCACCGCGGAAACCGCCACGGCCACGCGGCGGGCATGCTTCGAACTGAAGGACTGCGTGATCTCGACCACATTATTGTTCACACGGACGCCGGAGCCGTCCGCGGCGGCGGGGCGGGCGCGAATGGCGAGCCATGCCGCGACGAAGCCCACGATGGCGGTCACCAGCGCGTAAGCGGCCCACAGGCCGATCTTCACGCCGAGCTGCGTCCACACCACCGACTGGAAGCCGAGCTGGCCGTACCACATCAGATCGGTGATGAAACGCGACAAGCCGAAGAACAAGCCGACGATAATGGCGAGTGCGAGAACCACGCCGATGAGGATCTTCGTCCCCTGCCCGCCCGACTGGGCCGGTTTGCGTGTGATACGCGGCATATTGGGCCTGCTGTTGCGGGAGCCCGGCTGGTTCGGCGCACCGGAACCGGCATCGTCGCCATCGGTTTCGATATTGACGACGATCGGGTCATCATTGGGATTGGAGTTGGGGTTTTTACGGTTACGGTTCGGATTGCGCGGATCGAAATCCGGATCGAACATACCGAACATATCAAAGAAGGACATGTCTCCAAGAGTACAGATAGGTGCAGAGTGCGACCGATGTTCGCTGGGAACTGAAATCCGCGAGGCATTCCACCGATCGATACGCCGATCAACGCATCGACCAATACGTGCGCAGGCCGGGCGCGCATCCGTGCAGGCACGGCGAACATGCAAGCGCGGAACCACCGCACGCCCGGCACCTCGGGTATTCTCGGATGGGAACACTTGAGGAGGGACCATTCATGACCACCGTCTCCACCGCACGCGACCGACGCATCACACGCGCTCTGCGCATCATCGCCGCACTGACCGCCATCGCGATGATCGCCACGATCGCGGCCCTCGGACTGGTATGGATGCGCGTTCACAACACCGCAAACCCGGCAGGCTCCCCGCAAACGGCAACGACGGCATCGCACCTCGACACGTTACGGCGGTCGGCCGCTCCGCAACCGGACATAACACCTGCCGCCAAGGCGAAGCGCACGGTTGCGGCGATGAGCATGGAGGAGCGCGTGGGGCAGCTGGTCATGGCTCCCCTCAACGCGGGAACCGATCCTTCGAGTCTGGCGAGCACGATCCGTGACAGGCATGTAGGCTCGGTACTTATCATCGGTAACTGGAACAACGGCATCGCCAGCGTGCGGCAGGCCGCCGACGCCCTGCAATCCTATGCGCCGGCGAATATCAAGCTGCTGATGACCACCGATCAGGAGGGCGGTCTGGTCCAGCACTTGCAAGGCTCCGGATTCTCCACCATGCCCAGTGCGGTCGAGCAGGGACGGATGAGCACCGATCAGCTGCGCCAGTCGGCGGCCGTCTGGGGAAATCAATTGGCACAGGCCGGCATCAACGTCGACCTGGCACCGGTGGTCGGCACCGTAACCGTGCCACGCGCATCGAACGCACCAATCGGCGCGCTGAACCGCGACTTCGGGCTGGACGCCGCGGGCAATGCCGCACATGCCAGCGCCTTCGTGCTGGGCATGCGGGATTCCGGCGTGGCGACCTCGATCAAACACTATCCCAGTCTCGGCTCGGTGAAGGGTAATACCGATTTCACCGCGGACGGGATCCTCGACACCACCACCGTGCTGGACGGTGACGTGGTCAACGCGTTCGGTACGGTGATCGCCGACACGCAACCGGCCATGGTGATGATGTCACTCGCCACCTATCAGGCCATTGACGCAAGCGCCCCGGCCGCATTCTCCCCCACGATCATCGACGGCTATCTGCGTGCCCGGCAGGGATATCAGGGCGTGGTGACCTCGGACTCGCTGTCCGCCGCGGCATTGGGAGGTATTTCCCCCGACCAGTTGGGCGTGCGACTGGTGGAGGCTGGCGGTGACCTCGCCTGCATCGGAGCGGCGGACTATGTCACACCGATTCTCGACGGTCTGAACACCAAGGCCACAACCGACGCCGCATTCGCCGCCAAGGTGACACGCAGCGCCGAACGCGTGCTGACGCTGAAATATCAGATGGGCCTGGCCCAATAGCCGCAACCGAGCCTCGGCAGGATTCATGCTGAATCACGACACATGGGATCGCATATTGTCGTGAACCGCTGCGGCACGCCACGGATCATTATGCGAGGAACCGGCTTACTCGCGGTACAAGCCGTGCTTGCCGATGTACTGCACCACACCGTCCGGAACCAGATACCAGACAGGCTCGCTGTGCCGGGCACGCCTGCGCACGTCGGTCGAGCTGATCGCCAACGCCGGAATCTCCAACGTGTCGACCTTGCCCTCCGGCAATTTGACGCCTGCCGGAGAGGAATACCCCGGACGTGTGACGGCCACGAAATGGGCAAGATCCCACATGCGGTCGGCATCCTTCCACTGCATGATCTCCGCGACCGCGTCCGCGCCGGTGATAAAGAACAACTCCGCGTCCGGATGCTGCGCCCGCAGATCGCGCAACGTATCGATGGTGTAGGTGATGCCCGGGCGGTCGATGTCGACACGGGACACGGTGAACTTCGGATTGGAGGCCGTGGCGATCACCGTCATCAGATACCGGTCTTCGGCGTTGGTGACGTTCTTGTCGAGCTTGAACACCGGGCGCCCGGTCGGCACGAAGATCACCTCGTCCAGATCGTAGACCCACGCCACTTCGGAAGCCGCCACCAAATGCCCATTATGAATCGGATCGAACGTGCCGCCCATAATGCCGACGCGCGGCCGCACATGCCAGTTGCCACGAGCCGAACGGCGGGCATTGCCCGAAGTAACCACGGCGGTCGCGGCGCCGACCTCGATCGCCTCCTCCGACAAATCGGACATGCGACGCTCATCAGATGGGGGCGTCATGCACGTTCCCCCTGCCGCTCCTCGCGATCCTGATCGTCACGTTCACGCTCGATCTCCTCGGCGGTCGGACTGCCGTCCTTCGGATCGATCTTGCCCATATCCTCATCCCATTCGTCCTGCACCACGCGACGGATCTCCGCGAACGTGGGCAGCGGGAAATCAGGCTGATACATGCGACGCACCTCGGCGACACGCTCGGTGATGCGAATGAGGGTGTCGGTCATATTGTCCACGTCGCCCGCACGTTCGAACGCGGCGAACTTGGCGATGTGCTCCTCCATGAGCTCCATATGCTTGCGCACCATGGCGAACTGCTCATCGTCCAGATCGACGATGCCTTCGGCATCCTCCTCAGGCCAGCCGATCAGCACGGCGTCGGCATATTCGAGCGACGCACGCTGAGCCGCCGTGGCGATGCCGTCCTCGATCTGCACCAGGAACACGTAGCGGACGATGCTCAGCCGTTCCGAGGCGATTTTCATGACACAGCGCGGATTGCTCAAATCCATATCGGGGCGCAGCTGCTCGATAGGCGTGCTCATGCAGCCGTCGGAGGCCTTGGCACCCGGCCTGTTCCGCTCGATCTCGTCCAATGCGTTCAATTCATTCGGCTTGCTTGTCTCGCTCATGCGCGCACCTGTCCTTGCCCATAGCCAATCCATTTCGTAGTGGTCATCTCCACAAGACCCATCGGGCCTCTGGCATGCATTTTCTGCGTGGAAATGCCCAGCTCGGCACCAAAGCCGAACACGCCGCCGTCGGTGAAGCGCGTGGAGGCGTTCACCATTACCACCGCGGAATCGATACGCCCCGTGAACTCCTCGATGGCCGCATAATCCTCGGAGACAATCGACTCGGTATGACCGGTGGAATGCCTGTTGATATGCTCGATCGCCTCATCAAGCGAATCAACGATCTTGACGCCCATGGTCAAGGCGAGATATTCGGTGTCCCAATCCTCGTCGGTGGCGTGCTTCAGCAGCTGCGGATCATGATCCGGCATGGCATCGATGATCGCATAGGCGCGTTCGTCGGCATGCAGTTCGACGCCGGCTTCCATCAGCGCCGCGGCTGCGAGCGGCAGAAAACGTTCCGCCGCCTCCGCATGCACGATAAGCTTCTCCGCGGCATTGCACACGCCGATACGCTGGGTCTTGGCGTTGATGATGATCGGAATGGCCTTGGCCGGGTCGCCCGCACGATCCATGTAGATATGCACATTGCCAGCGCCCGTTTCGATAACCGGAACCTTGGAATTGGCGACAACCGCCTGGATCAGTCCACGCCCGCCTCGCGGCACCAGCAGATCGATATGCCCGCGGGCCTGCATCATGGTCGTCGCGCCATCACGCCCGAAATCGTCCACGGACTGCACCAGCGCGCTGTCGAACCCGTGAGCCTGCAGCACCTCGCCGATCACGCCAAGCGTGGCGGCATTGGTCCTCTCCGCGGCGTGACCGCCACGCAGCATGACCGCATTGCCGGACTTCAGGCACAGGCTCGCCACGTCCACGGTGACGTTCGGACGAGCCTCATAGATCATGCCGATTACGCCGATAGGCACTCTGGTCTGCGTCAGGCGCATGCCATTGGGCAGCGTATAACCGCGCACGATCTGGCCGACAGGATCAGGCAGGGACGCGACATGACGCACGCCTCCCGCAGCGGCCTTCACGCGATCCACGTCGAATCGCAGACGGTCAAGCTTGCCCTCGTCCATGCCGTCGACACGAGATTGGCGCATATCCGCGGCATTGGCCTCGGCGATGACTTCCGCATTGGCGTCGAGCGCGTCGGCGATGGCGAGCAGAACGGCATTCTTCGCGTCGGTGGTGGCGCGGGCAAGTGTGGACTGCGCTTTGGCCGCGGCATCGGCGCGCGCGCATACCTGATCGAAAATCTCTGGGAATTCCATGCGTCCCAGCCTACCCCATGCCACGCGCAACAATGGCAGGCGGCTCAGACCCCGGCCACAGGAGCACACCGCAGGCATGCGGAAAATGGACAACGGGCCCGCGCTGCCTACGGCTGTCGGTAAACTTACGGCTGTTGAACCTCAACGTCAAAGATTCTTAACCGTAAGGATTATTGTGACCACGTTCCATTCCACACGAAGCACCACCGATTCACTCACTTCCAAGCAGGCCATTCGCCTCGGACTCGCCGACGACGGCGGTCTGTTCGTCTCCGATCAGCTCGGCGAAACCAAGGTCTCCATCGACGATCTTGCCGGCATGTCCTACCAGGCCATCGCCCAGCGCGTACTCGGCGCATTGCTGCCCGACTTCACCGAAGAGGAGCTTGCCCAGTGCATCGCCGAAGCATACGGCGAACAGTGGGCCGACGAGAAGATCACCCCGGTCAAGCCGCTTGGCGACGACTACGTGATGGAACTGTTCAACGGCCCGACCTCCGCATTCAAGGATGTCGCGCTCCAGATCCTCCCCCGCTTCATGGCACGCACCACCCCGGCCGACGGCGACGACAACGAGAAGATCATGATCGTCACCGCCACATCCGGAGACACCGGCAAGGCCGCCCTCGCAGGATTTGCGGATGCGGCCGGCACCGGCATCACCGTCTTCTACCCCGAAGGCAAGGTCAGCCAGGTGCAGGAACTGCAGATGACCACGCAGGCCGGTTCCAACGTGAACGTGTGCGCGGTCAAAGGCAACTTCGACGACGCCCAGTCCGCGGTCAAGCGCATCTTCGGCGACAAGAAGCTCGCCGCACGCCTGGCGAAGGACTCCCACGTGGTGCTGTCCTCCGCGAACTCCATCAACGTGGGCCGTCTGGTGCCGCAGGTCGTGTACTACTTCTCCGCCTACGCGCAGCTGCTCGAGCAGCAGGTCATCAACGTGGGCGACGAAGTCGAGTTCGTGGTGCCGACCGGCAACTTCGGCGACATTCTCGCCGGCTACTACGCCAAACTGCTCGGCCTGCCGGTCAAGCATCTGGTCGTCGCATCCGACAAGAACAACGTACTGTTCGACTTCCTGACCACCGGCACCTACAACCGTCAGCGCCCGTTCTTCCAGACCATCAGCCCGTCGATGGATATTCTGGTCTCCTCCAACCTGGAACGCATGCTGTACTACATGTCCGACAAGGACGCTCGCCTCATCTCCATGCTGATGAACGACCTCAAGCAGTGGGGAGCCTACGAGATCCCGAGCGGCATGCTCGCCAAGATCCGTCAGATCTTCGGCACCGGCTGGGCCGATGAGAACCAGGTGCGCGAAATGATCGCCGACTGCTGGAACAAGAACCATTACGTGATCGACCCGCACACCGCCTGCGGCTACTTCGTCATGCAGCAGATGCCGCGCGACCCGCTGACCCCGCGCGTACTGCTCGCCACCGCAAGCCCCTACAAGTTCCCACGCGTGGTGAACGAGTCCCTGGGCCTCGACGCCACCGGCACCGACTTCGCATGCATGGACGTGCTTGCCGAGGCGACCGGCACCACCGCCCCCGCCGCACTGCGCGGCCTGGAGAACGCCGACGTGCGATTCGACAACGTGGTGGAGGTCGACGGTATGGAGGACTTCGTGGAGCACGCGGCCAAGACGCTGTGATTCCACAGCACACCACCGTCATACCGGCATAATCCACACATCGGCCACCCGCGTAATACGGGCGGCCGATTTTCTATTGTTCCCGGTCGGCATATACAGTACGTTCCCGGAGGCAACCCGTACAATCATGGCAACACCCACGCAACAGACAATCCCCGCAGACAATCACGGCAACGGCAAGTCACCAGGCAAGGCACCGAAGGACCGACTTATCACCCGTGACGTGGCGCTGGTCATGCTGGCGACCTTCTTCTTCATGGCAAGCAATATGACCATCACGCCGATCGTCGCCGGGTATGGCGAGACCCTGGGCGCAACCGGCGCGCTGATGGGCGTCATCGCCGGCGTGATGAGCTTCGTATCGTTGTTCTGCAGACCGATCGCCGGCAATCTGTCGGATCTGGTGAGCAAACGGCTGCTGGTGGCGACCGGCACCACACTGTACATCGTGGCCGGAATCCTGTACTGCTTGGCGGATTCCACCGGCATGCTCATCGCCGCACGCATCGTCAACGGGCTTGGCTTCGCCTGCGGCTCGGTATGCCTGGCGACATGGGTGTCGCTGCTGCTGCCTATCCGCCATATGGGCGCGGGCATGGGACTGTACGGCATTGTGAACGCGCTGGCCATTGCGGTCGGCCCGGCGCTCGGCATACGGCTGCATCAGCTGGTCGGCTATCATCTGACGTTCATCGCATCATTGGTGATGAACGTGCTTACGCTGATCGTGGTGATGCTGGTTCGCAACGGCGGTGCACCGGCAAGAAGAAGGACGAACGCTCCAGACGGGGAACCGAGCTCGGCCATGGCACCGCGGAAGACACCGCACGCATCACATCGTTTGCGTTTGAGCAGTCTGGTTGAGCCGCGTGCGATTCCGCTGGTCGTGGTGTTCATGATGTTCGCCATCCCTTATTTCGCGAACCAGTCGTTCCTCGTCGACTACATCGCCACGCGGCATCTTGCAGCCTCCTCCGACCTGTTCTTCGTATACTACGCGGTGGCGCTGCTCATCCTGCGCCTGACGTTGAAGGACCTGTTCGACAGCAAGGGCTTCCGGTTCTGGCTGATCGTATGCTCGATCATGATGCTGGGCGCGCTGGCGTTTCTGACCGGCATGACGAACGACTGGTACCTGCTGGGCGCGGGCATCGGCATGGCCGGCAGCTATGGCCTGCTCAGTTCGGTGACGCAGGCGCAGGCCGTGGTGATCGCCGGACGGGAACGCAGCGGCATGGCGAACAGCACATATTACATGGGCATCGATCTGGGCATGGCGTTGGGTCCGATGCTGGCCGGCATATTCTATGGACACCTGCCGATCGCATGGTTCTACCCGGTGTTCATGGTCACGATTCCACTTGCGTGGATCGTCTACGTGAGCTTTGCACATATAATCCACGGGCGCGGATAGGCGCGCAGCGGTTGCCTTGGCGTTCCCGCTGGCATGCCCGCTCGCATGCGACGCCCATAGTGACGCCGGACGTTTCGGCACTTGAAGACACCCCAACGACTAGCATCGATCGCATGACGAATGCAAAGAAGAACTGGCCCAATCCATCGACGATACGACTGCGCCGACAGCCGGGCGGTTTCGGCAGGAACGCGGCATCCGGCGTGCACGGCAGGTCGGCAATGCCGTTCAAGGCGACCGGGCATAAGGGTGGCATCAGCCGGCAGGGGTCGAAACGCGGCTGAACCGACAGGGCGACGCCGTGCCATTGATCATCGCTCATCCCACCATTACTCGACCATTCGCCGGCTTGCGCCGTCAACGGACAATCATCAGTTGAAAATCATCGATATGAAAGGCCATCAGCATGCTGATCCGCCATGCCACCTTGAACGATCTGCCGGCAATCGCGGCGGTCGAAGCCGCCTGTTTCCCCGCCGCCGAGGCTGCGAGCGCCGACGCGTTGCGCGAACGTCTGATGGTGTACCCCGATTGCTTCTGGCTGATGATCGACGACGCAGCTGACGATGCCAAGGCAACGGCTGCACGCGCCGCCACCGTTGACGGGCGACTGGTTGCGTTCATCAATGGATTCGTCACCGACTCCCCCGATCTGAGCGACGATATGTACGCGGATGCCGCCCAGCATGATCCGCATGGCGCCTGGCAGATGGTCTTCGGCGTGGACACCGCGCCCGAATACCGGCATTGCGGTTATGCCAGCGCGTTGATGCGGCGGGTGATCGAAGACGCACGGCAGGCCGGACGCGCAGGACTGGTGTTGACGTGCAAGGATCGGCTTGTCGGCTTCTATGCGCGTTTGGGGTATGTGGACGAGGGCATATCCGAATCCACGCATGGCAACGTCGTATGGCATCAGATGCGGTTGCGGTTCTGACCATCAACGTACGAGCGTCGAGTCTTCCCTATCCCGGTACAGCGATTCCGTCGCGTCGCGAAACGGCATGGAATGCTGCGGGTACATGAAAATGAGACGCAGCGCCCCAACAATCACAAACGCCAGTCTCAGCGGGCCTCGTCCCACTGCGGCTTCCAGGAATACTGCATATCGTAGGCGCTCGACCAGAACATGTATTCGTTCTGCACGCCGTTGCAGAAGATCTCCTCAAGCTCGTGCAAACGGTTTTCGCCTAATCCCTGGACCATGTGTTCGATATGTTCGATCAGCCACACGGAGCTGCTCCAGAACTCCTCGGTCTTGTACATGTCGATCCAGCTGCGGAACGGGTTGGATTCCAGCGTATCGGCGAACTCCCTGGCGAGTCGCTGGCCGTAATCCGCATACACCCAGGCGCATGGCAGCACGGCCACGAGAATGTCCAGCAGGTCGCCGCCATAGGCGATCGCGAGGATGTTGGACGTGTAGGCGCGGGCGAATGCGGATTGGCGCGCATTGTTCATTTCGTTTTCGCTCACGCCGAATCCGGCCATGTATGTGCGATGCACGGAGGATTCCACGTTGAAGATGGTGTTCTGCACATCGGCCATGAAACGCATGACCTCGGGGTCGCGGGTCTTGGTCAATGCCAGCGCGTGCACTTTAGCGTAATCGGCGAGATAACGGTAGTCCTGCAACAGGTAGAAGGCAAACCGTTCCTGTGCGAGCGTGCCGGCGCCGAGTTCACGCAGGAACGGCTGGTTGTAGCCGTCCTCCCAAACCATATCGGCGGCGGTGCGCAGTCTGCGGGCGAACGGCGGCAGGTTGTCGAGACGGATCCCTCTGGCGGGATCGAAGCCGCTATCGAATACGAAATCGTATGTACGGGTATCGGATGCCATGCTTGCCATGGTGTTGCCTCCCTACGCTGGTATTAACCATCAGGTTCTAAGGGTCAGGCTGTATGCCTTTCTCAACCCGCGTGCGCGTTGCAATATGCGCCGACGCGCGGGTTCCCCCGCAATTTGCGGATTTCATTATGGCGATATGCGCCGACTGGCTGCGCCACCGCGCGCTGCGCATGCGCGTTATAGGAAACGAGGTGCGTCGTGGAAGTCGAACATCACACCGTCCGCCAGTGCGCAGATACGCGCCCAATCCGCGTCCGACGAATCGTCGTGCATGGCCCACACGCGCATGCCCACGGATTTCGCCGATCGAATGCCCGGCAGAATGTCTTCGAACACCACGCATTCGCATGGTTCGGCACCCAATCTGGATGCCGCGAGCAGATATACGTCCGGCTGGTCCTTGCCTATGCCGTGTACGTCATCCACCGAGGTGATGGTGGTGAAGAAGTCGAAGATGCCCACATGCTTCATGGCAGGTTCACGCAGCGACGGGGTCAGCGATGTCGCCACACCCAGTTTCACGCCGGCATCGTGCAGATAGGTGAGGTATTCCACAGCGCCCGGCTTGGCTTCGACCATGGTGGCGTACGCCTCGTGCGCCATATCGTCCCATTCGGCCATCACCGCTTCGGGGGTCTCGTTCAGGCGGAAGCGCTCGATGGTGTACGCCGCGACCTGTTCGAACGGCATGGCGCTGATGGTGGGCACGTAATCGGCTGGCACCTCGAAGCCTCGTCTGGCGAGGAAGTCCATGTCGATCTGATCCCATACGCCCATGGAGTCGAGCAGTGTGCCGTCAAGATCGAAGATCGCCGCCTTCGGCATGGGACTGGACGAGTGGGTGGCCGGAGCGCCGCCCGATGCGGGGACAATGGTTGAGGGGATGTTGGTCATGTGTACCTGCCTGCTGATGACCGATCTGGTCGGCGGATTCGTGCGTTCGGGGTCGAGCCGTGCGGATTATCGGCGATTCGATGCCTCCGCATGGCTCAAAGCGTGGATTCGGCCAGAAGCTCCCTGGCGTGTTCAAGGGACGTTTCGGTGGCATTACCGGATAGCATGCGTGCGATCTCACCGGTACGTGCCTCGCCGGTCACCTCGGTGACGATGGTTTCGGTCATGCCGCCATCCGTCTGCTGCGTTTTGGCGACCACGAACTGCTTGTCCGCCCAGGAGGCGACCTGCGGCAGATGTGTTACGACGATCACCTGCGCGCTTTCGGCGAGACGGGCCAGTCGGTGACCGAGTTCCACTGCCGCCTTGCCTCCCACACCGGCGTCGACTTCGTCGAAGATGAACGTCATGCCTTCGGCGCTGCCACGTTGTTCGGCGGCGACAAGCTCCAGGGCGAGCATCAAACGGCTGAGCTCACCGCCGGACGCGCTTTTGCCCATCGGCAGTTCGGGCGAGCCGGGAAACGGCGTGAACAGGAATTCGATGTCGTCGCCGCCATAGGGTCCGAGCGAACCTGTGGGGCTGTCGCCGCCATCATGTTCGGCCACGCGAATACGCAACGAGGCGCCGCCCATAGCCAACGATCCAAGTTCCTCGCTGACATGCACCCCCAGATCGCCCGCGGCCTGCACCCGCACCTCATGCAATGCTTCGGCCGCATGGACAGCCCGTTGGTAGAGCTGTTCACGTTCGGATTCCAACTGCGCCACCTTCTCGGGGGAAGCATCCAGATCCTCGACTTCGAAAACGGCTTTGTCGCGCCATGCGATCACATCGGACAATTCCGGCCCCCACCGGCGCATCAGCTCATTCAGTTCGTGGATGCGCCCGTTAAGCCGATCCAGATCCTCTACGCTACCCTCACCGTCCAGCTCCTGGACAAGCGCGAACACCACGTCGGCAAGATCGGCCGCAATGGATTCCAATCGCGATGCCTGCTCGGCGAACACGCCGCCGACCTGGATGCCGTGCAATGCCTGTGCCGCGCGGTTCACCAAATCGACGGCCGAGGCCGCATCCGATCCTTCGCTCATCTGCGAGGCGTCCAGCACTGCCAATGCGGATGATACGCCCTGGCTGATCGCAGCGGCGTTCTCGATGCGATCGCGACGTTCCTTCAATTCGGTATCCTCGCCCGGCTGTGGGTCGACCTGGTCGATGCGTGCGATGGATTCGCGCAGATAATCGGCCTGCTGGCGTGCGGAGGCCTCCTGCGAACGCAGTTTCGCCAGACGCTCGTCCATGGCGGTCAGCTCATCCCACGCATGGCGGTATGCGGCCAGCTGGGCGTCGTCGCCGGCGGCCATGTCGAGGAATTCACGTTGTTTGGCCGCGGATGCGATACGCAGCTGTTCGCTTTGCCCATGCACGGTGATGAGCTCTCCTGCCACGCTTTCCAATACGGAGCGTGGCACGGTCTTGCCGCCGAGTACGGCACGTGAACGCCCCGATGCCGGCACGACGCGGGAGAGGAACAGTTCGCCGTCTTCCGGTGTGACGCCGGCCTCCTCGGCATACTGCACGGCCTTGCCGGCGGGACTAAGCGTCCCTACGGCGTTCGCGGTGCCGGAGACGCCGGAGATATCGGAGTCGCCGGGCACGCAGAACACGCCTTGCGCCCACGCTTCGCCTGCCCCTGCCGACACGCGCGACCCGGATGCCGCGCCACCGGAAATCAGCCGTATGGCAGAGAGCAGCATGGACTTTCCCGCACCGGTTTCGCCGGTTATGGCCGTGAATCCGGGTGCCGGCGCAATCTGCGCGTCACGGATTGGCCCGAGGTTACGTACGGAAAGCTCTTCCAGCATCAGCGGCCATTCCTCCTGGCGTTCGCAGTGTCGCAACCGTTCTGCCCACCGTGTTGGCCATCATTGGCCGTCGCTTCACCGTGCGCCGACCTGCTGCGATTCGCGTGTTCGCGCCAGCCGACCACCGGAAGATCGAATTTGCTGACCAGCCGGTCGGTGAATGGCACGCCGGAGAGCCGCGCCAATCGCAGGGTGTCGCGGGAGGCTCTGACTTCGACACGTGTGCCTTTGGGCAGCGAGCGCTGGCGACGGCCATCGCAGCAAATCCACCCGTCGGAGACGGAACTGTCGAGAATATCGAGGGTGAACGTGGAATCCGCGCCGATGATCAGCGGGCGGGCGAACAGTGCATGCGCGGCCAGAGGCGTTAATTGCAACGCCTGCACGTTGGGCCAGATGATCGGTCCGCCTGCCGAGAAGGCGTAGGCGGTGGAACCGGTGGGCGTGGATACGATCACGCCGTCCGCGCCGAAGGAGCTCATCTCCACATCGTCCACACGGATGGACAGCTCCACCATCTTGCCGCGTGTCTCGCGTTCCAACGTGATGTCGTTCAAGGCCCAGTCCTCGATCGGCTCGCTGGTACCCGGCAACCACACGTCCACGTGGGCGATCATGCGCTCGTCGATCAGATAGTCGTGATCGGCGACACGGCGGATCGCGTCGCTCATCTGGAAGCTTTCAAATTCGGCCAGAAAGCCCACATGCCCCAGATTCACGCCGAGAATCGGCACTTCCGAGCAATGCACCAGTTCGGCTGCGCGCAGAATCGTGCCGTCGCCGCCAAGCACGACCACGATTTCGGTGTCGTCGTTCACGCGCTGGGATGGCGTGCCGAATGCCGGCGGGTCGACGTTATCGATGATCGTGACCTTGAATCCGGCCGACTGCAGTTGGCCCACGGCCTCGCCGACCACCGTGCCGCTTTGCCGCAACCGACTATGCGTCACCACCACAGCATTGCGTCTTGCCATACGATGCTCTCCATCCGTTCGATACCTGTTCGGTATCCGTTCGATATCCGTTTGCCGCCTATATCAGCGCATTCGGTCACACTATGCACTATCCTAATCGTTTGTTCAAACCGCCAGGTCTTGTCTCGTCACCGTGTGAGCGGCCCGACCGCCGCCGGACTAGAATGTCATACGGCGGAAGATCATGTATGCGAAACGTTAGGAGGGTTCTGTGGCACGTGACCTTGATGAACCCGTTGAGGCGGAGCATCGCTTCAAGATCACTCTGTCGAGGCTTCGCACGGGCAAGTCCAAAAGCAGCTCGCCGGCCAGGCGCATACGCAGGGTCAGTCTCACCGACCACCTGTTCAGCCATCCCGGGCGACTGTCCATCATGTACTTCATGGCCCTTATCGTGATCGCCACAGCGCTGCTGCTGCTGCCGTTCGCCACGCAGACCGGTGAGATCACCAGCTTCCCCGTCGCCTTCTTCACCGCCGTATCGGCATTGTCCACCTGCGGCATCCAGGTCGTGAACACCAACACCTACTGGTCGTTCTTCGGGCAGATCGTGATCCTGTTCTCCATCCAGCTCGGCGGTCTCGGCGTCATGACCTTCGCTTCGATCGTGGCGCTCGGCATCAGCCGTCGGCTCAGGGTGTCGCAGCGCATGCTCACCGCCAACGAACTCGGCACGAACAAGCTTTCCGAGATCAAAAGCGTCATCACCGTGGTGCTTACCATCACGGCCATCACCGAGGCGCTGACCTTCACCCTGTTGCTGCCCGAACTGCTCCGCGTCAACAACGAGAACGACGCCGGCCGCACCCTGTGGCAGGCGATCTTCTACGCCGTTTCCGCATACAACAACACCGGCTTCACCCCCGACACCTCGGGTCTGTACGTATCCAACTGGGGTGTGGGCCTGCCGATCCTCATCAGCGCATTCATCGGCACGCTCGGCTTCCCCGTGGTGCTGAACGTGGTGCAGTGCGCGCGCAAACGTCAAAGTCCCAGGCGTTGGTCGCTGCACACCAAACTCACGTTGGTCACCACCGCGATTCTGGTGGCCGCCTCGCTGGTGTGGTTCCTTATCGTCGAATGGCGTAACGTCGACCTGTTCCCCGACGACAATCTGTCGTTGAAGTTCCGTAGAGCCATGGTGGCCGCCGTAATGCCCCGCTCCGCGGGTTTCGACATCTCCTGGGTGCCGGGCGTGAGCTCCGAAAGCAAGCTGTTCATGAGCATCATCATGTTCATCGGCGCAGGATCCTCATCGACGGGAGGCGGCATCCGAGTGACCACCTTCGCGGTGATCATACTGATCTGCGGCGCGGCATTCACCGGGCATCGTGACGTCACCGTATTCCGCAGGCGCATTCCCCGCAGAATTCAGATGACCGCCATTTCCGTCACCACATCCTGTCTGTCCCTGGTGGCGATTGCTTCGATGGCGCTGATGTTCGTCACCGATTGTTCGCTGGGCGATGCGGTATTCGAGACATGCTCGGCGTTCAGCCTTGGCGGCTACTCCGTGGGCGTGGTCAGCGCGGGCAATCCGGCCTCGCAATTCATTCTCGCCGCCACGATGATCATCGGCAGACTCGGTCCCATGACCATCGCCTATTCCATCAGCCGCCCGCTGGCGCCGGAACCGATCCGATACCCGCAGGAGAACGTCATCGTCGGCTGATTTCCCATTCATGCAGGCCGGGCAAGGGCCGCCATGGCATCCGCATGGCCGACGATAGCCGTTATAGATGACTTTGTTTTAGCTTGTCGCTAGAGCGAAGTCATCTGCATGGCCTCGTTGCCAAGGCCAGCCCCAAGCCTCACGCGACTCTCGCCGCCGCTTGGTTCGCGTTTCGCCGGATGCCGCATTGTCCCGCCTTTGGGGCGGGCCTGTCTTATGCTTCCTCCACGCGCGTTTAACGTCTCCGGGGCACTCCCGGCGACTTGGATGTTGATGGCCGCGTTCACATCACGGTCGATGACAAGCCCGCACTCCTCGCAATGGTAGACGCGCTCGGACAGGGACAGTTTGGCTTTCACCGTCCCGCAGTTCGAGCAGGTCTTCGATCTTGGATACCAGCGGTCGATGACGTGAAGCCTCGCGCCGGTGCGTGCGGTCTTGTAGGTCAGTAGGCGTCGGAACTCCGCGAACGCGGCGTCCTGAATCGATTGGGCGAGCCTGTGGTTTCCCACCATGCCCGCCACGTTCAAGTCCTCGATGCTGATGTCCGCGTAGGTATGGGCGAGCATGGTGGTGGTCTTGTTGAGCGCGTCCGAACGCAGGTTCGCCACCCGTGCGTATAGTCGGGCGACCTGCGCTCTCGCCTTGCGGCGGCGGTTGGAGCCTTTCCGTTTGCGGCTCAGATTCCGTTGGGCTTTCTTCAACCGTCTGAGGTTCGATTTGAGTGCGTGCGGGTTGTGTATCACGGTGCCGTCCGACAATGTGGCGAGCTCCTTCACGCCCAAGTCGATGCCGACGCTCCCGCCTTTCGGCGGCGATGGAATCGGCAGGTCGACGCGTTCGACGGTCAGGCTGGCCTGCCAGCGTCCACCACGCTTGGATACGCTCATGCGCAGCACCTTCGCGCCGTTCACTCGCTTGGACACGTCCTCCATGCAGTGCACGCGGCCTATCCTCGGGAGCCGCAGCGCATGAGGGTCACCGTCAATGAGGCCAAACGAGCCCGTCGTGTACGCGAATCCGGGAACCACCTTGTCCTTGGATTTGAAGCGTGGGAAGCCCATCCTGCGGCCTTTCCGCCGCCCCTTGCGGGACTTGGAGAAGTTCTTCAGGGCGTCGGCCAATGATTCGAGGCCGCTGTTGTATGCCTCCTTGCTGTTCTCCGGCCACCATGTTTCTCCCGTGGTCTCGTCCACGGCGAGTGTGTTCTTGGCTTGGTTCCACCACCTGCGCAGCCCGTAGTACGACCATTCGGGTTTATCGCCGCGTTCGAGCATGTCCTTGACATGAGCGAGTCCCGCGTTGTAGGCGAACCGCGCCGCACCAGCATGGGACCCCAGGAGTCGTTCCTGCCGTGGCGTCGGGTCAAGCGCCACCCTGACCGCCTCAAGCATCGCGTGCCGCCTTCAACGCCGCGTCCGTCTTGCGCTTGGCTGCGCGACGCCCGTACAGCCGGGCGCAGAACGAGGTCAGCACCTCGGTCATGTCGCGCACCAGATCGTCGTCCAGCTCCGTGTCGTCCACCACGATGATCCGGCGTCCCTGCGCCTTCAACGCGCTCTCCACCAGTCCCGCGTTCATGCGGGCGAGCCTGTCCCTGTGCTCCACGATCAGCGTGCCCACGGTCGGGTCGGCCAATAGCCGGTTGAGCTTGCGCCGCTTGTCGTTCATGCCCGAACCGGTCTCCGTGACCACCTCGGGCTTCTTGACGCCCATGTTGATGGCGAACGCCTTCAACCGGTCGGCCTGACGTTGCAAATCGTCCTTTTGGTCGGACGAGCTGACACGCGCGTAACACACCGTCCTGCCGTTCGCTGTGGGGGCGGCGGGCTGGTTCTCGTATTTCGGGTCGTGGATGATAATCGTGCCCGTGTTCATGCGCTCGAACGGGACGGGCATACGGTTCTCGCGACACCACTGCCACACCGTCTGCTCGTTGAAGCCCTCACGCCTCGCCCATTCCCTGACACGCATGACTTAATTATATCACACGAAAACAAACTAAAGCAAATAATCAATCTAGCAGGTTATAACCCCTCCATAAGAGGCACGATGCATATAGGTTTGATGCCACATACTGGCTCCCCTCAGGGAGGGGAGCTATGGGTGGAACTACCGCACGACCTTCGCGTATTCGTCGGCGCTCAGCAGCTCCGGCTCATC
>ERZ507026.275-NODE-275-length-26408-cov-6.260350_pt1 | contig 26408 bp, 20 predicted proteins | sample MGYA00512876_ERZ507026 | MGnify/ENA metagenome assembly ERZ507026 | reverse complement strand
TGTCCGGCCACTGCAACGAGGGCGAACTGCTGTACATGTACAACATCGTCAAGCCCAAGTGCGCCATGCCGATCCACGGCGAGAACCGTCACCTGGTGGCCAACGGCCTGATCGCCGTCAAGACCGGCGTGGACCCGCAGAACGTGGTTTTGGCCGAAGACGGCGATGTGGTCGACCTGTACCACGGCAGGGCCGCGGTCGTCGGCTCCGTGCCGTGTGGTTACGTGTACGTCGATGGCGATTCCGTCGGCGAGCTGACCGATGACGAGCTGGAAAAGCGCCGCATTCTCGGCACCGAGGGCTTCGTATCCGCGTTCGTGGTGGTCGACACCGACAACCACGAGGTCGTCACCGGCCCGAAGATCTACCTGAATGCCGTGGCCGAGGACGAAAGCGAGTTCGACAAGGTTCGTCACCAGATCGTCGAACAGCTCAACGACCAGATGATGCAGGGCACGCGCGACACCTACAAGCTGCAGCAGACCATGCGCCGCACGCTCGGCAGCTGGGTTGCGCGCCAGCTGCACCGCAAGCCGATGATCGTGCCCGTCGTGGCCGACATCGCCCAGGACGTCGAAACCGTAGAAACCAAGTAGTCCGGATTATCCAGGGACGACCGTAAGGAGTAATTGAAGTCATGCCCGGTTCTAATCTCACTCGTATTGAAGCCGAAGAACGTAAGGCCGTTATCGAAGCGCCGATTCACTATCACGTCGACCTTGACCTGACGGTCGGCGCGAAGAACTTCGGTTCCAAGTCGCTCATCTGCTTCAACGCGAAGCCTGGTTCGTCGACCTTCCTCGACCTGATCGCCGACGAAGTGACCTCCATCGACCTCAACGGCAAGTCCCTGGACCCAGCCGTGGCCTTCCAGGACAACCGCATCGAACTGACCGACCTCAAGGAGAAGAACGAGGTCACCGTCGAAGCCAGGTGCCGTTACTCCAACACTGGCGAGGGCCTGCACCGCTCGGTCGACCCGTCCGATGGCAACATCTACCTGTACTCCCAGTTCGAGGTGCCGGACGCGCGCCGCGTCTACGCCGTGTTCGACCAGCCTGACCTGAAGGCCACCTTCGACTTCAAGGTGCTCGCTCCCGCCAGCTGGATCGTCACCTCCAACATGCCGGTTGCCACCATCGAGGACGATCCGCGCGAAACCCTCGACGGCACCCTCGGCGACAAGCCGAACGAAAGCACCCGTCTGTGGGACTTCGAGCCGACCCCGGTGATGAGCTCCTACCTGACCGCCATCTGCGCCGGCCCGTACGCCGAATGGCACACCGAATACCTGAACGAAGACGGTCGCACCGTGCCGATGGCCCAGTACTGCCGACAGTCGTTGGCCAAGGCCTTCGCGAAGGACGTCGACTACCTGTTCGACATCACCAAGAAGGGCTTCGCGTTCTACGCCAAGACCTGGGGCGTGCCCTACCCGTACGCCAAGTTCGACCAGATCTACGTTCCCGAATACAACGCGGGCGCTATGGAGAACATCGGCATGGTCACCATCCGTGACTCCTACGTGTTCGAGTCCAAGGTGACCGACGCGCTGGCCGAGCGCCGCGTGGTGACCGTGCTGCACGAGCTGGCCCACATGTGGTTCGGCGACTATGTGACCATGAGGTGGTGGAACGACCTGTGGCTCAACGAGTCCTTCGCCGAATTCACCTCCACGCTGGCCACTGCCGAAGCCACCGAATGGCATGACGCCTGGGCCACCTTCTGCTCCGGTGAGAAGAGCTGGGCGTTGCGCCAGGATCAGCTGCCCACCACGCACCCGATCGTCGCCCCGATCAACGACCTCAACGACACCTACGTCAACTTCGACGGCATCACCTACGCCAAGGGCGCCTCCGTGCTGAAGCAGCTGGCATTCTACGTGGGCCGCACGCAGTTCTTCGAAGGTATCCACAACTACCTGAACCGCCACGCCTACTCCAACGCCACCCTGGCCGACCTGCTGAGCGAACTGGAGAAGACCTCCGGCCGCGATCTCAAGGCCTGGAGCGCCAAGTGGCTGGAGGAATCCGGCATCAACACGATCGCCACCGGCCTGACCGTAAACGCGGACGGCACCATCGCCGAATTGAAGCTCACCCAGAGCGCGCCGGCCGAACACCCGGTGCTGCGTCCGCATCGCCTGGCCGTCGGCTTCTACAACGAAGACGCCGAAACCGGCAAGATCGTGCGCACCGAGCAGTTCGAACTCGACGTGGATGGCGAAACCACCATCGTCGAGGCCGCGGCAGGCAAGCCGCGCCCGGCATTCGTGCTGGTCAACGACGATGACCTGACCTACACCAAGATTCGTTTCGACGCCGAATCCCAGGCATTCGCCGAAGCCAACCTGCATCGTTTCGACGATGCCCTGGCCCGCGCCGTGACCTGGCTCGCCTTCTGGGATATGACCCGTGACGGCGAATTCCCGGCCGAACGCTTCGTGGACATGACCCTGCGTCTTCTGGCCACGGAAACCGAATCCACCACCTTCCGTTACGCGCTGGCCTGCATGAGCACCACCGCCCACCACTACGTGGCGCCAGCCCGCCGCGACGATGTGCTGCGCCACGTGGCCGCCGAGCTGTGGACCCTGGCCAACGCCGCCGAAGCCGGCTCGGACACCCAGTTCCAGCTCGCCACCGCCTACCTGGGCTATGGCGAGGAGGGCGATGCCGCATTCGCCGCCAACGCACACGGTCTGCTGGACGGCACCGTGCGTCTTGAAGGCCTCGAAATCGACAACAACTTCACGTGGACCATCGTCCAAGCGCTCACCTCCGTCAACGAGATGACCAACGACGACGTGGACGCGCAGCTCGCCAAGAAGGAGACCACGGAAAACCGCGAGTTCGCCTACGGCGCCCGCGCCTCCATGGCCACGACGCAAGCCAAGGAATGGGCTTGGGATCAGGCACTCCACAACGACGAGCTGACCAACTCCCAGCTCGAGGCCGTGGCCCGTGGCTTCTCCGCCACCCCGCGCCACGACCTGGCCGAGCCGTTCGCCGCCCGGTATTTCGAGGCCGTCGACTGGATCTGGGCGAACAAGACCTACCACATGGCCGAGGCCCTGCTCAACGGCCTGTACCCGGGTTACGCCGATCCCGCCACGCTGGTCAAGCTCGGTGACGCCTGGCTGGACGAGCACATTGCCGCCGACAATGCCCTGAAGCGTCTGATCGTCGAAAACGTGGCATCCTCCCACCGCACCCTCAAGGTTCGCGAATACAACGAAGCGCTCTGATTTCCTTCTGGCTCCCCTCGGGCGCGAGGGGAGCTGTCGCCTCAGGCGACTGAGGGGAGTCGCTTCCGCGAGAAGCTACGTCCACATTCCAACATAAAACCCGCAACCAATCCTCAACAGCGTATTCTCGCTCAAGGCCGGCAATGTGCCGGTCGATGAGCGACAAGGATACGGGGAATGATTGCGGGCTTTTCCATAACTTCATTACTACTGATTCTGTTGGCCGGAATCGGCGCAGGATTCGTGGGCTATGCGGTAGGCGCATCGTCACTGGTCTCATACCCGGCCTTGCTCGCGTTCGGCATTCCGCCTGTATTGGCAAACGCTTCTAACACCGTTGGCGTGGTCGGCACGGGCATCGGTGGCGTGATGGGCGCGCGCAAAGAACTCAAAGGCCAAGCGGTACGCTCCATTACGTATGTGGTCATTGGCGCGTTCGGCGGGGTGGCCGGTGCGTTTCTGTTGCTCAAACTCGACCCGAGTGTCTTTGAATTTGCCGCACCAGTGCTGATTTTGCTGAGCTCGCTGATCATCGCCATCAATCCGCGCGGCCGCATGCAGGCCAAGCAAGCCGCCGCGGATGCCACCGCGCAACTCAAGCACATCGAAGCCACTGAAGCCACTGAAGCCACTGAGGCCACTGATGCCGCCAAGCGCGCAACCATCCCTACCGCACCTCACCGCCCGCCGGAACAACTCGTGCAGCCCATGAGCCAGGATTCCTGGTGGGTATGGCTGGGCGTGGTGGCAGTCGCCATCTACTCCGGCTACTTCGGCGCGGGCGCCGGCACCCTGGCTCTCGCCATGCTTGATGCCGCCAAAATCGGCCCATTCCACAAGATCAATGCATTGAAAACCCTGATCGGCACAGGCGCGAACATCAGCGCCTCAGTGGTATTCATCATCCAAGGCGCGGTCGATTGGCCGGCCGCCATCATGCTGTGCATCGGATGCTTCATCGGCGGGTACATCGCCCCGTCCATCACCCGCAAGATTCCCGCAAACATCATGCGTGCCGCCGCCGTAATCGCCGGCATCATTCTCACCATCGATCTGGGGCTCAAAACCTATTGATTCGTGCCTTACACTGATGCAGTGAAGCATACAGCATGGCCGTCAACCGCAGCGTGGTCGCAGACCCCGATAAGGTGGCCAATGTCTGGCATTTGGCGACTGCGGAACCTGAGCGCCTAGAAACCAGCGCGGCAGGCGAAGCGGTGAACGACTTCCTCGATCCGCCAGACACGTCGCAGATTCACGGCGTTGCGTGCCATGCTGATTGGTGGTTCGCGGCGCGAGCAGGTGCTGTTCGCCGGCGTTATGAAGGAGCTACTCGCGCCCATCAACAATCCGCGATATGTCATCATCGGTAAGGAATGGGGCGTGCGCGCTTACTGCGTGAGCTTCCCCTGCCCGTCCGTATTTGCCCGCCGCCAGCAGGACGCCGAGATACTGAGCCGGCAGTTGGACCGCTGCCTGACGCATTGCACCATGGTATACGCCCGCACTGAGGAAGGTCGGCATACGCTACTTCGCTGCCAAACGCGTTCTTTCCTCAACCGCGACGAGCAACTGCCGCACATACTGACCACAACATCGGAGTAATAGATCGTTGCATTCATGGCCGAGACCACCCCGGTAGAGGAGATGCCGTTGGGCATGTTCATCGCATGGCTCAGCGTGTTCCTCGCCGTCGTTCTGTTTGGTGTTGCTTTGCCGGTTATCGATGTACGCTGGGTAGTTCCGTTCGTCGTATTTGCCGCTGTATTGTTTACAGGCGCGTTTGCCGGCCCGTTCTTACTAGTGCGATGGCTTCGTTCCCGTGCCGGAGTGCATCGGTCCGCCCGGCATGCCCGCTAACGAATGTATCTCATCATTCATCCGCCGAACAAGATGAATATGCGGGTTTGTGGGTGATGCCATTGCGGCTGTTGAATGCTGATTTCCGGTTCTGGAGCAGATTCCGTGGCGGTTTTTTGCCGAGTCGGGTCCTAGGGTGGAGCACAACGACTACGATGGTGCGGGTAACGCGATACAAGGAGTGGAACTTCATATGCCGAAGATGTTTGGAACCGATGGTGTTCGAGGACTGGCCAATAGGGATTTGACCGCACGTCTGGCGTTGGATTTGGGCGATGCCGCCGTGCGTGTGCTCGGCGACGCCGGCACCCAAGACGATCAGTCTGAGGGGCGCCGCCGCGCGCTCGTGGGTCGTGACACCCGTGTGTCCGGCGATTTTCTGGCTTCCGCCCTGTCTGCGGGCATGGCCGCCGGCGGATTCGACGTGATCGACGCAGGCATCATCCCGACCCCGGGCATCGCGTTCCTGACCAGCGTGCTCAACGTTGAGATGGGTGCCGTGATTTCCGCCTCCCACAACCCGATGCCCGACAACGGCATCAAGTTCTTCGCACGCGGCGGCTTCAAGCTGCCCGACCAGAAGGAAGACGACATCGAGGCCGTGCTCGGCCAGGACTGGGACCGCCCGACCGGTGCCGGCGTGGGCCGCGTGAGCCACGACCAGACCACCGCCACCAACCTGTACATCGATCATCTGGTGGCCACCATCGCTCCGCTGAACGATGACAAAACCCAGCCCAAGCCGCTCAAGGGACTGAAGATCGTGGCCGACTGCGCCAACGGCGCCACCTCCGTGGTGGCTCCCGAAGCCCTGCGCCGTGCCGGTGCGGATGTAATCGTGATCAACGCCTCGCCGGACGGCTACAACATCAACAAGAACGCCGGTTCCACCCACCCCGAGCAGCTGCAGGCCATGGTCAAGGCCACCGATGCCGTGATGGGCGTGGCCTTCGACGGCGACGCCGACCGTTGTCTCGCCGTGGACGAAGACGGCAACATGATCAACGGCGACCAGATCATGGGCATTCTGGCCCGCGCCAAGCAGCGCGAAGGCAAGCTCAACCACGACACCCTCGTGGTCACCGTGATGAGCAACCTCGGTCTGAAGCTCGCCCTGAAAGATATGGGCATCAAGACCGTGGAAACCGCCGTGGGCGATCGTTACGTGCTTGAGGAAATGCTCAAGGGCGATTACTCGCTCGGCGGCGAGCAGTCCGGCCACGTGATCAACCGCGAATTCGCCACCACCGGCGACGGCACCCTGACCGCACTGACCCTGTGCAACGAGGTCGTCAAGTCCGGCAAGAGCCTGAAGGAGCTCGCCGCCGACTTCCCGCAGCTGCCGCAGACCCTCATCAACGTGCCGAACGTGGACAAGAAAGCCGCCGCCACCAACAAGCGCATCCAGGATGCCGTGGCCCGCGAGGAGGAACTGCTGGGAGACACCGGCCGTGTGCTGCTGCGCCCCTCCGGCACCGAACCGCTCGTGCGCGTGATGGCCGAGGCCGCCACCCAAGCCTACGCCGACGAAGTCTGCACCCGCCTCGCCAAGATCGTCGCCGAAGAACTCGCGCTGTAGCACCCTTCCCTAAGGAAAAACAATGTTTGGAAAGAACGCCAAAGTCGACCTCGAACTCAACCGTGATGTCGAACAACTCATCAAAACCGGCGGCAAGGAGAAGCTCCTGCCCATCGTGCAGGCCGGCGAACCGGTGTTGCGCCAACGGACAGTGGCCTACAATGGCCAGCTTTCCAAGCGTACGCTCGCCAAACTCATCGATACGATGCACACCACCATGCTGGAGGCACCCGGCGTGGGGCTCGCCGCCACCCAGATCGGCTTGGGGCTCGCGCTCGCCGTGGTCGAAGACCACGTGCGCGACGACGAGGATGATCCGCGCGAAATCGCGGAATTCCCCTTCCACGTGATCATCAATCCGAGCTACAAACCCACCAGCGACAAAACCGCCTCGTTCTACGAAGGCTGCCTGAGCTTCGACGGATACCAAGCCGTGCGCAAGCGTTGGCTCGACATCACCGCCGAATGGGATGATGAAGACGGCAAACACCACAGCGAGCCGCTGCATGGCTGGCCCGCACGCATCTTCCAGCACGAAACCGATCATTTGAGCGGCGAGCTGTATATCGATCGCGCCGAAATCCGTTCGCTGACCACCAACGAGAACCTCGAGGACTACTGGTGCGAAGACCCGGTGCCCACCGAGGCCGCTGAAGAGCTCGGTTTCGCACTATGACCGACCGTGCATGGTTCGACGCCGCCAAGGGAGACATTCCCCAATGGGCGGCGTCCATGCCCAAGGACGCCGATGGCACCACCATCGACTGGGACTGGGTGCGTTCTCTGGACCTGGCGCATGGCGTCGGCACAATACCGGAATCCACCCCACAGTCCATCCACGACGCATTGAAGGCCGACTACGCCACACGCGAGCGTCTGGAATCGATCATCGCCCAATGCAACAGCGCATTCATGACCGATTTCGACCGGTTCATCGGCTCCTATCGTCTGCCTCGCGCGCTCGCCTACGCCAATCGTCGGCTCAGCGACAACATCAACACGCTGTTGCATCTGGGCGAACAGCAACACCTATGGGCGGTCAGTCGCGAACGGCGGGGGAGGGCCACCATTGCCATGCTCAAGCCGTACTCCGGCAGCGGCCCGTCGAACGATGACCAAGGCATGCTGGATCTGAGCGGCGAAGCCGGTGGCACATCTGCCGGAAACACTGCCGCCGAAAACAGCGATGTCAAGTTCCCCACAACAGTCGCCTTGGACGATGTCCAAGATCGTACGGCAGCGATTCTTGACGCACGCGCCGAACGGCGTAAGGCCCAGCGCTTCCAGAAGCGGGCGGGCGATGCGGCGATGGCCCGCGCCAATCTCTCCGGCGCGACTTCGCCGGGTGGTGCCGCTCTGCCGGGTGGTGCCGCCGCGTCTGGCAACGCTACCGGACACCATCCCAAGCCCGACTGGCGCGACGCCTACCTGCCCGGCCGCGACGTGGATGCGGTGATGGGCATCGACATCGAAACCACCGGCATCGATCCGGCACGTGACTACATCATCGACGTCGGCTTCGAGTTCATGAACATGGCCAGTCCGCGCCCGGCCGGCGAACCTGAGACATACGCCTATGAGCAGGGCTATTACGCCGCCGGCGACGCCTACGGCCAGTCCCGTCTCGCTTTTGGCGTGCCGCCGGAAAACGCGGCGCTCGGCAACGCCCTCATCGCCAAACTCACCGGCATCGATGTACGCGGCCGCAGCAGCGAGGCCGGGTACCGACTCTTCGACGAATGGCCCCAAGCCCAGGCCGGCCTGCTCGCGCGGCTTACCCAGCAGCCGTACGTGGCGCATAACGCCACCTTCGAACATAGCTGGTTCATGCTGAACGTCGCCGGATACGCGGAAAGCTACCGCGCCGGGCGCATCACCATCATCGATACCCTGCCGATGAGCCGGCAGTGGGACCCCGGCGCGGTACCCACCAACGAGCATCCTTACGGAGACAACACGCTCGACGCCTACGCCAAACGTCAGGGCGCGCTTGATTCCGCCCACAACGAACGCCACCTGGGCCTTGAGGATTCGCACATCATGCTGGTGGCCATGAAACACCATCTGGCGGCGCTGAAAGCGCAAGGGAAAGGGCCGTGGGGGTCCACCGGCAGGGCGGGCGTCGGCGGCAAGTCCTGCGGTCGTAAGCGGTGAGTACACTATTGGTCTCGTGAGTAACTATCAGGACGGCCGACAGCAGCGTGAGAACCGCCGCCGCACCATCGTGCGTGTGGTGTGCGTGGTCATAGCTGTGGCCATGCTCGGCTCCCTGGTCATCCCGGCGATTTACGCGGGGCTTTGACGTTGCCTTCGCATATTCGTGCCCGCAGTTGAACACGTCTGATGCGAGGGATTCGTGAGGTCGCCCGGCCGGTTATCGGCAAGGCAGGCCCGGAACCTTCTGACAGCATGGATTGCAGGCGGATGCGCGTGTGGCGCGGCAATGCCCACCAACGCCAGAGGAATGTGCGAAGGCTGTCAACAAGGACGTGACTTCCCAAAGAATCTCAAAGAATCAACAGTAAGGTAAACCACGATGGCAGAATTTGACTTTACCCAGGCGATCGGCGAAGCCCGCGCCAAATACGAATCCATCGCCAAGGCGCTGGACGTTGACCGGCTCAAGGCCGATATCAAGGATCTCGAAACGCAGGCCGCGGCCCCGGGCCTGTGGGATGACCCGGAAAACGCCCAGAAGATCACCAGCCGGCTGTCCGCCGCGGAATCGCAGCTGAAGCGTCTGAACTCCGCCTCCCAGCGCATCGACGATGTGGAAACGCTCGTTGAACTCGGCCACGAGGAGGGCGACCAGGACTCTCTGGACGAGGCGCAAGGCGAAATCGGCGAGATTCAGAAGGATCTCGACCAGATGGAGATCCAGACCCTGCTCGATGGCGAATACGACGAACGTTCCGCCGTGGTGACCATCCGCTCCGGTGCCGGCGGCGTCGACGCGGCCGACTTCGCGCAGATGCTGCTGCGCATGTACCTGCGCTACTGCGAGCGTAACGGCTTCAAGGCCAAGGTCATGGACACCTCCTACGCCGAAGAGGCGGGCATCAAGTCCGCCACCTTCCAGGTGGACGCCCCCTACGCTTACGGCCGACTGTCCGTGGAAGGCGGCACCCACCGTCTGGTGCGCATCTCCCCGTTCGACAACCAGGGCCGCCGCCAGACCAGCTTCGCCGCCGTGGAAGTGGTGCCGCTGGTCGAGGCCACCGACCATATCGACATTCCGGATACGGACATCCGCGTGGACACCTACTGTTCCTCCGGCCCCGGCGGCCAGGGCGTGAACACCACGTACTCGGCCGTGCGCATCACCCACCTTCCCACCGGCATCGTGGTGACCATGCAGGATGAGCGTTCGCAGATTCAGAACCGTGCCTCCGCCATGGCCGTGCTCCAGTCCCGACTGCTCGTGCTGCGCCACGAGGAGGAGGCCAAGAAGAAGAAGGAGCTCGCCGGCGACATCAAGGCCAGCTGGGGCGATCAGATGCGCTCCTACGTGCTGCACCCCTACCAGATGGTCAAGGACCTGCGCACCGGCTACGAAACCAGCCAGACTCAGGCCGTGTTCGACGGCGACATCAACGCGTTCATCGAGGCCGGCATCCGCTGGCGCCATGAACAGCGCCGCGCCGCCGAAACCGAGGAGTAAACAGCATTATGGCACTGATCTCACTGGACAATGTGTCCAAGATCTATCCCAAAGGCACCCGACCGGCGCTTGACGGCATCAACCTCGATATCGAACGCGGTGATTTCGTGTTCCTTGTGGGTGCGTCCGGCTCCGGCAAGACCACGCTCTTGAGCCTGCTGTTGCGCGAGGAGGAGGCCACCAGCGGCGAGATTCGCGTGGCCGGCAACGATCTGCGGCGCATCACCAACCGTCAAGTGCCGCAGTACCGCCGTTCGCTGGGCTTCGTGTTCCAGGATTACAAGCTGCTCAATAACAAAACCGTATGGGAGAACGTGGCGTTCGCCCTTGAGGTGATCGGCACGCGGCGGTCCACCATCAAATCGTTGGTGCCCAAGGTGCTGAATACCGTGGGACTCACCGGCAAGGAAAAGAACTATCCGCATGAGCTCTCCGGTGGCGAGCAGCAGCGTGTGGCCATCGCCCGCGCCTACGTGAATCACCCGCAGATTCTGCTGGCCGACGAGCCCACCGGCAACCTCGACCCGACCACTTCGCTGGGCATCATGGAAGTGCTGGACGCCATCAACCGCACCGGCACCACCATCGTCATGGCCACGCATAACGAAGAGATCGTCAACTCGATGCGCAAGCGCGTGGTCGAACTGCACAACGGCAAGATCGTGCGTGACGAGGCTCATGGCTCCTACGATTCCGCCCTGTTCTTCCCGGATGCCGAAGTCGAATCCAAGTCCGACACCGCCCATCATGTGCTGGCGGCGGCGACCAAGGCCATCGAGGGCAGTGACGAGCCGTCTGAAGGCATCGCCCGTTTGGCCAATTCCGTGCATTCCGGCCGCACCGGCCGCTATGGCGAGACGTTTGCGCCGCTGGAAGACACGCTGACCTGGGGCAAGGGCATTCCGTTGGATGAGCAGGCCGCCGCCCTGGAAAGCACCCAGGCGTTCGACCCGTTCAAGGACGAGTCCGCCGCGACCGCCGCGACCGCCGCGGTTGCCGATACGTCCGTGTCATCCGCCGCCGAGCCGCCGGCCCCGCCGGAGCCGCCCGCCCCGCCGGAACTGCCCTCCCCGCCGGAACTGCCCGCACCGCCGGAACCGCCGGAACCGCCCGAACCGCCGGCCAACGAGCAGTCCGCCGGCGAGCAGTCCGCCGCAGACCAAACATCCGACGATCAACCCGCTGAGGGCGCGAAGGAGTAAGGGGGATCATATGCGAGCACGATTCATTCTGTCCGAAACGTGGGCCAACCTCACCCGTAACCTGTCGATGCTGCTGTCGCTGACGCTGGTCACCTTCATCTCATTCCTGTTCATCGGCGCTTCGGTGCTTACTCAGGCGCAGATCACCAAAGCCAAGGGCGACTGGTACGACAAGGTCGAGGTCGTGGTGTGGCTATGTCCCGACGGCACCAGCCAGTCCGCGAACTGTGCTTCCGGCAAATCGCCCTCAGCCAATGAGATCACGGCACTGCAGAAAACCATTCGCGATGAACTCAACGACGTGGTCTCCAACATCGACTATGTCAGCAAGCAGGATTTCTACGACAACACCTTCACCAAGCAGTACCCGAACGGTGAATTCCAAGGCCGTACGCTGACCGCGGACGATATGCAGGACTCCCTCTGGCTCAAGCTCAAGGACCCCACCAAATATCAGGTGGTCTCCGAAGTGCTCTCCGGCAAGGAGGGTGTGGAGGACGTCACCGACCAGCGCCAGATCTTCGACCCGGTGTTCGCCGTGCTCAACCGAGCCACGGCGGTTACGGCCGTGCTCGCCGGCGTGATGGTGGTGGTCGCCATCCTGCTGACCGGAACCACCATTCGTATGTCCGCCGCATCCAGACGAACCGAAACCGAAATCATGAGGTACGTGGGTGCCTCGAACTGGACGATTCGTCTGCCGTTCATTCTGGAGGGCGCCATCGCCTCGCTGATCGGCTCGGTGCTCTCGTGCCTGATGCTTTCGGCTATCGTCAACGTGTTCGTCACCGGCTGGCTGGCGAAATCCGTTACATGGATTCCTTATGTGAATCAGCTCACGGTACTGGTGATATCGCCGTTCCTGGTTGTGGGCGCGATACTGCTGTCCATCATCGCTTCAACCATCTCGTTGCGGCGTTATTTGAGGGCGTAACGCGACCGGCTTACCCGCGAGAAATGTGATGACATCGTGTGCAAGCCTCTCAGGTTCGCATGTTATGGTATTGGCTTAAGTGAGCGAAAGGACTATTCACATATGACGAACGTACGTGTGATCAAGCCCGCACTGGCGGCACTGGTGGCCGCCGCAGCCTGTGTGGGAGGTCTGGCGTTCAGCTCGGCACAGCCTGCCCAGGCAGACACCTATTCCGACCTGATCAATGCGCAGAACCAGCACGCCGCGTCGGTACAGCGCGAGGCCGAACTCAAGCAGCAGCTGGCCGGTGCCAGCCAGGACCTGGCGAATAAGGTACTTGAGCTGGACGATCTGACCAACAACAAGATTGTCGCCGCGCAGGCCAAGGTCACACAGGCCAACGAGGATGCCGCCACCGCTCAGGACGAGGCCGATGCCGCATCCGGACGTCTTTCCGCCGCGCAGAAAGACAAGGAGACGCTTGAGGAGCAGATCAAGCAGACCGGCAAGGACTACGATGACGCGCACGCCGCCGTGGCCCAGCTGGCCCGTGACGAGATGCACGGCTCGAATGCTTCCGACGTGATGAGCGTGGTGACGGGTGCCACCAGCACACAGGACTTCGTCAATTCCATGCAGTCCCGGGACGCGTTGTCCCGCAACGAGGCGAATGCGGCTTCCTCCGCCGCGACCTCACTGAGCACGTCGAAGAACCGTGGCGAGCGTCTGGCGGCCATCGAAAAGCAGATCGCTGTGCTCAAGACCCAGGCCGATGAGAAGGCCGCTTCCGCACAGACCGCCGCCGAAACCGCGCAAAGCGAACGTGACGCTTTGGATAAGCTGCGCCAGGAAGGCGAAGAAAGGCGTGACGAACTGTCTTCCATGATCGACAGTCTGGATTCCCAATCCGCCAAGCAGGCGGCCCAGACCGTACTGATCGCTTCCCAGGTCGATTCCTACAATCGTCAGTTCCAGAAGGAACAGCAGGACGCCGCCAACAGGGTGGATACCGGTAACCAGGGCGGTACGCCGTCCACTCCGGTGACCCCCGCTCCGGCGCCCGCTCCGGCTCCGGCTCCGGCTCCGGCGCCGGCCCCCGCCCCCGCCCCCAGCGTCGGCGGCCAAGGCACGTCGAACGGTGATTACGGCAACGCCTATGCCACCGGCCAGTGCACGTACTGGGCGTATGAACGCCGTAGGCAGATGGGCATTGGCACGCCGTCCTATCTCGGCAATGGCGGCGACTGGTGGCGCAGCGCCCCCTCGTACGGCTTGCGCGTGGACCACAACCCTCAGGTCGGCGCCGCGCTCTCCTTCCTGCCTGGTCAGGACGGTGCCGACGGTACCTGGGGCCATGTTGCCGTGGTTGAAGCCGTGTATGGCGACGGCACATTCCAGATCTCCGAGATGAACGTGGGCGGCCTGTGGATGATGAACTACCGCACGCTGACCAATTTGGGTCAGTACTGGTTCGTCCACTGACCGGTTGGTTCGGCCGATATATGCGGTTGAAGGGTTCCTCTTGAAGAGGAACCCTTTTTCGTATTCGAGGCCGGTCCGTGATATCGTCGGATGTTGCGTTGCTACTGCTACCCACGAGTTGTTGCCCACGAAAGGAGGAGACATGCCCAAGGAAACCGGTGAGAAACTCATCGCCCAGAACAAGAAGGCCCGGCATGACTATGCCATCGAAGACAAGTACGAGGCAGGGCTGGCCCTGACCGGCACCGAGGTCAAGTCGTTGCGCGAAGGCCGCGCATCGCTGTCCGAGGCGTTCATCTCCATCGACCGCCGCGGCGAGATGTGGCTGGAGGGCGCGAACATCCCCGAATACCTGAACGGCACATGGAACAACCATGCGCCCAAGCGCAAGCGCAAGCTGCTGCTGCACCGATTGCAGATCACCAAGCTCGCCCGCGGCATCGAGGCCAAGGGATACACGATTGTGCCGCTGAGCCTGTACTTCAAGGACGGTCGCGTCAAGGCGGAGATCGCACTGGCCCGAGGCAAGAAGGAATTCGACAAACGCCAGGCCCTGCGCGAAGAGCAGGACAAGCGTGAAGCCCTACGCGCCATGCGCTACGCCAACATGCGCCACTAGTCCCGCCCCTTGGCTCCCCTCCGGAGGGGAGCCAAGAGTAGGATGTCCACGTTGTGGGCCATTTCGCCCACGATTAACGCTTCCGTAGCATTGCACTCCTACGCTCTGGAACCATCTGGGAAACATACCCGCCCAGCTGACTATCCGGAGAGAGGAAATCCAATGTCTCTAAGCAAGGGAATACAATCCGCTGCGGCCGCCGCCCTGAGCGCGGCCATGCTGATCGCCGTGGCGGCCTGTGGCACGACTGACGGCACCGACACCGCATCCAAGAGCGGCGATTCATCCAAGGACTCGTCCAGCACTTCGATTCAAGGCTTCGACACCAGCAGCATCCAGAAGGACGACGAGATCGCCGCACTGCTGCCCGATTCCGTGGCCGGCGACGGCACGCTGACCGTCGGCGCCGATACTTCCTATGCCCCGGCCGAGTTCCTGGCCGAGGACGGCAAGACCCCGGTCGGCTTCGACGTCGACCTGTCTAAGGCGCTGGCCGCAGTGTTCGGACTGAAGGAAAACACCGTCTCCTCCACGTTCGATTCGATTATCCCGTCCGTCGGCTCCAAGTACGACATCGGCATCTCCTCCTTCACCGTGACCAAGGAACGCATGGAGGCCGTCGACTTCGTCACCTACTTCAAGGCCGGTTCCACGTTCGTGGTGCAGAAGGGCAACCCGAACAAGGTCGACTCCTCGAACCTGTGCGGCGTGAAGGTGGCTGTGCAGACCGGTACCACCCAGGAAGAGGAAGTCAACAAGGCCAACGAGCAGTGCAAGGCGGACGGCAAGGATGCCATCGACATCCAGTCCTCCAAGCTGCAGACCGATGTGACTACCGCCGTGGCTTCCGGTAAGGCTGATATCTTCTACGCCGATACGCCGGTTGCCGGCTACGCCATCAAGCAGACCGGTGATACGCTCGAGGCCCTCGGCGAGGACGTTGGTGTGACCCCTGAGGCCGTGGCCGTCAAGAAGGGCGATTCCAAGACCGCCGAGGCCGTACAGAAGGCCATCCAGAAGCTGATGGATGATGGCACGTACAAGAAGATCCTCGACACGTGGGGCGTCTCTTCCGGCGCCGTCGACAAGGCCGAGATCAACCCGTCCGTCGAGTAGTTTCGGTTACTATGAAGACTCCCGTTGCCCTGCGGCGGGAGTCTTTTTGTATATGTATGCACTGTAGTGTATAAATATGCTTAACCGTTGATCGTTGCCGTTGAAGCGGCGTAAGAGAGAAGAAGAAACGATTATGCAGTCCACCAAACTGAAGTCCATTATGGCCATTGCGCTGAGCTCGGCCATGCTGTTCGCCACCGCCGCTTGCGGCACCTCCGACAAGGCCGATGCCGGTACGGATTCCGCCAAGGGCTCCGATGCCGCCACCATCACCAGCTACGATGTCAGCTCCGTGGAGAAGGATGACACCATCGCCGCACTGCTGCCTGAATCCGTGACCAAGGACGGCAAGCTCACCATCGGCACCAACCCCTCCTACGCCCCGGCCGAATTCCTCGACGCCGACGGCAAGACCCAGATCGGCTACGACATGGATCTCGCCCGCGCCATGGGCAACATCTTCGGTCTCGAGACCGAAATCGTCTCCTCCAACTTCGATACGATCATTCCGGCCATCGGCTCCAAGTACGATCTGGGCATCGCCGCCTTCACCATCACCAAGGATCGCATGGAATCCGTCGACTTCGTCTCCTACTTCACCGCAGGCATGGGCTATGCAGTGGCCACAGGCAACCCCAAGAACGTCGACGAGAACGACCTGTGCGGTCTGAACGTTGCCGTCGAGACCGGCACCGTCGAGGAAGAGGCCATCAACAAGACCGCCAAGCAGTGCAAGGCGGACGGCAAGAAAGACATCACCATCCAGTCCTCCAAGCAGCAGACCGACGCCACCACCGCTGTGGTGACCGGCAAGGCCGACGTCTTCTTCGCCGATTCCCCGGTTGTCGGCTACGCCATCGCCCAGACCGATGGTCAGCTGGAACAGCTCGGCAAGGACTTCGATGAAGTGCCGAACGCCATCGCCATCAAGAAGGGCGATTCCCAGACCGCCGAAGCCGTGCAGAAGGCCATGCAAAAGCTCATGGACGACGGCACCTACACTAAGATTCTCCAGCACTGGGGCGTCGAATCCGGCGCACTGGACAAGGCCGAAATCAACCCGGCCGTCGAATAGTCGACAAGCTGTCGAGAAAATTCGAATGGGGCGCACTGTTTGTAACACAGTCGCCCCATTCGTGCACTAAGGTTCAACGCTAGTTGCAACTTGCAGTTCAGGCTGCCTAACACATCCAAGGAACCAGATTATGGCGAAGAAAGAAGTCGACGGTGAGGGGCTGAACATCCCCAACCGCATCAAGGCGTTGCCGGTCAAGCGCCCCGGCCCGATTGTGGCCGCAGTGATCGTGGTACTGCTCGCCGCGATGCTCATTCAAGGCTTGATTACCAATCCGCGACTGGATTGGCCCACCGTCTGGAAGTACCTGTTCAACGAGAACGTGCTTGAAGGCATTCGCTATACCTTGGAGCTCACCGTGATCTCCATGGTCGTGGCGATCATCCTGTCGGTGATTCTTGCCATCATGCGCAAATCCATCAATCCGGTGCTGCGCGGCGTCAGCTGGTTCTTCATCTGGTTCTTCCGCGGCACGCCTGTGTACACGCAGCTCATTTTCTGGGGTCTGTTCGCCGTGCTGATTCCCAAGATCAGCCTCGGCATTCCGTTCACCTCGGTGGAGTTCTGGAGCATCGACTCCAACGTGGTGGTCACCGCATTCAACGCCGCATGGATTGGTCTGGCCCTGAACGAGGCCGCCTACCTGTCCGAAATCGTGCGTGCCGGCCTTGAAGCCGTGGACCCCGGCCAGACCGAGGCGGCCAAGGCGCTGGGCATGAACCGCACGCTCATCATGCGCCGCATCGTGCTGCCGCAGGCCATGCGCATCATCATCCCGCCCACCGGCAACGAGACCATCGGCATGCTGAAGACCACCTCGCTGGTCACCGCCGTGCCGTTCACCCTCGAACTGCAGTTCGCCACCAACGCCATCGCCAACCGTATCTACAAGCCGATTCCGCTGCTTCTCGTGGCCTGCTTCTGGTACCTGCTGATCACCTCCATTCTGATGGTTGTGCAGTCCCGCCTCGAGGCGCACTTCGGCAAGGGCTTCGATGCCCGACCGGTGGGCACCAAGGGCAAGCAGACGCCATTGCCGGGTAAGACCGACGGTGAACCGAAGGATGACGTGGACAAGCTCAACCAGACCACATTTGTCGGATTGAATGCATAAGGCGGGAGCGCGATTATGACTACGAATGACATCACCAGTGTTGCCCCGGTCGTGCGCAAGGCGGCTGACGGTTCCGTGATTCCTGCTGTCGAGGCCGTGCAGGTGCACAAGGCGTTTGGGCCGCTGCATGTGCTCAAGGGCATCGATCTAACCGTTATGCCCGGTACTGTGACCGTGATTCTGGGGCCCTCCGGTTCCGGCAAGTCCACGTTCCTGCGTCTGATCAACCAGCTGGAAACCCTGACCGGCGGTTCCATCGAGGTGGACGGCGAACTCATCGGCTACAAGCACGTGACCAAAAACGGCCAGGACATGCTGCAGACCCTGGACGATAAGGAGATCGCCGCACAGCGCTCTCGCCTCGGCATGGTGTTCCAGCGCTTCAACCTGTTCCCGCACATGACCGCGCTGGAAAACGTGATGGAAGCCCCGATCCACGTGCAGCACCAGTCCAAGAAAGCCGCCTGTGACCTGGCCGTGGCCGAGCTTCAGCGCGTCGGTCTGGGCGATCGCATGGACTATTACCCCTCCCAGCTGTCGGGTGGTCAGCAGCAGCGCGTGGCCATTGCCCGTGCTCTGGCCATGAAGCCGGAGATCATGCTCTTCGATGAGCCGACCTCCGCCCTTGACCCCGAACTGGTGGGCGAGGTGCTCAACGTCATGCGTTCCTTGGCCAAGGAAGGCATGACCATGGTGTGCGTGACCCACGAAATCGGCTTCGCCCGCGAAGTCGCCGACCAGATCGTGTTCATGGACGGCGGCGTAGTCGTAGAAAAGGGCGGCCCCGACATCATCGACCACCCCACCGAGCCTAGGTTTAAGGACTTCCTACAGCACGTGCTGTAGGAAGGCTGTTATATTACCTCAGCACTGTCGTGCTTCGGCGTCGCCTACGGGGAGTCCACTGGGCTCCCCGCTTTACGGCTCCGCCTACAGCACGTGCTGTAGGAAGGCTCGTTGTTGCAGCTCCAAAAGCGTACGCTGATGAACTCAGCGTACGCTTTTCACGAAGGGGCATGTTCCAATCCTGCAAAGGCGGCGGGTTGGATTCGCTTTGCGCAATAATCGTCCGCTAGGCTGGTGAGCCATGTGTGGAATCGTTGGATACGCGGGAAATATTGAAACGGCATGCGGCAAGCCTTTGGAGGTCTGCCTGCAAGGCCTGGAACGTCTGGAATACCGAGGCTATGACTCGGCCGGTGTGGCGCTGACCGCGCCCGGCATGGATAAGGTGGTCGTGCGCAAGAAGGCCGGCCGTTTGAAGAACCTGGTCGAAGACATCGAGCGCAAGCCGATGCCGCTCGCCACGGTGGGCATCGGCCACACGCGCTGGGCCACCAATGGCGAGCCGAGCGACGTGAATGCCCACCCGCACACCAGCATGGACGGCAAGGTGGCCATCATCCATAACGGCATCATCGAAAACGCCTCTCAGCTGCGTCTCGACCTGCAAGCCGAAGGCTACCGATTCGCCTCCGCCACCGACACTGAGGTGGCCGCTAAGCTGCTCGGCAAGATCGTGGACAAGATTATCGCGGACGAAGGCAAGCCAGACTTGTTCAAGGCTGTGCGCCGTATGGCCCGCATGCTTGAAGGCGCGTTCACCATTCTGGCCACCGACTGCCGCCAGCCGGACATCGTGGTCGGAGCCCGCCATGATTCGCCACTGGTCGTGGGCCTTGGCGAGGGGGAGAACTTCCTCGGTTCCGACGTCGCCGCATTCGTGGCCTACACCAAGCGCGCCATGGAAGTCGACCAGGATCAGGCCGTATGCGTGTCCGCCGACAAGGTCATCGTCGCCGATTTCAACGGCAACGTGGTCGAAAACCCGAAGACCTACACCGTGGATTGGGATGCTTCGGCCGCCGAAAAGGGCGGCTGGGATTCCTTTATGGACAAGGAGATTCACGAAGACCCTGCCGCAGTGCAGCGCACCCTGCTTGGCCGCTTCGACACGAATGGCGACATCACCCTTGATGAAGTGCGTATCGACGAACACGACTTCAAGTCCATCGACAAAATCATCGTCGTGGCCTGTGGCACCGCCAGCTACGCCGGCCAGGTAGCCAAATACGCCATCGAACACTGGGTGCGTATCCCCGTGGAAATCGAACTCGCGCACGAATTCCGTTACCGTGACCCGATTCTGACCCCGCGTACGCTCGTGGTGGCCATTTCTCAGTCCGGCGAAACCATGGATACGCTGATGGCCCTGCGCCACGCGCGCGAACAGGGGTCCAAGGTGCTGGCCATCTGCAACACGCAGGGTGCCTCCATTCCGCGCGAATCCGACGCCGTGCTCTACACACACGCCGGCCCGGAAGTTGCCGTGGCATCCACCAAGGCGTTCGTGGCGCAGATTACCGCCGCCTACCTGCTGGGCCTGTATCTGGCGCAGGTCAAGGGCGCGATGTTCCGCGATGAGATTCATCAGATGCTCGACTCCCTGAAAGACATGCCGCGCAAGATTCAGTGGGTGCTCGACACCCAGCCCAAGACCATCCAGGCGGCCGCCGAGCGCATGGTGAACGCCAACTCCTTCTTGTTCCTCGGCCGCCACGTGGGCTACCCGGTGGCGCTTGAGGGCGCGTTGAAGCTCAAGGAAATCGCCTACACGTTCACCGAGGGCTTCGCGGCCGGCGAGCTCAAGCATGGACCGATCGCGCTGGTGGACGAGGGTGAGCCCGTGGTGTTCATCGTGCCGCCGCAGCGCGGCCGCAATGTGTTGCACGCCAAGGTGATCTCTGGTATCGAGGAGGTCAAGGCTCGTGGCGCGTACATCATCGCCGTGGCCGAGCAGGGCGACCCGGATGTGGAACGGTACGCTGACGTGGTGTTCTGGCGCCCCGCCTGCCCAACGCTGATGAGCCCGCTGGTTGACGTGGTGCCGCTGCAGCTGTTCGCCATGGACATGGCAAAGCTCAAGGGCTACGACGTGGACAAGCCCCGCAACCTCGCCAAGTCCGTGACCGTTGAGTAAGCCACATCGGTATGTGATTGACGAGCCTCATATTCCGTTTGAGATGGACGTGCTGTATGAGGACGAGCGGATCATCGTGGTGGACAAGCCGCATTTTCTGGCCACCATGCCACGCGGCATGTGGTATCGGCAGACCGCGCTGATCCGATTGCGTGAGCGGCTGGGGGAGCCGGACATCACGCCAGCGCACCGATTGGACCGCATGACCGCCGGCGTATTGGTGTTCGTGCGGGATCCGGCCTGCCGCGGCGCGTATCAGATGCTGTTCCAGAACCGGCAGGCCGTCAAGGTCTATGAATGCCTGGCGCCCTGCCGGCCGATCAGCCGCCCGCGATTCGGCACGATCATGAAGGTCGAGCCGCCATGCCCGTTCCCATTGCTGCGCCGATCGCACATCACCAAGGAACACGGCACGATGGCCGCATTCGAGGAACCGGGTTTGGCCAACGCCGAAACCCTCATCGAGCGCGGCGACCTCTGTTTCCCTCCCGCTGGCGGGAGGTGGCGCGAAGCGCCGGAGGGTGGTCCCCATCCGGGAAATCACCCCATCTGCCGCTACACACTCCACCCGCGCACCGGCAAAACCCACCAATTGCGCGTCCACATGAATTCGCTCGGCCTGCCCATCGTGGGCGACGACTTCTACCCGCGCATCCAGACACGCCCCTACGACGATTTCAGCCAGCCGCTGCAATTAGTGGCGCGTGTGCTACGATTCACCGATCCAATAACAGGCGAGAAGCGCGAATTCGTTTCCCGTGTGCCGCTTAAGATCTGATTTCTTAGGGGGGGGATGGCGAGACCAATCCCTGCCCGTCCGAATCACTGTCCCTTTCGACTGGCCATCCAGCTCATTGCATCGTCGTACACCATCATGATGCGCTTGCGATAGCTATCGATGAATTCCTGCGCACCAATGCTCGCGATAACGTCGTGAGCGGGTTGCACGGTGCTGTCGAATGCCTCCGGCAGCCTATCCACCAAGGTGTGGAATCGTAAAATCACGGATTCCTCATCTAATCCCATCCGCTGTGCGAATCGTTCCAGATGTTTGCGGCGTAATTGAAGAAGATCTCGGCGTCCGCCGATGTTCATCGCCAAAGTGGCATTTATGATCTGCTTGCCATGCCCCAAATAAGGGAACACCGAAGCAAGGTCATAGAGCGGGGCAAGCCGCACGGACGCGCCATCGAGCAATAGCGAGTAGTTCTTGGCGTGGCTGTCTGTTGCCCCGACGAGATAACTGGCGAGGATGCCGTCGGTGAAGGCTCGGATATTGCTTTCGGCCTGACCGGGCAGACCGTGCTTGCGCAACATTTCCGCATATGCATTGGACGTTGGGCCGTTGTGTTCCTCGTATTTCAGCGATGAGGGAATGCCCAGCGCTTGGGTAAAGTCTTCTTGGTGCAGGGCCGTCACCGTACCATTGGCGGACACTATACGGTCATACCGCTCGCTGATGATGGCTGGGACCCCATCAAAGATGTGAAAAGAGGTGTGGGCCACGGGTATTCCCATCGCCTCCACAATGCGCATGGTGATGTGTTCGTTGAATGCTTGGTGTGGAAGGGTCGGTATGCCGGGCTTGATGATATGAGTCGTCCGCGCGATTCCAGTGGTGGAGAACCATGATCCATTGCGGTTCCTCAGTGCGATCTTGCCCTGCTGTCCCGCGACCGACCAATGCTCGTCTACGCTTGCGGACTGGATGCCTGTGGGGGCGGCTGCGCGTAGTCGATTCGCGATCTGCGAATCGCTGATTGGAATAAGCGAATCGTCATCTATGGGCAAGTGCGGGTCGGCGGACAGCCGTAATGCGCCGGTGGCATCGAATCCGATGGCTTGCAACAGATCAAATGCGCTTGTCGATCGGGCATGATGCAATCGCATGGCTTCATCTCGGGCCTGAGGGGATTCCGGGACCAGGGCCTCAAGGAAATTACGCGGGATGTCGCCTGAATATTCGGCTGCGGTAATGGGCATGGAAAGCGATATTGGTGTGGGTGATTGCGACCAACGATAGGAATCGTGATATTGGAAAATAATGCTGCCATCGTTTGTTCTTCGAAACTGGCCGATGGGTGTTTCGCCGAGAAATGCATTGAGAGTGTTTTCGCTCATGGTGTCACCATTCATAGAGTTCGGCGGGCTGCGGGGTTTTGCGGACATCCAGCGACAAGCCAAGCTCAGTCAGAGCGCTGAGAATGGTGGAGAATCCGGGATTGGGGACTCGGGCGTGTTCAAATTCGATCAGCCAGCGACGTGACACGCCCAGCCGTTGGGCCATGTCGGTCTGACTGATGCCCTGGCGTTGCCTTTCATCCTTGATAAGCCGCGCGTATTCGGCGATATCCATGACAATCATGTGCAAAATATATCACAGTATAGTAAAGTGTGCAATATTCTGCACATAGTTGGAAATGTGCAGAATATTGCACAACCGAGTCGATTGGTCGGTGCGGAATTGCCTATGGATCACTGGCAGGTGAATCACTGACAGGTACCAGTGGATGCCAGCACATGCCGCTCGTCAGCTGATGTCGCGCACGGAACCGCGTTCGATCAGTTCCGGCGGGATTACGGTTTTGACGCCGACCGGTATCTTCTCGCCTTCGCATTGACGGCGGACCATGGAGAAGGCGGTGGCGCCAATGTCGTCAAAGCGCAGCTTCATGGTCGTCAGGTTCAAGCGCGGAACCATATCTACCAGCGAATCATCGACGCCCACGATGCTGACATCCTCGGGCACGCGCTTGCCCGCTGACTGCAACCCGAGCATTGCGCCGTATGCCATTTGGTCGTTGGCGGCGTAGATGGCCGTGCAGTCGGGGTCGTGGGCCAACGCCACGCCGGCCTGGTAGCCTGAATCCGCGCACCAATCGCCGATGTACATGCTCGGTACGCGTGCTCCCATTTGTTCCAACGCTTCTCGCCAACCGCGGGCGCGGCTTTCGGCGGCGCGCGAGGTGGACGGTCCGGCAATGTGGTAGACGGTCTTGTGCCCCTTGCTCATCAGGTAATCGACGATAGCGGTCGAGCAGCCATACTGGTCGGCGTCAACGGTGGGGCAGTGGTCGGCGGCGGATTCGCAGATGAGCACGACTGGAAATTCTCGCGGAGGCTTGTATCCGACGAAATCGGAGATGCGTTCCTCCAGCACTACGATGACACCATCCACCGGCTGACGCTGCATGCGATCGATGGCGGCGGAAAGCGTGCGTTCCGCACCGTGGCGCATGGTCTGGATGGTGACTGAATAATCGTCATCGGCCGCGTTGGCCACAATAGAATCAAGGATGCGGGCGTTGCCGAACGTGGCGGTGTTGAACATCACCACGCCGATATCCTGGAAGCGGCCGTGCTTTAGGGCTCGGGCCGCATAATTCGGACGATACCCAAGGCGTTCCATTGCAGCTTCGACACGCTGGCGTGTTTCGGGTTTCACCGCATCGCTGCCATTCGCCACGCGGGACACTGTCTGTGGCGAAACGCCGGCGGCTTTCGCTATGTCTTGCATGGACACCTGTGTTGGCCTCGACATTTCACCCTCGCTTGACTCATTAATGTCGGTGTTTCGTTTGCAGCGCTTATCTTAGGGCCGCTTACGGTAACGATAACATCGTTGTCTTCGTGACCATTGTAGCAGAGTGACTGAGAAACCCTTAATTCAACACGGTACTCAACACGATTGGACAATGTTACAAATGGTGTTATGATGATAACGCAAACATTTTGGTCAACCTTCGAAGGAGAGGGGTTGGGAATGGCTTCAGCCGATATCGCAGCTGCGCCCGTGCATTCGGGCAAGGCTCGTGTGAATAAGCACAAGGCCGATTGGCGTGGATGGAAATTCATGTGGCCTTTTGCGGTGGTGTTCGTGTTCGTGTTCATCGTGCCGATCGTGTACGCCGTTTATATTTCGTTCTTCAAGAAGCAGATGATCGGCGGCACCAAGTTCGTCGGCTTCGAGAACTACGCGCGCCTGTTGGGTGATGGCCAGTTCTGGAGCAGTGTTGGTCGTGTGGCCCTGTTCACGTGCGTGCAGGTGCCGATCATGCTGTGCCTGTCGGCTTTGATGGCCCTGGCGTTGGATTCGATGAAGCTGCATGGCACGAGGTTCTTCCGTATCTCGACGTTCCTGCCCTACGCGGTGCCGGCGGTGGTGTCGACGTTGATCTGGGGTTTCGTGTATGGCGCGAAGTACGGCCTGGTGGGTTCGTTGAACGATTTCCTGGGTACGGACATCGACGTGCTCGCCCCCAGCGTGTTGTTGGCCAGTATCGGGAACATCGTGACGTGGGAGTTCACGGGCTACAACATGCTCATCTTCTACAGCTCGCTGTCGACCATCCCGCATTCCCTGTACGAGGCGGCCAGCATCGACGGCGCGTCGGAGTGGCAGATCGTGAAGAGCATCAAGCTTCCCGAATTGCGCGGCAGCCTGGCGATCACGGTGATCTTCAGCATCATCGGCTCGTTCCAGCTGTTCAACGAGCCGAGCATTTTGCAGAACATGGTTCCTGGTAATGCGATCACGACGTATTACACGCCGAACATGTACGCGTACAACCTGAGCTTCTCCGGCAACCAGTCGAACTACGCGGCCGCGTTGGCGATCGTGATGGCCGTGATCACCATGGCCATCGCCTACATCGTCCAGTTGAACAGCCTGAAGGAGCAGATGAAGTGACGATGACCGCTGTTCGTGTTGAGGAATCGATGATGATCGTGAAGGAGCGTATGTGATGAGTGCAGCAACGACTTCGGCCGCCGGTCGCCTGACCGACGGCGAGCTCAAGGCCCGGGAGAAGGCCGCCAGGAAGGCGGAGAAGGCCCGCCAGAAGAGGATCGCCGCCGACGAGGCCGCCGAACGCAGGCGCAGCGCGAAGGCGGGGTTCGCGAACGTGAACAACCCGAGGCGTTCCACGTTGTTGACCGTCCTGTGCGCGGTCTTCGCCGTGTACTGCCTGTTCCCGTTCGTCTACCTTTTGATCAACGCGACGAAGACGCAGGCCGACTTCACCAGTACGTTCGGCCTGGGCTTCGGCAAGACGTTCGCCCTGTTCGACAACATCGCGACCGTGTTCACATACCAGGACGGCATCTTCGGGCGCTGGCTGCTCAACACGCTCCTGTACGTGGTGGTCGGCGCCGGCGGCGCGACACTGCTGGCCATCATGGGCGGCTACGCTCTGGCCAAGTTCCGCTTCCCGGGGCGCAAAGCGGTGTTCGCGGTCATCATCGGCGCGATCAGCGTGCCGGGCATCGCTTTGGCGGTTCCCCAGTTCCTCCTGTTCGCCAAATTGGGCCTGACGAACACCCCGTGGGCCATGATCATCCCGTCGCTGATCAGCCCGTTCGGTTTGTACCTGATGTGGATCTTCAGCGAGCAGGCCGTGCCCCAGGAGCTGCTGGAGGCGGCGCGCGTGGACGGCGCGTCCGAGTTCCGCACGTTCTGGCAGATTTCCTTGCCCCTGTTGGCTCCGGGCATCGTTACGACGGCCCTGTTCACGATCGTGGCGACGTGGAACAACTACTTCCTGCCGTTGATCATGCT
>ERZ507026.273-NODE-273-length-26644-cov-5.259769_pt1 | contig 26644 bp, 26 predicted proteins | sample MGYA00512876_ERZ507026 | MGnify/ENA metagenome assembly ERZ507026 | reverse complement strand
CTCCTGCTTGCTTTTCATCTGTGCATCACCTCTCACCCATTGTACCAGACCGGCGGGAAAAATGCAAATAGGGGGGTGCAAACCGGAAAAGAATGTGGTATAATCCAACTGATTTTGCGGACACGGAGCTTCCGGCCCGCAGCGAAGAGGAGGTGCCGTGATGCGGCCGCTGGCAGATGAAATACGACCTCAGACACTGGACGAGGTAGCAGGACAGAAGCACCTGCTGGGGGAGGGAGCGCTGCTGCGCCGCCTGATCGAGAGCGGGGCGGAGGCCAACCTGATCTTCTACGGCCCCTCCGGCACCGGCAAGACCACCATTGCCAACATCATCGCCCGCCGGACGAAAAAGACCCTGTACCACCTCAATGCCACCACGGCATCCCTGCAGGATGTGAAAGCGATCATCGGCGATGTAGACACCATGATGGCTCCCAATGGGGTACTTCTGTATCTGGACGAGATCCAGTACTTCAACAAAAAGCAGCAGCAGAGCCTGCTGGAGTTCATGGAGAACGGCAAGATCACCCTCATCGCCTCCACCACGGAGAATCCTTTTTTCTACGTGTATAACGCCCTCCTCTCCCGAAGCACGGTGTTCGAGTTCAAGGCCCTGACACCGGAGGAGACGGTACCTGCCGTGGAGCGGGCGCTGGCGCTCCAGCAGCAGCGCAGCAGCCTGCCCCTCTCGTGGGAGGAGGAGGTTCCCCGGCTCATCGCCGCCGGGTGCGGCGGGGATGTCCGCAAGGCTGTCAACGCTGTGGAGCTGCTGTATCAGTCCGCCAAGCCCAGGGACGGAGGGCTGCTCCTGACGACGGAGGATGCACAGGTGCTGGCCCAGCGCAGCGCCATGCGATATGACCGGGAGGGGGATCAGCACTACGACCTGCTGTCGGCGCTGCAAAAATCCATCCGTGGCTCGGATCCGGATGCGGCGGTGTACTATCTGGGGCGGCTGCTGGCGGCGGGAGATCTGCTGAGCCCCTGCCGCCGGCTGCTGGTCATCGCAGCGGAGGACGTGGGGCTGGCCTATCCACAGGCCATCGTGGTAACGAAGGCCTGCGTGGACGCTGCCCTGCAGCTGGGCCTGCCGGAGGGACGGCTCCCGCTGGCAGAGGCAGCGGTGCTGCTGGCCACGGCACCCAAGTCCAATTCCGCCCACAATGCCATCATTGCCGCCATGCAGGACATCGACCGCGGCAAGGTAGGGCCGGTGCCACGGCACCTGCAGAATGTCCACGCCGACAGCGCCGGAACGGGGAAGGTCCCGACCTACAAATATCCCCACGTTTACCCCAATCACTATGTAAAGCAGCAATACTTGCCAGACATTGTAAAGGACGCTGTTTACTACGAATACGGCCCCAACAAAACAGAGCAGGCCGCCAAGCGCTACTGGGACGAGATCAAGGGCGATAGCGCCAGCCGCTGACGCTGCCGCCGGTGATTTGATAGTGCAGCGGCGTGGGGAAGTCAGGCTGCCCCAGCTCCTGCACCATCTGCAGCTTGATCTTGCCGGTCTGAGGCTGGATGGAGCGGATGTAGACCGACACCAGCCGTCCCTCCGGGATATCCTCCCGGCTGTCCGCCAAGCCCGACAGGTTGGGCGTCAGCTCCACAAAGCAGCCATAGGGCTTGCAGCTGCGGACAATGCCCGGCACCGTCTCGCCCACCCGGAAGCGGGCGGCGTTCTCCAGCCACGTTCCCAGCAGTTCCCTGTGACTGAGGACGATGCGCTTTTGCTGTGGGTCGATGCTCTGCACCACGGCACGGATGCGCTGGTGCAGGGCGAAGCGCTCCGCCGGATGGCGGATGCGTGCCACGGAGATATTCGCCAGCGGCAGCAGGGCCACAAGGCCACAGCCTACATCCACGAAGGCCCCGAAGGGTGCCAGATGCGTTACCTGCCCCCGAATCACCATGCCGGGCGTCCCGTGGCGCAGGATGTGTTCCATGGCCTCCTCCTGCGCCAGACGGCGGGAGAGGAGAAATTCCGTGCTGCCGTCGGCTGCTATGCGCTGACCTGTTACCTGAAAACAGACGCTGCACCCCACGCAGGACAGCGCAGCGATATCCCGCTGAGCGCCGGAGAGAAACGGTGCCGCCACCTGATCCTGTGGGATGATGCCGCCGCAGCCTCCCGGCCGAAGGTGCAGATTGCGCTGGGCATCGCACCGCAGGACGGGAGAGGCGAGTGTTTCGTGGGACGCCAGTGCATCCTGCAGCTGCCGGAGCGTACAGGGCTTCCAGAATCCCTCCGGCAGCGGCCATTTATATTCTTCCATCATGACACACCCTTACATTCAGATATCCCATACTATGCGCCGGTACAGGCGTGCTTGAACGAAAGGAGCGCCTATGGATCTGAAGCTGCACGATATCGTAGAGATGAAAAAAGAACACCCTTGCGGCAGCCGCCGCTGGGAGGTGCTGCGGGTAGGGATGGACCTGAAGCTCCGCTGCTGCGGCTGCGGACACGAGGTCATGGCCCCCCGCCGAAAGCTGGAGAAAAGTATCAAACGCATGATCACAGAGGAGGAATCGATATGAGACCCAAATGGACCCGTTATCTGGCCATGGGCGTGGCTCTGCTGCTGGCTGTCCTGATGCTGGCAACGCTCATTGTGCCATACCTGAGCCTGTGAACCCACGGCCGGGGATCGGCGTATGCGGTACATGGGGAGAGGACCGATGGGGTCCTCTCTTTTTTTGACGCTTTTTTCCGGCGGCGGACGGTATAATGTGTCCAGCGGAAGGGGGGAAGCGGCGTGACGGTGGTGTATCTGGACCGGGTGCTCCTGCTGAATCTGTTGGTAGACTATCTGCTGCTCCTGACCACGGCCCAGCTGGCGGGTATCCCCCTGCGGAGGGGGAGGCTGGCTTTGTGCGCCGCCGTCGGGGCGCTGTACGCCGGTGCGGTGTTCCTGCCGGGGCTTAGCTGGCTGTCGCACCCTTTGTGCCGGACGGCTGGGGGAGCCGCCATGGCGCTGGCGGCGTGGCGGCGGGAGGCCCATCCGTGGCGACTGACGGCGCTGTTTTTTCTGCTGGCCGGAGGGTTGGGCGGTCTGGTGCTGGCGCTGGGGCTGGCCTCCGGCTCCGTGGCGGCATATGTGGGTCGGCTGTATCGGGCAGAGATCAGCTGGCCGGTGCTGCTGGGCGCAGCGCTGGGATTTTATGCGCTGCTGCATCTGGTATTCCGGCAGGCGGCCAGACATGGGGGAGGAGAGATCATGGACGCAACCATATCCATCGGAGGACAGAGTCGTGCCGTGCGGGTGCTGCACGACACGGGAAACACCCTGCGAAGCCCCGTCACCGGACAGCCGGTGCTGGTGCTGGAGCAGACGTCGCTGGGCGGGCTTCTGCCGCCGGAGGTGGAGCGAATCGTGACCCGGCGGGCCCCGCCGGAGGAGCGCATGGCCCAACTCCACGCCACGGACTTGGGCAGACGGTTCAGTCTGCTGCCCTTTTGCAGCATAGGAGCCCCGGAGGGACTGCTGCTGGCGGTTTGCAGCGACAGCGTGCAGATCGGCGGCACTACATATCCCCGGACGCTGGTGGCCCTGTCACCGGGGCCGGTCAGCGACGGCGGCGGGTATCAGGCCCTGTGGGGCGGAACGGAGAGGGGGAAGCATGAAAAAGCTGTTCAGGCGGCTACTGGCGTGGCTGCACAGTCTGCGCAGGCGGGATAAGATCATGTACATCGGCGGCAGCGACACCTTGCCGCCGCCTCTGCCCAGAGAGGAGGAGACGGGGGTCATCGCCCGCCTGGAGCAGGGGGACCCACAAGCCCGGCAGACGCTCATCGAGCGGAATCTGCGGCTGGTGGTGTATATCGCCCGCCGGTTTGAAAACACCGGCATCAACATCGAGGACCTGATCTCCATCGGCACCATCGGACTCATCAAGGCCATCAACACCTTCCGGGCGGATAAGAACATCAAGCTGGCCACCTATGCCTCCCGCTGCATCGAAAACGAAATTCTGATGTTCCTGCGGAAAAACAGTAGCCAGCGGACGGAGGTGAGCTTCGACGAGCCACTAAACACCGACTGGGACGGCAAGGAGCTGCTGCTCAGCGACGTACTGGGGACGGAGGGGGACGTGGTGCTGCGGCCCATTGAGGCAGATGCAGACCGCAAGCTGCTCAGCGACGCCGTAGGGATGCTGTCCCAGCGGGAGCGGGATATCATCACCATGCGCTTTGGCCTGTGGGGGCAGAAGGAACTGACACAGAAGGAGGTGGCCGACCGCTTGGGCATCTCCCAGTCCTACATCTCCCGTCTGGAAAAACGCATCATCCTGCGTCTGCGGCGTGAGATCGTGAAAATGAGCTGAATAAAAGAGCTGTAAGGCAACTTAGCCTTACAGCTCTTTTTACCCATATCGGGGTTCTCAGGGCTCCAGAAACAGGGAAGCGGGCCGGTTGATGACCATCATGTTGTAGTATTTCAGCAGATGATAGTCGTCCTTATCCAGCTTCACGGTGTCCAGCAGTCGGTCGTTCTCCTCCAGCAGATCCTTGGAGATCAGCACCTTCAGGGCCACGGGGGCGAAGAAGGGGGAGCTGCCGATGCCGGAAAGCATCCCAACCGCCGGGGTGCGGGTTTGCATGGGGTTTAGCATACAGATATACATTTTTTCCGCCGCATTGATCTGGTTGTGGAGAACCATATGGGTGATGGTGTCATAGGGCTTCATCTCGCCGGTAAAGAGGTGCTGACATTGATCCGGATCGTCGAAACTCTCCACTCCCATATAGAGGATCACGTCGATGCCCTCGCCGTCGACGGCAGGGGAAAAGCGCAGCAGAGAGCGCACCAGCTGATGGATGCGCCCGTCAAAGTAGTACATATAGGCCTGCGGGGTGTTGAAATAGAAATTGCCCGTCAGCACCTGCTCCTGATGAAATACCGGCGGCTGATAGTCGATAAAGCACTTCAGGTCGATATTCAGCGCCTGAGCAATGTCGTAGAGGGTCTCGATGTCAATGGTGATGGTGCCGTTTTCGTACTTGGAAAGGGTGGCCTTGCTCTTGTTGATCATGGCCGAAAACTGCTCGATGGTGTAGCCACGGCTCTTGCGGTACTTCTTGATCCGCTGGCCCACATGATAGGAAAAGGAACCCATAGATAGCCTCCTTGTATATATTCGTACTGATTATAGCAGGCATTTTATAACAAGTCAACTGAAAGTTTCATTTTGTGAAACAAAGGGAAAGGAGTTGGTTATTTTACCTTGTATTTGGAGATAGTATCTGGTATAATCGACATGATCTTATGTCGATAGGAGAAAACTTCTTTGAACTATTTGCAAGAACTATGGGCAGCGCTGGACTTCGGCTCCCTTCGAGATATTTTACTGCGGCTGGCATCGGTGTTCCTGTGTCTGACCACCCACGAGACCTGCCACGGGCTGGCGGCCTATGCCCTGGGAGACCCCACCGCCAAGCGGATGCACCGGCTGAGTCTGAATCCACTGCGGCACATCGACTGGATGGGTCTTCTGATGATGGTGACGCTGGGCTTCGGCTGGGCCAAGCCGGTGCCGGTGGATCCCCGCTACTTCAGAAAGCCCAAGCAGGGCATGGCGCTGACGGCGCTGGCGGGGCCGGTTTCCAACTTTCTTCTGGCACTGGTGCTGCTGGTGGGCGCCCGGATCATGGTGGACCACGCCGCCTATTCGGCACTGAATCAGGGGATACTGGACTTTCTAATATCTACGGCGGTGCTCTCCATCGGTCTGGGCCTTTTCAATCTGGTGCCAATCCCGCCGCTGGACGGTGCCAAGGTGCTGTTCTCCCTGCTGCCGGATCGGATGTACGACACGATGCTGCGGTATGAGCGCATCGGAATGTTCGTGCTGTGGGGTCTGGTGCTGCTGGACGTGGGCAGCGGGGCGCTGAACAGCGCCATTGCGTGGGTATTTCGGATATTCTGCCGGATCGTCGGCCTTTCTTGAGGTGTCAACATTGGATCATCCTATTTTCAAACTGGAAAAAGTGGTACAGCCCAAAACAGGGGAGACACTGGAGGACTTCGAGGGGCCTCTGGATCTCATTCTGTTTCTGCTGAACAAGAATAAGATCGAGATACAGGATATCCCCATTGCACTGATCCTGGACCAGTATCTGGCGTATCTGGAGCAGCGCAAGCAGATGGATTTAGAGGTGGCCAGCGAATTTGTCACCATGGCGGCTCACCTTATGTACATCAAGACCCGGATGCTGCTGAGCATTGAGGATGAAGAGGCCCAGAGCGAGATGGATGCCCTGATCCAGTCTCTGGCGGAGCGGCAGCGTGGGGATGCCTACGCCCGCATCCGGAAGCTGACAGAGCGCATGGGACCCATGAGTGAATTTGGCCGCAGCATCCTGACCCGTGGGCCGGAGCCCATGAAGCGGGGCAAGGTATACGAGTACGATCAGGAGCCGGGGGATCTGGTCATCGCCATGCAGGAGGTGCTGGATCGCCGGGGTCAGGCGGAGACACCGCCGCTGCGGGCCTTTGACGAGATCGTCAAGCGGGAGCCGTATCCGGTGGAGCGGAAGGCCAAGGAGTTGGTGGAGCGGCTGAAAAGGAACGGCATCACCCGGTTTTTGCTGCTGTTCCGTGGCAGCCGCAGCCGCAGCGAGTTGGTGGCTACATTCATGGCGGTGCTGGAGCTGTGCCGGAACCATATCATCCGGTTGGCGGGCTCTGCCGCCGACTGCACGGTGACCTGTCAGGAGACGGAGGAGGAATGAACGTGGAAACACGGGAAATGAAAGAGATCGAGGCCGCCGTGGAGGGCATCCTGTTTGCCTCCGGCGAGCCGGTGCATATCGACCGCATCTGTCTGGCGGCGGAGCTGGATCGACCAACGGCGGAGCTTGTGCTGCAAAAGCTTATGGACTATTACAGCTTTGAGCGGCGTGGGATGCGGCTGCTGCGTCTGGAGGACAGCTGGCAGCTGTGCTCCGCCCCGGAGTATGCCGACGTTATCCGTCGGGCCTTTGAGATACGCAAGCCCGCCAAGCTGTCCCAGCCGGCGCTGGAGGTGCTGACCATCATCGCCTACTACCAGCCCACCACACGGGCCTATGTGGATCAGATCCGTGGCGTGGACAGCTCCTATACCGTGGGGCTGCTGCTGGACCGGCACCTTATCGAGGAGTGTGGGCGGCTGCAGGTGCCGGGAAGGCCACGGCTGTACCGCACCACCAAAGCGTTCCTCCGGGCGTTCCACCTGAACTCGCTGGAGGATCTGCCGGAGATGCCGGGGATGGAGGCCGACGGCCAGCTGCGTCTGGCGGAGGACGGCTCCGTGCTGGATGATGCAAATGCGTAAAACTGCCGTATAAACGGCGAAAGGGGGGGATCGGCTTGGTGGCACTGTGGATCATCGGCGGCATTTTGCTGCTGCTTATCCTGCTTCTGCTGCTGCGGGTGGGAGTACACCTCCGCTTCGGCGAACAGCTGGAGCTGACGGTCATAGCCGGTCCGGCCCGCATTCAGCTGCTGCCCCGGCCGGAAAAGACAGAGCAAAAGACCAAGCAGAAGAAAAAAGCCAAGGGAGAAGCACAGGAGGAGAAGAAGCCTGCCAAGCAGCGGGAAAAGCTCTCTCTGAGCTTCGAGGATGTCCGCTCGGCGCTGCCGTACCTGTGGGAGGGCCTGAAGCGGGCGCTGGCTCGGACCCGGCGGCGGATGCGGATCGACCCCCTGCGTCTGTCCGTGGTCTTTGCCGGGGAGGACCCTGCTGCCGTGGCGCAGACCTATGGCTGGGCCAGCAGTGCCATGTGGACGCTGATGCCCCAGCTGGAGCGGCTGCTGAAGATACCGGACCCGCACATCCATCTGGGAACGGATTTCGGTGCAGCCCGCACCCAAATAGAGGGAGAGGCAGGTGTCGCTTTCCGCATCGGTGATCTGCTCATCATCGGCTTGGGCTTCGGCATCCCGTTGCTGAAATGGCTGCGGAAACGGAAAAAGGAAATCGAACAATCTGTGAAAGCGGCTCCGCCGCCGGCACAGGAGCAGACCGCATCATAAAGAAAGGAAGCTATACTATGGAAAACAACGAGAAGAAGAATCACTCCCTTATTGATCTGATGGATGCCTCCATGAGCAAAATTCGGGAGATGGTGGACTCCAACACCATCATCGGTGAGCCCATCCAGACGCCGGACGGCGTGACCCTGATCCCCGTGTCCCGGCTGAGCTTCGGCTTTGGCTGCGGTGGCGGGGACTACGGCAAGCAGACCCCCGCCATGTTCGGCGGCGCCAGCACTGCAGGTGTGAAGGTGGAGCCGGTGGCGTTTTTGGTGGTGAAGGACGGTGTGACCCGTGTGCTGCCGGTGGGCGTGCCTGCCGTGACCACGGCGGCCCGCATGGTGGAGATGGTCCCGGAGGTCATGGACCGGGTGGAGCACTTTATCGACAAGAGAAAAGAGGAAAAAGAGAGCTTCTGACGGAATAGAATAGGATCACCTGAGGGAAGAGGGTGATCCTGTGTACAAGCGAATCCTGACGGCAGTGACGGTGATCGTGCTGCTGTGCCTGCCCACGGCGTGGGCGGCAGATACTTCCGCTACAGCGGCCATTCTCATGGACGGCGATACGGGGGAGGTCCTGTACGAAAAGAATCCCGACCGGCAGATGCTTATTGCCAGCACCACCAAGCTGATGACGACCTTGGTGGTGCTGGAGCGTGGCGGTCTGGGGGATGTGGTCACAGTGACCCAGCAGCACATAGCGGAGGGCTCCTCCATGTATCTGAAGCCCGGCGACCGGGTGACGGTGGAGGAGCTTCTGTACGGTCTGCTGCTGTGCTCCGGCAACGATGCGGCGCTGGCTCTGGCGGACCACTGCGGCGGTCTGGAGCGCTTTGTGGCGGAGATGAACCGCAAGGCGGCGGAGCTGGGCATGACCGGTACCTCCTTTGCAAATCCCAACGGTTTGGATCAGGAGGGCCACTATTCCACGGCACGGGACATGGCCCGTCTGGCGGCCTGCGCCGTTAAAAACGAAACACTTGTGCGGCTGTGCTCCACCCGCAGCGTTACGGTGGGCGGCCGCACCATGACCAATCATAACCGGCTGCTCCGCAGCATCGACGGGTGCATCGGTCTCAAGACCGGCTACACCCGTGCGGCGGGGCGGACGCTGGTGAGCTGCGTCCGGCGAAACGGGCGGACTCTGGTTGCCGTCACGTTACAGGACGGCAACGACTGGGCGGATCACGCCGCCCTGTATGAATTTGGCTTCGGGCCGTAAGGAGGGATCCCGTGGAGGAACGTCTGCAAAAATGGATCGCCCGCTGCGGTATCTCCTCCCGCCGGGCGGCAGAGGAACTGCTGCGGCAGGGGCGTGTGACCCTCAACGGCCGGGTGGCCGGACTGGGGGAGAGCGGCGACCCGGAGCGGGATACCCTGCTGGTGGACGGAAGGCCTGTGGCTGCGGCACCGGAGCCGGTGTATCTGATGCTGAACAAGCCCAGAGGGTACGTCACCACCCTTTCCGACGAGCGGGGCCGCAAAACGGCGGCGGAACTGGTGGCAGACTGCGGCCGGAGAGTGTTCCCCGTGGGACGGCTGGATAAGGATTCCGAGGGGCTGCTGTTGTTCACCAATGACGGGAGCCTGACCCAACAGCTGCTGCACCCCCGGCATCAGGTGGACAAAGTCTATCAGGTGACGGTATCCGGCGCTCTGGAGGGGGCCGAGGAACGGCTCTCCCGGATGCGGATGCTGGAGGGGGAGCCCATTCAACCGGCACAGGTGCGCCGTCTGTCCCAAAAAGGGGAGACGGCGGTGCTGGAGGTGATCATCCATCAGGGCAAGAACCGGCAGATCCGCCGGATGTGCCGTCAGGCGGGGCTTTCCGTGCTGCGGCTGCGGCGGGTGCAGGAGCATACCCTGCATTTGGGGAACCTTCCATCTGGCAAGTGGAGATACTTAACAGATGAGGAATTACAAGACTTGAAGGGAAGCGATGGGGTTGAATAACAACGTGCTGCATACCATTCGCCAGCAAATGCCACAGTTTTCCAAGGGACAAAAGCGCATTGCCGCCTACATTCTGGAGCACTATGACAAGGCGGCCTTTATGACCGCCAGCCGGCTGGGACAGACGGTGGAGGTCAGCGAGTCCACAGTGGTGCGCTTCGCCGCCCAGCTGGGCTACGAGGGCTATCCGGAGATGCAGCGGGATCTGCGGGAGCTGATCCGTGGAAAGCTCACCTCCATCCAGCGCATTCAGGTGTCCAACGACCAGATGCAGGGGGATCTGCTGACCAGCGTCATGCAGCGGGATATGGACAGTCTCCGTACCGCCATCGAGCAGGTGGACCGGGGGCAGTTCGAGCAGATGGTGGACAAGCTGCTGAAGGCACAGCACATCTACCTGCTGGGGATGCGCTCGTCATCGTTTCTGACGGGGTATCTGAACTTCTATTTCCGCCTGATCTTCAAAAATGTGACACTGGTGCAGAACGCCGTGGCAGGGGAGACCTTCGAGCAGCTGGTGCAGGTGCAGCCCGGTGATGTGCTGCTGGCTATCAGCTTTCCCCGGTACTCCAAAATGACCGTCAATGCCGTGCAGTACGCCAGAGAAAAGGGGGCGGATGTGGTGGCCATCACCGACAGTACGCTGGCCCCCCTGTATCCGCTGGCCTCGGCAGCGCTGTTGGTCCGCAGCGACATGATTTCCTTTGTGGACTCCATCACAGCGCCGCTGAGCCTGCTGAATGCCCTGATTGTCACGGTGGGTCAGCGGAAAAACGAAGAGGTGCCGGAAACCTTCTCCGAGCTGGAGCGGGTCTGGTCACAATACAGTGTGTTCGGGAAAACGGAAGATGAGTAAAAGAGTGGTAGTTATCGGCGGGGGAGCCGCCGGAATGATGGCGGCCATTGCCGCTGCCGGCCGAGGGGCGCAAGTCACGCTGATCGAGCCCAACGAGCGGCTGGGAAAAAAACTGAATATCACGGGAAAAGGACGCTGCAACGTCACCAACAACTGTACGGAGGAGGCGCTTCTGCAAAATATCCCCCGTAATGGAAAATTCCTTTACAGTTCTTTTTCCGCCTTTAATAGCCAAGATGCCATGGCCTTTTTTGAGGAGCTGGGTGTCCCCTTAAAAACGGAGCGGGGCAACCGGGTCTTTCCCCAGTCTGATTGCTCCTTCGATGTATCCGGTGCTCTGAAGCACCGACTGGATCGCCTGAAGGTGCACTGGTCGCACGACCGGGCGGTTTCCATCGAGACAGAGGAAGGTGCTGTCACCGGCGTCCGTGGCGAGAAGGATACCTACCCGGCGGAGGCGGTGGTGCTGGCCACCGGCGGCGTCAGCTATCCCGCCACCGGATCCACCGGCGACGGCTACCGCATGGCGGCGCAGCTGGGGCATGAGATCGTCCCGCCCCACGGTTCACTGGTTCCGCTGGTCAGTGAGGACGAGGCCTGCCGGCAGATGCAGGGGCTGGCTCTGAAAAACGTAGAGCTGACGGTGCTGAACCGGAAAGGGAAAGCCATCTTCCGGGAATTTGGCGAGATGCTGTTCACCCACTTCGGCGTCTCCGGGCCGCTGGTGCTGTCGGCCAGCGCCCATCTGCGGAATTGGGAGAAGGAGACCTACCGTCTCAGCATCGACTTAAAGCCTGCGCTGGACGAACAGAAGCTGGAGAGCCGCATCCTGCGGGATCTGGGTGAGGCCCCCAACCGCAGCGTGGAGCGCATCTTTTCCGGCCTGGTTCCCCACAGCATGGTGCCGGTGATACTGAACCGTCTGGGGATGGACCCACAGCAGCAGGCCAACGCCGTGACCAGAGAGCAGCGCCGTGCGCTGGTGCAGCTGCTGAAGCACTTCACCATGCCCGTCACCGGGCCACGGCCTGTGGCGGAGGCCATCATCACCTCCGGCGGCGTGAAGGTAGGGCAGGTGCAGCCTGCCACCATGGCCTCCAAGCTGGTACAGGGGCTGTATTTTGCCGGGGAAATTCTGGATGTAGACGCCTATACGGGCGGTTTTAATTTGCAGATCGCATGGGCCACCGGCCATTGTGCCGGGGTCAGTGCCGCAGAGGAGTAAGGAGCGAATCGCATGGACAACAAGAGATACGCCGTGGCCATTGACGGCCCCTCCGGCGCAGGGAAAAGCACACTGGCCAAGGCCGCAGCGGCAGAGCTGGGCATCCTCTACGTGGATACCGGGGCCATCTACCGCACCATCGGCCTGTACGCCTGCCGCCGGGAGGCAGACCCACATGATTTGGCGGCCATCATCGCCCTGCTGCCGGACATTCAGGTGAGCATGGCCTACGGTGAGGACGGCCTGCAGCATATGCTGCTCAACGGGGAGGACGTGACGGACGTCATCCGCCGTCCGGAAATCTCCCGCTGGGCTTCGGTGGTCTCCGCCATCCCGGAGGTACGGGCCTTTCTGCTGGAGATGCAGCGAGAGCTGGCCCGCAGCCACAGTGTGGTGATGGACGGTCGTGACATCGGCACGGTAGTGCTGCCGCAGGCGGAGGTAAAGATCTTCCTGACGGCCTCGCCGGAGATTCGGGCCCAGCGCCGCATGAAGGAGCTGGAGCAGCGTGGAACGCCGCAGCCCTACAATCAGGTTCTCTCGGATATCCTCCAGCGAGATTGGGCAGACAGCCACCGGGAGACGGCACCCCTGCGGCAGGCGGAGGACGCTTTGCTGCTGGATACCAGCCATTTGGACTTTGACCAGAGCCGGGAGGCCCTGCTGCACATGATAAAGGAGAGGATCGGATGGTAAAAAATCGCTTTTACCGCTTTATCCGGGCCACATGGCGGCCCTTTGCCACGTTTCTTCACCCGCTGCGGGTGGAGGGACTGGAAAATCTCCCCAAGGATCAGCCGGTACTGCTGTGCGCCAATCACTCCAGCGCCGTGGACCCCATCCTGCTGATATGCGCCATGCGGCAGGACTTCCCCCTGCGGATCATGGCCAAGAAGCAGCTGATGAAAATTCCCGTGGTGGGAGCCTTTCTGCGGGCCATCGGCGTATTCGGTGTGGATCGGGGAAACTCCGACATCGCCGCCGTCAAGACCTCCATCCAGAGTTTGCGGGACGGCTGGAATCTGCTGGTATTCCCAGAGGGGACACGGGTCAAGGAGCCCGGCAGCGTGGATGTCAAAGGCGGCGTAGGCATGATGGCCATTCGCTCCGGCGTGCCGCTGGTGCCGGTGTTCATCGGCCGGGACAAGCGCCTGTTTCACCGGGTGTCCATCATCATCGGAAAGCCCTACGACCCGGTATATACCGGCCGGAAGGGAACGGCGGAGGAGTATCAGTCCAACGCCGAGGAGATCATGCGTCGGGCCTATGCGCTGGGAGGAATCCAATGGCAGAGGTAAGAGTAGCCAAAAGCGCCGGTTTCTGTTACGGCGTGGAGCGGGCTGTGAAGCTGGCGGAGGAGACAGCCCGTGAAAAGGGCGGCTGCGCCATGCTGGGCAGCATCATCCACAACGTCCATGTGGTGGCAGAGCTGGAGGCGCTGGGGGCCAGACAGGTGGACTCCGTGGAGGAGGTCCGCCCCGGCGAGACGGTGATTATCCGCTCCCACGGGGAGCGCAAGGAGGTCTTTGACCGTCTGGAGCAACTGGGATCGGTGTGTGTCAACGCCACCTGTCCCAACGTACTGCGGATCCAGCAGCTGGTGGCGCAGGCCGACCGGGAGGGGCGTATCCCCCTTATCATTGGGGAGCCTCGGCATCCGGAGGTCATGGGTGTAGCCAGCTGGTCGGATCGCAGCGTCATCTTTCCGGGGCCGGAGGAACTTGAAAAATGGCTCCTGCAGGAGCCTTCCCGGCAGTCTCTGTCTCTGACGGCGGTGGCTCAGACCACCTGCATCCGAACAATTTGGGAAACTTCCAAAGAAATTTTAAAAAAACTGTGTACAAACGCAAAAATCTTTGATACAATATGTAGCGCTACGCATAGGCGTCAGTTGGAGGCAGCCGAATTGGCAGCTCAGGCTGACGTAATGGTCGTGGTCGGAGATCGTAAAAGTGCCAACACGAAGCATTTAGCGGAGATCTGCCGTAAGGCTTGCCCTGTCGTGTATCAGATCGAACAGGCGGGGGAGCTGATGACGGGCTTTCTTTCCGGATGCACAATGGCGGGGCTTACGGCCGGCGCGTCCACCCCGGCGGGCATCATTAAGGAGGTATATACAACAATGAGCGAAGAAATCAAGAACATGGAACCCCAGGAAGAGAGCTTTGAGGAACTGCTGGACAAATCCTTTAAGACTTTAAATACAGGAGAGAAGGTAACCGGTATCGTGACGGCCGTGGGTCCCACCGAGGTTCAGGTGGATCTGGGCTGCAAGCAGGCAGGCTATATTTCCGCGGAAGAGCTGTCCGCCGATCCCGGCGTGAAGCCTGAGGACGTGGTGAAGGTGGGTGACGAGATCGAGACCTACATCATCCGTGTCAACGACGTGGAGGGCTACGCTATGCTCTCCAAGAAGCGTCTGGACGCCGTGAAGGTCTGGGAGGATATCGCTGAGGCCTGCGAGAACAAAACCACTCTTGAGGGCAAGGTCACCGAGGAGAACAAGGGCGGCATCGTCGTCAACGTCAAGGGCGTGCGTGTGTTCGTTCCCGCCTCTCAGAGCGGTCAGCCCCGTGGTGCCGATCTGAGCCAGATGATCGGCCAGACCGTCTCCCTGCGGATCACCGAGGTCAATCGCGCCCGCCGCCGTGTGGTGGGCTCCATCCGTGCCGTGCAGTATGAGGAGCGTCAGGCTGCTCAGGCCGCCATCTGGGAGAGCATCGAGGTGGGTAAGCACTATACCGGCACCGTCAAGTCCATGACCAGCTATGGCGTGTTTGTGGACATCGGCGGCGTGGACGGCATGGTACATATCTCCGAGCTGTCCTGGTCCCGCATCAAGAACCCCGCTGAGGTGGTTTCTGTGGGCGACACGCTGGATGTGTACGTCATCTCCTTCGATCCCGAGAAGCACAAGATCTCTCTGGGTGTGAAGGACCGTTCCTGCAATCCTTGGGACAAGTTCATGGAGACCTACAAGGTGGGCGACGTGGCTTCCGTCCGTATCGTGAAGCTGATGACCTTCGGTGCTTTCGCTGAGGTCGTTCCCGGTGTGGATGGCCTGATCCACATCTCCCAGATCGCCGATCGCCGCATCGAGAAGCCCGGTGACGTTCTGTCCGAGGGCCAGATCGTGGATGCCAAGATTACCGCTGTGGATGAGGAGAAGCAAAAGATCTCCCTGTCCATCCGTGCTCTGCTGAACGACGGGGACGAGGACGCCGAGTAAGCGTATCCTGAATAAGCTGTAAAACTGGCCCTCCGAGTATGCCGGAGGGCCAGTTGTTTGTATGTGCAACCAGAACCGAAAAAAGACACCCCGGTCAGTCAACTGGCCGGGGCGTTCGTTTACCATATTTGTCCGTGCAGGATGTATTTCTTGTAGCTGTGCCGGAAGTAGGCCCACTCGGCAATGCCCGTGATGGCCCAGGAGAAGATGTACAGCAGGAACAGGGAGGGGATGGTGCCGAAGTAGGCAAACACCGTGTACACCCAGATGACCCGGAACACGCAGGAGCCCATGATGACGATGATGGTGGGGATGATGCTGCGCCCAATTCCACGGGAGGCGGCAATGCTGGCGTCCATCAGGGCGCTGACGCCGAAGGAGAAGCCCATGATCTTCAGCCGCTGCATACCGGCGGCGATCACGTCCGCCTCATTGGCGAAAAGTCCAAGGAACTTGTCTCCGAACAGCAGCAGCAGTCCGCCGCAGATGCTGCCCACCAGAAAGGAATACAGCAGAACGATACGGTAGCTCTTGAGGATACGATCCGTCTTTCCGGCACCCCAGTTGCGGCTGACAAAGGTGGCGCAGCCAGTATAGAAGGCAGACATCATATTGAAGATCAGCGTATCGGCGTTGGCAGCTGCCGAGCTACCGGATACCATCACCGAATCGAAGCTGTTGACGCCGATCTGTACGAAGAGGTTTGCAACGGCAAAGATGGCGTTTTGCAGGCCGGAGGGGATGCCGATCATCAGAACCCGCTTGGCGGCGGCCTTGTCGATGCACAGCTTTTTCAGATGCACTCTGCAGGCATCCTTTTGGCTCATCAGATGCCGCATGATCAGCAGAGCGGACAGCCACTGGGCGATGGCGCTGGCGATGGCCACACCGAGGGCGGCCATGTGGCACTGGATCACAAAGAACAGGTTCAGGGCCACATTCACCACGCCGGCAATGCTCAGATACAGCAGAGGCCGCTTTGTGTCCCCGGCGGCACTGAGGACACCATTGCCGAAGTTGTATACCGCCATGGCCGGCATACCCAGAGCGTAGATCCGCAGATACCCCACGGCGCCGGGCAGCAAGTCCTCCTTGGTATTCAGCAGCAGCAGCATGGGCTTCGCCAGCAGCAGACAGACCAGACACACCACGATACCGATACCACCGCAGATGAGCAGGGAGGTGTGGATGGTCTTCTCCACGTCCTCATGACTGCCCAGCCCCAGTCCACGGGCCACGACCACGTTGACACCGCTGCCGATGCCAATGAGCAGTCCCGTAAACAGGGATACCAGCAGAGTGGTGGAGCCCACAGCGCCCAGCGCCAGATAGTCGGCAAATTTACCGGCAATGGCCACGTCGCTGAGGTTGAACAGCACCTCCAGCACCTGCGTCATCATCAGCGGCAGGCTGAACAGCAGAATATTTTTCCACAGGGACCCTGTGGTTATTTCAATCGAAAATAAACTTTTTTTTCCGTTTTTCTCCATCATATGTTCCTCCTTTTCACCATTTTTCCTCTCACGGTCATACAGTATATCACGGCGCACATACTTCCACAACCCCCGCCGCTGCCATTTTTTAACGGGATTCCCCACACGGAAGTTGTGCAATATTCTGTATAAATTATGGAAAAGCCTGTGAAAAACGCCGAAAAGAAAAAGACGCCCCCGACACAATGGATCGACAGCGGCTTTTGTCCGGTATTTACGCTCTCCGCAGCTCCTTCAGCTCCTGCCGGATCTGAAGGAAGGCGGCATCCTCGCCCTGCTCCTTCAGAAGCAGCAGCCACCGGGTCAGCAGCTCGCTGGTCTCCGGATGGATGAAGCCGTGACCGTGCTCCGACCGGCACAGATGCCCCTTGGAGTGCTGGAAATAGTCGTAGGGAGAGGCATCTGTGTATTTCTCCTTCTGATACACCCGGCAGGCGGCGATGCGGTCACAGAACATCTCCGCCACATACTTCACCGGCATCTTGCAGCCGCCGATGAAGGGCGTTCCGTCCTCGCCCCGGCAGTAGTCGATCCAATATTCAAAATGGTGGCGGTTGCGGCCCTTGTGGTGGAGCCATGACAGGCTGACGCCGTTGACCAGCCGTTCCTGATCGTTGGGACTGCGGTAGCCCTGATAGTATTTGGCGCTGCGCCAGAACTCCGTGGGGCTGTATTTGCTGAGATCATGGGTCAGTCCCTGCCAGTACAGTCCCAGCCGGAAGCAGTATTTCCGCACCAGATGGCGGTGTCGGTTCACGGTACGCAAATGCTCCAGAATATGCAAGGCGGCGCCTCCTCTCTTGGATACTCCCTATTATAGCACCGCCCCGCCCAAAGGGAAAGGGGAACTTGACTTTTTTCCGGGAGTGTATTATACTGCATACATATTGTGTAACGGCACGGAAGGGAAGCAGTAAGCGGAGTGCGGAAGCTAAGAGAGGGAGCGGTGGGTGTAAGCTCCCGTGATGCGCCGCCCAAGTCGTCCCGGAGCCTTGGACTGAACACGGCAGTAGGTCCCAACGGTATGCCCTCCGTTATCGGGGCGGGGCGCTTGCCCCATGAGTGCGGGAGTCATCCCGAACAACAGGTGGTACCACGGATCACAGTCCGTCCTGTTCCGCATCGGCGGAGCGGGGCGGTTTTTTTGATGATAAAATCCAAATCAGAAGGAGAGAACATATGCGTAAAGAATTGCCGAAGGTATACGATCCCCGTGAGGTGGAGCCGCAGATCTATCAGATGTGGATGGACAACGGCTGCTTCAAGGCGGATCCCGACCCGAAGAAGAAGCCCTTTTCCATCGTCATGCCTCCCCCCAACGTCACCGGCCAGCTGCACATGGGCCACGCCATGGACTCCACGCTGCAGGATATCCTCACCCGCTTCAAGCGGATGCAGGGCTATTCCGCCCTGTGGCTTCCCGGCACCGACCACGCCGGTATCGCCACCCAGATCAAGGTGGAGGAGCGCCTGCGGGAGGAGGAGCACCTGACCCGCTATGATCTGGGTCGTGAAAAGTTCCTGGAGCGTGTCTGGGCCTGGAAGGAGAAGTACGGCAACCGTATCGTGGAGCAGCAGAAGAAGATGGGTGCCTCCTGTGACTGGTCCCGCTCCCGGTTCACCATGGACGAGGGCTGCTCTCAGGCGGTGCGTGAGGCCTTCTGCGAGCTGTATGACAAGGGCCTCATCTACAAGGGCAGCCGCATCATCAACTGGTGCCCCCACTGCCTGACGGCGCTGTCCGACGCCGAGGTGGAGTATACCGACAAGCCCGGCCACCTGTGGCATATCCGCTACCCGTTGGCCGACGGCAGCGGCGATATCGTGGTGGCCACCACCCGGCCTGAGACCATGATGGGCGACACCGGCGTGGCGGTAAACCCGGAGGACGAGCACTTCAAGCACCTCATCGGCAAGACCTGCATCCTGCCCATCATGAACCGTGAGATCCCCATTGTGGGTGATGATTACTGCGAGATCGGCTTCGGCACCGGCGCCGTGAAGATGACCCCTGCCCACGATCCCAACGACTTCGAGGTGGGCCTGCGTCACAATCTGGAGGTGATCCGTGTCATCAACGACGACGGCACCATCAACGAAAACGGCGGCAAGTACAATGGCATGGACCGCTACGAGTGCCGCAAAGCCATCGTCAAGGATCTGGAGGAGCAGGGCTATCTGGTCAAGACCGAGCCCTATTCCCACAACGTCGGCACCTGCTACCGCTGCCACAACGACGTGGAGCCCCTGATCTCCGCCCAGTGGTTCGTGAAGATGGAGCCTCTTGCCAAGGAGGCCATCCGGGTGGTGAAGGACGGCACCATCAAGTTTGTGCCGGAGCGCTTTACCAAAACCTATATCAACTGGATGGAGAACGTCCATGACTGGTGCATCTCCCGTCAGCTGTGGTGGGGCCACCAGATCCCCGCATGGTACTGCGACGAGTGCGGACACATTAACGTCAGCCGTCAGGATCCCACCCGGTGCGAAAAGTGCGGCTGCACCCACCTGACCCGTGAGGAGGACGTGCTGGATACATGGTTCAGCTCCGCCCTGTGGCCCTTCTCCACGCTGGGCTGGCCCAACAAGGACTCCGAGGACCTGAGGTACTGGTACCCCACCTCCGTGCTGGTCACCGGCTACGATATCATCTTCTTCTGGGTGGCCCGTATGATCTTCTCCGGCATGGAGCAGATGAAGCAGGAGCCCTTCAAGACGGTGTTCATCCACGGTCTGGTCCGGGATGACAAGGGCCGCAAGATGTCCAAGTCTCTCGGCAACGGCATTGACCCGCTGGAGATGGCGGACAAGTTCGGTGCCGATGCCCTGCGCTTCAACCTCATCACCGGCAATAGCCCCGGCAACGATATGCGCTTCTTTGTGGAGAAGTGTGAGGCCATGCGGAACTTTGCCAATAAGATCTGGAATGCCTCCCGCTATGTGATGATGAACCTCACCATCGACAAAAACGAGCTGCCCGAGACGCTGGAGCTTGAGGATAAATGGGTGCTCTCGAAGCTCAACACGCTCTCGAAGGAAGTGTGCGAGAACCTCGACAAGTACGAGATCGGCATCGCCGCGGCGAAGATCTACGACTTCATCTGGGACACGTACTGCGACTGGTATATCGAACTCACGAAGCCCCGCCTCAACAGCGGCGACGAGGCCCGCGCCCGCAGCGCGCAGCAGGTGCTGCTGTATGTCCTGACGGACATTCTCAAGCTCCTGCACCCGTTCATGCCGTTCATCACCGAGGAGATCTGGCAGGCCCTGCCGCACGACGGCGAGGCGCTCATGATCGCCCGCTATCCGGAGTATACCGAGTCCCTTGCTTTCCCGGCCGAGGAGCGCGACTTTGAGATGGTCATGAACGCCATCCGCGCCGTGCGCAGCCGCCGCGCCGAGATGAACGTGCCGCCGAGCAGAAAGGCGCACCTGTTCATCACGACCGACCGGCAGGACGCCTTCCGCTCCGGCGAGATCTATATCACGAAGCTCGCCTACGCCGAGCAGATCACCATCAGCAGCGAGCTGCCGGCTGATGCTGAGAAGATGGTCTCCGCCGTCACGGAAGAGGCCAAGCTCTTCATGCCGATGGCCGAGCTGATCGACCTCGACAAAGAGCGCGCCCGTCTGGAAAAAGAGCTCGAAAAGGCCCGCAAGAACTACGAGGGCCAGATGCGCAAGCTCTCGAACGAAAACTTTATCTCCCGCGCGCCGGAGGCCGTCGTGCAGACGGAGCGCGAGCGCGCCGAGAAGGCAAAGGCGCTCGTGGAAAATCTCGAGACCAGCCTGAAAAACCTCGGCTGAGCGCCGCCGTCCGACAAATTCGGCCCACACCTCTGGGCTACAATAGCACCGTGTACGAAGGTTCGTACACGGTGCTTTTTCTTTTGATTTAGGAGGTATGAGCAGATGCGGATGAAAACGCATGATGACGGCCGGTGCCTGACGCTGCGCCTGCTCGGCGAGCTGGATCACGCGGCGGCGCAGGAGGTCATGCCCGGCATTGAGGACGCCGTGGAGGAGTACCTGCCGCGCCGCTGCGTGCTCGACCTGTCCGGCCTGAGCTTTATGGACAGCTCCGGGATCGCGGTCATTCTCAAGACTGACCGCCTCCTGCGGCAGACAGGCGGCGCGCTGGCGCTGTGCGGCGTGCCGCGGCAGGTGCGCCGGGTGCTGGACGTGGCCGGCCTGACCAACATCGTCCCGGTGCTCGAGGACCGGGCAAAGGAGTGTGAACAGTGTTGACGCAGAAAAACTACATGAAGCTGGAGTTTCCGGCGCGCAGCGTGAACGAGGGCTTTGCGCGCGCGGCAGTAGCGGCCTTTGCCGCACAGCTCGACCCGACGCTTGCCGAGATCGGGGACATCAAGACCGCCGTGTCCGAGGCCGTGACGAACGCGGTCGTGCACGCCTATCCGGACAAGCTCGGCACGGTGCAGGTGCGTGTGCGTATCCTGCCGGATGCGCGGCTGGAGATCGTCGTCAAGGATCACGGCGTCGGCATCGCCGACGTGGCGCAGGCACGCACGCCGATGTACACCACCGGTGGGGAGGAGCGCAGCGGCATGGGCTTTACGATCATGGAGAGCTTCATGGACACGCTGCGGGTCAGGTCCGTACCCGGCCGCGGCACGACCGTGACGATGTGCCGCCGCATCCGCCGCCGCGCATGATCGCGGAGGAGACGCGCGACCTGCTCCGGCGCGCTCAGGCGGGAGACACTGCGGCGGCAGAGCAGATGGTCACGGAAAATACCGGCCTGATCTGGAGTGTGGCGCGGCGGTTTTTCGGCCGCGGCGTCGAGCCGGACGACCTGTACCAGCTTGGCTGCGTCGGCTTTCTGAAGGCCATGCAGGGCTTTGACGAGCAGTACGGCACCTGCTTTTCTACATACGCCGTCCCGAAGATCTCGGGGGAGATCCGGCGCTTTCTGCGCGATGACGGCGCGGTCAAGGTCAGCCGCAGCGTCAAGGAGCGCGCGCAGGCCATCCGCACGGCGCGCACGCGCCTGGAGCAGACGCTCGGCCGCGAGCCGACGCTCTCCGAGCTCTCGGCCGAGACCGGGCTCGAGCCCGAGGAGATCGCTGCCGCCGAGACGGCCACCGGCCCCACAGAGTCCCTGCAGAAGGAGAACGGGGAGACCGGCTTCACACTCGAGCATACGCTTGGGGACTACGATCAGGAGGAGCGCATGGTCGAATACGCCGCCCTGCGCGAGGCGCTGCGCCAGCTCCCGGAGCGGGAGCGGCAGGTCATCGACCTGCGGTTTTATCACGGCCTGACGCAGCAGCGCGCCGCCGGCATCCTGCATATCTCGCAGGTGCAGGTGTCGCGTCTGGAGCGGCGCGCCGTGGAGCGCCTGCGCGAATGGCTGGCCACCTAGGCAGCCGGAGGACTTCTCCGGCTGCTTTTTCATGGTCGGACTTGACGGCACAAGATATATGGTGATAAAATATGACCTGTTGCATATCTTGTATCGAACCGGAGGACTTGCCCATGTATACCCCCAAAGAAGTTGCGGAGAATTATCTCTCTGCCTGCCGGACTAAGGCAGCGCTGCCGCTGGGCCGGATGTTTCTGCTTGCCTGCATGGCGGGGGCCTTCGTCGCGCTGGCGGGTGCCGCATCCACGGCTGCGGCGGCCACGGTGGGCGACCCGTCGCTGGCAAAACTCGTCTCCGGCTGCGTTTTTCCGGCCGGCCTCGCCATGGTCATTGTGGCCGGCAGCGAACTGTTCACCGGCAACAACCTCATGATCATGGGCGTTTTGTCGCGCGTGATCTGCGCGCGGCAGATGCTGCGCAATTGGTGTGTCGTCTATCTGGGCAATTTCGTGGGCGCGGCACTCGTTGCGGCGCTCTGCGTGCTGGGGCATGTGTTTTCTGCGTTTGACGGCCGGCTGGCGGCGTCCGTGATCGCCATCGCGCAGGCGAAGGCGACGCTCTCGTTCGGGGATGCGTTTGTGCGCGGCATCCTCTGCAATTTCCTCGTCTGCATCGCCGTGTGGATGGCCAGCGCCGCAAAGTCTGTCCCTGGGAAGATCCTGGCCGTGTTTTTCCCGATCATGACGTTCGTCGTTGCGGGCTTTGAACACAGCGTGGCCAATATGTACTATCTCACGGCGGGGCTGCTGACGGCGGCGCAGACCGGCGCGGCGGCCGGAGGGCTGACTTGGGGCAGGGCGCTGCTCGGGAATCTGCTGCCGGTCACGTTCGGCAATCTTGTCGGCGGCGTGCTTCTGGTGGGCGTGAGCGCGTGGTATCTCTACCTGAAACAGGGAAAAACGACTGTTAATTCTTAGACGGCATTGTTAATTTGTAGATAACTGGCATCATGCCCAGAAATGACGAGCCAATTTGGTGACGTTCCACAAAACAGAACAACATTTGTTGACGAATTCGCCCGATTGTGCTACTATGATAACCGTTGAGATTTGAATATTTGAATGGATATATTTCGATTTTTAATACCCATTTGCGCATCTTGAATACCCCTTGAGGGGAGGAGCATCGTTTTGAAAAAGATATATGTTATGATCGGCAACTACGGCAGCGGCAAGAGTGAGCTTGCGCTGAATTTTGCTTTTAAAGCGGCTGAAACCGGAAAGACAGAACTCATTGACCTCGATCTGGTCAATACCTACTTCCGCCTGACTGAGCGCGGCAAGCTCGTGGAGCAGAAAGAGATTCGTCTCATCTCTCCAAACTATGCCTGCTCCGGCGTGGAGACGCTGTCCCTGCCGGCGGAGGTCGCTTCTGCGTTTGCCATGAACTGGGACACCGTTGTGTTTGACGTCGGCGGTGATGCCGTCGGCTCCACGGCACTCGGCCGCTATTATGAGGACTTTCAGGACTTCATGGCCATGGGCCCGGAGCAGCTGGAGGTTTTGAACGTGGTCAACATCCGCCGCCCGCTCGCCGGCACGGTGGAGAAGATCATCGACCTGCAGGAGCAGATGCAGATCCATTCGCACCTGAAGATCACGGGTATGATCAATAACACGAACCTCGCCACCATGACCACGCCGGCGGAGCTGCGCGACGGTTATGAGATGCTGCGCGAGGTCAGCGACCGGACGGGCGTTCCGGTCATGTATACGACCGGCAAGAAGGACATGCTCGATATTTTCCTTGCCGAGGGCCACGACCCGAAGTATATCGGCAAACCCGTCGCCATAGACATCATCATGAAGCGCGACTGGGAGAGCTATATCCACAGCTTGTCGGAGAAGAAACAGGCGTAACCCGCTCTTGCGGTTTACATAGGCAATTTCGCAAAACAGAACAGAAAAGAGGTAGCAAAAATGGTAAAGGTGACCATCAACGAGAATCTTTGCAAGGGTTGCGGTCTCTGTGTCAGAGCTTGCCCGAAGGGCGTTCTGGCGCTGGCGAAGGACAAACTCAACGCAAAGGGTTATCATCCGTCCGTCGTCGCGAATCCGGAGGCCTGCATCGGCTGCGCTTCCTGTGCGCGTACTTGCCCGGACGTGGTAATCAGCATTGTGAGAGATTAAGGAGGTACATCGAAAATGGCATTGACGCTTATGAAGGGTAGCGAAGCTATCGCTGAGGCTGCGATTCGTGCAGGCGCGCGTTACTTCTTCGGCTATCCGATCACTCCGCAGACGGAGATTCCTGAATATATGTCCGCACGTATGCCCGAAGTCGGCGGCTGCTTCCTGCAGGCCGAGAGCGAAGTTGCGGCTATCAACATGATCTATGGTGCAGCCGGTGCTGGTGCACGTGCGCTGACCTCTTCCTCCAGCCCCGGTGTCAGCCTGAAGCAGGAAGGCATTTCCTACTGCGCAGGCGCGCAGCTGCCGGCTGTCATCCTGAACGTCATGCGCGGCGGCCCCGGCCTCGGCAACATTCAGGCTTCTCAGGGCGACTACTTCCAGGCTGTCAAGGGCGGCGGCAACGGTGACTATCACCTGCTGACCTACGCTCCGGCATCCGTGCAGGAAGCGATCGACATCATGATGTACGCCTTCGACAAGGCTGAGAAGTACCGTATACCGGTCCTCTTCCTCGCCGACGGCATCATCGCGCAGATGATGGAGCCCGTGGAGATGCCCGAGATGGTCGACTACAAGATCGATCCCGAGAAGAAGCCCTGGGCTTGCACCGGCTGGAAACCGGGCGACGATCCGGCCAAGCGCGGCGTCATCAACTCCATCTACATCGATACCGAGACCCTGTCCGTCCATAACGACGAGCTGCAGGCCTGCTATCGTGAGATCACTGCCAACGAGCAGCAGTGGGAAGAGTACAACCTCGAGGGTGCTGAGTATGTCATCACCGCTTTCGGCACGGTTGCGCGTATCGCCAAGTCCGCCATTGCCGAGCTCAAGGAGCAGGGCATCAACGTTGGTCTGGTCCGCCCGATCACCGTCTGGCCGTTCCCGTACGACGCAGTCAAGAAGGCTGCCGAGCTTCCGGGCGTGAAGGCTGTGCTCGATGTCGAGCTGAACGAAGGCCAGATGCTCGAGGACGTCAAGCTCGCCATCAACGGCGCAAAGCCGGTCGACTTCTTCGGCCACCTCGGCAGCCAGATGCCGACCACCGAAGAGATCAAGGCGAAGATTATCAGCATGAAGGAGGGCAAGTAAATGTCTGTTGTTTTTGAAAAGACCAAGCTCCTCACGGACAAGCAGTTCCACTACTGCCCGGGCTGCAACCATGGCATTATCCACCGCCTGGTCGCTGAGGTCATTGATGAGATGAATCTGGACGGCAAGGTCATCGGCGTCGCGCCGGTCGGCTGCTCCGTTTTTGCGTATGATTACTTCAACTGCGATATGTACGAAGCCGCTCACGGCCGTGCACCCGCAGTCGCCACCGGCGCCAAGCGCGTCGTCGGCAAGGACACCCTCGTCTTCACCTATCAGGGCGACGGCGACCTGGCCTCCATCGGCACCGCTGAGATCGTTCACGCTGCGCACCGCGGCGAGAAGATCTCCACGATCTTTGTCAACAACGCGATCTACGGCATGACCGGCGGCCAGATGGCCCCGACCACGCTGGTTGGCCAGAAGACCACCACGAGCCCCTATGGCCGTGATGAGGATTGGTGCGGCGCACCTCTGAAGGTCTCCGAGATGCTCGCGGAAGTGCCGTGCTCCTACTACATCGAGCGCGTCGCTGTCAACAACACCCCGAACATCGTCAAGGCGAAGAAGGCCATTTCCAAGGCGTTCCATTATCAGATGGAAGGCAAGGGCTTCACGCTGGTCGAAGTCCTGTCCGCCTGCCCGACGAACTGGGGCCTGAGCCCGATCAAGGCGATGGAGTGGCTGGAAGAGAACATGATTCCGTACTACCCGCTCGGCGTTAAGAAGGACAAGGGGGCTGAATAATATGAAGAAAGAATATATTTTTGCTGGCTTTGGCGGTCAGGGCATGCTCCTGATCGGTAAGTTCCTGGCTATGGCCTGCATGCTCGACGGCAAGCACGTCTCCTGGCTGCCCTCTTACGGCCCCGAGATGCGCGGCGGCACGGCGAACTGCTCCGTCATCGTCTCCGACGATCCGGTCGCTTCCCCGCTGGTCGACATGGCTGACTGCGTCGTGGCGATGAACCGTCCGTCTCTGGACAAGTTCGAGAGCCACGTCAAGCCGGGCGGCGTCCTCGTCATCAACAGCTCCATCATTGACCGCAAGGCCGAGCGTGATGACATCCAGGTCGTCTACTGCGACGCCAACGGCATTGCCGAGTCCGTCGGCAACCCGAAGGGCGCGAACGTTGCGATCCTCGGCGCTCTGATGGAGAAGGCTCCGGTCGTCTCCAACGAGATCCTTGGCGAAGCGATCCGCATCGAGCTTGGCGAGAGAAAGGCCAAGTTCCTCGAGGGC
>ERZ507026.272-NODE-272-length-26646-cov-8.638750_pt1 | contig 26646 bp, 24 predicted proteins | sample MGYA00512876_ERZ507026 | MGnify/ENA metagenome assembly ERZ507026 | reverse complement strand
ACCTGCACAAGCAGGTGCCCGTCCCCCAAGAAAGGCGAATCATCCCGTAAACGTCGTCCGAAGCCGGGCTACTCGACGAGCTTGCCGCCCATGTACGTAGCCTCGAGGTTGAGCTCCGCGTCGAGAACGACGAAGTCGGCGGCGCGGCCGGGCATGATGGAGCCGCAGGAGCCCGCAATGCCCGCGGAGCGCGCGGGAACCTCGGTCGCCATGCGAAGCGCCTGCTCCGCGGTGACGACCTGCCAGTCGAAGACGTTCTTTACGATCTGGGCGAGCGTGGCAATGGAGCCGGCGAGGCTGCTGCCATCGCGCAGGTAGCAGGCGCCATCGCGCATGACAACGGGCAGGCCGCCGCTCATGTACTCGCCCTCGGGCATCCCCCCGGGCCCGAGGCAGTCGGTAATGAGGACCACGTGATCCCAGCCCTTGGCGTTGACCACGGCCTTGATCGCCTCGGGGGCCACGTGGTGACCATCGCAGATGATCTCGGCGTAGGTCTCGGGCGTCGTCATGGCGCAGCCGACGATGCCCGGCTCACGGTGGTGCAGGCCGCGCATACCGTTATAGGTGTGGACAAAGCAGGTGGCGCCGGCGTTAACGGCGGCAAGGGCCTCCGCATAGGTGGCATCGGAGTGGCCGACGCACGTAACGACACCCTCTGCCGCGAGTCGCGCGCAGTACTCGGGCGCGCCGTCGCGCTCTGCGGCAAGCGCGCTCTTGCGAATGCGCCCGCCGGCGGCCTTCTGCCAGGACTCGAAATCCTCATACGACGGGTCCACAAGGTACGCGGGGTTCTGGGCGCCTACGTGCTTCGAGGTAAAGAAGGGACCCTCGAGGTAGATACCCTGAACGTGGGCGCCGACGAACGACTCATCGCGCTTCTCATCGGCCTCGGCGATGGCGGCACAGGCCTCGCGGATGTGCTCCGAGGACTCGGTGAAGGTCGTCGGCACCCAGCTCGTGGTGCCGCGGCGTGCAAGCTCGGCGCTCGAGGCGTTGATGCCGTCGGGGTCGCAGTCCGTCGTGGCATGGTTATAAAAGCCGTGGATGTGGGTGTCCACGAAACCGGGGGCAACCCACTTGCCCGACTCGTCGACCACAGGCAGCCCCTCGGGAGCCTCGGCCGACCACATGCCGAACTTGTTGCCGTCGATGGTCAGGTATCCGCCCGCCATAACGGCGCCGGGCAGGAGGAACTTGGCGGCTTTGATGGCGTACTTGCTCATCACGCGCTCCTTAGGCGTTGAACGGGTGGATGGTCACGCCCTTGACCACGCGGTTGACGGTGCCAGTCGGGCTGGGGGTATCGGGGGTGTTGCCGACACGCACGGAATTGAGCAGGCTCACCGTCTGAGCAACCATGACGAAGGGAAGCGCCAGATAACCCTCGGGAAGCAGGTCGTAACCCTTGAAGGTGAAGCTCTTGCCACCAAAGACGGTCTTGTCGTCCTGCTGGACGGCGATGGTCTTCATAGCGATCTCGTCGCCGCCGATCTCGTTGAGGATGTCGAGGTCGTACTGACGGGTGTACTCGTCGTTATTGACGAAGACGAACACGAGGGTCTTGTCGTCGACGAAGGACTTCGGCCCGTGGCGATAGCCCATGGAGGTGTCGTAGGAGGTAGCAACGAGGCCGTGGGCGAGCTCGAGGATCTTGAGCTGAGACTCCTGGGCCAGGCCGCCAAAGGAACCGGAACCGAGGTAGGTCACGCGGTTGAAGTCGCAGGCGAGGTAATCGGCGATCTCCTGCTCGCGCTCCACGACCTCCTCGCCCATCTTTGCGATCTGCTCGACCCAAGCAGCCTTCTGCTCGATGGAGGCGGTGTCGAAGATGAGGGTGGCGATGAGCGTCATGCAGCTATAGCTGCCGGTCATCGCGAAGCCCTTGTCGTTGGCGCGCGGGATCAAGATGGTGTAGGCATTCGGGTCGTCGGCGGACTCGACGGCGAGCTTGCCCTCGGGTGCGCAAGTGATGTTGATGAACTTGACGTTCTTGACGAACTGCTTTGCGATCTGGACAGCCGCAAGGGACTCAGGGCTGTTGCCGGAGCGCGCGAACGAGACGACGACGGTCGGCTCATCGGGGTTCAGGAAGTCGCGCGGGGCGCTCACGATGTCCGTTGTGGCGATGGGCTTGAAGTCGTAGAGAGCCGTGTCGCCGGCGTGGCGCAGGTACGGGGCGCAGGTGTCGCCGACATAGTCGGAGGTGCCGGCACCGGTAAAGACGACGGAGAGACGGCCGTCGCCCATGGCGCGAGCCTCGGCGAGGAACTTCTCAACGCCCTCGAGGTTGTCCTTATAGATGTTGAAGGCATCGCGCCAGAGCTCGGGCTGCTGGGCGATCTCGGCGGTGGTGATCTGGGCACCCATCTTGGTGAGCTCCGCCACATCGAACTTGAACATATCTGCAACTCCCTCCTGCCGGCCCGCGGGCTCGGCATAGCCTTAAACGCTAAATGCGTGTATGGACGATCTTGTACTCGAACATATCGGCGCGCGCGACGGATCGCGTGTACTCGATGACGACGTTTTTGCTGTTGTAGGTGGTGCGCACAAGATGGAGCACCGGCGCATCCTCGTCGATCTTCAAGAGCTTTGCCTCGTCGGGACGGGCAGCGCGGGCACCAAAGGCCTCCTCAGCGGTTTTGATTTTCATTCGAAAGTCCTGCTCCACAATCTCGTAGAGCGACTTGGACTCGACCATATGCTGCGTGAGGCCGTCGAAGACCTTTACGGGCATATAGGTGCGCTCGAGCATCATGGGGACGCCGTCGGCAGAACGCAGGCGTCTCATGCGGAACACCGCCTCGCCCAGCCGCAGGTCCATATTCTGAGCGACGAACTTGGAGGCCTCCCGAACCTCGAAATCAAGGACCTCGGTATGCGGGACACGCCCCAGGGAGCGCATCTGGTCCGTGAAGCTGTACGTACCCATGAGGTCGGTCGTATCGCGCGAGACGCTCGACACGAACGTTCCCTTACCGTGCTTGCGCGTCACCAAGCCGAGCTCCTCGAGCTCAGACATGGCAAGACGAACCGTCGTGCGCGAAAGGCCATAGGTCTCTGCAAGGTCACGCTCGGAGGGCAATGCATCACCGGGGTGCATCTCGTTTTGGATCTTGTCGCTCAAAAGATCGACCAGCTGATCGTACAGAGGCTGCTTGCGGGCTGTCGTGGCCATTACGCCCCCCTTCGTTCGTGCTCTTTTGAATATGCCCAGGTTATGCGTCGCAAGCAAGGCAACCCTCGCGGTTCTTGCCGTGACGCGTAATCCAACCATACCGCAAATTGGTACCTACCACTTGCTTGAAAAAGAGAGGCGCGCGGGGACGATCCCGCGCGCCTCCCTGTCGGAAGGCTACTTACTACGCCCAGATTCCGAAGAACCCGCCAACAATGCCGAGGACGAGCATAAGAACAATGCCCTTCATCGGGGTGAAGTTGTGCTTGGCGAAGAGGTAGTAGAGAAGCATGACCAGCGCGAGCGGAATGAGCTTCGGGCAGATCGAGTCAAGGATGGTGGCGAAGTCAACGGTGACCGGGGTCTCCACCATCTCCATGTAGGTGATCTCACTCATGCCGTTGCCGAGGTCGACGGCGCCAGCGGTGACGGCGTTGCCGTCAGCGTCGGTGGTGGCGAGGGGGTTGCCCTCGGCGTCGACCATACCAGCGGTGGTGGTGCCGTCGTCGCTCTTGGAGATGACCTCGAACTTCGAGACCTCGTCGTTGGAGACGGTGGCAGTGTGGGCCACGTAGGACTCGGTGGTGCCGTTCGGGATGGTCAGAGCAATCTGGGTGCCGCCCATGTTCACGGTCAGGCAGCCGACGACGAAAACGCCGAGGATGGAGGCCGCGCGGGTGAACGCCTTCATGTTCTCCATGAGGGCGTCGATAGCCTGGGTGCCCATCTTGTAGGACCAGTTCATCAGGCCGAAGCGGATGGCGAACTGGATGATGTTGAAGACGAGCAGGAACACGATCGGACCGGCGATGTTGCCAGCGATGGCCATCTGGGAGGTGATGCCCGCGAGGATGGGCACGAGGGTCATCCAGAAGAGGGCGTCGCCGATGCCGCCGAGCGGACCCATGAGGGAGACGCGGACGGCGCGGATGGTCGGGATGTCGGCCTTCTTCTGCTCCAGGGACAGGCAGATGCCCATGGCGAAGGTGACCAGGAACGGGTGGATGTTGAAGAACTCCATGTTGTGGGTCATCGAGGTGGCAAGGTCATCCTTGTCGGTGTGGATCTTCTCGAGGCCCGGGAGAATGGAGTACAGCCAGCCAGCGGCCTGCATGCGCTCGTAGTTGAAGGACGCCTGCAGGAAGCAGGAACGCCACGCCATCTTGTTAAGGGTCGCCTGATCGAGGTTAGGCGCCGGCGTGAGGTTGTTGTAGGACGTGACATTAGATGCCATCCTCCTCACCTCCGTCCTCAATAGCAGCGGCACCCTTCAGCTCGGTCTGCTGCTGGAAGTCCCAGAAAGCGATGCCGAAGCCGATGAACGCCAGGATGAGCAGTGCGGGGCCGGCAAGAGCCGGGATGTTGGCCACGATAAGGGCGAGGCCGAAGCCCATGAAGTAGAAGCCCCACATATCGCGGGTCATCATGAACTTGAGCAGGATGGCGAAGCCGACGAAGCGCATCATGCCGCCAGCGGCAGACAGGCCGCCGGAGAGCCAAGCGGGGATCGCGTCGACGACGGCCTGGCCCATGGTGGCGCCACCGACGAAGAACAGGGTAACGACGACGCCGAAGATGAGGCCGAGGAGGCACATGGCGAGGTAGTTGATCTGCTCGATGCCCTTGGGGTTAGCCTCAGCTGCGTACTGATCGCACTTGGACATAAGCGGAGACATGATGGTGAAGATGAGCGTAACGCCGTACTGGCCCAGGAGCGAGAACGGGATGGCCATCGCAACGGCCGCGTTCGGATCCAGGTTCAGGGAAATCGCAAGCGTCGCAGCCATGATGCCGCCGACGACGGCGTTGGGGGGCTGGGCACCTCCGATCGGCATGTTGCCGATGGTCATCAGCTGGTAGGTGCCGCCAACGATAAGGCCGGTGGTGACATCGCCCAGGATGAGGCCGATCAACATGCCAGTGACGATCGGCTGATACAGAGACTCGAGGAAGCTGAACTGATCGATAGCGGCGATGAACGTCACGATAAAGACCAGGGCGACCTGAATGACTGAATACTCCATCTTTGCTCCTCCTTTCCTTTTTCGTCTTCCCCTCGTTGGGGGACCAATTGACTATGTTCAGCCGCGTTTGCGGTAAGAACCGAACTTCTGGCGCGCCTTGCCCTTACGAGAAGAGCTTGTCAGTGTTCTCGACCGGGGTGGACGGCACGCGCTGAATAGAAAGCTCAACGCCGAGCTCCTGGAGCTTGCGGAAGGCGGCGACGTCGGCATCGTCGACAGCGACGGAAGTAGCGACCTGGCGCTTACCGTCGGACATGTGCATGTTGCCGATGTTGAGCTTCTTGATGGGCACGCCGCCCTCAACGAGGCGAACGACGTCCTCGGGGGTCTCGCACACGATGAAGATGTGCTGGCGCGGAGCGGCCTTGTGAATGACGTCGATGGTCTTCTGGATCGAGAAGTAACGGGTGGCAACACCCTGGGGGGCGGCCATGTTCATGAGGTTCTGGCGCATCTTGTTGCCGGCGACCTCATCGTTGGCCACAAGAATAAGGTTCGCGCCGACGGTGGAGGTCCACTGAGTAGCGACCTGGCCGTGGATGAGGCGGTTGTCGATGCGGACGAGAACGATGTTGGGCTCTGCCATGATGACTTCCTCTCTACATGCTCCTTCGGGAGCTCTCAGTACCTGCTTGCGATACCGCTACTTGTCCAGGACCTCCTGAACGGCATAGCGGGAAACCTCGATGACTGCGCCGGACTTGATCTCGATGTCGCAGGTCTCCTTGCCAACGCGCACAAGCTTGCCAATGAGACCGTTCGAGAAAGCGACTTTCTTTCCAGGGGCGAGCTCGGTGTGAACGTCCTTGTAGTAGTTCTTCTGCTTCCTCATGCGCAGATAGTTGCCAACCGTGAAGATCATGCCGATAACGGCAAGGAACACAAGAAAGACAATGGAGGACGCCAGGATATTCTCCATGAAGTTCTCGGGCATTACAGACCATCCTCCTCGCCGAACAGGTCGTCGTCATCAGAGTCGTCGGCAACCTCGAGCTTCTTGTGGTCGACGCCCATCTTGCCGGAGGCAAGGGCACACTCGACGAGCTCGTCGACGGTCGAGTCGGGCATGCGGGTCGAGAGCGTCTCGAGCAGCATGGGAAGGTTGGTGCCGGTAACGACCTCGACGCCAGGGGTTGCGGCAGCGGCCATCATGGCCTGGTTGAAGGGGGTGCCGCCCATGAGGTCGCAGAAGACGACGACGCCGTCACAGGCGGAGGCCATCTCGGAAATCGCGCCGGCGAGCTTATCGCCGAAGGTGGCAGCCTCATCCTCGTGGAAAGAAACAGCCTGGAAGAGTTCCTGCGGGCCGCCGACCATCTCGAGCGCGCCGCCGAGACCCTCGGCAAAGGTTCCGTGTCCAGTGAGGATACAACCGACCATGTGTGCTTCTCCTTAATGACGGGCCCTTCCCGAGCCCGCATGTTTGCCGTCGAGAAGAACCCTACGATTCTTGAATTTCGCTTTGGTGCCGAGAACATTGCTCCATGCTGCCATTCAGTTAACTGGTTGCAACCAATGGCGAGTAAGGCCACTATAGCTTGAAATGTTCCAAGAACCCTTCACAAGTTTAACAAACGGGCAAATATACCGTTGACCCTTGAATTTGCTACCGCTCACGGCGTTTTTTAGTGATTACCAGTGTATTTACCGTCTATTGCATATAAGTTTCTTTACTGTTTTGATTTGAAACCTCAAGCAAATTGCTTTCTTTTGCTTTGCCTTGTATGGAGAGAAGTACCCTAAAACTGGTTCATATGGTAGGTACCAGTAACTGCCATTAAGCCTTCTACGGGCGTTAATAAAGAAACCGAGGCTCCCCCAGCAGCGACAGACCAAATGCTCGAATACTTGCCTGTTTTCTTTGGTTAGGCTCAAAAGAAAGCTATCGAAAGGGGTGTTTTTGCCAAAAACCACCCGTGCGTCGAAACAGGTAAACAGGCAGATAACCCCATGGTCTCGGCCTTTTCGGTGCCCTTAACATGGGGTTACGCCGTTATTCGGTCTCGGTTCGTTAAAGAAAGGCCGTCTCGCGGCACCGTTCTCACGCAAGGAGCAGCTGACAGGAAAGCTCCTCGAGGTCCGCAAGGACCGCTCCATCCGGATCGGCGTCCATCACCACGGCGTCCGCATCACCGAGCGTGCCGAACCACATGAGCCCGCGAGCCCCAACCTTGCTCGAATCCATAAGTACGTATGTGGTGTCCGCACAGGCAAGAAACGCGCGTTTGAGCTCAGCCATCTCTTGGTTATTAGTCATAAGGCCGCGCCCGGGGGCATATGCCGTCGGCGTGACAAAAGCTTTGTCCGGACGCAGAAGCTCGAGCGATCGCAGGGCAATGGGCCCGTCGGTGTAGCGATGGCCCTTCCGCAGGCTCCCGCCGAGCATGATCACGTCAAGCGCCGGCATCGATCGATCAACGAAGTCGGCAACGGTAAAGTCGTCCGTGACCACCGTAACGGAGGTTCGTCCCGCGAGCGCCCGGACGAACTCAAGCGACGTCGTCCCGGAGTCGACCAGGATAGAGTCGCCGTCGTCAACGAGCGTGGCCGCGCGGCGCGCGATCGCCCGCTTGGCATCAACGTTCACGTTGACGCGTTTGTCCTGGACCGACACCGTAAGCGTGCGCGAGAGTGATGTCGCCCCGCCGTGGGTGCGCCGGAGTTTCCCGTCGCGCTCCAGGGCATCGAGGTCCGCACGGGCGGTCACGCGCGAAACGCCAAACGCGTCAGCCAGCTGTCCCACCTGCACAGACGCGTTTCTTTCCAACATGGAGAGAATGGCTACGCGGCGTTCCTCTGACGACATCTGTGACATGGGCGCACCTCTCGCTTAGAGAAATATGCAGGAAATGTGTTTTCCTTTAGTTGCTTTAGAGACAAGCTAGCACATTTCTTTTTCTTTCCAATGACAACCCGGGGAATCCGTGGGCTAAATTCACCTGCCGCGAGAGTCCTTCGGCGCGCCACCCCGCCTGCGTTTGCTTTCCGCTCACCTGCCGAAGAGCAGTGAGAATGCGCCCGCTTCTATCCATCTGACCTGCGCCGGAGCAATACAATGGCCCCAAGTTCAGTCGGTGCCGGCCCGTCCGGCAGGCGAAAGGAGAACCAAATGCTCGTCACCACCAAGGAGATGCTGCTCGACGCCCAGGCGGGGCACTACGCCGTCGGCGCCTTCAACGTCGAGAGCCTCGAGTTCGTCATGGCCGTCATCAAGGCCGCCGAGGACAAGAAGAGCCCGGTCATCATGCAGACCACCCCGGGCACCGTCAAGTACGCCAACCTCGACTACTTCGCCGCCATGTGCAAGGTGGCCGCCGACGCCGCGAGCGTCCCCGTGGCCATCCACCTCGACCACGGCGACGGCTTCGACCGCTGCGTCCAGGCCATGCACGCCGGCTACACCTCCGTCATGATCGACGGCTCCCACGTGCCGTTCGAGGACAACATCGCGCTGACCGCGAGCGTGACCAAGGTCGCGACGCCCCTGGGCATCCCCGTCGAGGCCGAGCTCGGCAAGGTCGGCGGCAAGGAGGACGACGGCCCGGCGGTCGAGGGCGAGAACCCCTACACCGACCCGGACGAGGCCGAGGAGTTCGTCGCGCGCACCGGCTGCGGCTCCCTGGCCGTCGGCGTGGGCACCGCCCACGGCGTCTACAAGGGCGCCCCGCACATCGAGCAGGGCGTCCTGAAGGAGATCCGCTCCCGCCTCGAGATCCCGCTGGTGCTCCACGGCACCTCCGGCGTGCCCGACGACCAGGTCGCCGAGGCTATCCGCAACGGCATCTGCAAGGTCAACTACGCCACCGAGCTGCGCCAGGCCTTCACCAAGGGCTTCATGGGCTACATGGCCGCCAACCCCGACTGCTTCGACCCGAAGAAGCCCAACAAGCCCGGTATGCAGGAGATCTACGACGTCGTGGCCTCCCACATGGACAACCTCGGCTCCACCAACAAGGCCTAGGTGCCAGCGATGATCCTCACCGTCACCATGAACCCGTCGATCGACACGGCGTACCCGCTCGCGGGGCCCCTCAAGATCGACGACGTGAACCGCGTCGAGCCCATCAAGACCGCGGGCGGCAAGGGGCTCAACGTCTCGCGCGTGCTCGGGCAGCTGGGCGACGACGTGCTCGCCACCGGCCTGCTGGGCGGCCGCATGGGCGACTTCATCGCCGACCGCCTCGACGAGTGCGGGGTCGCCCACGACTTCGCGCGCATCGCCGGCGAGAGCCGTGTCTGCATCGCGGTGCTCCACGAGGGTAACCAGACCGAGTTCCTCGAGGCGGGCCCCGAGGTCTCCGGCGATGAGCTCGCCGGCTTCGGGGAGAAGTTCCGCGGCCTTGCGGCGCGCGCCGATGTCGTGACGATGTCGGGCAGCCTGCCGCGCGGCGTGGAAGCCGGCTACTACGCCGAGCTCGCGGGCATCGCCGCCGACGCAGGGGCCAAGGTGCTCCTCGACACCTCGGGCGCCTCGCTCGACGCCGCGCTCGCGGCGAAGGCCAAGCCCTACCTGGTGAAGCCCAACCTCACCGAGCTCAGCGGCCTCCTCGGGCGCGAGTTCTCGCCCGAGCGCCTGGACGAGGTCCGAGACGCCGTCACCTCCGACGAGCGCTTCGCCGACGTCGAGTGGGTCGTCGTCTCGATGGGCGCCGCCGGCTCGGCGGCTTTCCGCCAGGGCCGCGCCTGGCGCGTCCGCGCGCCGCGCATCGAGTGCGTGAACGCCACCGGCTCGGGCGACTCGACGATCGCGGGCTTCGCCCACGGCATCGCCGCCGGCGCCGACCCCGCCGAGGTCCTGCGCCTAGGTAACACCTGCGGCACGCTGAACGCCATGGACCCCGCCACCGGCCACCTGCCGATGGACCGCTGGGACGACGTTTACTCGGCTGTAGAGGTCAACGAGCTTTAGCACCTCCCACATCAGGGCATTGTTATCAAGGAGCAGGCCCCTGTTGCTGAATTCAAGTCTGCAACAGGGGCCTGTTCTTTTCTAAAGCAATTCGGCTGATAACCAGATGCTAAGGACAGCACTCTACGACGCGGGCAGCGGTCGACGTCGCGATCGCACCGCCGGGGTCGCGGTCGACGAAGACCATATCAATCTCGTCAGGCTTCGCAAAGCGCGTGTAGGAGCGTCCCTCAATGACCTTTGAGGCATCCATGAGGACAATCTTGTTGCGAGCATGGGCAAGGAAATTCTTCTTTACTTCGCAGGCAGAGGCAAGATCGGTAAGAAACCCGAAGGCAGGGTCATAACCGTTTGCCCCGATGAACACCTTATCAAAGAGGATATCCGAGAGGCTCGAAGCGAGCATGTGCCCGTAAAAGAACCCCTGCTCGCGCATGAGCATGCCGCCAGTCCCCACAAGGTTGATGTGTCCGAACTCGAGCTTTCCCTGCTCCAAGACATGCCAATCGTTGGTGACCACGGTAATGTCCGCCTCGGCAGGGCGTGCGGCCAAGGCTCGGACCAGCTCGTAGGTGGTCGAGCCGCTGCCGATAAGAACCGTCTCGCCGTCGGCAACTAGCCGAGACGCCTCATCCGCAATCGCGCGCTTCTCGCGCAGATGGCCCTTGGTACGCTCGGCGGGACTGGAGAACGCGAACTCCGAGACGAGCACCGCGCCGCCGTGCACACGCCGTAGCAGGCCGCGCGAGGCAAGGGCGTCGAAATCGCTACGAACCGTGACGGTGGAAACTCCAAGTTCACGAGCCACGTCCGAGATAAGGATAGGTGAGCTGGACTGCAGCATCTCGACGATGCGACGCCGTCGCTCGGCGGCGAGCAGCTTCGCGGGCTCTTCTTGGGCCATGCTCGCCCCTCTCTCCCGCCGACGGCGGGGTCCTTGCGCGCCGCCTGCAACCGCAGGCAACTCTCTGTATTCTCCCCTTTCGATTCCTTACGCTTGTCTTCGCTTCGGCAAGCGGCACTCCGAATCTGTACGTGACCCGCGCTCGACAATGAGTACCAAGAAACCCTTGGCTTGGCACAGTCGCTACTTCGTGACCTTGAGGACCTTCTGACCGGCGGCAACCTGCGACTCGGGCTCAACGAGCATATCAACGGAAGCGTAATCGGCGGTGTTGGTTACGATGACGACAACACAGTCGGGATGTCCCGCTGCAGCGATCTTCGCACGGTCAATTCCCACCAGAGGGTCACCAGCCTTTATTGCGTCGCCCTGGGCAACGAAGCTCGTGAAGCCGTCGCCATTCATGTCAACGGTGTCGACGCCGATGTGCACGAGGACCTCTATGCCATCGGGAGCGTTAATGCCCATGGCATGCGGCATGAGCACGCCCACGGTGCCGGCAATAGGCGCATAGACGACGTCGCAGTCGGGGTAAACGGCGCAGCCCTTGCCCATCATCTCAGCGCTGAACACGGGATCGGGCACGTCATGCATCTTTACTGCACGGCCCGAAACAGGCGCACACAGCACGTCGACGGCGGCGTCCGCCTCAATACCTGCGGGCTTTGCCGGAGCGGCAGGAACGGACTTCTTTTTGAAGAGGTCAAAGAATCCCATTGTTCTTCCCCTTTACGTCACGTTGATTTGAAAGGCGCTCGACGTCTATTAATGACTGTCAGTCTACCCCCCCAAGCTTGTGCATGGCCTATGAAAAAGCAGGCCAGCCGCCTAAGCGACTGGCCTGCGTTCATTCATGGTGCCCCCGGACGGATTCGAACCGCCGACACCGGCTTTAGGAGAGCCGTGCTCTATCCCCTGAGCTACGAAGGCATGGAAGAAGATTTTAGCACGTTGGCGCTACTTGCTCTTCTGGGCCTTCTTTGCCTTCTTGCGATTCTCCTTCGCAGTGGCGACGAGCTTGGCGTTCTCCTCGGCGAGGAACTCGTAGACGCGCTTGTCGCTCATCTTCTGCATGCGCTTCTCGGCGGCCTTGCGGAACGGGCGGCGCTTACGCCAGTCGAAGATGAAGGCGGAGATGATGAAGCCATACGCCAAGATGAGCGTGACGATGGAGAGGACGCCCTGGACGGTATGGATCTCCTTGACCTCTGCGGGGAAGACGAACGTCAGGAACAGAGAGCAAATCGTCATGACAAAGCCGATGCCCAGCAGGACCCACCAGGTCTTGTCGGTCTTCGTGTAGGCATCATCGAGCCTGAGGAGGTAGTCGTAGGCCTGGTTGCGGGCGTCCTCGATGGAGCGCTCCTCGGCGCGGGCGGCCTTCTTTTCCTCCTTGGTCATGAGGGCGACGCTTTTCTTGGGACGCTCGCCCTCCATGCGCACGGATGCGGCGGCCTCGCGAGAAGGCTTGGCGCCGGCAGCGGTGGCCTTGCCGGACTTGAAGGGATCGTAGGCGGCGGGCGCGTCGCCCTCCTTAGCCTTGTCCTTCTCCTCGGCGGCAGCGGTCTTCTTTGTCATGGCGTCGACGGTGGACTTTGCTTCGTCGCGGGCGCCCTCGATGGTGTCACGCAGAGACATTAGACTCCTTTGGGTTCAAACTTGGTGCCGGTAATGATCTGGAACGCCTCCTGATAGCGGTTGGAGGTGCCCTCAATGACCTCCGCGGGGATGCGAGGCGGCTCGCCCAGCATGTTCCAGTTGGCGCGCAGCCAATCGCGGACGTACTGCTTGTCGTAGCTGGGCTGGACCTGGCCCTCGGCGTAACCCTCGGCAGGCCAGAAGCGGCTGGAGTCGGGGGTCAGGCACTCGTCGATCAGGGTCAGCTTGCCGTCGATGATGCCGAACTCGAACTTGGTGTCGGCGATAATGATGCCGCGGGTGGCGGCGTACTCGGCCGCGGCCTTGTAGATGGCAAGCGAGGCGTCGCGCAGCTGGGTCGCGATGTCGTCGCCCACGATCTCGCAGCAGCGCTCGAACGAGATGTTCTCGTCGTGGTCGCCGAGCTCAGCCTTGGTGGACGGGGTAAAGATGGGCTCCGGGAGCTTGGAGGCCTCGGTGAGGCCCTCGGGAAGCTTGATGCCGCAGACGGTGCCGTCGGCGTCGTAGGTCTTCTTTCCGGAACCGGTGAGGTAGCCGCGGACGATGCACTCGATGGGCACGGTCTGGGCCTTCTTGACGAGCATGGAGCGGCCGGCGAGGTAATCGCCGTACTGCTGGAACTCGGCCGGGAAGTCCGCGACCTCGCACGAGATCATGTGGTTGGGCATGAGGTCGGCGAAGCGCTCGAACCAGAACGCCGAGATGCGGGTAAGGATCTCGCCCTTGTGGGGAATCTCGTCGGGCAGGATGAAGTCGTACGCGGAGATGCGGTCGCTGGCAACCATGAGCAGGCTGTCGCCGCAGTCGTAGATGTCGCGCACCTTGCCGTGCGAATCCGGACGCTTCTGAATCTCGGACATCGAATACCTCGGTTTCGTTGGTCGGCGACTCTGACGCGTCGCCACGCATATGCATAACGCACAGAAGTATACCCGTCACCCGGCAAGAAGTGCACCCCCGTTGTCGGCAAGTGCGCTCCCAGCCATCCCGCCAACCATTCCAGCCAGGCAAAAACGCCGCCGAATCAGACAGGCTGAAAAAGCAGGTCGCGGGAACTAGCCCTCCTGGATGGCCTGGGCGAGGTTGCGGCGGCCGCGGTTCTGCGGAATCCGCAGCGTGAAGGTGGTGCCGCGGCCAAGTTCGGACTCAACGAGGATGGTGCCGTTGTGCTTGTCCACGATCTCCTTGGTAAGCGAGAGACCCACGCCGAGGCCGCCACTCACGCGCTCGCGGCTTACGTCGGAGCGCCAGAAACGGCTAAACGTCTGCGGGATGTCCTCCTTGGCGATGCCGATGCCCGTGTCCTGCACCGAGATGAGCACGTCGCCGCGCTCGAGGCGCGCCGAGACCTTCACGTAGCCGTCCTCGTCGGTGTAGCGCATGGCGTTGCTCATGAGGTTGACCACGGCCTCGCGGATGAGGTCCGCGTCGATGTCCGCCATGAGCTCGTCACGGCCACTCTCGTTGATAAAGCGCAGGTGCAGGCCCTTCTCGTGGAAGAGCGCGTGCTGGCTGGACACGAGGCTGCGCAGCAGGTAGATCACATCGGTGCGCTCGGTCTTGAGCTCGTTGGCGTTGTTCTCGAGGCGCGAGAGCTTGAGCATGGCGTCCACCAGGCGAGAAAGCCTGCGCACCTCGGAGGCCACCGTCTCGAAGTGCTCGTCGTCCGCCGGGAGCACGCCGTCTTGCATGGCCTCGACCGTGGCCTGCATGGCCATAAGGGGCGTGCGCAGCTCGTGGGCCACGTCGCCCGTGAGGCGGTGCTCGAGCTTGATGTCGCGCTCAAGCGAGGTCGCCATGTCGTCGAACGTCTCGCCGAGCTGGCCGACCTCGTTGTCGCCCTTGACGCCGGAGCGCGCGGTGAGGTCGCCGTTGCGGATCTGCTTTGCGGTGTTCGTGATCTTCTGGATGGGCGCGGACATGCGCTTGGAGGCGAAGTAGCCGATCACGCAGGCAAGAAGCACGCTCACGGACGCCGCGATGGCGATAGCCTCGAAAGAGCTCTCCTTAAACGCCGCGTCCGACTTGGTAAGAAGCGCATCAGAGCCGAAGGCCCACAGGCGGACCTCGCCGACCTTGTTGCCGTTGGCGTCGTGCACCAGCGCCGTGACCACAGAGTCCGCGCCGGTAGGAGCCAGCGACTTCGAGGGCTGGGGCTGGGGTTCACCGTCGACGCGGGTCTTTGCCGAGCTGCCGCCCGCGACCCACGTGTCGTCGTAAAGGACGCCGCCGTCGGTGTTGATGACCTGCACCCCGATGTCGCTCGAGAACGCCGAGGCGTCCGAGGCGCGCTGCACGACGTCGGAGGTCCAGCGCCCCTCGACGGCGTACGCCTCCGAGATGGACTCGGCGGTCGAGTCCGCCATCGCCTGCATGTTTGCCCTGGTGTAGGACGAGAACTGCCCGCCCCACACGACGGCGAGCACGAGCACAAAGATGAGCGCCATCAGAATCGCGATGAGCGCGAAGGTGAGCGTCATGCTCGTGGCGAAGGACTGGCCGCGCGAGGGCTTCGGCTTGAGCGTGTTCCACGAATTACGAGACGAGGGCTGCTTGGAGCCCTCGTCTGCGCGGGTGTTTTTTCCTATGACGAACTTAGCCGCCAACGTGTCTCCTCGAGGACGTTACTTATCGGCCTTCTCGGGAGCCTCGAAGCGGTACCCGACGCCGTGGACGGTGTAGAGCCAGCGCGGGTTGCGCGGGTCGTCGCCGAGCTTGGCGCGCAGGTTCTTGACGTGGGAGTCGATGGTGCGCTCGTAGCCCTCGAAGTCGTAGCCGAGGACCTTCTCGACAAGCTCCATGCGGGTGTAGACGCGGCCCGGGTAGCGGGCGAGCGTGGTGAGCAGCTTGAACTCGGAGGCGGTAAGGTCGACTTCCTTGCCCTCGACGAGGACCTTGTGGCCCGAGATGTCGATGACGAGGTCGCCGAAGTCGAGGACCTCGAGCGCCGGCTCGACCTCAGTGTGGGCGCGGCGCAGAAGGGCGCGAACGCGGGCCACAAGCTCACGGGGCGAGAAGGGCTTGATCAGGTAGTCGTCGGCGCCCAGCTCCAGGCCGATGATGCGGTCCTCGACCTCGCCCTTCGCGGTGAGCATGATGATGGGCACGTTCGAGGTCTCGCGGATGGCGCGGCAAACGCGCTCGCCGGAGAGCTTGGGGAGCATGAGGTCGAGGATCACGAGGTCGAAGGAGTGCTTCTCGAACTCCTCGACGGCGCTCTGGCCGTCGCCCACGCCGCGCACGATATAGTTCTCGCGCTCGAGGTAGGCCGCCACCGCGTCACGAATCGCCTTCTCGTCCTCAACCAGCAGGATCTTCTTGTCGTCCGAAGCCATCGTGGCCTCCCAAATGTGTGTTTGCATCCAAGGGAGCGGGGCTCCCCATAAGTAGGTGTAGTTTACCCCACCTGGGGCCTCGGCTGTCAGACTCCTAGGCGGAAGGCGCGAACCGTTACGGAAGCGGGGTAGCCGGTGTCGGGGTCCTTAACCGTCGCGAAGGTGACAAACAGGTCGGTATCTCCATAGCGGGCGGGGAACTCGCCGTAGTCGACGGAGCGGTCGATGGACAGCAGCGTCGAGTACTTCTGGTTCTTTGTGTCGACCACCATATACGACGAACGGCTCTTTATGAGGTAGAGGCCGTCTTTGCCGGCAGGACACTCGGAAGGCTCGCGCTCGACCTTGACGAAGTCGCCGCTGCGCGTGCCGATGTAGGTGCCCATCTTTGAAAGAAGACCGCCGGAGCCGTAGCTCGCCTCGATGGAGACGAGGAACTTGTCGCCCACGCGGGTGGCGCGGAACGGCTTGACGCCGGCGGGGAGCACGAGCTGGTCGACCTGGGACGCCATGTTGTCCGAGGCGGTGTAGGCGGTGACGCCGTAGAAGGTGCCCTCGTCGGCATGGACGCGCGGCGCCAGGATAACGTTGCCGTTCGAGACGGTCGGCTTGATTGCAAAGCGGCCGGGCGACTCGATGACCTTGCGCGCGTCCTTATCGCCGACGTTCCAGAGGTAGCAGGCGGAAGGCTCGGAGGTCTTCTTTCCCGAGAGCGAGGGCATGATCTGCCAGACGACCTTGGACCCCGTGACGGCTACGGGCGCCGGGTCGTAGTCGGAGGTCCCGTCCCAGAGCTTCTGCGCGTCGCCGTCGAGGGCGCCGCCGGAGAACTTTGCCGCGTAGAGCTGCCAGGCGCGCGTCGCCATGTCGAGCTCGACCCAGGCGTACGCGGAGTCCGAGCAGGCGACGTCGTAGATCACGGTGGTGGCAGCGGCGCCCTTGGGTGCCGAGACGACCTCGGTCAGGGTGCCGGACTCGCAGGAGAACGCCCCCGCCTTGACCATGGGCAGCGCCGAGGAGCCCGCGACGGTGGCGGGGATCCAAGACCCCTCAGCCGGGCGCAGGACGCAGCCGAGCGGCAGCGTCCAGGTGGCCTCGAGGGCATAGCCGTAGTCGTCGACGTACTCGTAGGGCGACCCGTCGGCGGTCACGCTCACGGCGGAGTCGTCGTCGACGACCACAGGATCGCTGACGTCGTTGGCGGTGTTGCGCGAGCAGCCGCCAAGAATGCCGACGGCGGCGCCCACGACGCCCGCCGTGGCGGACGCCTTAAAGAAACCTCGTCTGGTGAGTTTGGGCCGACGCACTTCTTTACCTGCGGTTAGTTCGCGGAAACGGGGGCCTCGCCGGCGGCGATGGCGTCCACGGCCTGACGCAGGGCGATCGAGAACTGGTCGGCGCAGGAGGTCTTGCGCGGGCCGCAGGTGTTGCCGGCGAGGACGTCGGCGATCTCAGAGGTCTTCTTGCCGGCGACGAGCTTGGATATGGCCTTCAGGTTGCCGTCGCAGCCGCCCTCGAACGAGACGTTCTCGATGGTGCCGCCGTCGTCGGAAAGGTCGATGTGGATCATGCGCGAGCAGACGCCGCGCGGGCGGAAGTCGATGTGCTGCATTGCTTGGTTCCTCTCTCTTGATTTCTGTCCGAGTATACCCATGGTCGCTTTGGAAAGAAGCCCGCCAAATCAGGCAAGCTGAAATGGCGGGCCAAGCGTTGGAGCGGAGAACCCCTGAGCAGGCTAGAACTCGAGCTGCTCCAGGCGGTCGAAGACGACGCCGACGCGGGCGAGGAAGCTGCGTGGGTCGAAGATCGCGTCGAGCTCGGAGGGCTGCAGCTTGGCGCAGCGGGGGTCGGCCTCGAGCTTCTCGCGGAAGGTGGAACCGGGCTCGCACTGCTGGACCTCGCGCCACGTGGCCATGGCGTTCTCCTGCACGACCTTGTAGGCGTCCTCGCGGGTGATGCCGGTGTCGACCAGGTGCAACAGCACCTTGGAGGAGTAGATCAGGCCGCGGGTCTTGTTGAGGTTGGCCATCATCTGGGCCGGGTAGAGCACGAGGCCGTCGACGATGCGGATGAGGCAGCTGAACATGTGATCAAGGGCGATGAAGCTGTCTGCCTGGGCGACGCGCTCGGCGCTGGAGTGCGAGATGTCGCGCTCGTGCCACAGGGCCACGTTGTCGAAGGCGACCTGGGCGTTGGCCTTGACCACACGAGAGAGGCCGCAGACCTTCTCGACGGTGATCGGGTTGCGCTTGTGGGGCATGGCGGAGCTGCCCTTCTGCCCCTTGCGGAACGGCTCCTCGGCCTCGAGGGTGTCGGTCTTCTGGAGGTTGCGGATCTCGGTCGCGATGCGCTCGCAGGTGGCGGCGGTGGTGGCCAGGACGCCGGCGAGGTAGGCGTGGTGGTCGCGGCTGATGACCTGCGTGGACAGCGGGTCGTGGACGAGGCCCAGGTGCTCGCAGACGTACTCCTCGACGCGCGGGTCGATGGAGCTGTAGGTGCCCACCGCGCCGGAGATGGCGCCGAAGGCCACGTTGTTGCGGGCGTCGCGCAGGCGGTCGAGGTCGCGCTTGAGCTCCCAGGCCCAGCTGCCGAACTTCATGCCGAAGGTCATGGGCTCGGCGTGGATGCCGTGGGTGCGCCCGACACAGAGGGTGTCCTTCTCCTCGAACGCGCGGCGCTTGCAGATCTCGCCGAGCTTCTTGCAGTCCTCGATGAGGATGTCGGTGGCCTGGACGAGCTGGTAGCACAGGGCGGTGTCGCCGAGGTCGGAGGAGGTCATGCCGTAGTGGACCCAGCGGGAGGGCTTGGGCTGGCCGGCGGGCACGTCGGCGTCGATGTAGGAGCCCATGTTGGTGAGGAAGGCGATGACGTCGTGGTTGGTCACGGCCTCGATCTCGTCGACCTCCTGCTTGTTGAAGGCGGCGTGCTCGCGGATCCAGGCGGCCTCCTCCTTCGTGATGCCGCTCTCGCCCAGCTCGGCGTGGGCCTCGCAGGCCAGGACCTCAATCTCCTGCCAGACGGCGTACTTGTTCTCCAGCGAGAAGATGTGTCCCATCTCGGGGCGGGTGTAGCGATCGATCATACGGGCTCCTCCAAAAGGGTTGGCGAGACATACAAAGCTATTCTACCTGCGACGCGCGGCCTGTTTAGTGGCGTAGGCGAACCAGCTTAAAAACCGCCACCTGGCCTGCACGAGGGCGCGCCCCGAAGCAACGTCTTTTTGCTCCGGGGCGCGCCCTGGGCGTTCGTTCTTTGGTTACAGCGTGGCCTTGGCCTCGGCGAGCTGCTGCTTGACGGCCTCGATGCCGGTGCCGCCGTAGGTCGTGCGGGCGTTGGCGATGCCCTCGGGGTCGAGGTCGGCGGCGATGTCGTCCTCGAACAGGTCGCTCGCGGCGCGGAACTCGTCGGCGGTCAGGTCCTCGAGGCCCTTGCCGTGCTTCTCGCAATACAGCACGAGCTCGCCGACCACGCGGTGGGCGTCGCGGAACGGCATGCCCTTCTTTGCGAGGTAATCGGCCACGTCAGTCGCGGCGGTGAAGCCGAGCTTGGCCTGCTTGAGCATGACGACGGCGTTGACCTGCATGGTCTCGAGCATGCCGGCGGCGATCTCCATGCAGTCGGAGAGCGTCTTTGCCGCGTCCATCGGGCCTTCCTTGCACTCCTGGAGGTCCTTGTTGTACGCGAGCGGCAGCGACTTCATCGTGGTAAGAAGCGCCATCAGGTCGCCGTAGACGCGGCCGCACTTGCCGCGGGTGAGCTCGGCGAAGTCGGGGTTCTTCTTCTGCGGCATGATCGAGGAGCCGGTGGAGTAGCTGTCGGAGAGCGTGATGAAGCCGAACTCGGTCGAGCTCCACAGGACGATCTCCTCGCACAGGCGGCTTAGGTGCATCATGCTCACGCTGCAGGCGTACTCGAGGTCGAGCAGGTAGTCGCGATCGGAGACGGCATCGAGCGAGTTGGGGATCGCGTGGTCGAAGCCGAGGAGCTCCGTGGTGCGCTGGCGGTCGAGCGGGTAGGTGGTGCCGGCAAGGGCGGCTGCGCCGAGCGGGTTGGCGTCGGCCGCGGAAAGCGCCGCCTCGAGGCGGGTGTGGTCGCGGGTGAACATCCAGAAGTACGCGAGCATGTGGTGGCTGAAGAGCACCGGCTGGGCGTGCTGGAGGTGGGTGTAGCCCGGCATCACGACGCCGAGGTTGCGCTCGGCGGCGTCCACGAGCACGCGGCGCAGGGCGTCGTTGCCCTCGAGGAGGTGGGCGCAGAGCTCCTTGGCGTACAGGCGGATGTCGGTGGCCACCTGGTCGTTGCGGGAGCGGCCCGTGTGCAGGCGAGCGCCGGGAGTGCCGATGTTGCGGGTGAGGGCGCCCTCGACGGCCATGTGGATGTCCTCGTCATTGACGTCCCAGACGAACTCGCCGCGCTCGATCTGCCCGGCGATGTCGGCCAGACCGGCGTCGATCGCCTGCTGATCATCGTCGGTGATGATGCCCTGCTCGGCGAGCATCCTCGCGTGGGCCCTGGAGCCGGCGATGTCCTGCTGCGCCATGGCCTTGTCCACCTCAAGGGACGCGCCGAACTCCTGCGTGAAGGCGTCGACGCCCTTCTCGAACCTACCACCCCAAAGCGCCATGCGCCCTCCTTGTGCCTACTCGTTAAATCGTCCCAGCTAGATTACCGCACCGCCGCGCCCGTCGCCATGCGCGGCAACGCGGCGGCAACGTCCGCGGCCCTTCTTGCCAATAACTCGCAAGTTTGACGTCAACGGGCGCAAAGAAGCCCCGTAGACGTCAAACTTGTACGTTAACGCCCTGCGCAGCCTCACACCGAGCACTTCGGCCGCTTGCCCGCGAGCCATTCCTTGAGCGCCCTCGACTTCTTCTCGAGCTCGCGAGCGTAATCCTGCGCCTCGGACCAGGGCAGCATCGACCACAGCAGCTCCTGCCGCCTCTTTGCGGCGCCCGCGCTCGCCAAATACCCGATGGCGAAGCCGGGCACCTCGGCGCCCATCGCCTCGACGCAGCGAAGCGCCTCGACCACCAGCGCGTCGAGGGCACCCTCCTCAAACAGGTCCTCCGAGCAGACAGGGAGGATCATCTTGCCCATCGCCATGAGCTCCCGGTTTCTGCGCAGGTCGTCGACGTATTTGCTGCGTGCGTCCTTGATAGCCGCGGCCCTCCCCGGCCCGTCCGTCGCCGCGGCAACCGCTTGGAGGTCGTAGTGCCCGCGACCGTCGTAGTTGAACCCGACCGGCGCGACCGCGAGCTCGATGTCAGGGACGCGCGACTCGGGACATCCCCGGGCAACGAGCTCGGGAGGGTTCTCGTGTCTGACGTTGAGGCGCAGCTCGCCTAGGCCGTAGCCGCCTTCCGTCAGCGGGAGTGTCAGCATCGTGGCAAGAACCGCCTCCATAGGCGACCAGGCATTGTCTGCCACGTACGTCAACGCTCGGTAGGCGTCCTCCCTGCCGGGGAGATACGTGCACGCCCCGAGGAACTCCCTGATCTTTCCGACGGTGGTCGCCGGCTCTACGCCGAAGGCAACCGCCCCCATCATGGGATCGGCGGGGTCCCTGCCGAAGGTCCCGCACAGCTCATAGCCTAAAAGCACGAGGACGGGAAACCGCAGGCGGCCGACCATATCGACGAACAGGAGCTCCGGAGAGGGAATCGCCACGCCGTTGCCGGCGTCGACGAAGGAGCCGGGGCGGACACCGGCGCCGTAGACGGTGTTTCGCGCGAAGCCCGCGCCGAGGCGCTGGGCGGACCTCGGCACGACGACGTCGAGCGGGTGCTTCTTTGTCGGCGGCTCCGAGAGGAGCAGGGCGTCGAGCGGAAGCGCGCCCACGGTCCAGCGCTTGCGCGGGGCGGGGTCGGGCGCGGGAGGGTCGATGCGCCTCCGCAGGGCCGACGGGTCCCGGCGCCGTAGATCGCGCAGGACCCGCAGCCCGGCGAGGCCGTTGACGGTGAGTTTCATGGAGCAGCCCTTCTTTGCAAAGAAATAACGTGCAAGTTCACGCTCAACGTGCCAAGAAGGGCACTTCTATGCGTGAACTTGCACGTTATTGTCGATGCACAGCGCGTCGGTCAGGCCGGCGAACGCTTCAAGGGGCCTTCATTGGCGGCGAACGGACACTCGCCACCGGCGAAGGGCTTCTTGCCCAAAGGCCCGCTCAGCCCTAGTCGACCGAGGTGAGGCCGGACTTCGGGCCCTGAACCTTGGACCAGGTCTGGGACTCGAGGCCGTGCAGGGCGATGAAGCCGCGGGAGGCGGTGTGATCGAAGGTGTCGCCCTCGTCGTAGGTGGCCAGGTTGTAGTCGTAGAGGCTGTACGGGGAGCGCATGCCGTCGACGAACAGGCCGCCCTTGCAGAGCTTGATGCGGACGTCGCCGGTGACGAACTGCGAGCAGAACTCGTTGTAGGCGTCGATGGCGAGTTTGGCCTGGCTGAACCACAGGCCGTTGTACACGAGGTCGGCCCACTGCTCATCGAGCTCGCGCTTGGTCTTCTGGGTGTTCACGTCGAGGCACATCTGCTCCATGGTCTCGTGCGCGGTGATGAGCAGCAGCGCGCCTGGGCACTCGTAGCACTCGCGGGACTTAATGCCGACGACGCGGTTCTCAACCATGTCGATGCGGCCGTAGCCGTTGCGGCCGGAGATCTCGTTGGCCTTGATGATGAGGTCGAGCAGCGGCATCTTCTCGCCGTTGAGGGCCACAGGCAGGCCCTTCTCGAACGAGATGACGACGGTCTCGGGCTCGGCGGGGCAGTCCTCGAGGTTGTTGGTCATCGTCCAGATGTCCGCGGGCGGCTCGTTCCAGGTGTCCTCGAGCACGCCGCACTCGATGGCGCGGCCCCAGAGGTTGTCGTCGATGGAGTAGGGCTTCTTGTGCGTGACGGGCACCGGCACGTCGTGGGCAGCGGCCCACTCCATCTCGGAGTCGCGGGTGGTCAGGTCCCACACGCGGACCGGGGCGATGATCTCGAGGGAGGGGTCGAGCGCGCGGATCTCGGTCTCGAAGCGGACCTGGTCGTTACCCTTGCCGGTGCAGCCGTGGGCGACGTACTTGGCGCCGGTGGCGTGCGCGATGTCCACGATGTGCTTGGAGATCAGCGGGCGGGAGAGCGCGGAGAGCAGCGGGTAGATCTTCTGGTACTTGGCGTTGGCCTTGATGGCGTGCGAGAGGTACTTCTCGGCGTACTCCTCGCGCATGTCGACGGCCTCGGAGTGGATGGCGCCCATGTCGAGGGCCTTCTTCTCGATCCAGGTGAGGTCCTTCTCGTCCTGGCCCACGTTGCCGCAGATGGCGACGACGTCGAGGCCCTTCTCGACCTGGAGCCACTTGACGATGACGGACGTGTCCAGACCGCCGGAGTACGCGAGGACGACCTTTTCCTTCTCAGCCATTTTTCGTTTCCTTTCGTTGGCTTAATGCACGGATTTGAGTTGACGCAGGTTAGTCACAGCAGAGCACAACACCCGACGATGCCGGACGTTGCGGATAGCTCATCTTTGGCGGGAACGCCTAAAAGACAAATGCGCAGCGCACGCGACATCGCGGGCTAGATTCGTCGGTTCTGGCGTCGGTTCATGGGGAAAGAGGCGAGCAGCTGGCTCGAAACAGCGCTGTGGCGCATCATTTGGCTTCTTTCGCCTCCCCTAAAGACTAGTGGCCCGCGATATGTACGCGGGGCTGCAATCAACGGTTCCGACTATAGGCCCGCTGGCAAGAAGCGCGCAAGAGACGTTGAGGTTTGATTCCCTTTGGAAACATTCGAGACCAAGTTGACGGACAACGCCAAACAAAAACCGGGCCGCGGCGAACATACGCCACGACCCGGACAAATGCGGTGGTGCGCCGTCAGGGTTTCGAACCCTGGACCTTGGGATTAAAAGTCCCCTGCTCTACCAGCTGAGCTAACGGCGCTTATGCGGTTTTAGATTCTAACACGACCCGGGCGCGGACCGAGGCGGCAGGTGCCCCCTACTCCTCCCAGGCCCACTGACCGCCCACAAAGACGGGCGTCTGGGTGCCGTCGGCGTCCAGGCCCCAGATGTTGAGGTCGTCGGAGCCGATCATGAAGTCCACATGCGTGGAGCTCTGGTTGACGCCCATGGCCAAAAGCCCGTCCTTATCGACGTCAAGGCCGCCCTCGACGCACTCGGGGAAGCCCATACCCAGCGCCAAGTGGCAGCTCGCGTTCTCGTCGTAGAGCGTGTCGAAGAAGAGCGTCTTGCTCTGGCGAATCGGGGTGTTCTTAGAGACGAGCGCGACCTCGCCGAGGCGGCAGCTGTTCTCATCGGCCTCGATGATGCTGCGCAGGCACTCGCGGCCCTGCTCCGCATCGAACTCGACCACGCGGCCGCCCTCGAAGCGCATCCAGAACTTGTCGATGACCTGGCCGGAGTGCACGAGGGGCATGGCGGAGTAGACCACGCCGTCCGCGCGGTTACGGTCCGGGGAGGTGAAGACCTCCTCGGTCGGGATATTGGGGAAGAAGGACGTGCCCGTGACGGTGCGCCCGGCGCCGCCGTCCCAGATGTGGCCCGCGGTCAGGCCCACCGTGAAGTCGGTGCCGTTGGAGGAGCGGTAGCGCAGGGCGTCGAAGTGGTGCTGGTTGAGCCAGCGCTTGGTCTTCTCGAAGGAGGCGTTGTGGGTCTCCCAGGCGCTCTCGGGGTCGTCGCCGTCGGCGCGGGAGGTCGCAAGGATCAGGTTCCACAGGCGATAGACTGCCTCGGCGTCAGACATCCCGGGGAAGACCTCGCGCGCCCAAGCGGCCACGGGGACGCCGGCGATGCACCAGACGTTGCGGCCGAAATCCATGCCATCGCGGAACGAGCGACACTGGGTGTTGCGCGCCTTGCGGGCGGCGGCGGGCTTGGCGGGATCGATGCCCTTGAGGGAAGAAGGATCGCTGCCTTCGAGGAAGAGGAAGGCGGCTCCCGCCTCGGCAAGGCTGTTGAGCTGCTCGACCTGCCAAGACGGGGTCGTCTTGAACCACTCGGTCTCGACGTTCTCGTAGGTGAGACGGGTCACGGCGTCGTCGTGCCAGATCACGGTAACGTGACCGGCGCCGGCATGGTAGGCGCGCTCAACCACACGGCGCGCGAAGTCGGCGCGCTCGACGGGAGCCTCGACCACGAGCTCTTGGCCGGGCTTTAGGGCCGTGCCCTTCTTGATGAGGAGGTTGGCGTAGAGGTCGAGCTGGTCGGAGAGGGCGGCCGTCGCGATGCGGCACTCCTCGTCGGTCATGGGAATGGTTGCCATGTTTTGGTCCTTTCGGCAGTTGTCTTGCGTTGTTCGTATACCCAACCGAGACACAAAAAGAGCCGCTTTCGCGGCTCTTTTGGATTGCATGGGGCGGGCAACGGGACGTCCGCGCATTCAAAGAACGAATGCGCACTGGCTTCGTCGGCCTTCCGGCCGCCTCGCCCGCTCGCTACAAATGCTACGCATTTGCTTTACGCTCGCGCCCTTTCGGGTTCGAGCCCCGTTGCCCCTCCAGGAGCCTACGAAAAAGAGCCGCTTTCGCGGCTCTTTTGGATTGCATGGAGCGGGCAACGGGACTCGAACCCGCGGATGTCAGCTTGGGAAGCTGATGCCTTACCACTTGGCGATGCCCGCATATGTGGGGGATAGTATAACGCGGTTGTCTTGTTCGATACAAGGGTGGCGATGCTTGTTTTAGCTGTGGAGATTCGTTTGAATATCACATCAATTGTGGAGACGAGGACCTTTGACCTCCTGTTCTCCTTATCTTCTACCTGCGCTTTTGTCTGATTGTTGTATTTGAGCTCAATTTGTCAGGAATTGGGCAAGCTTTTGGTCAGGCTCCGGTACTTACCCGCATGAACCTCGGCTGTAGCCTCATCCTACGCGCCGCAGCCTCCCCGTGCGGCGCACGAGGGATAAGGAGCAGCCATGTCCAACACACCCACGCACTCTGTCCACAGCGCAATCGCAACAGGTCCGCTGCTCCTGCTCCTCTTCCTGCTTTTCGGCTGCCTGGCACCGGGAGCCGCATTTGCCGTCGATGGCTACGATCAGCTCGGCTTCCGCACCGTTAGCGATGATTGTGGACCCTTCTTCATCGGCAAATATGAAGCTCAGGACGCCTCGATTGCCTACTGCATGAACCAGGAACGCCCCGGGCCCACCAAGCCGGGCGGCCCATGGCTCAACTTTGATCAAGGCTGGGTGTGGCTCGACGACGAGTTCGCGGCAATCGTTTGTCACGGATATCCTACCGCCACGTCGTTTGGCGGTTACCATCTTTCACCCGATCGCGCCCGCGCCGCCACCCAACTCGCCGTATGGATGCTCAACGGCACTACCCATGTCGACGGCACCTACTCCTACACGACCGCTCAGGGCAAAACCAAGAGTGGGCACTTTACCGCCGACAATGAAGTCGTGACGGCTGCGCGGTGGCTCCACGACAACGCAAAATCAGGAAGCATCAAAGCCGCTCCGCACCGCGCGCGGCGCTATTTAGGAACCGTATCGGGCGGCAGCAAACGTCAAGACATGCTCTATGTACTGCCGACGGTCTCCGTTTCCTTCCAAAAGCAGTCTGCAAACGCTGCCATTACCAGCGGAAACAATACTTATCAGTTTTATGGGGCAACATTCGATGTTTTT
>ERZ507026.269-NODE-269-length-27052-cov-8.491795_pt1 | contig 27052 bp, 22 predicted proteins | sample MGYA00512876_ERZ507026 | MGnify/ENA metagenome assembly ERZ507026 | reverse complement strand
AAAATGTGGAGCGGCTCCATAAAGTGGGACAAAATCCCCCGTCCCTTTTGTCCCAACGCTAGAAGCGATTGAGGCGGCTGCGGAGATTCTCGACGACGAAGCCGAGGCCGTTGGTGCGGACGCGATACGCGGCCTCGCCGGCGAGATAGCCGATGCGCGCGAGCTTGTCCTCGCGCGGAGCCTCGACGCCGCGGACGCGGGCAAAGAATTGCTTTGCGGTGGGGGAGAGCGCGACCAGGCCGAACACGCGCTCCGGCTCCAGGCGCGCCATCGAGCGTCCGACGAGCTCGCGCACACCCGCCGCGTCCTCACCCGCGGCGCTCACGGTGATCAAGGCGTAGTTGACGCCGCGCAGGGCGAGCGCGTCGAGCACGCGACTGTCCTCGACCCCCAGGCGCTTCGCGGCGTCCATCATCTCGTTCCAGCGGGTCAGCGGCGTGGCGGGAGACTTTGCCGCAAGCGCCTCGGCGTCGTTGAGATCGTGCTCGCGGTAGAAGTAGAGCGGCTCGTCGACGTAGGCGATGGCGTCGGTGGCGCAGAGCGTCTCGACGAGGAAGGGGTTGTCGGTCCATCCGGCGCCGGGGACCTCGCGGAACCGCACGCCCGCGCGGGAAAGAAACTCGCGTCGGTACATGCCTGCCCAGATAGCGGGGTGGTGGAGCAGGAGCTCAGCCCCGTCGCCTATGCAGAAGGGCTGGGACTTCGGCCTCACGCGATGGAGGTACGGGCAGCTCACGCGCTTCTCGCCGGCGCCCTTCTTGCCAGCGCCCGCGCTAGCGTCAGCGTCAGCGCTGCTCGCGTCCGCGCCCGCCCCGAACACGCGCCAGTACGCGCACCTCACCACGTCGACGGCCCGTTCGCCCGCGTCCTCGACGCCGGCGGCGCACGCCACGAGCTTCTCGTACATCGTAGGGTCCAGGTAGTCGTCGGGCTCGACGATGGCCACCCACTCGCCGTCGGCCAGCGCAATCCCGCGGTTGCAGGTCGCGCCGTAGCCCTCGTTCGCCTTGTCGACGACGACGATGCGCGGATCGCGCGCCGCGTGGTCGTGGGCAATCTGCGAGCTTCGGTCGGTCGATCCGTCATTCATGCAAATGATCTGCAGGTCAGCATAGGTCTGGGCCTCGATGCTCAGAAGGCACTGATCGAGCGTCGAGGCCACGTTGTACATGGGGACGACGATGGAGACCTTGCCTTGGCCGGTGTTGCTCATGTGCCCTCCTTCGGGCGTCGGCACCCGTGCCCGCCCCTCGCAGCCTGCTCCCCTATAATAAGGCACCAAGGCAAACCCACCGATTGGACGACCCGCTTCATGAACCGCCCCGCCATCGTCATCGTTACCTTCAAGCGCCAGGAGCTCCTGGCGCAGCTGCTGGACTCTATCGAGAAGTCCAGCGTGGCCCCGTGGCGCGTCGTCGTCGTGGACAACGAGAACTCCGCGGCGACGGGCGACATCGTGCGCAGCTTCGAGTCGCGCGCGAACGCCCTGTGGGGCACGACAGACGACGACCCCGACGCCGAGGGCGGCACTTCGCGCGCGGTTTACATGCCGATGGAGGAGAACACCGGCGGCGCCGGCGGCTTCTCGGCAGGCGTGCGCCGCGCCTACGAGCTCGGCGCCGAGTGGTTCTGGGTTATGGATGACGACGTCGCCGTCGAGCCCGACGGCCTGGCCAAGCTCGCGCGCTGGTCGGAGGAGTCCGAGGCCATCATGGGCACGCGTCGCGACTTCGACGGCGGGCACTTCTTCTGGCAGCATCGGTTCTGGACGGGCCTTGCCATCTACAACCCGCTGTCACGCGACAGCTGGCGTCCCGGCGAGCGATATAAACTCTGCAATGTCCTGTGTTTCGAGGGCAGTTTCTTCTCGCGCCGAGTGGTGCAGAAGGCCGGCCTACCGGACCCGCGCTTCTTCATTTACCTCGACGATGCCTGCTTCGGCTACGTCGCGAGCAAGGTCACCAACGTCTACTACGTGCCCGACGTCGTTTTGAGCCGCCGCCGCGAGGTCGCCAACAAAGAGATCGGCTCGGTGCGCCAGCTCAACTCCGCGAGCGATATGACGCGCTACTACATCACGCGCAACCGTGCCTACCTCGCCCGCTACTTCAAGGTCTACGGAGACTACAACCCCGCGCTCTACGCCGTGGGGACCATAGCGAACTTCTCGAAGGAGCTCCTGCGCATCCTCATCGTCGACCGCGATCACCTGAAGAGCGGCTGGGCTCGCCTGTGGGCCGGGTACAAGGACTCGCGCGCCATCCTGCGCGACCCCGACTGGGCGCCGATGCACCCGCTGGGGTAGCGCGGCGCTTCTTGCCGGCGCCGCACCGCCGGGGCCTTATGCCCGAGTCTCCCGCCGATAACATACCCCCCACCGATTGAAGCCGCCCTTCCGTAGACGGCAAATCCTCGCCCGCCGACGGTGCCTTGCATGGGTCGAGCAGGTCGCGCGGGGTACAATTACATGGTTTGAGCGCGGTATGCCGGTCGTGGGGACCGGCGCCGCGCCGCATGGCAGTAAAAGCAGGAGAGGAGTTCGTTAATGTACAAGATCCTCGACAAGACGCAGTTCTCGGAGAAGGTGTTCAAGTTCCGTATCGAAGCGCCCGCGATGGCCAAGCATGCACATGCCGGCCAGTTCCTCATGGTGCGCGCGAACGAGACGGGCGAGCGCGTGCCGTTCACCCTGGCGGGCTGGAACGCCGAGGAGGGCTGGGTCGAGTTCATCTTCATGGTGATCGGAAAGACCACCGAGATGCTGTCCACTTATGAGGCCGGCGACTCCATCAAGGACGTCACCGGTCCTTTGGGCATGCCCACCGAGATGGCCGAGGGCCCTTGCGCCGTCATCGGCGGCGGCGTCGGCCTTGCGATCGCCTTCCCCGTGGCCAAGCACCTGGTCGAAACCGGTCATGAGGTGCACGCCATCATGGGTGCCCGCACCAAGGACCTCCTGCTGCTTGAGGACCAGTTCCGCGAGCTGCTCGACAACGACCACATCCACATCACCACCGACGACGGCTCCTACGGCGAGAAGGGCGTGGTCACCGCCCCGCTGGAGCGCCTGCTCCAGGACAAGGCCGTCACGCAGGTCTTCTGCGTCGGCCCCGTCCCGATGATGAAGTTCTCCGCCCTCACGGCCGAGAAGTACAACACCCCCATCACCGCCAGCCTGAACCCCATCATGGTCGACGGCACGGGCATGTGCGGCTGCTGCCGCGTCGAGGTCGACGGCCAGACGAAGTTCGCCTGCGTCGACGGCCCCGACTTCGACGCCACCAAGGTCGACTGGAACGACCTTCGCGCGCGTCAGGCCGCGTACCTTACCGAGGAGGGCCAGTCCCTCAAGGCCTATGAGGAGGCGAACTGCGCATGCCACAGGTAAATGGTCGTTTTGTCCCGGACATGAAGTCCCCGCGCACCAAGGACAACGAGGAGCCGGCCGCCGAGCGCGCCTGCGATTTCCGTCCTGTCGATAAGGGCTTCACCGAGGAGATGGCGCTGGCCGAGGCCGAGCGCTGCATGGATTGCAAGCGCCCGTTCTGCGTCGAGGGCTGCCCGGTCAACATCAACATCCCGAAGTTCATCGAGCAGATCCGCGCGAAGAACTACGGCGGCGCCCTGGACGTCATCCGCGAGGAGTCCATGCTCCCCGCCATCTGCGGCCGCGTCTGCCCGCAGGAGAACCAGTGCGAGGGCAAGTGCGTCCGCGGCAAGAAGGGCGAGCCTGTTGCCATCGGCCAGCTCGAGCGCTTCGTCGGCGATCAGCCTGAGCTCGCCTCCAAGCCCGTCATGAAACCCAAGAACGGCAAGAAGGTCGCCGTCGTCGGCTCCGGCCCCTCCGGCATCACCTGCGCCGGCGAGCTCGCCCGCAACGGCTTCGAGGTCACCGTCTTCGAGGCGTTCTTCACCGGCGGCGGCGTGCTCGTCTACGGCATCCCCGAGTTCCGTCTGCCGAAGGCCGTCGTCAAGCGCGAGATCGACGGCCTCGAGGAGATGGGCGTCCACTTCGAGTACAACTCCGTCGTGGGCAATATCACCACTGCCGACGAGCTCTTTGAGCAGGGCTTCGACGCCATCTACGTGGCCACCGGCGCCGGCCTGCCCAAGTTCCTCAACGTCCCCGGCGAGAACCTCCCGAACGTCTTCTTCGCCAACGAGTACCTCACCCGCGTGAACCTCATGAAGGCGAACAACTTCCCCGAGTACGACACGCCGACCAAACACGGCAAGAACGTCGTCGTCTTCGGCGGCGGCAACGTCGCCATGGACGCCGTCCGTACCGCCAAGCGCCTGGGCGCCGAGCGCGCGATCATCGCGTATCGCCGTACCGAGGACGAGATGCCCGCCCGTCGCGCCGAGCTGCACCACGCCAAGGCCGAGGGTGTCGAGGTCATGCCGCTCGTCAGCCCGCTCGAGTTCGTCGCCGGCGAGGACGGCACCGTGTGCGCCGTCAAGGTCCAGAAGATGGAGCTCGGCGAGCCCGACGAGTCCGGCCGTCGTCGCCCGGTGCCCATCGAGGGCGCCATCGAGGAGATTCCCTGCGACGTCGCGATTTCCGCCATCGGCACCAACGCCAACCCCTTCGCAAAGAAGATTGGCGGCAAGATGGAGCTCAACAAGTGGGGCTACATTGTCGCCGACGAGGAGACCGGCCAGACGACCGACCCGCGGATCTGGGCCGGCGGCGACATCGTCACCGGTGCCGCGACCGTCATCCTCGCCATGGGCGCCGGCAAGAAAGCTGCCGCGTCCATCACTGAGGCGCTGACCAAGTAGTTTTCGGTCGGCAGGGGAGCGTATCCCAAAAAACGAGAGCCGGGACAAGCTTGTCCCGGCTCTTTTTTCGTCCTTGTGCGAGTTTGCTTTGCGGGTCGTCTATTTTGCGCCCTCGGTGAGCACGCGCTCGACGATGTCGGCCGCTTCTTGGGCCGTGATCTCGAACTCCTCGAGGAAGTTACCCTTGAGCTCGCGCAGCACGTAGTCTGCGACCTGCATTTTTCCGGGCGGGCGGCCGATGCCGAATTGGACGCGCGCGAAGTTGCGGCTGCCGAGCTTGTCGGCGATGGAGCGCAGGCCGTTATGGGCGTTGAGCCCGCCGCCGAGCTTGACCTTTACCTGGCCCGCGGGCAGGTCGACTTCGTCGTGCACGACGAGGATCTGCTCAGGCTGCACGCGGTGCGCCCGTGCGAGCTTGGACAGGGGGCCGCCCGACGTGTTCATGTAGCTCATCGGCTTGGCGAGGATGACCTCGCGTGCCTCGCCGTCGGTGTCGCGCCAGGTCAGCGTGGCCGTCTGCGCGCCCGCTTCGCTCTTCCAGTACCGTACGCCGTGCCGGGCGGCCAAAAGGTCGACCGTCGCAAAGCCGGCGTTATGGCGCGTGTGCTCATACTCGGCGTCGGGGTTGCCGAGCCCGCACACGATCATGATGGTGGCTGCTTTGGCCATCCGTGCTCCTTTCGGCAAAAACGGGGTCGCCCGCAACGCGGACGACCCCGCAAAAGTGGACCGGGGAACTACCCCTACACCAACTTACAGGTTCAGGCTGCCGCCAAAGATGGTCGAGACGGGCTGGTTGGTGTAGACGCTGTAGATGGCCTCGGCGAGCTCGTTGGCGATGGAGATCGTCTTGATCTTGGAGCCGGGCTTGTTGGCCGCTTCGCAGGGGATGACGTCGGTGACGACGCACTCGACGATGGGTGCCTCCTCGAGGCGCTGGATCGCCGGGTCGGTGAAGATGCCGTGGGTCGCGCAGACGTAGATGTCGCCCGCGCCCATCTCCTTGAGCTTCTTGACGGAGCCGCACAGGGTACCGGCGGTGTCGATCATGTCGTCGTTGACGATGCAGGTCTTGCCCTTGATATCGCCGATGATGCCCATGACCTCGGCCTGGTTGTGCTTCGGGCGGCTCTTGTGGGCGATGGCGACCTCGCAGCCGAGGTAGTCGGAGAGCTTCTTTGCGGCCTTGGCGCGACCCATGTCGGGGCTGACGACAACGGTCTGGGACCAGTCGAAGTCCTTCTGCTTGAAGTAGTCGCCAAGCAGGTACAGGCCGGTGAGGTGCGTCACGGGGATGTTGAAGAAGCCCTGGATCTGGCCCTGGTGCAAATCAACGGTGATCACCTGGTCGATGCCGGCGGCCTCGATGAGGTTGGCCACGAGGCGCGCGGTGATCGGCTCGCGCGGGGCGGCCTTGCGGTCCTGGCGGGCGTAGCCGTAGTGGGGGATGACGGCGGTGAAGCGGCGGCAAGAGGCGCGCTTGGCGGCATCGGCGACGATCAGCGTTTCCATAATGAGGTCGTTGACGTTCTCGCCGGCCATGGTCTGGATAAAGAAGACGTCGTCGCCGCGGACCGACTCGGTGAAGCGCGCGTAGGTCTCGCCGTTGGCGAACTTCTCGGTGGTCAGGCCCTGGAGCTCCAGGTGCAGGATTTCCGCGATCCTCTGGGAGAGCTCAGGATTGCCGGTGCCGGTGTAGAGCTTGATCTCCTTGTCCATGGGCATGGGATCGCTAAGGTTCTCGTACATCTAGATTTCCTTCCTCAGTCGTTCGAGCCTTTTGCTGGCATAGCCTTCCTTTATGAACTGCTCGCTGCGCTCCACGGCAAGAGCGTCGGCGGGCACGTCCTTGGTGATGCAGGAGCTGGCGCCGGTGATCGCGCCTGCCCCGATGGTCACGGGCGCGACCATCATCGTGTCGGAACCGATGAAAACGTCGTCGCCGATGGTGGTGCGGCTCTTGTGGACGCCGTCGTAGTTGCAGGTGATGGAGCCGCCGCCGATGTTGACGCGGGCGCCCATCTGGCAATCGCCGATGTAGGAAAGGTGCGGGACCTTGGAACCCTCGCCGACCACGGTGTTCTTGAGCTCGACGTGGGTGCCGATGTGGGCGCCGCGAAGCACGTGGGCGCCGCCGCGCAGGTAGGCGCGTGGGCCGCAGGTAACGTCGTCGTCGATGGTGACGTCGGTGCAGACGGTCTCCTCGATGGTCACGTTGTTGCCCACGGAGGTGTTGGCCAGGCGCGTGTTCGGGCCGACGACGCAGCCCTCGCCGACCTTCGTCTGGCCCCAGAGCATGGTCATGGGAAGGAGCTCGGTGTCGCGGCCGACCTCGACGTCAGGGCCGACCCAGACGGTCTTGGGGTCGAGCATGGTCACGCCGGAGGCCATGAGCGCGCGGTTGATCTTTTCCTGCGCGAGGGCCGTGAGCTCGGCGAGCTGGATGCGGGAGTTCACGCCGAGGCCCTCGACGTAGTCGGGGCAGTGCGTGATGGTGGTCGCGTGGCCGTGGGCGCGAAGAATCTGCACCATGTCGGGCAGGTAGTACTCGTGCTGGGCGTTGTCGCAGCCCACCTCGCCGATGTACTTGCAAAGAAGCGCGCCGTCGAAGGCATAGCAGCCGGCGTTGCACTCGAGCAGGTTGGCGTCCTGCTCGGGCGTGCAGTCCTTCTGCTCGACGATGCGCTCGACCGAGCCGTCGGGGGCGAGCTCGATGCGGCCGTAGCCGAAGGGGTCGGGCGGGGTCATGGTCAGGACGGCGCAGGCGTGCTCGCCGCCCGCCACGGAGTCGGCGAAGGCGCGGATGGTCTTTGACTCGATGAGGGGGAGGTCGCCGTTCAGCACGACGACGGGGCCCTCCGTGACGCCAGCCGCCTCGATGGCGACGCGGGTTGCGTGTCCCGTGCCAAGGCGCTCGGCCTGCTCGACGCACTCGACATCGGTCTCGGAGGCGAGGTGCGCGCGCACCTCTTCGGCGCCGTTGCCGACGACCACGATGATGCGGTCGGCCCCGGCGCTGCGCGCGGCGCGCGTGACCCACGAGACGAGCGGGCGATCGAGTAGCTTGTGCATTACCTTGGGATGACGGGACTTCATGCGCGTACCCTCGCCGGCGGCGAGAATGATCGCGGTCATGGGCATGAGTTTGCCTCCAAAAGCGAGAACGTTTGCTTGTCCCAGAAAAATACCGTTCCTTATGATAGCCCAGACGCCCGCCCGATGGAGCCAACGTCGGCGCGCATTGTTCGGGATGCGTAAAATCCGCAGGATTGTGGGGTACGGATGAGCTGTGGTGGCGGCAAGGGCGGGCTTATTGGTACAATGTCGGGCGCACAGGGGTATCGTCCAATGGTTAGGACAGTGGTTTTTGGTGCCATCAATGTGGGTTCGAATCCTACTACCCCTGCCATCCGCATGAAAACGGGCCGCTCGTCGACGACGGGCGGCCCGTTGCTTTACGGCCATTCGGCGAGAAACCCAAGGGCAAGAAGTGCCTACAGCTGCACGCCGTCGAACGCGACGCAGAAGGCGTCGAGCAGCAGCACGGCGTAGGTCTGCGCGTCGCCGATGGTGAAGCTGCCGTTAGGGTCGGAGCCCACGGGCAGCTCGATGCGCGCCGCGGGCGGGCGCTTGCGCGAGACCTGCAGCGCGGTCCGCAGGCGCAGCGGCAGCGTGTCCACGTCGTCGAGCGCGACGCTGCCCACGGCCGGCTTGGCCTTGGGGTCGTGCGGCGTGGCCGAGAGCGTGACGAGCGCGCGCACGGCGGGGCTCGCCTCGTCGGCCGTGTTGATGACCTCGATGCCGCAGCTGCTGTTGGTCGCCTCGGCGAGGTTGAGGACGCGGCCCGCGACGTTGCGCGAGATCGGGTCCTCGGCCATGATGCCCAGGCCGATTCCCTCGAGCACGCTCGCGGCGCGCGCGAAGCCCATGGCGCCGGAGGGGTGCGGGCCTGCGGCGGGCTTGCCGCCCCACACGTGCTTGAGGCGCTCGATGGCGTCGAAGGTGTCCTGGAACGCCATGCCGTCGGCAAGCGCGCCGACGCTCTCCTGGAACAGCTTGACCGCTGCCTCGGTGTGGACGCCGTAGCAGCCGTCGACCTCTCCGCACGAGAAGCCCAGGACGTTCAGGCGCTCCTGGAGCTGGCGCACGTCATTGCCGTGGAAGTTGGGTAGCCGCAGGTAGAGCGTGCGGTCTCCGAGCTGATAGCACTCGTCGACGAGCGCGGACCACGTGGGGGCGTCCACCGCCTCGCCGAGGCTGAGCTCGTGGTCGAGGCGGAAGCGCGCGACGGCGGTGGCGGTGGAGCGGCCGAACGCCTGGCCAGAAAGCTCACTTTCGTCGATGCGGTAACCGAGCGACTTCAGCCGCTCCTGGATGTCCTCGACTGCGGCGCCCTGGGCGCCTTCCTGAATGGGTTCCATAAAGTCTCTCCTAGTGCGTTGCCGTCTTCGCTCGGCGGCGAGTTCGAGCGCTAACCTGCGCGCTCCACGAAAAAGTCTGCCATAGATGCGAGCACCCCGCGAGCCTCCGGGGAAATCTCGATGCCGCTAAGGTGCCCCTTGGCCTCGGCCACGAGCTCGCGGGCGTAGGCGCGCACATGGTCGACGGCGCCGGCGTCCTCGATGAGCTCGACGGCGCGCGCGAGGCGGGCGGGGTCTGTGGCCTTGGACTCGAGGATGCCGATGAGCTCGTCCTTCTTTGCAGAGTCGAGGTGCTGAAGCGCCCAGACCACAAGCAGCGTGCGCTTGCCCTCGGTGATGTCGCTGCGGAAGTCCTTGCCTTGAGCGTCGGCGTCGCCGACGAGGTTAAGAAGGTCGTCCTGCAGCTGGAAGGCGAGGCCTGCCGCCATGCCGAAGCCGTCGAGCGCGGCGAGCTGCTCGGGCGTGCCGCCGCCCACGATGGCGCCCGCCACCAGCGGGATGGCCGCCGAGTAGTAGGCGGTCTTGTGCGACGCCATGTAGAGGTAGTCCTCCGGCAGGATGTCCCAGCGGCCGTCGCGGACCCAGCCGAGGTCGAGCGCCTGGCCCTCGATGGTGCGCTCCTCCATCTGGAAGAGCTTCTCCATGACGGCGAGGCGCACGTCGGCGGGGAGGTCCTGGTCGCGCAGCACGTAGCCGAGTACGTCGGCGAGTCCGAGGTCGCCGATGTTGATGGCGACGCCCGTGCCCTCCGTCACGTAGGTGCACGGCTTGCCGCGGCGCAGCTCGGACTCGTCGGCGATATCGTCGTGAATGAGGGCCGCCGACTGGAAGACCTCGATGGCCGCCGCCGCGCTCATGGCGCGCGCCGCCTCGCCGCCCACGGCCTCGCAGCCGAGTAGGCAAAGCGCCGGCCGGGTCCGCTTGCCGCCCGAGGCGGTAAAGCGGGCAAGAGGCGCGTAGAGGAAGCGGTCGAGGTCGGCGGCGGTCGCCTCGGGCGTGCCGGGTGCGCAGGCGGCGGCCGTGCGCGCGAGGTAGTCGTCGATCTGCGGCCGCGTGCGCTGCAGGTAGGCGGCAAAGAGCGCGCCGGGCCTCTCTTCGGCAGGGAAGGCGGCGGCCTCGGCGGCCGTGGTCGCGGCCATGTTCGTCTGGGCGGTCATCGGGTCGGGCACCTACTCGGCGTCGTCGGCGTCGGCGTAGCCGTTGGGGTTCTTGGACTGCCAGTTCCAGGAGTCGCGACACATCTCGCCGATGCCGTACTTGGCCTCCCAGCCCATCTGCTCCTTGGCCTTGGAGCAGTCGGCGTAGTTCTCGGCGACGTCGCCAGCGCGACGCGGGTCGATGACGTAGGGCACGTCGTGGCCGCAGGCGCGGCCGAAGGCCTTGATGATCTCGAGGACCGAGGTGCCGCGGCCGGTGCCGAGGTTGAAGACCTCGACGCCCTCACGGCCGTTCATCCACGCGAGCGCGGCGGCGTGGCCGGTCGCGAGGTCGCAGACGTGGATGTAGTCGCGCACGCCGGTGCCGTCGGGGGTGGGGTAGTCGTCGCCGAAGACGTGGACCTCGGAGCGCTTACCGATGGCGGTCTGCGCGACGTAGGGCAGCAGGTTGTTGGGGATGCCCTTGGGGTCCTCGCCCATGAGCCCTGAGGGGTGGGCGCCGATGGGGTTGAAGTAGCGAAGAAGGACGACGTTCCACTCGGGGTCGGCGGTGTGGAGGTCGGTGAGGATCTGCTCGATCATCCACTTAGTCCAGCCGTAGGGGTTGGTGGCGTTCTTCTTGGGGCTGGCTTCGGTCAAGGGCAGCGAGTCCGGGTCGCCGTAGACGGTCGCCGAGCTGCTGAAGATGATGGACTTGCAGCCGTGGTTGCGCATGACGTCCACGAGGGTGAGCGTGTTGCCGAGGTTGTTGGTGTAGTACTCGATCGGCTTGACCACGGACTCGCCGACGGCCTTGAAGCCGGCGAAGTGGATCACGCGGTCGATGGGGTTCGAGTCAAAGATGCACTCGAGGGCGACGCGGTCGTTGACATCGGCGCGATAGAAGGTGAGGCGCTCGGCGGCGTCTTCGCCCACGATGGCGTCGATGCGGTCGAGGACCTTCTCGGACGCGTTGGAAAGGTCATCGACGATGACGACCTGATAGCCATTCTGGAGGAGCTCGACGACGGTGTGGGAGCCGATGAAGCCGGCGCCGCCGGTGACGAGGACGCAGGTGTCCTTGGGGTCTTTCTTCTCGCTCATTGGGTTCCTTTCGGTTGGGTGGGCCTAAACGGCCATCCTCTAGTATACGTCGAGGCCGCGGCCGGGAACCTTCGGGCTGGGTAAGGCCTTCGTTGGGCGTAGCCGTGCACCGCGGCCGCGCAGCCGTTCACCGAGGGGGGTACATACGCCAAATGCCTGCTGGAACAACGGGTAATCTTGAGGTGTAGTGCGCACGACCGGACCAAGAAAGAGGTGCGTCCATGAATCAGCTCGCCGTCGTCAACGTCCTTATCGCTTTGTTCTACATAGCTGTTCTTGCCGCGTACTTCTTGGCGGTCCGCACCCTTTCGGACATCATTCAGATGAAGGGCTTCTCGCCTGAGCGTCGTTGGCCGCTCTACCTCATCGGCGTCTTTACCACGCCTGTTGTGCTCGGGCTGATTGCCATCGCCGTCCCCGATCGGTCTAGGGGGTAGGCCTGCGTCGGACGGCGCGCGACGTCGCCGTCGCTACTTGCCGGCGGAGGCACCGACAATCAGGTCGAAGCACTCCTTGACGCTGGTGACGTCGGTGCCGATGACCAGCTGGATGGCTTTCCCGTGCGCCACCACGCCGCGGACGCCGACTGCCAGAAAATCACCCACGGGCGCGACGACCCTGGTGTCACGCACCTCGATGCGCAGCCGCGTGGTGCAGTTCATCGCGGACACGATGTTGTCCGCCCCGCCGAGCATGTCGACGACGCGCGCCGCCAGCGCGTTCTTGTCGCCGTGCGCGAGCCGATAGTCCTCCTTGGACGAGAAGTGCACCTCGTCGTCCTCGCGCCCTGGCGTCTTGAAGTCGAACTGCAGGATGAGCATGCGCATGACCGTGAAGTAGATGCCGGTGAAGCACAACCCGACGAGCAGCGCGAGCAGGTAGGTGATGCCGTGGCTCGCGCCGAGGGGGATGAAGTTGAGGGAGGCCATCTCGATGAGGCCGCCGGTAAAGAATCCGTAGGCCCCTAGGACGTTCATGAGCATGGCCATCACGGCCGAGAGCGCGGCGTGCACGACGAACAGCTGCGGCGCGACAAAGAGGAACGTGAACTCGATGGGCTCGGTGACGCCGCAGAGCACCGCGGTCAGCGTGACGGGGATGAGGAGCGCAAGGAGCTTCTTGCGCTTGTCCGGCCATGCGGTGGCGTAGAATGCCGCGGCGATGCCGGGGATGCCGAAGATCTTTGCCCAGCCGGTGGCGGTGATGGCCGCCCACGGCGCGATGCTTGGGATGGGTGCCGAGGTCGCGGCGAGCTGCGGCAGGATGTTTGCCCAGGCGCCGACGATGCCGCCGCTCACCAGCACGCCGTCGTAGTAGAACGGCGTGTAGAGCAGGTGGTGCAGGCCAAACGGCACGAGCATCCGCTCGAGGAACACAAAGATGCCCGTACCCGCCACGCCGGTGCTCATGATCACGTTCTGGAGCCCGGAGATAAGCGCCTGGACGTGGGGCCAGATGAGGGCAGACGCCGCCGCCAGCGGGATCATGGCTGCGAATGAGACCATGTACACGAACGTCGACCCCGAGAAGGTGCCGAGCCACTCGGGGAGCTCGACGTCGAAGAACTTGTTGTGCAGGGCGATGACCACGCCCGAGATGATGAGCGCGCCGATCATGCCCATGTCGAGCGTCTTTATGCCCGCCACCATGGCCAGACCGGAGGCGCGGCCGACCTCGGCCGCATAGTCGACGCCGAGCTCGGGGCCCCAGGTCTGGATGATGTTGCTCAGGAAGTAGCAGAACGTGAGGTAGCCGACGAGCGCCTCCATGCAGCAGCGCGCCTGTTGCTTGCGCGCAAGGCCGATGGGCAGCGAGACGGCAAAGAGCAGCGGCAGCTGGTTGAACACGGTCCAGCCGCCCTCGAGGATGATGCTCCAGCATTTGTGCCAGAGAGTTCCCTCGGCGGCGATGGGGCCGAGGGCGGCCTCGGTTGTGCATAGCGTGCCGACGCCCACGACGACGCCCGCGAACGCGAATAACAGCACGGGCGTGAACATCGCCCCGCCAAAACGCTGGATTTTCTGCATCATGGGCGCTCCCCTCGTCGGGCGCGCCAACGCGTCAGCGGCTACGCCATCGGAGAGGATACCGCCCGGGGAGGTCGTTGCGTGGAGAATATCTACCGTTTGTCGACAAAATGGCTTAAAGCACCCGCAAACGGCCTAAATATGATTTCGAATTCATGCACGGGGAGTACACTCGCGTATTTTGCTCGGTGGTCGGGCGGCGTGTGTCGGCGAGTCGTTTGCGAGAGGGGGGTCCAGATGCCGAAAGCCAGGTATGAGGGAATCTATCGAGAGCTGCGTGGGCGCATTCAGGGAGGCCTTTATGCCTATCGGGATCTGCTTCCCACGGAAAACGAGCTGACCACGGAGTTCTCCTGCTCTCGCAACACCCTGCGCCGCGCGCTGTCAATGCTCGCTGACGAGGCCTTCGTCCAGCCGATTCACGGTAAGGGCGTTCGCGTGATCTGGCGGGAGGAAACCCACAACGTGACGGGCGTCCTCGAGGGCATCGAGTCGTTCGGCGAGTACGCTGCGCGCAACGGGTTGGTGCCGTCGACCCATGTAGAGCTGGTCGAGACCGTTACCTGCGACAAGGCGCTCGCCGTACGCTCCGGGTTCGGGATTGGCGACCTGCTCAAGCACGTCGTTCGCGTGCGAAGCCTCAACGGGAGGGCCTGCCAGATTGATCGCGGCTACTTCCTCGAGTCCGTCGTGCCCGGCATTACCGTGGAAGTTGCCAGGAACTCGATTTACCGCCACCTCGAACAGGAGGTGGGGGTGAAGATCCTCACGAGTCGGCGCACTGTGACCGTGGAGCTCGCCGACGAGGAGGACCGCGACCGGCTTGACCTCGGGCCGTATGGCTGCGTCGCCGTGATCGAGGGGCGCTCCTTCAACTCCGACGGCATCATGTTCGAGTACACGCGCTCGAGGATCCATCCCGAGATCTTCCGCTATCAGCTGACCTCGAGGCGCTGATTCGGATGGACGTCAAGGATCGGTTGCTCGCCGACCTGCGCCGGCGCGGCTACCTTGCCGACGACGCGGGCGCGGGCCGCGGGCTCGCCGTCACGCGCTGGGGCGAGCCGGCCTGGCGTGCGGTGCCCGCGGCGGGGGAGGCCGGCGCCCCGCAGGCGCTCATGGACGCGACTGCGCGGCAGCGGCGCCTCGTCGAGGTGGCGCACGCCGAGCCCGCCTGCGGCGACGACGCCTGTGCCGCGTGGATCGAGAACGTTTTTTCCGCGCTTGAGCTGGGGCTCGTTCGCGGGCATGCGGGCGATTTGTGCAATCGGTACTGCGCGCTCACGGAGCTCGTGGACCTTAGGGTGGGCATGGTCGTGGCGGTGGGGGAGCACCCGTACTCCGCTGCGGGCCGCAAGTATGGGCACGTCGGTCTGTATGCGGGCGACGGCGCGGTGATGGATTGCGTCGAAGGCCGCGTGCGGCGCGCCCCGCTCGACGCGTGGCTTTCGACCTACGGCGTCATGAGTGCCCCGCGCTGGGGCTGGCTTGGCGGGATCGATCTCGGCCTGGCGTGAGCCGCGGCGGAGGCCGAGCCTTAAATCGGCGCGTGGCGCGATGCGCCGCAACGCTGTCTTGCGCTGTTTGTCGCACAAAGTCCAAAAAATAAACGACTTAATTCGAAACCCCTTGGTATCGAGGCGCTAATCGGCCCAGTTTTACTGGAATTCCGGTCGTTTCGGCAGGCTATACCGACGCTTCTCGAATCAAGTCGTTTATTTTTTGGACTTTGTGCGATGGCTGGGCGCGAGGCCCCCGCGATGGGGGCCGGTTGGCCTTACCCGCGCTCGAAGCGCGTGGCTGCATGCAGCATGTTCACCTCGGTAAGCTCGAGCTTGCCGTCGATGTAGGGCTGAAACATCTTCTCGATTGAGCCGACCCCCAGGCTGCAGCCGCCGCAGAAGTCGCAGCTGCCTTCCTCGCAGAAGTTGAGCCCCTGACGGACGATGGCCTCGCGCTGCTCGCGAGTGGTGTCTTTGATAAGGACGCTCTTTGCCATGATTCCTCCCTGGTCGACTGATCGGCCACAGTATAGGTTCGCCGTCGATGTCGATAACCGACGCATACTGTCGAAAACCGATAAAACGCCTTCATTCCGGCCCGCCCTGACTACTCTTATGCTTGTGCGTTGACATGGCAAATACCGCCCGCGACGCGTGGGCGGACAGACGGATTGGAGATCCCTATGGCCGAGGACGCCAAGCAGCACGCGCTGGACAAGCACAAGGAGTGGAAGGGCAAGATCGAGGTCGTGAGCCGCGCCCCCATCTCCACCCCCGAGGAGCTCGCCGTGGCCTACACGCCAGGCGTCGCCGAGCCCTGCATGAGGATCCACGAGAACGTGGACGACTCCTACACCTACACCCGCCGCGGCAACCTCGTGGCCGTCGTCACCGACGGCACCGCCGTGCTCGGCCTGGGCGACATCGGCCCGGAGGCCGGCATGCCCGTCATGGAGGGCAAGTGCGCCCTGTTCAAGACCTTCGCCGACGTCGACGCCTTCCCGCTGTGCGTCCGCTCCAAGGACGTCGACGAGATCGTCCGCACCGTCGAGCTGCTGGCCGGCAGCTTCGGCGGTGTGAACCTCGAGGACATCAGCGCCCCGCGCTGCTTCGAGATTGAGCGCCGCCTCAAGGAGTCCTGCGACATCCCCGTCTTCCACGACGACCAGCACGGCACCGCTGTCGTGACCTGCGCCGCGCTGATCAACGCGTGCCGCCTGACCGGCCGCGAGCTGGCCGACGTCCGCGTGGTCTTCTCCGGCGCCGGCGCGGCGGGCATCTCCATCGCGCGCCTGATGAAGCGCATGGGCGTCCGCGACGTCGTCATCTGCGACCGCCGCGGCGCGATCTACGAGGGTCGCGAGGGCCTGAACCCCGTCAAGGAGGAGGTCGCCTCCTGGACCAACCGCGAGGGCGTGCGCGGCGGCCTGGCCGACGCCGTCAGGGGCGCCGACGTGTTCGTGGGCGTCTCCGCCCCGGGCGCGCTCACCCAGGACATGGTCCGCACCATGGCCGCCGACCCGATCGTCTTCGCCTGCGCGAACCCCGTGCCCGAGATCATGCCCGACGAGGCGCTGGCCGCCGGCGCCGCCGTGGCCGCCACGGGCCGCTCGGACTTCCCCAACCAGATCAACAACGTGCTGGCCTTCCCCGGCATCTTCCGCGGCGCCCTGGACGTGCGCGCCTCCGACATCAACGACGACATGATGGAGGCGGCCGCCTACGCCATCGCCGGCCTGGTTGACGACGACAAGCGCTGTGCGGACTACATCATCCCCGGCGCCTTCGACGAGCGCGTCGCCCCCGCCGTGGCCGCCGCCGTCGCCGAGGCCGCCCGCAAGTCCGGTGTTGCCCGTATCTAGCGGCCCGTCGCCGGGGCTGTCGCACAGCTGCAGGGCCAGGCGCCCGCCGCTCCCCTCAGGGCGGCGGGCGCCTTCTTTGTGCCGCGCTCCCGCCGCGCTTGCGATGATGGCGTCGGTCCCGGCGCGGCCCCGCGACCCGGCACCCGGCGCATGGCCTCCTGACCTCAAAGGCGCGCCGCCCGTTCAACCTACAAGCGGCGCGCCTTTTGTTGTCCCAACCCTGGAATAGAATCACGTTCAACCCGTACTTCTTTGTATGCGGGCATTCCCGGAGATTGGAATCGTGTCATGAAGCTGACCGACGAAGAGCTCGACAAAATCATGGAGAACGCCGGCCTCATGCTGGCCGAGCCGCACAACCCCAAGGGGAGCTATCGCAAGGGGGATTGGCTGCTCACGCGCTGCAGGCGCTGCGGCGTGGTGGCGCACTACCGGCTCGCGTACATCCTGGAGAAGACCCAGATCGGTGAGCCGGTGTGCCGCGCCTGCTATTGGCCCGGATGGTACGAGTGGGGCCACAAGCTCGATGCGCAGGTGATCCAGAAGCATCTCGACGAGGGCTACGACCTCGACTTCCTCATTGATTCCGGCTTCGTTCCCCGCCACCACTCCCTCGAGCTGCCGCAGGCCCAAAAACTTGCTTCTGAGCACGGCTATCGCCTCATCGGCATGATTCGCGGCCCCCGCGAGGGCGACGACCTCATGGTCGTTCGCTGCAACGCCTGCGGCCGTCAGGCCGTCGAGCGCCCCTGCGACGTCGAGTTCGGCTGCACCTGCAAGGGCAACGGCCTGGGCGATCGCAACCCCTATCCCGCGGACAAGGCGCTCCCGGCGGAGTAGGGGACACGGGCAGCTGGTGCTCCTGGAGCATAAATAATCGATTCATCTTCTGTACGTCCTCCCTCCCTGCTACTGTGAAAGCAATGCAGTTGCAAAGAAGGGCGTGGCATGAGCGAATCCATCAAGAAGTACGACCCGACCGACCGGGGGTCGATTTTGGCGTATGCTCAGCGTCTTGTGGGCAAGACTCTCCGGCAGGTGACCGATGCCGGTGATCTGGCCGATCCGCATCGCCGTCGCGGCTCCTTCGGAAATGCCCTTGAAGAGCACTACTTTGACTATGCAATCAACAGCGACTCGAGCGCTGACTTCGCCGAGGCAGGGCTCGAGCTCAAGGCGACCCCGCTCAAACTCGTAAAGAAGGGCAAACAAGAAGTCCTTGTTGCCAAGGAACGCTTGGTCCTCGGGATGATTGACTACGACACGGTGGTGAACGAGAGCTTTGACATCAGCCATGTGCTCCAAAAGTGCTCTGACGTGCTGCTCGTTTCGTATGTCTACGAAAAAGAGAAGAACCCCGTCGACTACGTGATTGTGGCGGTTGCCGAGTGGAGAATTCCCGAGGAGGACCTCCCACAGATCAGGACCGACTTCGAGACCATCGTGGCTAAAGTGCGGGCCGGTCATGCAGAAGACATCTCGGGTTCCGACACCATGTACCTTGAGGCCTGCACGAAGGCGGCGAACAGCAGCGTTCGCACGAGCCAGCCATTCTCTGATATTCCCGCGAAGCCACGAGCCTGGGCGTTTAAGGCCTCGTATATGACCGTTATCCAGCAGGGAATTCTTCGTGGCATGCAAGCGATGCCGCGCTCCGCTGCCGAGAAGCAGCTTGGGCTCCTTGAGCTGGTTGAGGCTCGTTTTGTGTCGTACTTCGGCATGACTGAGCGGGAGCTTCAGGCAAAGTTCTCGCTAACCAAGTCCAAGGATCTCTGCGCCAGAATCACGCGCTCCATCCTTGGTGTCGACTCCGAGAACGAGATTGAAGAGTTCGCGAAGGCCAACGTCAAGTCAAAGACAATCCGCCTCAAGCGAAACGGTGTGCCCAAGGAGGCAATGTCGTTCCCGTGCTTCGATTACTTCGAGCTCGAGAAGAGGTCTTTTGAGGAGTCGGATTTTCTTGGCTATCTTCAGCAAAAGTACCTCTTTGTGATTTACCGCGAGGACGATGCCGGGGACTATCGTCTTTCGGATGTCTGCTTCTGGCAGATGCCGGAAAGCGATCTGGGAGAGGCCAAGCGCTGTTACGAACAGATGCAGCAAAACGTTCGCGATGGCAGGGCGGATGTCTCGGTGAAGAGCACAGAGAATCGCTGCTGCCACGTTCGTCCTCATGGGGCGAACTCCGCCGACACCAGGCCTCAGCCTCACGGCGCGCCCGTGGTCAAGAAGTGCTTCTGGCTTAACCAGCGCTACCTTGCGGAGGAGATTGCGCGGGCGCAGGGCGAGTAGGCTATCCCTTGATCTTGTCTCACCGATCGGTTATCATGATCAGGCTTTCATCACAGACAGCGAATGGAGAAACGTGATGAACGAGATCAAGATTGCCGAGCTCTTCGCGGGCGTGGGCGGCTTCCGCCTGGGCCTCGAGGGGTATGAGGGCCCCGAGGGCGCGGGTATGGACATGCCGGGCGCGGGCCCGTTCAAGACTATTTGGGCGAACCAGTGGGAGCCTCCCGGAACGGCTTCCAAGCAGTTTGCTGCAGCTTGCTACAAGGCGCGCTTCGGCGAGAGCTCGGTCGTGAACGAGGACATCCACGAGGTCATCGCCCAGTTCGAGCGCGGGGAGCGAGACATCCCCGACGTCGATATGGTCGTGGGCGGCTTTCCCTGCCAGGACTACTCCGTGGCCAAGCCCCTCTCCCAGGCCGGAGGAATCGAGGGCAAGAAAGGCGTCCTGTGGTGGGACATCCACAGGTTCCTGCAGATGAAGGGGCCGGAGAAGCAGCCGCGCTACGTCCTCCTCGAGAACGTTGACCGCCTGCTCAAGAGCCCCGCAACCCAGCGCGGCCGTGACTTCGCCATCATCCTCTCGTGCCTGAACGAGCTCGGCTACTCCGTCGAGTGGCGCGTCGTGAACTCCGCCGAGTACGGGTTCCCGCAGCGCCGCAAGCGAACCTACATCCTCGCCCGCCTCACCGGCGAGGTGTGGAACCTGGAGGAGCGCCTATCCCACGGCGTGCTCGCGGAGGCGTTCCCCATCGTGGAGCCCGAGTCGGTCGGCTGGGTCTATATCCCCGAAGATCCCTACCAGGCCACCCAGGAGTTCAACAAAGGAACCGGTTCCAAGACCTCGCCGTTTCATGAGGCGGGTGTCATGCAGGACGGCCGCGTTGTCACGGCGAAGGTCGTCGAATCCTACGCCGGCCCGCGCATGACCCTGGGCGACGTGCTGGTGGACGAGGCCGACGTGCCCGAGGAGTTCTTCATCGAGCCCGAGAAGCTGTCCCAGTGGGAGTACCTCAAGGGAGCGAAGCGCGAGAAGCGCGTCAACAAACAGACCGGCTACGAGTACACATACTCAGAGGGTTCCATGGCCTTCCCGGACGCGACCGACAAACCGTCGAGGACCATCCTCACCGGCGAGGGCGGCCGCGGCGCTTCCCGCTTCAAGCACGTCATCAAGTGCGAGGACGGGCGTTACCGGCGTCTGGTGCCCGATGAGCTCGATCAGCTCCAGGGATTCCCGCGCGGCTGGACTAATACGGGCATGTCCGATGGGCGTCGTGCGTTCTGCATGGGCAATGCGCTCGTGACCGGCATTCCGCATCGCATTGGTCAGGCGCTCATTCGTAGCATCGAAGCCGAGGGTGCTTCTCGCTAAAAGCACGTTTCGAAAACCGGCGCTGCGGCAGAAGAGCGCACGGAAACGTTGAGAGAAATGGCGCTGTGGCAGGGGTTTCTTGCCGCAGCGCCATGTTTTGCGACGCAAGGGCGCCGCGGATAGCCGCAGCGCCCTTCTTTCCATTGCTGAATGGGGCTGCCCCGGTCGCGCACAGCGCGGAGCGGCCCTTCTTGCCGGCTAGAGCTTCTCGTGGAGCTTGAGCAGCTCGATGAGCATGTGGTCGCGGTACTCAGCGAGGGACTCGGGGGTGTTGCCCTTGCTGGCCGGGCGCGCGGCCAGCTCGGCGTCGACGCCCTCCTGTGCCACGTGTGCCCACTCGGCAGGGAGGCTCTTCCAGTCGGCCATGTCGGCGAGCCAGAGGCTGACGGAGTCGTTGAGGTGGTTCATCAGGCCCTCGACGCCGCCCTTGCCACCGCCCAGCTCAAAGACGAGCGACGGGCCCATGATGCCCCAGCGGATGCCCGGGCCGAAGGTGACGGCCTTGTCGGCGTCCTCCACGGTGCACACGCCCGACAGGACGAGGTTGGCGACCTCTCGGTACAGGGCCATCTGGAGGCGGTTGCAGATGAAGCCGAGGGCCTCCTTCTGCAGGACGACGGGCTCCATGCCGATGCGCGCGTAGAAGGCCTTCGCGCAGTCGACGGTGGCGTCGGCGGTCTTCTCGCCCTTGGTGATCTCGACGAGGGGGATGAGGTGGGGCGGGTTGTACGGGTGGCCGCCGCAGAAGCGCTCGGGGTGCTCGGCGTTCTTTGCGATTTCGGTCACGAGCAGGCCAGAGGTCGAACTGGCGATGATGGCGTCGGGCGCGGCCGCCGCCTCGAGCTCGCGCACGAGCTCCCACTTGACCTCGTAGTGCTCGCTCGAGGACTCCTGGATGAACTGGGCGTGAGCGACCGCCTCGGCGACGGAGGTGGTGTAGTGGATGCGCGTCTCGATCTGGGCCGCCTGGGCGTCGTCGTAGACGCCGTTCTTTACGAGGGACTCCAGCGAGGCGTGGACGCGCTTGCGGGCAAGGGCGCTCGACTCCTCGGTGCGGTTCTGGGCCCAGACCTCGAGCCCCGCCATCGCGAACTTGAGCGCCCAGCTGTAGCCGATGACGCCCGCGCCGATGGATGCGGCGCATGTGATGCTGTCTGCCTGCATATTGCCTCCTGCGTGATTGACCTGCGCGGAACTGCGTGGGATTAACGCCGCGTGCAGTATAGGTCTCCGGCGGCGGGAAGGAGCCTTCAGGTCTGCCGGCGGTCGGGCAGGTCCGCCGGCGGAGGGGGCGCGTTGGGGGGCTAGTCCTGGCGGTTGACGATCACAATGCCGGCGCAGACGAGCACGAGCGATACGACGGCGAGGGCGGGGGAGAGCACGTCCGTCTCGCCGAGGAGGATGGCCGAGAGGATGACGCCGAAGATCGGGTTGACGAAGCCGAAGACGGCGACGCGCGAGACGTCGTTCGCGGCTATGGTGGCCGACCAGACCGAGTAGGCGGCGGCGCTGATGAAGCCCATGTACACGAGCAGGGCGATCGCGGCTGCGGGGTTCGCGCCCGGCGCCGGGGCGATGCGGCCGCCTGCGGCGAGGCCGGCCGCCAGCATGACGGCGCCGCCGATGGCAAATTGCCAGCCCGAGAGCAGGACCGGGTCGTGGTCGGCGGAGTAGCGTTTGCAGAGGTTGCTCGACATTGCTGCGGCGAAGGTCGAGAGGAAGACGAGGCCCTCTCCGTCGAGGCGGAAGCTCAAGCCGCCGGTGCGGCCGCTGAGGTTGACGATGAGGACGCCGGCGAAGCCGAGGACGCAGCCGAGGGCCTTGGCGCCGGTCATGCGCTCGGTGCGGAAGGCGTAGGCGGCCAGGAGCACGACGATGAAGGTGCTGCTCGCCTCAATGATGGAGCTCGTCACGCCCGAGCAGCGAGAGAGGCCGATATAGAACAGCAGGTACTGCAGGATGGTCTGGAAGACCGAGAGCTTGATGGCGCAGGGCCAGTCGCGGCGCGCGGGCACGAAGGGGCGGCGGCGCGCGATGCTCATGCCGACAGCGACGAGGGCGCCGGAGATCAGGAAGCGCGCGCCAGCGAACGCGATGATGGAGGCGACGTCGGTCGACGCGATGCCAAAGAGGCCATAGCCGATCTTTATGCATGGGAAGGCCGAGCCCCACAGCAGACACGCGAAGGTACAGCCGAGTACGAGGCCCGGCGTGGTGGCGAGGAAAGTTCTTTGCGCTGCGGCGGGTTGCGCCATGTGTTCGGTCCAATCGCTGGTCTGGTTTGGGTTTGGGCTGCGCTAAAAGTCTCTGCGGGCTACGCCGTGACCGCCCGTTGCGCCGAAACGCTGCCCGGGCTACGTGTTTCGGCGCCTCGTTAGGGCGGGAATGGCTTTCAACGGCTATTTTGCCGGAGCGCCTGCCTGGTTTTGCCCGAAAGTACGTAGCCTGGAGCGAGGTTTGACGCACACGAGTGTTCCGCCGTAGCCCGGGGCTGCTTTCGATGCACGGAGTGTGCAGAACACGCCGGATGGGGCACTCTTGAATAGGGGAAGCCGGCGCGCAAAAGGCCGCCCGCCCGCGATGGTGCGCGGACGGGCGGCCGGGGGAGCAAAACCTGCGCGCTACTCGGTGAAGTAGCTGACGCCGCCCTCGATGAGCGGCTGGAACTTGTTGCCGGGGACGTTCTTGTAGAGACCCTCGCCGGAGCGCTCGGTGTGGCCCATCTTTCCGAGGACGCGGCCGTCGGGGCTGGTGATGCCCTCGATCGCGAGCACAGAGCCGTTGGGGTTCACGTCGAGGCTCATCGCGGGCTCGCCGTCCTGGCCGACGTACTGCGTGGCGATCTGGCCCTTGGTTGCGAGCTCGGCCACGAGCTCGGGCGACGCGACGAAGCGGCCCTCGCCGTGCGAGATCGCGATCTCGTGCATGTCGCCGACCTCGCATTTGGACAGCCACGGCGAGAGGTCGCTGGCCACGCGGGTGCGGACCAGGCGGCTCTGGTGGCGGCCGATGGTGTTGAAGGTGAGGGTCGGGCAGGTCTCGTCCATCGGGCGGATGTCGCCGTAGGGGACAAGGCCGAGCTTGATGAGGGCCTGGAAGCCGTTGCAGATGCCGAGCATGAGGCCGTCGCGGGACTGGAGCAGCTCGCGGACCGCTTCGGTGACCTCGGGGGCGCGGAAGAACGCGGTGATGAACTTGGCGGAGCCGTCGGGCTCGTCGCCGCCCGAGAAGCCGCCCGGGATCATGACGATCTGGCTCTCGCGGATGCGGCGGGCGAGCTCGTGGGTGCTCTCGGCGACGGCCTCGGGCGTGAGGTTGTTGATCACGAGGACGCTGGGCTCGGCGCCGGCGCGACGGAACGCGCGGGCGGTGTCGTACTCGCAGTTGGTGCCGGGGAACACCGGGATGACGACGCGCGGGCGGGCGACGCGGATCGCCGGCTTGGGGCGGCTGATCTGCTTCTCGGCCACGCGGAAGTCGAGCTTCTGGACCTTCGGGCCCTCGGCGCGGTACGGGAAGACGGACTCGATGGCGCCCTCCCAGGCTTCCTGCAGCTCAGAGAGGTCGATGGTCTCGCCGCAGGCCTTGAGCTCGTAGGCCTCGGTGGTGGTGCCCAAGAGCGCCACCGTGACTCCCTGCTCGAGCTCGGGGAGCTGCGCGTCGTCGGAGACCTCGACGATGAAGCTGCCGTAGGCGGGGCAGAACAGTGCCTCGGTGGTGAAGTTGGGCTCGACCTCGATGCCGATCTGGTTGCCAACGCACATCTTGAACAGGGACTCGGCGACGGCGCCGTAGCCCGGGGTCGAGATGGCGAGCGCCTGGCCGCGGCCCACGAGGCCCTCGACCACGTCGTAGGCGGCCAGCAGTGACTTGGCGAGCGGCGTGATGCCGTCGGCGTCGTAGTTCGGCAGGACGGCGATGACCTTGTGGCCGGCGCCCTTGAACTCGGGCGAGGTCACGCGGCCGACGTGGCCGAGGCCCGTGGCGAACGACACGAGCGTGGGCGGGACGTCGAGGTCCTCGAAGCTGCCGGACATGGAGTCCTTGCCGCCGATGGAGCCGATGCCGAGGTCGACCTGCGCCATGAGGGCGCCGAGAACGGCGGCCATGGGCTTGCCCCAGCGCTCGGGCTCGTCGCGGAGCTTCTCGAAGTACTCCTGGAAGGTGAGATAGAAGTCGCGGTGCTCGAAGCCGGCGGCCACGAGGCGCGAGACGGACTCGACGACCGACAGGTAGGCACCGGTGTACTGGTCGGCCTCCATGAGGTAGGGGTTGAAGCCCCACGCCATGCCGGAGCACGTGGTGGTCTCGCCGTCGACGGGGAGCTTGGCGGCCATGGCCATGGCAGGGGTGAGCTGGGTCTTTCCGCCGAAGGGCATGAGCACGGTGGCGGCGCCGATGGTGGAGTCGAAGCGCTCCGAGAGGCCCTTGTTGGACGCGACGTTGAGGTCGGTCACGAGGTTGTGGAGCTTCTCGGCCAAAGTCTCGCCCGCCCAGTCGTGCTCGTAGGCGGACGGGGCGACAACGTGGACCTCCTGGTCCTTGGGCGCACCGTTGGAGGCGAGGAACTCGCGGCTCACGTCGACGATGGTCTTGCCGTTCCAGTCCATGACCAGGCGCGGGTCCTCGGTGACGGTGGCGACGGGCGTGGCCTCGAGGTTCTCCTCGCGGGCGTAGCCGAGGAACTCCTCGACGTCCTCGGGGGCCAGGGCCACGGCCATGCGTTCCTGGGACTCGGAGATGGCGAGCTCGGTGCCGTCGAGGCCCTCGTACTTCTTGGGAACGGCGTTGAGGTTGACGTGCAGGCCGTCGGCAAGCTCGCCGATGGCGACCGAGACGCCGCCGGCGCCGAAGTCGTTGCAGCGCTTGATCAGGCGGCAGGCGTCCTCGCGGCGGAAGAGGCGCTGGAGCTTGCGCTCGACGGGCGCGTTGCCCTTCTGGACCTCGGCGCCGTCCTTCTCGATGGACTCGACGTTGTGGGCCTTGGAGGAGCCGGTGGCGCCGCCGATGCCGTCACGGCCGGTGCGGCCGCCGAGCAGCACGATGACGTCGCCGGGGGCGGGGCACTCGCGGCGCACGTGGGAGGCGGGGGTGGCGGCCACGACGGCGCCGATCTCCATGCGCTTGGCCACGTAGCCGGGGTGGTAGAGTTCGGAGACCTGGCCGGTAGCCAGGCCGATCTGGTTGCCGTAGCTGGAGTAGCCGGCGGCGGCGGTGGTCACGAGCTTGCGCTGAGGCAGCTTGCCCTCGAGGGTCTGCGAGACGGGCACGGTCGGATCCGCGGCACCGGTGACGCGCATGGCCTGGTAGACGTAGCTGCGGCCGGAGAGCGGGTCGCGGATGGCGCCGCCGATGCAGGTGGCCGCGCCGCCGAAGGGCTCAATCTCGGTCGGGTGGTTGTGGGTCTCGTTCTTGAAGAGGTACAGCCAGTCCTCGTTGTGGCCGTCGACGTCGACCTTGCACTTGACGGTGCAGGCGTTGATCTCCTCGGACTCGTCGAGGTTCTTGAGGATGCCCTTGGCCTTGAGGTACTTGGCGCCGATGGTGCCCATGTCCATGAGGCAGATGGGCTTCTGGTCGCGGCCGAGCTCGTGGCGCATGCTCTCGTAGCGGGCAAAGGCGTCCTTGACGTGCGCGTCGCCGGAGGCGATGTGGTGCAGGCGCGTGCCGAAGGTGGTGTGGCGGCAGTGGTCGGACCAGTAGGTGTCGATCATCTTGATCTCGGTGATCGTGGGCACGCGGCCCTCGCCGCCGAAGTACTCCTGGCAGAACTTGATGTCGGCGAGGTCCATGGCGAGGCCGCGCTTGTCGATGAAGGCCTGGAGCTGCTCGTCGTCGAGGCCGAGGAAGTCCTCGAGGACCTCGACGGGCTCGGGCTCGGGGACGTTGGTGGCCAGGGTGGCCTTGGGCTCGAGCGATGCCTCGCGCGCCTCGACCGGGTTGATTACGTAGTGCTTGACGGCGTCGATGTCGGCGGCCGAGAGCTCACCCTCGAGCACGTAGACCTTGGCGGAGCGCACCGTCGGACGCTCGCCCTGGCTGATGAGCTGGATGCACTCGGAGGCGGAGTCGGCGCGCTGGTCGAACTGGCCGGGGAGGAACTCGACCGCAAAGACGGTCGCGCCGTCGGCCGCGGCGGGCATGTCCGCGGAGGCGTCGTCGGTCTGCGGCTCGGAGAAGACCGTGGGCACGCAGGAGGCAAAGAGCTCCTCGTCGATCCCCTCGACGTCGTAGCGGTTGATGATGCGCAGGTTGGTGATGCCGTCGATGCCAAGGAGCGTGCGCAGCTCGCGCTCGAGCGCCTTCGCCTCGCCGTCGAATCCGGGCTTCTTCTCTACGTAGACGCGAGAAACCATAAAAGAGAACCTCCGTGACGGGGTCTGCCGGTAACCTCACCATTCTACGGCAGTTTGCCTACCGCTCACCGATAAAACAGCAGCTCAGAGGGCTTACTTTTTGTTTGGCTGCCCGCCAGGAAGTTGGGGTGCGAAGGCGCTGGTCAAACGCGTGAACAGGGGACGTAGCACCGTTCACGTTTCCCGTGAACGGTGCTA
>ERZ507026.267-NODE-267-length-27122-cov-4.607419_pt1 | contig 27122 bp, 20 predicted proteins | sample MGYA00512876_ERZ507026 | MGnify/ENA metagenome assembly ERZ507026 | reverse complement strand
GGGAAAAAAAGTGAACGGGGGAAAGTAAGATGGGCAGTTTTACATTAAAATGTCCAACGTGTGGAGGCTCGACTGTTCTCAACCCGGAGACGGGACAGCTGGAATGCAAGCAATGTGGCAATCAGTTTGGGGCGGCTTCATGGGGGACAAAAAACTCTGCTATGATCGAAAATGAAGATGGCGAGCTGGTAGACAAGCGGAGCTACAAATCCATGAGAAAGATTGCCAGGATAAAGAGATATATCACGGACAGTCCGGATGACATATACACCATGGATGAGATAAACCTTGGAAATGATGAGGATTCTCCAAAGTATATGGAGATGAATCTGTATGAATGTACGTCATGTGGAGCGAAACTCATGGTGAAAGCCACGGAGACGTCAAGCTTCTGTGCCTACTGTGGACAGCCGATGATATTGGTGGACAGACTGGATAAGGAGCTGGAGCCGGATCTTATAATTCCATTTTCAATATCACAGAAGAGAGCGGAACAACTGATTCGTGACAGGTTTTGTAAAGGATGGTTCGTTCCGGACGAGATAAAGCATTTCCAGATAGACAAGATACGAGGAATATATGTACCTCACTGGCTCGTATCATATCATGTAAAAAAGAAAATCAAATATATATTCACTGAAAATAAAAGGGAAGTGCGCACTGGCGGCGATAGCAAATGGTTAGATTCGGTAACCCAGAATTCCCGGAAAAACGATACAGAGAGAATAATACATAATTGTATGAAGGATGCGGAATGTATAGTGTCAAGGGTACCAGGTGATGCATCACGCAGATTGAATGACAACATATCATCAAGGCTTGAGCCGTATGATATTGACAGAGTACTGGCATTTTCGCCGGAATATCTTTCGGGGTTTTATACGGACAGATATGATGTCCCTGCAAAAGTGATCGCGGCAGTGGCAAAGGAGAAGAGTGATAAAGCCCTTCGTGATGAGATGCTTGGAGATTCTGGAGATAAACGGTTTAAAGATTATCATGTCACTGATGAAAAGACAGAGATAGAATTGTCAGACATAGAATATGCGTTGTTTCCGGTATGGTTCATGACATTTCAGTATCAGGGGATACTTTATACAGTTGCAGTAAATGGTCAGACTGGAAAAGTTGTGGGCAATGTCCCATCAAACAGATTTAAGGTTGGAGCGTCCATAGGTATACTCATGACAATAATGGTTATATTTTGTACATGGCTTTCAGTACTTATGGGGAATTTCATAATGGATATCTGGATGTTTGGTTCTGAAATTCTGATGTATGTTGTTGGCGCGTATTTGTTTCTGGTGGTCAACTGTATCTTATATTTCTGGAGAGCTATCAATAAGCTTCACAGGTCGAGAATTGATATTCACAGATTCAGAAGTTCAGGAACTATTGAATATGTGAAGGAAAGGCAGGATAAAACATGGGTTCGTTAACATTTGTGTTTGTTGCTGTGGGTGTTGCATGTGGAATATTTCTTACGATAGGAATTGTTCTGTCTGCTCTTGTGAGGTCAAATAATATTGGACAGGACGAGATGAAGGAATCTTCATATATAGATTATACAACATTATCATATCATGCCATATATGACAGCCAGAATGCAATAAATCATTTTGATGGAAATTACAAGAATTAGATATGATGACAAAACTAAAGAGATTTGTTATCATACTAGTTGATATATGAAAGATCACAGGGAAAAGGAATTGGAGGTAAATCAACAAATGAACGAAAATCAGGATCAGCAGTTTGGTCAGCCACAGGGAGAAAACCCATCGTCAGATCAGGCTCAGGCAAATCAGCAGACAGGTGCATACAGCCAGGCACAGACAGGTACATATGGCCAGCCACAGATGAATCAGCAGATGTATGGTCAGCAGGGTTACGGTCAGGGACAGATGAACCAGCAGATGTACGGTCAGCAGGGCTATGGTCAGCCACAAATGAACCAGCAGATGTACGGTCAGCAGGGCTATGGCCAGCCACAGATGAATCAGCAGATGTATGGTCAGCAGGGTTATGGCCAGCCACAGATGAATCAGCAGTATGGCCAGCAGCAGGCTAAGAAATCGTCAGCAGCAAATGACATGATAAACGGCATTCTTAAAAATGTACTTGGACTTTTCAAGACACCTGCTGATACGGCGGGCGAGATGGTCGAGAGTGAGAATATGGTTTCAGGCGGAATACTCATAGGTGTAAATGCAGTTGTTACTTTTGTATTTTCACTTATAGGACTTCTCATCATGGGTATGGATTTTGGACCAGCCCTCGGCAGGGGATTCTATATGCTGGTATTTATGATAATTGCAAACATCATCATAACAGCAGGACTTTTCATATCGGGCGGAATCATATTCAAGGGCGGAATGACATTTGGCAAGGCGATAAATGTGTCAGGAACGATTGCTGTATATGAGACGATTGCTGTTGTAGTCGGAATCGTATTTGAGATCATCTCAGGAATCCTTCACAAGGTCGGTTTTCTCAGCGGAATCATAGGCGGATTTGCATATATTCTCTTTGCAGCGATAAGTATCGGTGGAATCCTTGTTGCAGCCCATGCTGCATATGAGAGTCTGGATCTTGATGACAACAACAGATTATACGCAATCATAGCAGCTGTTGTTATATCGATCTTCCTTATCACTGTATTTGACAACATCGCACAAAAGATATTTGACAGTGGTGCATGTGCAGAGCAGGTAATGTATTACTTCAAGCATGCTGCAGAAGTATTTGGATACCTTGACTGGTTATCATAAATACATAGAATAAGAAGTCCTACTGACACTTGTTCAGCAGGGCGGACAGATTATAAAAGTGCGGGATACTAATAAAAATCCCGCACTTTTATATTGTGCATTTTTGTGTATATGGTAAAAAGTTTTGTCATTAATTAAACATTGTGCTACAATAAAAAAGGGTTTAGTCAGGGTGGCAAAGAAGTAGTAAAGAAAGGACGGGTTATGGTAAGAAAAGTTGGTTTAACAGACAGTGTTGGTTTTGCTTGCCTGGAAGATCTCCAATTGTCTAACTCCTATATGTGGGGTACCGCAATCAGTCTGGACTATTGTGGCAGAGAGGATTGCATCAAGGGGTGGAAGTTCGGACCATATGTGAGGGAGTCATACGTCATCCATATCGTAAAAAAAGGCAAGGGAGTATTCACTATAGGTGGTAAGAGTTATGAGCTGGAGGCGGGACAGGCCTTCATCATCAGACCGGGAGAAGAAACCATATACAAGGCAGATGATGATGATCCTTGGAGTTATATGTGGGTAGGATTCCACGGATACAGAGCAGAGGATTTCATAGAGTCCATGGGTTATAAGAAGGATTCTCCGATCATTAAGGTCGAGCAGATGGACACATGTGCAACATGTATAAACAATATGCTTGAGTATTCGCAGATCACACGTATAAACGAGGTCAAGAGACAGAGTGCGCTTATGATGTTGTTTGCTACTATTATGGAGGACAATACATCTGGTCAGCAGGAGAATGACAATGTAGAGTATCCAAGTAAGATATACGTCAAGGCGGCAGTTGATTTCATCACTGAGAAGTATATGAACAAGATCAAGATAGATGATATTGCTGATTTCATAGGAATAAGCAGAAGTCATCTGACAGGAAGCTTCAAGAAGGAGATGGGTGTCTCACCACAGGAATATCTGATTAATTTCCGATTGGAGAAAGCTGCAAGTCTGCTTAGATCTTCAAAGGAACAGATCAATATAATCGCATACCAGTGTGGTTATGAGGATTCGCTTTCATTCTCAAAGGCATTTAAGCAGAAGTTCGGGATGAGCCCGAAATCATTTCGAAATCTAGAGGTGGAGCTTGAGACAGGCAAAGCCAAGGGTGACCATGAGGCATCTAAGCTTTAGATGAGAGTATAGCTACCAGAGAGCGCTAATGATATGATACTAAAAAACAGGATATACATTCCATATGTCGTATATGTGATGACATGGGATGTATATCCTGTTTTTATGTCCTTATTTATTGGAATTGCTGACTTCCAGCTTTTTAGTGACCTTTCTGGAATCCTTCTGGCCGGAAGATACCTGATCGGAAGATGACTTATTTGGCAGGATTTTGCTGTCTGATTCACCTGAGGGATCATCTGATACTTCATTTGATCTCATCCATGAGTCTGGATCGTCATCTGTGTATTGCTTGGTGACATCTTCGAGGTATGGTGAAAATGCCTTTATGAACATGAATGATGACAGATAAGCTATCAGCCCAAATCCGCACACTATAAGTATGAAGATGCCTACCATGAACACCTGTGGGCTGGCAAGCAGGAAATATGCAGGCAGTGTGTAAAGTATCATTATAATAATGGTGAATATAAAATTCTTTGCCGCCATATATATGGACTGGAGTATGAGGTTCTTTAATGTATTCTCAAATGCGCTTATCACTGGGAACAGATAGATGGCGATAAAGCATATCAATATGAAGAAGATCACACTGGTGTAATACATGAGCTTGTTTTCCTGAGGACCACCTTTGCCAAAGAGATTGAAGTCCAGTGAGAATACAAAGGCTATCAGCATGAATAAGAGCCATGCTATGGTGGATTTTTTGAAATTGTCTTTAAAACCCTTGAAGAATAGTTTTATAATTCCTCCGGTCTCACCTGTCCGCTGTTTTTTAAGTAATGTGTAATACATGGCACTCATTGACGCACCCATGGTGAATATTGGAATGCTGCATATTATGAATAGAATGTTCACTACTATAATGTCTCCAATTGTGCCAAAGATTCTGGCAAACCAGCCATCGCTATTGAAAATGTTCATAAGTTCCCTCCTGATATTAATTAATGTAGATAGTAGACATAACCTTTGCTGATATGTATGATCAGCTGCCCGAATAATGTAAGTTAACTATAGCACAAAAATACATGCCATAATATAGCATGTTTTACAATTTTCCATATGTGTTCTACATTTTGCCATAAAATAGCACAAAAATAGCGAACTTAACTACTTAAAAATATACATTTGTGACAAAAACCCATGACATTTTGACATTTTTCCATGTAAAAATCTTCACCAAAATTTTATAATTCAATCATAGGAAGCACACAGAACGCCGTAAGGCGAACCGGCAGAACAGGACGCAGAATTCAGGGTATGAAAGAGAATGTGGGTGTCGTAAATCCTGCCGGTGATGTAAAAAGGAGGAAGGTTTTATGAGAAGAACAATGAAGAAAGCAGTGGCAGTAGGGCTTGCAGCAGCAACAGCATTTTCACTGTGCGCATGTGGCGGCGGCGATGGAAGTAAGGGCGGCAGCAGCAAGGATGCACTTGAGGTAGTTATCTGGGATAACAACCAGCAGAAGGGTCTGCAGCAGATATGTGATCTTTTCACAGAAGAGACAGGAATCAAGGTTGATGTACAGGTTAAGGAGTGGGATTCATACTGGACACTTCTTGAGGCTGGAGCATCAGGTGGAGATATGCCGGATGTATTCTGGATGCACTCCAACAACTCACAGATGTACATGAAGAACAACAAGCTCTTAAAGCTCGATGACTACATCGAAAAGAGTGACAAAGTTGATATGAGCAACTACATGTCAGAGATCACAGAGCTCTACACATATGATGGTTCATATTATGCAATACCAAAGGATTACGATACAATCGCTCTCTGGTACAACAAGAAGATGTTCGATGATGCAGGACTTGAGTATCCAAATGAGAACTGGACATGGGATGATCTCTATGATGCAGCTAAGAAACTCACAAAGGATGACGGTTCACAGTACGGTTTCTGTATGAACACATCAAACGATCAGGATACTTACTACAACATGGTTTACTCAATGGGCGGTTACATCGTAAATGACGATCACACAAAGTCAGGATATGATGATGCCAACACTATCAAGGCTATGGATTATGTAGGAAAGCTCCTCAAGGATTGCTGCCCACCAGCAACAACAATGTCAGAGACAGGTACAGACGTTATGTTCCAGTCAGGCACAGTAGCAATGATCACACAGGGTTCATGGATGACAGCAGGATTCCTTGACAACGAGTATCTCGTTGAGAACTGTGATGTAGCAATTCTTCCATATGACAAGACAACAGGTATGAGAACTTCTATCTGTAACGGACTTGGATGGGCTGCATCAGCAGGCACAAAGAGACCAGATGACTGCTGGAAGCTTATCGAGTGGTTCGGTTCAAAGGAGATGCAGGAGAAGCAGGCTGAGCTCGGTGTAACAATGTCAGCTTACAACAACACATCAGACAAGTGGGTTAACTGTACAGATAAGTTCAACCTCAACGCTTACCTTGATATCACAAAGGAGTCGACAGTTCCAGGCGTAACAAATGAGCTTGTACTCAGACCTTACACATACAATTCAACAGTATGGTCACAGGCAGCACAGACCTTCTTCGCAGATGCATGGGCAGATCCATCAAAGATGGAGCAGTCATGTAAGGACTTCGCAGTTCAGATGAACCAGTACATCGATGAGGAAGACAAGTAATCCTACAGAGCATTTATAAGATAACATAACAGTGGGTAGGATGGAGGTCCTACCCATTGCTTACCAGAAACAGGCGGGGTGTTAATTACAATATAAATGAATAAGAGGAGGGATTTTATGTCAGATAACAACAAGAAAGTTGAAGAAAAAGCGGCTGAGATAATCCAGGCTACAGAGACACAGACAGTTAAGCCGGCAGCAGCAGAAGATAAAGAGTTCAAGAAAAAGAAGTCAACAACATGGGAAAGAAACCAGCGCAAATGGGGCTGGGCATTCATCCTCCCAACAATGATAGGAATCATCGTACTTAACTTATGGCCTATAGTACAGACAATATATCAGTCATTCTGTAAGGTTGGATCATTCGGAGATTCATCATTTGCAGGATTTGCAAATTACAAGAAGATGTTTGCTGACCCTGAGGTATGGCAGTCACTTCTCAATACATTCAAGTATGCGATCATTGAGGTTCCATTCTCAATCGCCATCGCACTTATACTTGCGGTATTCCTGAATCGTAAGATGCACGGAAGAACAATATACAGAGCAATATTCTTCCTGCCAATGGTAGTTGCACCTGCAGCTGTAGCCATGGTATGGAGATGGTTATACAATTCACAGTTCGGTCTGTTAAACCACATCCTCGGTACAAAGATCGAGTGGATATCCAATCCAAAGATCGCATGGATCTCAGTTGCGATCATCGGTGTATGGTCAATCATTGGTTACAACATGGTTCTGTTCCTTGCAGGACTTCAGGAGATACCTAAGGATTACTACGAGGCAGCGGATATTGACGGAGCATCAGGAGTAAGAGCTTTCTTCAAGATTACTCTTCCACTTCTCTCTCCTACAGTATTCTTCGTACTCGTAACAAGAGTAATCGGAGCACTTCAGGTATTCGACCTTGTATACATGGTAATGGATATTTCCAATCCGGCCCTCAAGAAGACAGAGTCCATCGTATATCTGTTCTACCAGTATTCGTTCCAGAATGGTAACAAGGGTTATGGATCAGCAATAGTAGTTCTTCTTCTCGCAGTCATCATGGTACTTACAGTATTCCAGATGATCGGTCAGAAGAAGTGGGTTCATTATAACTAGGAAGGGGGAATCGATATGACAAGAGGCGTACAGTTTAAGAGAAGAATGCAGAGATTATTGATTCACCTCATTCTGATCATATTCTCAATCATTATGATAGTGCCATTTGTATGGATGACACTCACAGCATTTAAGACAGTAACAGAGGCAACTTCGGTAAGTCCATTCGTAATATTCCCATCACAGTGGCGTACAGATGCGTTCACTACTGTTTGGAATAACATGAACTTCCTTGTTCTCTACAAGAACACATTACTGCTCATATTCTTCAGAGTTGTGTGTGCATGTCTCACAGCAACACTCGCAGGATATGCATTTGCAAGACTTAAGTTTAAGGGCAGAGACTTTATGTTCTCCCTGATACTTTTCCAGATGATGATTCCTTCACAGATATTCATCATCCCACAGTTCCTGATGATCAGTAAGATGGGCATGACAAATACAATGTTTGCTCTGGTATTCCCGGGAATTGTAACAGCGTTCGGTACTTTCCTGCTCAAGCAGGCTTACATGGGACTTCCTGGAGATCTCGAGGAGGCAGCGAGACTTGACGGATGTAACATTCCAAAGACATTCGTGTTTGTTATGGCTCCGCTTGCAAGATCATCGATGGTTGCCCTCGGTATATTCACAGCAGTGTTCGCATTCAAGGATCTGATGTGGCCACTGGTTGTAAACAGCAGTGCAAACAAGATGCCGCTCTCAGCAGCTCTTGCAACAATGCAGGGACAGTATCAGTCCAACTATCCACAGCTGATGGCTGCATCTCTTATATCATGTATACCAATGATCGTTATATACCTGATATTCCAGAAGCAGTTCGTAGAAGGTATCGCAACATCAGGTGGAAAGCTCTAAAGAAAGTTAAAGAAGATATTATATATGACCACAGGGTGACGTCAGTTACTGACGCCACCCTTGCGAAGTATATCGTAAGTGCGAAGCACTTGCGATACTGTGGACGCTGCGCGAAGCGCCTCTCATGCGTCCACTCCAAAGTATATCGTAAGTGCGAAGCACTTGCGATACTGTGGACGCCGCGCGAAGCGCCTCTCACGCGTCCACTCAACACAGAAAAAAAAAGGAGGACGTCTATGAAAAAGCCGATAATCACGGAAGAAGAAAAACAGAAGATCAAAGAGATGGACTCCACACGCAAAAAAATAGGATATATCTGGGATTATTACAAGCTTTGGATAATCGGTGCTGTCGTTCTCGTGGGACTTGTAGTGTATTTTGCTGTTGTGTTTGCAACGAGGGAGGACAAGCCGATACTGGATGTCGTCCTTGTGAACAACTACGATGATGTTTCAGGGAACAGCAAGCTGACACAGGGGTTTGTGTCGTATGTAGGGGAAGAAAATCTCCCGGGAAGGGTTACATTTGACAACAATGCATTTTTTAATCTGGCAAATAACTCAGATTATAAGAACAGTTACTATATGAAGGTGCTGGCATACCTTGAGGCGGACACTGCTCAGGCAGTCTTGTGCCAGTATGACAATCTCATAGGTCTGGCGAAGAGCGGCAGACTTGCAGACCTGTCGGATGAGAAGGTCGGCGATATATATGATAAGTATAAGGATAGGATAATTTATTACGAGGATGAAGACGGAAAGAAGATACCTGTCGGAATAGATGTATCTGAAGGATACAAGGCGGCAGGACTTACTGAGTACACAGATGGCAAAGCATATATCGGATTGTCAGCATATGCGGCAGATTATGGATATGTGGAGAAATTTGTGGACTACATGGTGGAACTTGGAATACAATCCGGCGGAGCCGGTTGTAGATAAATTATGAAGAAAGACCAGTCAAATGAAAATTAGCTGTAGAGAAACTGGAGATTACGAAAAGGAGGACTTGGGCATGGCAATATTGATAAATGAAGAGAAAAAGCTTTTCACACTGAATACCAAAAATACTACATATCAGATGAAGGTGATTGATTATGGATATCTGGCTCATCTGTATTACGGCAAGAAAATGGACGGGGATATGTCATATGTCATAACTCATTACGATAGAGGATTTTCAGGCAATCCTTACGAGGCACAGGAGAGCAGAGAGTTCTCTCTGGACAATATTCCACAGGAATACAGCTGCTACGGCAACGGAGATTTCAGAACACCTGCATTCAACGTAAAGGATATAGAAGGAATCCACGGTTGTGATCTCAGATATGTTTCATACGAGGTTATGGACAAAAAGTACAGTCTCAAGGGTCTGCCTGCAGCTTACACAAATGATGGCGAGAAGGGCGAGACACTCAAGATCGTTCTTCAGGATTCTCAAGTGGGAGTGGAGATTGAACTCCTGTATGGAATTATAGAGGATAAGGATCTGATCACAAGATCAGCTATAGTCAGAAATATAAGCGATGCGGATATATTTGTGGCAAAGGCATCAAGTGTGAGCCTGGATTTTGTGACATGTGATTATGATCTCATCCACTTCCATGGAAGACATGCTATGGAGCGCATGTATGAGAGAGAAGCTATAAATCATGGTGTGAAGAAGATCGGAAGCACAAGGGGTACATCAAGCCATCAGCACAGTCCATTTGTGGTTATAGCAGGCAAGAATGCGAATGAGGATGCAGGTGACTGCTATGGAATCTCACTTCTATACAGTGGAAGCTTTGGCTGTGAGGTTGAGAAGGATCAGACAGATCAGGTGAGACTTAACATGGGTGTTCAGGATGAGATGTTTGAGTATGTGCTCTATCCTGAGAGTGAGTTTGTGGCACCTGAGGTAGTTATGGTTTATTCGCCTGATGGATTTGCTGACATGTCACATAAGATGCATGACGTTGTGAGATACAATATCTGCCGTGGCGAGTACAAGACAAAGAGGAGACCTATACTCATCAACAGCTGGGAGGCAGTATACTTTGATTTCAACGGTGATGACATCGTAAATATAGCAAAGCAGGCTTCAGAACTCGGCGTTGAGATGCTTGTCCTGGATGACGGTTGGTTCGGTGTGAGAGATGACGACAAGTCAGGACTTGGCGACTGGTTTGTAAATGAGGATAAGATGGGCGGTTCTATGGCTGATGTTGTGAAAAGAGTGAAGGCTCTCGGCATGAAGTTTGGTATCTGGATCGAACCGGAGATGGTATCTGAGAAGAGCGAGCTTTTCAAGGAGCATCCTGACTATGCATTTGTGATACCTGAAAGAAAGCCGGTCATGGGAAGAAGCCAGCTGAATCTGGACTTCTCAAGAAAAGAGGTCGTAAACTGCATATTTAATCAGCTGACAGCGGTGCTTGACAAGATAGATGTTGATTATATAAAGATGGATATGAACAGAAGTATCCTAAATGTATACTCTATGACAGAGGGAATCCAGAACAATGGAACGATCCTTTACAAGTATGTACTTGGTGTATATGATTTCATGGAGAGACTTCAGGCAAGATATCCAAAGATGTTCATCGAGGGCTGCAGCGGTGGCGGTGGAAGATTTGATGCCGGAATGATGTATTACACACCACAGATCTGGTGCAGTGATGATACGGATGCCATTTGCAGGCTTGACATACAGTATGGAACTTCATTTGGCTATCCTATATCGGTGGTTGGCTCACATGTATCAGCGGTTCCGAATCACCAGACAGGCAGGACGACTCCGTTCAATACAAGAGCTGTCGTTGCCATGGCGGGAAGCTTTGGCTACGAGCTTGATCTGAACAAGGTCAGTGATGAGGAGAAGGAAGAGGTCAAGGCTCAGGTAGAAAACTACAAGAAGTATTGGGATCTCCTTCACAACGGACTCTACTATAGACTGACGGATGCAGACAAGAGCAAAGGCGTAGCTGCATGGTCATTTGTAGCAAGGGATAAGTCAGAGACACTTGTCAATATCGTGACGGTGGAAAGCTTCTGCAATGCCCCTGTACCTTTTGTCAGAGTAAAGGGACTTGATGCGGATGCCACATATGTTGACGAGGAGACTGGCGCAGAGTACAGCGGACAGGGACTTGACCAGATAGGACTTCCCGTACCACTCAAGTTCGGCGAGTACAATGCTTACCAGATCCATCTTGTTAGGAAGTAGCAAATAGATATAGGTACAAGCTTTGATGTTTTTAACTTTTAAATAAATATCTACAATACATTAGTTGAGTAATGTTATTGGTAGTTTATCGTTCAAATTTTATTGCCCGAATTGGCGCCAGTCGCCATTGTCATGTCTGAAACGGCTGACGGTGGTGGCTGGCGCCTTTTTGTTACATAATTTGAGTTGTTTGTTTTCCATAGCAGGTCTTTTGGGGTGAAAAAAGGATAAAAAATTCTTTTTTAACGTTATAATATGGCTCAAAGATACAAAAAATATAGAAAAACACTGTGTTACAAGAGCTTGCGCAATCAGGGTTTTCATAGTTTGTCAGGATCCCGGAAGTCTGCTCTGAATATCAGTGCGGCTACCATGATGAACAGGAAACATACTACCCAAGTCACCGGTTCACATACGCACACGGCAACGTAGCCGTAGACAGGAACGAGAAATACTGCAAATATTATCTTGCCGATCATCTCCAGTGCGCTGCACAGCAGCGGCGCCACTGAGTGGCACATTCCCTGAAGGGCATTTCGTACTATTACGAGAACCGCCATAGGCGGTATCATCGGTATGCTGATCCTGAGATACATGAGACCATTGGATATAACTGTATTGTCTGAGCTTCCGGTTATCAGCACTAGAATAGATCTTGCAATGGTGAAGGTGCAGATCATAGCAAGCACCCACCACACTCCATACATGGTAATGGCGGCAAATATTCCTTTCTTGATTCTGGAATTTTTGTGAGCACCATAGTTCTGGCTGGCAAATGTGGCAGCACTTGTTCCAAGGGCAATTCCCGGTGTGTAGAAGAACTCGGCAAGCCTTCTGCCGCCCACCTGGGCTGCGATGTAGACATTTCCGAGTGCGTTTATACTTCCCTGAAGAATAACACTTCCTATATTATATATGGCACTCATAAGAGCCATGCTGAGACCTGTCCAAAACATTTCAAATACAAAGTGGATAGAAACTTTCATATCCTGTTTTCCAAATCTGAGCTCAGGATATCCTCGAAGGATACAGAATAATCCGAGTATGGCACTTATTCCCTGGGAGGTGACGGTGGCAATGGCAGCACCGCGGACGCCCATGGAGAAAGGTCCCATGAACAGGTAGTCCAGAATTACGTTGAGCACGCTGCTGAACACGAGAAAGATAAGAGGTGTCACACTGTTGCCGATGGATCTCAGAAGGCTTGATTCAAGATTATAAGCCATGGTGAGAGGTATTCCGGCGAGGATGACAGTAAGATAACTCAGTGCACCATCCATAGTATCGGCAGGCACCTGAAGAAGTGTCAACAGAGGCCGTCTAAAGACTAGAAATGATGTGGTGAGTAGTATTGTAGATATGGCCGACAACAGGACAGCCCAGCACACGGAGCGTTTCATCTCAATTTTATTGTCCGCACCGAAGCTTCTGCTGACGAACAGGGCAAAGCCATTATTAAGTCCGAAAGCTACATTTGTGATGAGGCTGTACAGTGCGGCGGTGGCACCTATCTGTGCAAGGGCGGTATCTCCGAGAAGGTGTCCTGCCAGGGAGGTGTCAGCCAGATTGTAAAACTGCTGAAGTATATTTCCGATAAAAAGAGGCATGGCAAAATAAAACAAAAGCTTTGCCGGGCTTCCTGTTGTCATGTCGGTTGTGCGTTTGCTCCGTTTTGTTTTTCCTGGTTTATCAATATCTAAGGCAGCGTTCATAAAAATTTCTCTCCTTTAAAATTTTGTATTGTAAACAATGCGACAGAGGTTCGGAGACAGCCGGAATGCTCTGCCTTGTTCGCCATCTATTGATTCTTATGATTTAATCTGTATACATAATAGCGAAATAAACGACTTGATTCTGTAACAAATACGGCCCATAATATAACAAAAACGACATATATTGGTTCTTAACAGTTATAAGCAGGCGGTTTGGCTTGTCTGCAGGTGAACATAGAGAAAACGTAGAGAAAACATAGAGAGGAGCCAGGTATGATACTTCACAGGACCACGGTCATGGTTGACACACATGGAAGGGAAAGCCGTGACGACGATGTACATCAGTTTGATTTTGCGGCATATGATGCTGACATGCACCAGTTTATATCGGGATGCATACCGCCACACTGGCACGACGAGCTGGAGGTGTTTGTTTTGCTCAGCGGACAGGTGGAGGTTGTCACTGGAGATATTTCATGCATTGTGAATGCAGGTGAGGGATGTTTTATAAACGGTGGTGTACTTCACACTTTCCGGGCGCTGTCGCTGGGAGAGTGCCGTTATCATTCGTTTGTATTCGAAAGTTCCATAGTTGCCGGGGCGCCGGGAAGCATATTTGACACCAAATATATGAAGCCGTTTGTGGAGAAAGGGCATTCGTTTGTGCATATGAAGAGAGATGAGGGCATGGAGCCATTCTTTGAGGAATTTGACAGATGTTTTGATGCCTGCGCGGGCGAGGGTTATGCATATGAATTTGCCATCAGGGATAGCCTAACCAGAATGATATTATGTATAGCACAGAATATGAATGCACCTGGAGACTCAGACATGCCGCATCTTGCGGAGGTCAGGATAAAGGATATGCTTGGCTGGATAGACAGAAATCTAAAAGATGAGATAACCGTCAGCGGTATAGCAGGAAGTGCAAATATCTGCGTCAGGGAGTGTCAGAGGATATTCAGCCAGTATGTGCATTACAGACCGATGGAATATGTCCAACGGCGCCGCATAACACTGGCGGCCGAATTGCTCCGGACCACCCATAGACAGGTAACGGATATTGCACTTGAGTGTGGCTTCAGCAGTGTGAGTTACTTCATAAAACAATTCAAAAATATTGTGGGATGTACCCCTACGGGCTATAGAAAGAAGGGTGGAGACAGTGAGAAATGATATACAGTGTTTTGGCAAAATTCCTTCAACGGAATAAACATTTTAGTTGGACATATAACGTATAAAATGCTACCATTATACTATGTATATGAACAACAAGGTAAATTTGCCGTGAGACAGATAAATTTTGATCAGATTTAACACAGGAGGAGAGCAGCATGGACGAGAATAACACGAATGGATTTGGGAATACGGACGATGAATACGAAGACGAGGGAACCACAGTTCTCACAACTCCCGGCGTAAGTGCATTTGCAAATGCGCAAGGGGCTGGACAGAGTGGAGATGCAAGTGACGGACAGCCTCATCCGTCAGAACAGCCTGAACAGCAGAATATGTATGGGGGATTTGGACAGTTTCAGCAGCCGGGTCAGCCAGAGCAGCAGAATATGTATAGCGGATTTGGACAGTTCCAGCAGCCAGAGCAGCAGAATCAGTATGGTGGATTTAACCAGTTCCAGCAACCGGGCCAGCCAGAGCAGCAGAACAACCAGTACGGAGGCTTTAACCAGTTCCAGCAGCCAGGCCAGCAGAACAACCAGTACGGAGGATTTAACCAGTTCCAGCAGCCAGGCCAGCCAGAACAGCAGAACAACCAGTACGGAGGCTTTAATCAGTTCCAGCAGCCAGGTCAGCAGAACAACCAGTACGGAGGCTTTAATCAGTTTCAGCAGCCAGGTCAGCAGAACCAGTATGGACAGCCAGGACCACAGGCTGGTGTCCCTCAGGGCGCAGACATGAAGCCGGGCATGAAACTCAACAAAAAGCTTGTTGCGATAATTGGTGGAATAGTCGCAGTAGTAATCATCGTGATTATTGTGCTGGTGTTAGCACTTTCTGGTGGTAAGGGACAGAGAAGTGCGACAAAGATCGGTGATGAGCTTGCGAAGGCATACGAAAATGGCGATGCAGATGCCATGATTGAGTTGATGAAAGATGACTACTATGAGCTTTATAACGAGACATGGGGCGATAACTTTGTCGAGGATCAGTTCAACGAGGACGTTCAGGATATGAAGGAAGAAGTTGGAACAGTAAAGAGCATCAAGATAGAGGATAGATCAGAGGAGAAGTATGAAAAAGACGAGATAGAAGATGTAAATAAGACACTTGATAGGCTTAATGTTGATATGAAAGTGGATGATTGTCTTGAAATCGATATGGATGTCGAGATAAAGGGTTCAGAAGATGACGCAGATGGCAAGATAACATACACTGTAGTGAAGTCAGGCAGCAAGTGGTATCTCGTGGACTACGATCTTTATGTATATTAAGATAAGAAAGGACGTTGCAGTGATTTTAAAGTTAAGAAAGCACTGTGATGGCTTATAATAAGTATATATTTTTATTCTTCGGATGCAACAGGTTCATTTGATGTATGTGTTGAGAAAAAGCCAAAGCCAATGAGCATGGAGCACAGCCAAAAGTGCGGTCGTAAAGAAATAGTGGTTAAAAACAGGTCAACATAAAGTTGAGTCTACAGCAAATATAGCGATTGACAAACCACAAATACTTGCTATACTAAGGAATGGATAGATGATAAAAACGATGACAGAGACAGTACGGAGTCTGCGAGATCAGCAGCGAGCCGGGGGCGGTGCGAGCCCGGTGACAGTAGAGACTTTCGGAATATCACTCTGGAGTTGCAGACCAAAAGAGCTGCGGTGTCAAAGCGGTGATAATCGGTGAGGCATTTGTGGCATATCAAGTAGGCTCTGACGTATTTCCTGCGTTAAGGGGAGCGCATATGTTAGTATGTAAGTAATAGGTGGTATAACGAACTCAAAGCCCTTCGTCCTGATTACGACGAAGGGCTTTTTTATATTTATCACAGAAAGGAAAGACGACATGTACGACAAGGTTTCGACTAAACTGGAATTCGTGAACAGAGAGCAGAAGGTATTGGACTTCTGGAAAGAAAATCAGGTATTTGAGAAGAGTGTTGAAGAGACAAAGGATCTGCCAACATACACATTCTACGATGGCCCTCCAACAGCAAATGGTAAGCCACATATCGGACACGTTCTCACACGTGTAATCAAGGATATGATCCCTAGATATCAGACAATGAAGGGACATAACGTAGTCAGAAAGGCCGGATGGGATACACACGGTCTGCCTGTTGAGCTCGAGGTTGAAAAGCTCTTGGGAATCGACGGCAAGGAGCAGATAGAGGAGTACGGACTGGAGCCATTTATCCAGAAATGTAAGGAGTCCGTATGGAAATATAAAGGCATGTGGGAAGAGTTCTCAGGCAAGGTAGGTTTCTGGGCTGATATGGACAACCCATATGTAACATATCATGATGACTTCATCGAGTCAGAGTGGTGGGCGCTGAAGAAGATCTGGGATCAGGGACTTCTGTACAAGGGCTTCAAGATCGTGCCTTACTGCCCAAGATGTGGTACACCTCTTTCAAGCCATGAGGTTGCACAGGGATACAAGACAGTCAAGGAGCGTTCAGCAGTAGTAAGATTCAAGGTTATCGGAGAGGACGCATATTTCCTCGCATGGACAACAACACCTTGGACACTTCCTTCAAACGTAGCACTCTGTGTAAATCCAGATGAGACATACGTGAAGGTTAAGGCAGCAGACGGCTACACATATTATCTTGCACAGGCGCTTGCAGACAAGGTTCTCGGCGGTCTTGCAAAGGAAGCAGCAGACGATCAGGCAGCAGTTCCTGCATACGAGGTTCTTGAGACATATGTCGGTAAGGATCTTGAGTACAAGGAGTATGAGCCGCTCTATGAGTGCGTAAAGCCTGTATGTGAAAAGCAGCACAAGAAGGGCCACTTCATCACATGTGACACTTATGTAACTATGACAGATGGTACCGGTATCGTTCATATCGCACCTGCATTTGGTGAGGACGATGCAAATGTCGGAAGAAACTACGATCTTCCATTTGTACAGTTTGTAGATGGCAAGGGTGACCTCACTGAGGAGACTCCATTTGCCGGAATGTTCGTAAAGGATGCAGACCCTGAGGTACTCAAGGATCTGGACGCAAGAGGACTTCTCTTCGATGCGCCTAAGTTCGAGCATGAGTATCCACACTGCTGGAGATGTGACACACCACTTATTTACTACGCAAGAGATACATGGTTCATCAAGATGACAGCGGTAAGAGACAAGCTGGTTAAGAATAATGACACTGTAAACTGGATCCCGGAGAGCATCGGTAAGGGACGTTTCGGCGACTGGCTGAAGAACGTTCAGGACTGGGGACTTTCAAGAAATCGTTACTGGGGTACTCCGCTGAACATCTGGGAGTGTGAGTGCGGCTGCAGACATGCCATCGGATCAAAGGAAGAGCTCCGCTCAATGAGCGACAACTGCCCTGAGAACATCGAGCTTCACCGTCCGTTCATCGACGCTGTAACCATCAAGTGTCCTGAGTGTGGCAAGCAGATGCACAGAGTTACAGAGGTTATCGACTGCTGGTTCGATTCAGGATCAATGCCATTTGCACAGTGGCACTATCCGTTTGAGAATCAGGATATATTTGAGAAGCACTTCCCTGCTGACTTCATCAGTGAGGCTGTTGACCAGACAAGAGGATGGTTCTACTCACTTATGGCGATCTCAACACTGCTGTTCGACAAGGCTCCGTTTAAGAACGTAATCGTTCTCGGACATGTCCAGGATAAGGACGGACAGAAGATGAGTAAGTCCAAGGGAAATGCGGTAGATCCTATGGATGCTCTGAACAAGTACGGTGCAGATGCAATCAGATGGTACTTCTACAGCAATTCAGCACCATGGCTTCCTAACAGATTCCATGAGGATGCGGTTGTTGAGTGTCAGAGAAAGTTCATGGGTACACTGTGGAACACATATGCGTTCTATGTACTCTATGCAAATATAGACAACTTCAATCCACTTGAGCATGAGCTAGAGTACGACAAGCTGTCACTTATGGACAAGTGGCTCCTGTCCAAGCTGAACTCAACAGTCAAGGCAGTTGACGCAAACCTTGGCGCATACAAGATCCCTGAGACAACAAGAGTTCTCGAGGAGTTCGTGGATGACATGAGTAACTGGTATGTCCGTCGTGGTCGTGAGAGATACTGGGCAAAGGGCATGGAGCAGGACAAGGTAAATGCTTACATGACACTTTACACAGCGCTCGTTACGATCGCACAGACAGTAGCTCCTATGCTCCCATTCATGGCAGAGGATATTTACCAGAATCTGGTTAGAAATATAGACAAGGATGCACCTCTTTCAGTTCATCTGTGCTCATTCCCTGAGGTGGATGAGAAGATGATCGATCCAGAGCTCGAGGTAGCTATGGACGAGATCCTGAAGATCGTTGTTCTGGGACGTGCAGCAAGAAATACAGCAAATATCAAGAACAGACAGCCGATCGGCAAGATGTATGTCAAGGCTGACAAGAAGCTTTTCGGTGAGGAGAAGGCAATCATCGAGGATGAGCTGAACGTGAAGAACGTTGAGTTCGATGATGATGTAAGCGCTTACACAACATACAGCTTCAAGCCACAGCTCCGTACAGTCGGACCTAAGTACGGCAAGCACCTTGGCAAGATCAAGGAGCATCTGTCAGCACTGGATGGCAACGCAGCCATGGCAGAGCTCAAGGCAGAGGGCGCTCTGAAGTTTGAGGCAGACGGAGAGGAGATCGTACTCACTGAGGCTGATCTTCTGATCGACATGGCTCAGATGGACGGCTTCGTATCTGAGGCAGACGGCGGTGTGACAGTAGTTATCGACACAAATCTGTCAGAGGAGCTTCTTGAGGAAGGATTTGTCCGTGAGATAGTATCCAAGGTTCAGACTATGAGAAAAGAGGCTGGATTCGAGGTTATGGACAAGATCACTGTATACGCTGACGGAAGCCAGAAGGCAAATGACATCATCGCAGCAAATGCAGATGCCATCATCGGCGACGTTATGGCAACAGAGATCATAACCGGCTCGGTTGACGGATACACCAAGGAGTGGAACATCAACGGTGAGAAGGTAACCCTCGGAGTGAAGAAGAACGACTAAGGGATATAATATTAGGGTTTAAAACAGGCATTTTGGAAAAAATTATCCCTGATCAAGAGAATACGGCCCGAAAGGTACAAATCTTAAAGATTTTGTATCTTTCGGGCTATTTTTATGTGATTTAGGATAATTTTGTACTTTCTTTAAATATATTTGGATATTTAGGAAAAAGTTAAGGGTAAAAAGTTAAAGATAAAAAGTTAAACGCAACGCAAGTTAGGGTATGACGGTGGAATTACGATTTATTAAGTTTGTGTATGTGTGGTGTTGGGAGTATATTATTGTATGAATAAATCGTACAAAGGACTGCCGTCAATATGTATATTGGCCAGTCAGAAAAACAAAGGAGAAAAAAGATGATAGCAATTTTCATTGCACCTTTTTACATAGCGTTAAATATATATTTGTTCTGGAGAATAAAGGGCTGGGTACAGGCATATTTCCCGAAACTCAAAGGCAAGAAGGGCTGGATAGTCCCGATAGTGCTATATGCATTTCTGGCGTCGGCGCTGGTGATCGCATTCTTCTTGCCACAGGGAAGGTTCAAACGTGGCATGAAGCTGGTGGGAAATTACTGGCTGGGTGTTCTGCTTTATATGATATTCTTCATAGTGATAGCCGAGCTTGGAAGATTCCTACTGCTTCATGTATTCAGAGTGAGCAAAGATAAGATATGTGTGCCGCGGGTTCGCAGGATAGTAGGCTGTGTGTGCGCAACACTTATCATGTGTATATCATTCTGGGGAGTGGTAAATGCGAGACTTGTGCGGGTGACGCCTTATGATGTGACCATCAATAAGGAAGCACGGGATGAGAATGGTCAGAAGATGGATTCCATGAAGATAGTGCTGGTTGCAGATCTTCATCTTGGATACAACATAGGCGTCAGGCAGGTTCAAAGAATAGTGAATTCTATAAATAAGCAGGACGCAGATCTGGTGCTGATAGCGGGTGATATATTTGACAACGAATGGGAAGCCGTTGACCAGCCGGAGGAGCTTGAGAAAATACTCCGGGGGATCAAATCAAAGTATGGAGTGTATGCATGCTATGGCAACCACGATATACAGGAGCAGGTGCTTGCCGGATTTACATTTGGCGGACAGAAGGAGAAGACCAGCAGCCCTGAGATGGACGAGTTTATAGAGAAAGCGGGAATCACACTTCTTCGCGACGAGGGAGTGCTGATAAACGATTCCATATATATCTATGGCCGCCGCGATGCCCACAGACCGGGAAATGGAGCCACAGACAGAGCATCCGCGGACGAGATTACGGAAAATATGGACAAATCAAAGCCCATCATAGTTCTCGATCACGAACCAAAGGAGCTGGAGGAGCTGTCGTCGGCAGGTGTGGATATGGATCTGTGTGGACACACCCATGACGGACAAATGTTCCCAGGCAACATACTTGTGGCGATGATGTGGGAAAATTCCTGCGGTTACCTGAATGTTGACGGCATGCACAACATAGTGACATCAGGAGTCGGCGTGTTTGGCCCAGATATGCGGGTTGGAACCAAGGCGGAGATATGTCCGATAACGGTGAATTTTAAATGACCACCACACCGCATAATATTTCGCCAACCGCTCGCATAACTTAATTAATAAAGGAAAATAACCATAACACCACAATACTCTGGACTTTACGGCAAAAATAAAGTAAATTTACGGGTATATAAACTGATTCGGGTCAAAAAATGAGGGGAGTGCCGGGTCGGATAATATGGATAACCTGGAAAGAGGAGGCGGTTGTATGGAAAAGTTAAATGAGATCGTGTCGGCGGTGGATGGATTTGTCTGGGGACCGGTCATGCTGGTGCTTCTGGTTGGAACTGGAATATTTCTGACGATCAGAACAGGATTTCTTCCTTGGAGGAACCTCGGCTATGCGCTGAAGAGTACACTTAGCAAGGAGGCAAGGACAAAGAGCAGAGGAACCGGAGACGTGTCACCATTTTCGGCACTGACCACTGCGCTTGCTGCAACCATAGGAACGGGAAATATCGTTGGTGTTGCAACGGCCATGGTATCGGGAGGTCCGGGAGCACTGGTGTGGATGTGGATATCCGCAGCATTTGGACTGACATCCAAGTTCTCAGAGTGTATGCTTGCTATCAAGTACCGTGAGGTGAATGCCAAGGGCGAGATGAGCGGCGGTCCTATGTACACTATGAAGAAGGCATTCAAGCATAAGAAGTTCGGCGCAGTGCTGGGCTGGCTGTTCGCACTCTTTGCAGTCATCGCTTCATTTGGAATAGGAAATATGACACAGGCCAATTCCATATCCGAATCTCTTAGCAGCACATTCAGCGTGCCTACATATGTGACAGGAATTATACTTACGGTTTTTGCCCTTCTTATAATAGTTGGAGGAATCAAGACTATATCTAAGGTGTCATCAGTTGTTGTTCCTTTGATGGCGATATTCTATGTCGTAGCCGGACTTATTGTAATAATCGTCAATATCCAGAATCTTCCAGCAGGAGTTGCCATGATATTCAAGATGGCATTCTCAGTCAAGGCAGTCGGTGGCGGTCTGTGTGGTACGATCACAGCAGCTATGATGAATGCCATGAGATTCGGTGTTGCCAGAGGAGTATTCTCAAATGAAGCCGGAATGGGCTCGGCGGCCATCACAGCGGCAGCTGCCACAACAGACAATCCTGTCCGTCAGGGTTACATCAATATGACAGGTACATTCTGGGATACTATAGTAGTCTGCACCATCACAGGTCTCTGTATTGCATCGTCGGGTGTGCTTGGAATTACGGAGAACGGTACAAAGGGCAGCTATCAGGTGAGCGGAACTGAGGTTACTGTGGAGGCTGTTGATTCTGATAACAAGACTACCACAACGGATTATACATATGAATTCACAGATGACCAGCTCATTCTGACAGATACATCCAATTCGTCAAATACCCTGATGCTTTCGGTTCTTTCATCCGATGAACTCAACAAGGATGAGAATACAAAGCTTGCAAGTGAGCTTGCGGTGGAGGAGAGTCAGGCTGCCATAGGAAGTCTTACCGGTACATGGACTGATGCAGCCGGAAACCATTATACATTTGCTGAGGATGGAACATTTGCCTGCTCAACTGTTATAAAAGGTGCGGCTCTCACGATCCTGTCATTTGGCTCTGCACTTGGCAAGGTGGGAGGCTGGCTCGTAACTATAGGAATTGTGCTCTTCGCATTCTCCACGATCCTTGGATGGGAGTATCACGGAGAGAAGGCGTTCGAGTACCTGTTCAAGTCGCACAAGTACAATATGATATACAGGATAGTGTTCTCGCTCGTTGTATACGTAGGCGCGACGATATCACTGGATCTTGTATGGAACTTCTCAGATATAGCGAATGCGCTCATGGCGATTCCGAACCTTATCTGTCTGCTGGCATTAAGCGGAGAGATCGCAAAGGATATGAAGGAATTCCAGGTGGTTATCAAGGCAGAGAAAACATCAAAGTAGAATATTAAGTCCGGGGACGGAGGGGTCAGAAACCTCCGTCCCCTTTTTTTATACTCTCTTAACCTAACTTTATACTTACTTTATTTTTTGTCCAAATTATGTTCATAAGTGATGGTTATTATATACAATATATGGGGACGGAGGTGCCTGACCCCTCCGTCCCCATGAGTGGATCAGAATACCATAACAGAGAGGTTGACATATATGAGCAGAGTAATAGGAATAGATCTGGGAACAACAAACAGCTGTGTGGCAGTGCTTGAGGGCGATCAGCCAACCGTCATACCGAATTCGGAGGGTGGCAGGACCACACCTTCCATAGTAGCCATCACGAAGAATGGCGAGAGACTGGTGGGTGAGGCTGCCAGGAGACAGATGACTGTGAATGTGGACAGAACTATCACATCCATCAAGAGAGCGATGGGAACAACATACAGAAAGAGGATAGACGGCAAGGATTATTCACCGCAGGAGATATCGGCCATCATACTTGCAAAGCTGAAGAGCGATGCTGAGAGTTATCTGGGCGGACCGGTATCTGATGCAGTCATAACAGTCCCGGCTTATTTTGACGACAGCCAGAGGCAGGCGACCAAGGATGCCGGAAGAATAGCGGGGCTGAATGTGCTTCGAATCATAAATGAGCCTACATCGGCGGCTCTTGCCTATGGCCTGGACAATGGTCAGGCGCAGAAGATACTTGTGTACGATCTTGGCGGAGGAACATTTGACGTGTCTGTTATAGAGATAGGGGACAGCGTCATAGAGGTTCTTGCCACTGCGGGAGACAATCATCTAGGCGGAGATGATTTTGATGAGAGGTTGCTGGACTACGTCATCAAGACCTTTAAAAAGGAGACAAAGGTCAATCTGGCGAAGGATATCACGGCATCCCAGAGAGTGAGGGAGGCTTGTGAGAATGCCAAGAAGGAGCTCTCATTCGCGCAGACTGCACACATCAATCTGCCATTTATATCGACGGTGAAGAATCAGCCGGTGCATCTAGACATGACGATAACCAGGGAGCAGTTCAACGAGCTCACCTATGACCTGGTGGAGAGAACGGCGGGACCCGTGAATCAGGCGCTGTCCGATGCGGGCATAACGAGAAATCAGATAGATAAAGTGCTGCTGGTGGGTGGCTCCACCCGTATACCGGCGGTTGTGGATAAGGTTCGTGCCATAACCGGCAGGGAGCCATCCAAGAATATGAACCCGGACGAGTGCGTTGCCATGGGTGCGGCGGTTCAGGGAAGCAAGCTCAGCGGCGAGCTCACCGTGTCGAACAAGGTGAATGACATTCTCCTCATGGACGTGACGCCTCTCTCGCTGTCCATCGAGACCCTTGGAGGCGTGGCAAATGTCATCATTCCGAGAAATTCAGCCATTCCGACCAGAGCATCAAAGATATTTACCACGGCGGGCAATTTCCAAAGGGATGTCGAGATCAAGGTATACCAGGGCGAGAGGCATTTCACAAGGGACAACAAGCTGCTAGGCAACTTCAGACTCAGCGGTATCAAGAGAGCCATGGCGGGCGTTCCTCAGATCGAGGTCACATTTGACATGGACGCAAATGGTATTCTCAAGGTCTCAGCTAAGGATCTGGGCAGGGGTGTGGAACAGCAGATAGTGATCACATCCAGCACCAACCTTTCGGAGGAGGAGATCCGCAGAGCCAGGGAGGATGCGAAGAAGTACGAGGATGATGTGGCTGGAGCCAGAGAGTTCAAAGACATTATGAACGAGGCCGAGGCGTATGTATATAAGGTAGAGAATCTTCTTGAGACCAAGGGCGCACAGCTCGATAAAAAAGAAATGAAACGGATCAAGAGCGACTGCGAGTATCTGAGGAAGCTTGTGACACGAACAGACATGAATCATGTAGACGACGTGGAGATGGGCAGGATGAAGGAAGCCTACAGACAGCTCCAGGAATCCGCAGAGAAACTGGAGACAATGTAGCCTGGGGACGGAGGTGCCTGACCCCCGATACGAAATGGGAGACTTGGAATATCGGGTATCTTTATATATAATATTTAGGAAATTACGAGGAGAATGGTGATTATGAAAGACAAATTTATAAGATTTATGAGATCCAGGTACGGCAACGATCAGTTGTCATCATTTCTTACCTGGGGCGGATTGATATTTATGGTGCTGGATGCATTTATCAAGACAGGGATATTTTATTTCCTTGGACTTCTTATGTTCATATATGGATATGTCAGGATCATGTCCAAGAACTATGACAAGCGCGCGGCGCAGAACAGATGGTTCATGGAGCATACCGCGGGCGTGAGAAATATATTCAAGCGCGCGAAGAAACAGAAGGAAGCCGGCAAGGAATACAAGATATTTGTCTGCAACAAATGCCAGCAGATGATCAGAGTGCCAAGAGGAAAGGGCAAGATAGAGATCAGATGCCCTAAGTGCGGCAACAGATTTGTGAAGAAGTCATAGTAACAGCGCAGACTGATAAAGTCGTATATTGGAATACAGTGTGGAGATTGAGAGATGTTTGGATATATAGTGGTGAACCAGCCTGAGCTTAAGATGAAAGAATATGATGAATACCGTAAGTATTATTGCGGCCTGTGCAAATCGCTGAAGGACAGATATGGTGCCAGAGGACAGATCAGCCTCAGCTACGACATGACATTTCTGGTACTTCTTCTGACAGGGCTATATGAACCGGAGAAGCTTTCGGACAGCCGAAGGTGCATCGCACACCCGGCATCAAAGCATACTTATGTACAGAACGAGTACACAGACTATGTTGCTGACATGAACGTGATCCTTACCTATTATAAATGTATGGATGACTGGGACGATGAGCATATGTTTACCCGGAAGCTTTATGCAGATGTGCTGCTCGCCGGGAAAAATGGCAGGAGACTCAAGGAAGATTATCCACAGAAGATTCGCATCATAGTGGAGAACCTCAAGGCGATAAGCGAGCTGGAGGATGCGGGATCTGATGATATGGACGCATTGTCGGGGCATTTTGGCAATATCATGGCAGAGATCTGTGCACCGGCTCATGACGAGTGGGAATCTTATCTCAGGACGATAGGCTATTATCTGGGCAAATTTGTCTACATAATGGATGCATATGACGATATAGAAAAGGATATAGGAGCAGGAAATTACAATCCGTTTGTATGCAGACTTGCACATGAGCTGGATGTTGATGTACAATCAGTGGGTGTGGATTCGCCCATAGAACCGGGCAAATGGCAGGAGCTTGCAGAGTGGACGAAGGACGTTCTGATGATGATGGTGGCTCCGCTTGCAAAGGAGTATGAGATGCTCCCTATTATTGAGAATGTAGGAATACTCAGGAATATAATATACTCAGGGATATGGGAAGCGTATTATGCAACTACGAACAGAAGATGTGGATGCGCAGAAGATAAAAATACAGATGGTGAAAATGCAGATAAATAAAAACGTCATCAAATAGAAGATTACTTGATTATAGCACTAGGCCTAGTCAAAGACGATTATAAATGGTTTGGTGAAAAGGATAGGGAACAGATTATGAAGGATCCTTACGAGGTACTGGAACTCAAAAGAGGTGCCAGCGAAGAAGAAGTGAAAAAAGCATATAGAAGGCTGAGCCGGAAGTATCATCCGGATGCGAACATCAACAATCCTCACAAGGATGAGGCTGAGGAAAAGTTCAAGGAGATACAGCAGGCGTACAAGTCCATAGTGAGCGGCGAGGCTGACCGTGCAAGCTACGGCAGTGCTGGTGGGTATGGAACTGGAAGCTCGCAGGGCTACGGCGGCGGTTATGGATCTGGTAGATCTTATGGTGGGAGCTCTTATGGCGGTTCGTCAGGAGGCTACGGACAGTATGATGATCCATTTGGCGGTTTTGGAGGATTTGGTCCATTTGGCTTTGGAGGATATCAGAGACAGAATGATTACGATCCGAATGACAAGGATTCCAGGTATTTTCAGGCGGCGAAGAACTACATGAACAGCGGAAGCTATGAGGAGGCGAAGAACGTCCTCAATCAGATAGATAACCA